>ENA-OQIC01000495-OQIC01000495.1-human-gut-metagenome-genome-assembly--contig:-NODE-495-length-17191-cov-2.334037_pt1 | contig 17191 bp, 23 predicted proteins | sample MGYA00242572_ERZ504736 | MGnify/ENA primary metagenome ERZ504736 (study PRJEB26092, sample SAMD00036201) | human gut metagenome | host: Homo sapiens | study: EMG produced TPA metagenomics assembly of... | reverse complement strand
ATCGAATCCTACGCCACCTGGTGCCTGTGCTACGACAAGTGGGGAGCTGCCTCCGACGACAGCCGATAATTGGGTGCGCAAATACAACCGTGATTCCGAAGAAGTCGCGCAGTTGCGTGAGAAGTTCCCGGACACCCTTGAGTTCTACCGCTGGCTTGAGTGGGTCGCCACCGATCAGTTGCACGCGGCGCAGCAGGCCGCCCGCAAGGCCGGTATGAAGATCGGCATCGTCGCGACATGGCTGTGGGCGTGCATCCGGCCGGTTCCGACGTGTGGTGGAACCCGGAGCGTTTCGCCAAGGGCGCCACGGTCGGCGCTCCGCCGGACATGTTCAACCAGCAGGGTCAGGATTGGAGTCAGCCGCCGCTGAATCCAATCGCTCTCGAACAGACCGGCTACAAGGTGTACCGAGATATGGTGCACGGCATGTTCTCCAATGCGGGCGCGGTACGTATTGACCATATTCTCGCTTGTTCCGCTTGTGGTGGATTCCGGAAGCAAGAAGGCCATGGACGGCACCTACGTGCATTACGATTCTGACATCATGCTCGGCATTCTCGCATTGGAAGCGTCCCGCGCCGGTGGTGTGGTCGTGGGCGAGGATCTCGGCGTGGTTCCGGCATACGTGTCCAAGTCGCTGTCCGAGCACGGCATTCTCGGTTGCGCTGTGGAATGGTTCGAGCAGTTCGACGGCGAATTCCGTGCGCCGAAGGATTGGCGTCCGTATGCGTTGGCATCCGTCAACACGCACGATTTGCTCCGGCAGCCGGCTACTTGGAGTACGGGCATGTCAAATTGCGTGAACAGCTTGGACTGCTGTCCGGTCCGGTCGAAGAATTCCAGAAGTCCGCGGAAGCCGAACATAACGCCATGCTGAGCATGCTTGTCGACGAAGGCTATCTCGACGCTTCCGCGCTGGAAGACGAGCTTGCCAACGAAAACGAGATCATCGACGCGCTGTACCGCGGTTTGAAGGGATCGCCATGCAAGCTCATGGCGGCGTCCATCGTCGACGCGGTCGGCGAAAAGCGCACGCAGAACCAGCCGGGCACCAGCAACGAATATCCGAACTGGCGTATTCCGCTGGCTGACGGCGATGGCAATGTCGTGCCGCTGGAGCAGTTGTTCGACAATACTCGACTGCAGGAGATCGCAGCGATTATGCGCGGCTGAGCTTGCAGCGGATTGAGGCTGATTGCAGCTGATTTCGATTGGCGGAAGGCCGGCGATGCAAGGTAGGGAGACCTGCCAAGCGTCGCCGGCTTTTGCGTGTCGATTGCTGTGTTTCCGTATTCGCAAGTACTAGGGTTGATGTGTCGCGAATGTCAAGGCTGGCGATATACTAGTAGATTGTTGTGTTTCCCTACGGGGTCCTTCAAAGCGCTTTTCCCACTCGCCATCGAGGACTTTCAGGGAGCCCACGGATAATGAGACCTGAAAAAGGCATCATTCCGCGCCTAACCAACGCAGAGATGTTGATGGAAGTCCGGAACACAATATATAGAAAAGGTACATCGTGAAAACTTTCACTCCGAAGCCAGCTGATCTGACTCACGACTGGTACGTCATCGACGCCACCGAGTGGTGCTCGGCCGTCTCGCTTCCCAGGCAGCCATCCTGCTGCGTGGCAAGAACAAGCGACCTACGCTCCGCACGCCGATTCCGGCAACCACGTGATCATTCTCAACGCCGATAAGATCGCTCTGACCGGCAATAAGTTGGGCAAGGAACTGTACATGCACTCCGGTCGTCCGGGTGGCCTGCGTCGCGATAGCTACGGCAAGCTGCTCAAGACCAACCCTGAGCGCATCATCAAGTCCGCTATCAAGGGCATGCTGCCGAAGAATCGTCTGGCCAAGGTCCAGCTGGATCGCCTCCACATCATCTGTGGCACCGAGCATCCGTACGCTGGCCAGAAGCCGCAGGTTTTCGAGATCGCTCAGGTCTCGCAGCAGGCTAAGTGAACCGAAGGGAGATAAGAAACATGGCTGAAAACACCAACAACTCCGCGGTTCTCGAGACCGAAGAGGAGCTCACCTCGTACACCACCGAGACCAACGCTGGCGCTGGCACCGGTACTTCCGCTATCGCTCCGGGCTATGGCACCGGTCGTCGTAAGGAAGCCGTCGCTCGTGTCCGCCTGGTTCCGGGCACCGGCAAGTGGACCATCAATGGTCGCACCCTGGAAGAGTACTTCCCGGCCAAGCTGCTGCAGCGTGAGGTCAACTCCCCGATCGTGCTTCTCAAGCTCGAAGGCAAGTTCGACGCTATCGTCCTCGTTGACGGTGGCGGCACCACCGGCCAGGCTGGCGCAATCCGCCTGGGCGTTGCCCGCGCTCTGAACGCTATCGATCGTGATGCGAACCGCGCAGCCCTGAAGAAGGCTGGCTTCCTGACCCGCGACGCTCGCGTCGTGGAACGCAAGAAGGCCGGTCTTCACAAGGCTCGTCGCGCTCCGCAGTTCTCGAAGCGCTAAAGCTTTACGGCTTATACGAAACCCCTCGGAAATTCGACTTCCGAGGGGTTTCTTGGTATTCCAGACGGTATTTTGACTGGCGTTTAGATGGTTGGCATCTGCTTCATCGCGCTGATGCTCAATGCCGGAAGCGTCCACAATGTCGGATCATCTTCCGACAGCCCATCATCGGCGGATTGCAGATTGTCCGCATCGTCTTTCATTTGCCAGTACATCATGTTGATGCGGTGCAGATGGTTGCGGAGCCTGCCCGCGGGCTTGCTTTCCGATTCTTCGTCGAATTCCGACACCCGTTCGATGGACGTTCCCAATCCCGGATATTCGCCGACAATCTCCGATGAGGACCAGACCATCTCCCATTCGATGTCTTTCGGCAGATGAAACGCGTGACTCATCGGAACCGTTGATCAGAATCAGCAGACTTGGCTCGTCGGGGGATAGCAGCTGCATGGCGAACGAACGGACGGAAGGATTCGTCCAATCCGCATCATTTGGCATCTGTCCATTCGGCAAATACCAATGCACGCGATCGGATTTCTTCAGCAAACCGATTTCGCTCAGGCGAGTGAAGAAATCCTCATGATTGTACAAATCGCGGGATTTACGCAATGTGATTAAACGGGAAGTGAGATTGAACTGCTTCAATTCCGGCGTTTGTTCGGTACTGTACAGCCAATCCCAATCAAGCCAGGTGGTGTCGTTATCCTGCGTGTAGGCGTTATTGTTGCCGTTCTGCGAATTGCCGAATTCGTCGCCGGCAAGCAGCATTGGCGTGCCTAGCGAAAGCAGCAGCGTACCCAGCAGGTTCATGGTGGCGCGTTGCCGTTGCTGCACGATGATTTGATCGCAGCTGGGGCCCTCGTGACCGAAGTTGACGGAATGATTGTCGTTTGTTCCGTCGCGGTTGTTTTCGCCGTTGGCCTCGTTATGCTTGGTTTTGTACATGGTCAGATCGGCTGTGGTGAAGCCGTCATGGCATGCCACGTAATTCACGGACGCGGTCGAACCGCGGCCTGGATCGGTGGCGAACAGGTCGGATGATCCGCACAAACGTGTGGCCATCTCCTGCATGGTCATTTCGCCGTATTCTCCACCGCGCATGCGATCCACGTCGGTCAGCCAGAATTTGCGTGTGCAATCGCGGAACCTGTCGTTCCATTCGGCGAAGGGGATGCCGAATTCGCCGGTGCGCCAGCCATTTGGACCGCAATCCCAAGGTTCCATGATCATTTTGAGATTGCCAAGCAGCATGTCGGAGCGCAATGCATACAGGAACGGATGGTAGCGGGTGAATTCACCGTCGAGACGTGCCAGCGTCGCCGCGAGGTCGAATCGGAATCCGTCGATGCCAATGCGTTTGGCCCAATAGCGCAACGAATCCACAGCGAACGTGGTGACGTGCGTGTTGGTGAAATCAAGCGTGTTGCCGCAGCCGGTGGTGTCGTACAGGCGGCTGATCTTATCTTTGGTGCGTCGATAATATGCCAGATTGTCGAGTCCGCGCCAGCATACGGTCGGTCCTTCCGGACCGATTCGCAGGTGTGGTTGTAGACCACGTCCATAATCACTTCGAATCCGGCCTCATGCAAGGCTCGTACCATGTCGATGACTTCCTGGCGTACTGCGGCCGCACCGGCCTCCTGGGAGCGCTTGGTGGCGTATGAGGCTTCCGGCGCGAAATAGCCGAGCGTCGAATATCCCAATAGTTGACGCGTCCGCGTTCCTGCAGAAACAGTTCGGATTGCTTGGCTTGAATCGGCAGCAGCTCAATGGAAGTGACGCCCAAATCCTGCAGGTAGGAGAGCGTCGCCGGATGTGCCAAACCTGCATAGGTGCCGCGAAGCTCTTTGGGAAGCCAAGCGCGTTGGCTGTGAAGCCTTTGACGTGCAGCTCGTAGATCACGGTTTTGCTCCATGCCACATGCGGGTGTGATGGCTCACCGTCATGCTTGTTGGTGGCACGATCGTCTATCGCCACGGAACGGAACATGCCCCACGGAGTCGATGGTGCTCATCGGGCCGAATGGCGAACCTTTGACTTTGCCGTTCACGATCTCACATTCATAGGAGAACGCTCCGGGATCAAGCTCCATTGATCCTTCGATGCCTTTGGCGTATGGGTCAAGCAGCAGCTTGTACGGGTTGAAGCTCACGCCATGATCGGGATCCCATGGGCCGTTGACGCGGTATCCGTATTGCATGCCGTCCCAGGTTGGGGGATATGCACGTACCACAGTCCGTAGTTGGGGCCGTCCATGCGGAACAGTGTTTCGCGAAGGTTGAGCGAGGGGATGCGTCTGGTGCAGATGCGCTGTTTTTGGCCTGGTCGATGAACGTGAGTCCGGGTTCGTTGAACAGACGTACGGCGTCGGCATAGAAGGCGCTCGGTTGGTCAAGTGGTTCAAGTACGCAAAACCACACTTGGTCTGCTGTTTCTGAGCGGACAACGGCGTCCGCGCCACCATCGTCGGTGAAATAGAGGCCTGGGCGGGTTGCGTAACGATGCAAAGGTGGGTTCTTCATAACCTCATTCTAAACACTTTGAAATTATCTGTTGACTTACTATGTCGGGACCATTTCCGCCCATGTCAGATCGATGGTTGCTGCTCTGCCGGTGAGATGCCGTTCTGTCTGTTTTTGATGATGATGTGCATATTGTGATGGTGATTGTTGTTGAAAAACGTTGATTTTCTGCGGCAACACGCTTTGCAAATAACTTTATGAAAAGAGATTTGCAAAAGAATTTAAGAAAGTGTATAGTTTTCAATCATCGGGCAGAACGATCTGCCGGAACCTCTTTCATAGTGGAAAGGACATATCATGAAAGCTCTTGTACTGACCGGTGTCAAGAAATTCGAAATCCAGAACATGCCAACACCGCAGATCGAACCCGATGAAGTGCTGATCAACACCGCATATGCAGGTGTGTGCGGTACGGATCATGACCTGTATGACGGTCGCCCCGGATCGGCCGCTGCGGTGCCGCCGATCGTACTTGGCCACGAAAATTCTGGCATCGTTGCTGCGGTCGGCGCTGATGTCACCAATGTCAAGCCGGGAGACCGCGTCGCCGTCGACCCGAACATCTACTGCGGCCAGTGCGAATTCTGCCTGACGCAACGTCCTGAACTCTGCGACCATCTTAGTGCGGTCGGAGTGACCCGCAACGGCGGCCTTGCGGAACAATTCACCGCCCCCGCAAGTGTGGTCTACAAGCTACCAGATAACGTTTCCCTGCGTGATGCCGCCGCCGTTGAGCCGGTCTCATGCGCGGTGCATGGTCTCGATCTGCTGGAACTTCGCCCGTATCAGAAGGCGTTGGTTATCGGCGACGGTTTCATGGGCAGATCTTCGCCCAGCTTCTGCAGGCGTACGGCGTGCATCAGGTGGATCTTGCCGGCATTTTCGATGAAAAGTTGCAGCGTAACAAGGAGCAGTTCGGCGTCACCGAAACGTACAACACCACCCGCGAACAGATTCCGGAAGATTCCTACGATGTAATCATCGAAGCCGTCGGCCTTCCTGCGACCCAAGCGCAGGCCGTAGCTGCCGCCAAGAAAGGTGCGCAGGTGCTGATGTTCGGCGTCGGCCCGCAGGAGGCGCATTTCGAAATGAACACGTACGACATTTACAAGAAGCAGCTGACCATCCAAGGCTCCTTCATCAACCCGCTCACCTTCCGCGATGCCATCTCGCTGGTCTCCTCCGGCAAAATGAACATCGGAGGCCTGATCAGCCATGAGCTTGAACTCGAGCAGGTGCAAGACTTCCTCGACGGCAAGATCACTGGCGTTTCCAAGGCTGTCGTCAAGATTGGTGCCTGACATGATCCGCGTGCTTGAGCGTTTGGGTGTTCCGCGAACGCTGATGCTGGGGTTCCTTGCCGTCGCCATTTTCATGACTGGCGACGGCTTCGAGCTCACCTTCCTCTCCAAATTCATGGTGGATCAAGGATTCAGCTCCTCCCAAGCGTCGCTGCTAATCACGGTGTATGGCCTGTTCGCGGCGTTTGGCGGCTGGTCCGCAGGCGTGCTTGCCGAAATGTTCGGTGCTCGCAAGGTCATGATGTTCGGCGCATGCTGGTGGATCGGCGTTCACCTGCTGTTCCTGGGTGTGGCGATTCCCAGCCATATATACCCGCTGATTCTCGGGCTGTATGCGATGCGCGGCATCGGCTACCCACTGTTCATTTACAGCTTCGTAGTGTTGATGGCGCAATACATTTCGCCGTCGCGCCTCGCATCGGCCACAGGATTCTTCTGGACTTGCTTTTCTCTAGGAATCGGTGTGTTCGGAGCATATCTGCCAAGCTTCATCATGCCGTTGGTCGGTGAATACAAGACATTCTGGTTCGCGCTGCCGTTCTCCATCGTTGGCACCATTATGTGCTTCCTGTTCGTGCCGAAAAACAAAGTCCTGAAAGGCGAAGGATTAAGTCGTAAGGAACAGTTGAAGGAGCTTGCCGAAGGCGCGACCATTCTCGTCACCAATCGTAAGATTCTAATCTGCGCCATCATTCGCATCATCAACAATCTGCTGCTATATGGATTCCCCGTAATCATGCCGTTGTACTTGTGCACTACGCACAATGGTGGAATCAATATCTTCAAAACCGAGGAATGGATGCGCATCTGGGGATTCGTATTTGTGGTCACCCTGATCTTCAACACGTTCTGGGGCTGGTTCATGGACCGCTTCGGATGGGTATGGCCAATGCGATGGTTCGGCTGTGCGATACTGACCGTCGGTTCCGTCGCCTTCTACTACATTCCGCAATGGTTTGGTGCGAATGCGGTGATGATGATCATTGCATCGATTATTGTGGGCATCGGTACCTGCGCATTCTCGTCATTGCCGACGATTATGACGCTGTATGCCGGTGAGGGCAAGCAGGGTGCGGCATTGTCCGCATACAATCTTGCGGCAGGATTAACCACGTTCGCAGGTCCTGGCATTGCTGCGATTCTGCTGCCGGCCATCGGATACGAGGGTGTGTGCTGGGCGTATGCGGCACTGTACGTGCTTGCTTTTGTGCTGACGCTGTTTATTCGTCCTGAACAGCCTGGAATTAGCAAAAAAGTGTCACGATATGACGGCAAATGCGCTGCCGGCATCGCCGCATAGCGCATATCCTAATCACAAAAGGGAAAAATCAATCGTATTCATCATTATCAGGAGGTAATTTTATGACGAAAGCGATGTCTGAATTCACTACCGATCTGCAGCATTCCGGCATGCCGGCGAAGGATCTCGACGAAACCATTGAATCTATACGAAGAAGCTTGGTTTTGAATTGGCCGGACTGTTCCATAACGGCGAAAACCGTTGCGCATTCCTGCGTTACGGCCATCTGACCATCGAAACGTGGGAGGGGATCCGGCTCCGTTGACCACCGGTGCCATCAACCACTGGGCATTCGACACTCCCGACATCGAAGCCGCATTCGACAACGCGAAGAAACTCGGACTGAATTTCAAAGATAACGAAATCCAGCATATCGACAGCTTCTGGGAGCACGGCATTCGTTACTTCAATGTGTACGGACCGAACGGCGAAACCATCGAATTCTGCCAGATTGTCAAATAACTGTCATGAGATGAGTACCGTCAAATAATCGCTGAAAACAAATACAGCAAGCGAAACAGACGGAAGAAAACAAAGAAGCGTGCGCTGAACCTTATATACGGTTCGGCAACACGCTTCTTTTGTTATGCAATCGATGCGATTAATGCGATTAATATGTGCGCAAAAGCGGTCACATATCGCATAATTCGCGCACGTACGGCTCTACAAAGCGCAATGCCGCGCCGATAACGTCTTGATGGTCGAGCGCCATTCCCTTGCGCAGGGTGAAATCCGCGGTGCCGAATGGCGTATGTTCCACCACGCGTTCGCGTAGTCCGGCCATATCGTCATCGTCGAGATATTGTGCTGCCTCACCGCTGATGATCACGTCACCGGCCAGCACCGAGCGAATGTTCGTTACCGCCAGCGCCACATAATCCAGCCATTGCGAGAATCGTTTGCGATGCTCCTGCTCGCCTTGTTCCAATACCGAGAAGAAGCCGGGCAGCTTTCGCCGTCCTCCATCAGCGTTTCCGGCGAGCAATACGTGTCCATGCAGCCTAATTGCCCGCAATAGCAAGGGTTTCCGCCTGGAATCAGCGTCATATGTTCGATTGAGCCATTGCATTGGTTTGGCCCTTGGTAGAGCGATCCGTCCACGATGACCGCGCCTCCTGGGCGTCGTTCGAGGTAGATGCAGACGGCATCCTTCAGATTGTGGTCGAACCAGAGTTCCGCCATGGCAGAAGCGTCGGAATCGTGAATCATCAGCGACGGATAGTTGAGGCCGTGGCTGAGTTCGCTGAGTTTCAGGCCGGTGTTGCCCATGATTTTGCCGAAGGTGATCGACTGGCCGTCTGCCGATACGATGCCTTGCATGCAGAAGGCCACGCCGAGTACCGTGCTGCCTTGTTTCGCCAGTTCTTGCGCGAAATCGTTGATGATGCCATTCATGCGCTGGTAGTAGGCGTCGTTGTTGCGATAGGGGAGTGTGCGCTGTCTGGTGGCTACGGATTTGCCGTTTAGATCAATGGCGATGGCCGTGATTTGCGTGGTTTGGATGCGCACGCCGATAGCTACGCTGGAGTGTGCCGCGAATTCGTAGATTTGCGCTTTGCGTCCGCCGGTGGATTGCTGCATCTCGCCTTTGACGATGAGCCGTCGGCCTCCATGGCGCGCAGATTCTGCGTGATGGTTGGCAGGCTGAGTCCTAATTCGTGTTCGAACATCTGCTTGGTGGCTGAACCTTGGGTGTAGATGAACGCGGTCATGGCCTTGAGATTGGCTTCTTTGACCGATAGGGCGGATTGGGCTTTCACTGGTTGATCCTTCCTGCGCAACTTCTTTTCCAAGACTACTTCATAAAAGTCCTTTCCTTATGTCTTGTGTTGGTCTGAAATAACGGGTGTTGCAAAAAAGTATAAAAAATGGCCGTGTATAAGGGATTTTCTACCACTTTTCTGCGTTGAAAATATGTTTATCAACAAAAAAGTTGAGACGGTGACAACGACGTTCCACCAAGAAAAGAGGCATGTTATGAAGATAGGTCTGCCGCGCACGCTATTGGCCGGCTTGATCGCCATAGCGGTGTTCATGACCGGCGATGGCTTTGAATTGACCTTTTTGTCCAAATACATCGTGGACCAGGGATTCAGCTCTTCGCAATCGTCGCTGATGTTCACCATGTACGGGCTGATGGCTGCGCTTGCCGGCTGGGCGTCCGGTGTGCTGGCTGAAATGTTCGGTGCCAAACGCATCATGTTGATCGCGCAAGCGCCTGGGTTGTTTTGCATCTGCTGTTCGTCGGTGTGGCGCTGCCGAGCGGCGTCTATCCGCTGATGCTAGGCGTGTATGCGTTGCGAGGTGTTGGCTACCCGCTGTTCATCTACTCGTTCGTGGTGTTGATGGCGCAAACCATCGATCCCGCCAAGCTCGCGTCGGCTATGGGGTGGTTTTGGGCCGCCTACTCGTTCGGCATTGGCGTATTCGGCGCATATTTGCCGAGTTTCACCATTCCGCTGGTGGGCGAGTACTACTCGCTGTGGCTTTCGTTGCCGTTCTCTATAGCTGGACTGCTGATTTGCCTGCTGCTGGTGCCGAAAAGCAAGGGTGCTGACACCTCTTCCATGAGCAATGCCGACAAGCTGCGCGAGCTTAGTCGAGGAGCCACCATTCTGGTGCATAATCGCCAAATTGCATTGGCTGCGGTGGTGCGTGTGATCTGCAATCTGACGTTGTATGGCTTTCCCGTCATCATGCCGCTCTACTTAGCCACTACCAACAATGGTGGCGGAGCTTGGTTTGAGGTTTCGCAATGGAGTCAGATTTGGGGATTCCAGTTTGTGGTCACCATTTTCGGCAATGTGTTCTGGGGTCGTATGGGTGATTCGTATGGTTGGATGAGGCAAATGCGCTGGTTTGGCTGCTGGTTCTGTGTGATCGGCACGCTGGGCATGTATTACATTCCGCAGTTTTTCGGGGCGAATATGGTGCTTATGTGCGCTGATGCGGTTGTTCTTGGATTGGGAATTTCCGCTTTCGTTCCTATGGGAGCCGTGTTTCCCGCGTTGGCGTCGGAACATAAGGGTGCTGCGATTTCCGCGCATAATCTCGCTTCCGGTCTGACTACGTTTTTCGGTCCGCTGATTGCGACGGTGCTGATTTCCACTGTCGGATTCGGCGGCGTGTGCTGGACGTATGCGATCTGTTATGCGATCGGATCGTTGGCCACGCTCGGCATTCATCCTCATCAACCCGGATTTGACGATCGTGGCCATCGCATTGCCGCGATCGAACGTAACTAATCGCAATTGAATATCAATTGCTCAAGCATCATCATTTTTCTCAAAAAACCATTATTCACAAAGGAGAATAATCATGAAGGCAGTCGTTCTCGAAGAGCAGGGCGTCATCAATGTGCGTGAGGTGCCTGACGTCCCCGCACCTGGTCTAGGCGAGCTGAAGATCGCGCCGCATACCGTTGGTGTGTGCGGTTCCGATCTGCATTATTACACGCATGGTCGCGTGGGTAAATATGTGGTGGAGCAGCCGATGATTCTCGGTCATGAGGCTTCCGGCACGGTGGTTGAGGTCGGTCCTGGCGTCGAAGGCTTCAAGGTGGGCGATCGTGTGGCCATGGAGCCCGGCATTCCGGATATGAGTTCGCGTGCCAGCAAACTGGGCATGTATAACGTCGATCCTGCGGTGCGTTTCTTTGCCACTCCGCCGATTGATGGCTGCCTGTGCGAAACGGTGAACCATCCTGCGGCGTTCACCTACAAGCTGCCCGACAATGTGAGCTTCGGTGAGGGTGCGCTGCTTGAACCGTTGGCTGTGGGCATGTGGTCCGCCACCAAGCTCGTATCAACGGCGCGATGTCTGCGTGGTCACCGGATCAGGCACGGTCGGCATGCTGACCGCGTCGTGCGCGTTGGCGGGTGGCGCTTCCAAGGTGCTGATCTCTGATGTGTCGGCAATCAAACTGGCGATTGCGGCTCAGATTCCAGGTATTATTCCGGTGGATCTCACCAGGGAGGATCTGGTGGAGCGCGTCCGCGAGGAAACGGGGGGCTGGGGCGCTGATGTGGCTTTCGAGTGCTCGGGCTCGCCGAAGTCATACGAGACATTCTGGAAGCTGATCGCTCCCGGTGGCGCTGCCGTTATCGTTGGCATTCCGGTCAATCCGGTGGCCATCGACATTACGGAGCTGCAGGCTACCGAGGTGCGCATCGAAAATATCTTCCGTTATGCCAATGTGTATCAGAAGGCCATTGACCTCGTGGCTAACGGTAAACTGAATCTGAAGCCATTCATCACCGACACCTATGCGATGGAGGATGCCCAGGCGGCGTTCGATCGCATGGCCGAGGGGCGTCCTGGAGACATCAAGCTGCAGATTACCGTGAAAAACGACTGACGTTACGCACGTTACGGAACGACGAAAGGGGTTTGTGTCATGGGGGCTGTTGCACAAGTCAACGATAATCGGCATGGGAAGGCGGCTTTGGCTCAGACCTCTTTTGGTGGATTCGTGCCGAAAGGTGGAAGTCCGAACGATTCTGGCGTATTGGAGATCATTGTGCCGGACGCGCAGGCTTCGGTGCGTTGGGCGAAGCATGGCTACCCAAGCTCGTTGGCGAAATGGCATCATCATCCTCATATTGAAATTCATCTGATTCGGGAAGGTACCGGATTGATGATGGCGGGCAATGCCGTTGTTCCGTATGAGGCCGGGCAGGTTGCGCTGATTGGTTCAAATCTTCCGCATAATTGGGTGTCCGACATCGCTCCGGGGGAGCGGCTTCGTCAGCGTGATGTGGTGTGCCATGTGCGTCCGGAAACCATGCGTCTGCTGATGTCTGGATTTCCGGAAACGTCTGGTTTTGCAATGGTGTTGAAACGTGCGGGGCAGGCATTGGTGCTGAGCGGTGAATCCGCTCGTCAGGCCGGTTCGATTCTGGAAAACATGGAGGAACATAGTCTTGCTTGCCGTGTTAGTGATCTGATTCGTGTGTTGGATGTGTTCGCGCATGCCCCCGCAGATGAATCCTATACGGTGGTTGCGTCCGGATACGATCCGGCTGTATGCAGTGGTGCGGAACGTGTGGTCAATGATGCCATCGAGTACATTTCATCGCATCTGAGCGGTGAAATTAGCATGGATTTGGCCGCCCGCCAGGCCGGAATGAGCGTTTCGGCTTTCTCTCGTCTGTTCAAAAGGGCTGCAGGAATAGGGTTTTCAGATTTTGTTCGACGATTGCGTATCGGCATGCATGCAGATTGCTGACGACCACGAATCAAAGCGTCGCTTCGATTCGTCGCGCTTGCGGATATGGTAACGCTTCGAATTTCAATCGTCGCTTCTTTGAAGAAACAGGCGAAACTCCTACTGGCTGGCGGAAAAAATACATTGGACGAACAAGATAAATAAATCGACTTTGTAAAAGCTCGATATGATTGATATCATATAGAAAATACTTTTATAAAAGATATGGAGGTGAGACTTGAGAAAGTGTGTGTGATTTATGATAAAAAGCAACAAAAACGCTCAAAATGATGTTTTTGAGGCTTTTTGATTCCATAAAAGAACGCAATCTAAACATTAAATGAACAGAAGATAACATTTCTCTTGCGACACGACACAGTGGAACATCATATTGCATACTCACTAAAGTGTGTCCTAGGTCACAAAAGACCAGCAACGCGTCCATCCGCTTCGAGGCGGATGGAATAACGGGAAACTACTTTGCAAACCCCCAAAGAATCGAGGAGGACTTCAAGTGGCAGACGCAAAGAAGGAAGAGCCGACCAAGCCGACTCCGGAAGAGAAGCTCGCCGCAGCCGAGGCTGAGGTCGACGCTCTGGTCAAGAAGGGCCTGAAGGCTCTTGACGATTTCGAAAAGCTCGATCAGAAGCAGGTTGACCGTATCGTCGCCAAGGCTTCCGTCGCAGCACTGAACAAGCATCTGGTGCTCGCCAAGATGGCCGTTGAGGAAACCGGCCGTGGTTTGGTGGAAGACAAGGCCACCAAGAACATCTTCGCCTGCGAGCACGTCACCAACTATCTGGCCGGTCAGAAGACCGTCGGCATCATTCGTGAAGACGATGTCATGGGCATCGACGAGATCGCCGAACCGGTCGGTGTCGTCGCCGGCGTGACCCCGGTCACCAACAACCTCCACCGCCATCTTCAAGTCGCTGATCGCGCTGAAGACCCGCTGCCCGATCATCTTCGCTTCCACCCGGGCGCACAGAAGTGCTCCGTCGAAGCCGCCAAGATCGTGCGCGACGCAGCCATCGCGGCAGGCGCTCCTGAGAACTGTATCCAGTGGATCGAGCACCCGTCCATCGAAGCCACCGGCGCCTGATGAAGCATGATGGTATCGCCACCATCCTCGCCACCGGTGGCCCGGGCATGGTCAAGGCGGCATATTCCTCCGGCAAGCCGGCCCTCGCGTCGGCGCTGGCAACGCTCCGGCATATGTCGACAAGAACGTCGACATCGTGCGCGCCGCCAACGATCTGGTGCTCTCCAAGCACTTCGATTACGGCATGATCTGCGCCACCGAGCAGGCCATCATCGCCGACAAGGAAGTCTACGCTCCGCTGATCAAGGAACTCAAGCGCCGCAAGGCCTACTTTGTGAACGACGAAGAGAAGGCCAAGCTCGAGCAGTACATGTTCGGCTGCACCGCATATTCCGGCCAGACCCCGAAGCTCAACTCCGTGGTGCCGGGCAAGTCCCCGCAGTACATCGCCAAGGCCGCAGGTTTTGAGATTCCGGAAGACGCCACCATTCTTGCCGCCGAGTGCAAGGAAGTCGGTGAGAACGAGCCGTTGACCATGGAGAAGCTCGCTCCGGTCCAGGCCGTGCTGAAGTCCGACAACAAGGAACAGGCCTTCGAAATGTGCGAAGCCATGCTCAAGCATGGTGCAGGCCACACCGCAGCCATCCACACCAACGATCAGGCTCTGGTCCGCGAATACGGCCAGCGCATGCACGCATGCCGCATCATCTGGAACTCTCCGAGCTCCCTCGGCGGCGTGGGCGACATCTACAACGCCATCGCACCGTCGCTGACCCTCGGCTGCGGCTCCTACGGCGGCAACTCCGTGTCCGGCAACGTTCAGGCAGTCAACCTTCTCAACATCAAGCGCATCGCTCGGAGGAACAACAACATGCAGTGGTTCAAGATTCCGGCCAAGACCTACTTCGAGCCGAACGCCATCAAGTACCTGCGCGACATGTACGGCATCGAGAGGGCCGTCATCGTGTGCGATAAGGTCATGGAGCAGCTCGGTGTGGTCGACAAGATCATCGACCAGCTCCGCGCACGTTCCAACCGTGTGACCTTCCGCATCATCGACTACGTCGAGCCGGAGCCGAGCGTCGAAACCGTCGAGCGCGGTGCCACCATGATGCGTGAGGAGTTCGAGCCGGACACCATCATCGCCGTCGGCGGTGGTTCCCCGATGGACGCCTCCAAGATCATGTGGCTGCTGTACGAGCACCCGGAAATCTCCTTCTCCGACGTGCGTGAGAAGTTCTTCGATATCCGTAAGCGCGCCTTCAAGATCCCGCCGCTGGGCAAGAAGGCCAAGCTCGTGTGCATCCCGACCTCTTCCGGCACCGGTTCCGAAGTCACGCCGTTCGCTGTGATCACCGATCACAAGACCGGCTACAAGTACCCGATCACCGATTACGCGCTGACCCCGTCCGTCGCCATCGTCGATCCGGTGCTGGCGCGTACCCAGCCGCGCAAGCTCGCATCCGATGCTGGCTTCGACGCCCTGACCCACTCCTTCGAGGCTTACGTCTCCGTCTATGCCAACGATTTCACCGATGGCATGGCGTTGCACGCGGCCAAGTTGATTTGGGACAACCTCGCCGAGTCCGTCAACGGCGAGCCGGGTGAAGACAAGATCAAGGCCCAGGAGAAGATGCACAACGCCGCCACCATGGCCGGCATGGCATTCGGCTCCGCATTCCTCGGCATGTGCCACGGCATGGCCCACACCATCGGTGCTCTGTGCCACGTTGCCCATGGTCGTACCAACTCCATCCTGCTGCCGTACGTCATCCGCTACAACGGCTCCATTCCGGAGGACCGACCAGCTGGCCGAAGTACAACAAGTACATCGCTCCGGAACGTTACCAGGAGATCGCCAAGAACCTTGGCGTGAACCCGGGCAAGACTCCGGAAGAGGGCGTTGAGAACCTGGCCAAGGCCGTCGAGGACTACCGTGACAACAAGCTCGGCATGAACAAGAGCTTCCAGGAGTGCGGTGTGGACGAGGACTACTTCTGGTCCATCCTCGATCAGATCGGCATGCGTGCCTATGAGGATCAGTGCGCTCCGGCAAATCCGCGTATCCCGCAGATCGAGGATATGAAGGACATCGCCATCGCCGCATACTACGGCGTCAGCCAGGCCGAAGGACACAAGCTGCGCGTCCAGCGTCAGGGCGAGGCCGCCACGGAAGAAGCTTCCGAGCGTGCATGAGTCGCTTCATGTATAGGCCATCAGCAGTGACCTATATATAAGGTGCTTGCGTTATATCGGCAAGCATCATAGATAACGAGGAATTTGGTTGGATTCGTTCAACCGGATTCCTCGTTTCTTTATATAACGGGAGAGCGTTTTCGGATGATGCCGGAATGACGATCCGTTACATTCGGCACTTCGATTCGCGGTTTGCAGCAGGACTTCCGACCGCGACACGCGAGGATTTCTTAAGACTACCCCTGATGCTTAAATAAAGAAGTTGCCTGATTTTAGGGCTCGCAAATTGGAATTAAAAAAGCGAGCGTGGCACAGTGAATCACGTGAGTGAGAAACTGCATGGCTGCGCACTGATGTGGTATGGCCACGGAACTTCCACGGTTCCGGGGGCTTTCTGCGCCGGTGCCCTTTGAGAAGCAGGCTGGTAAACAGTAACTAACGAATCGCTAGAAAGGGCGGAAGGCAATGGCGGGACAGAAAATCCGCATCAGGCTTAAGTCCTATGACCATGAGGTCATCGACCAATCGGCGAAGAAGATCGTCGAAACGGTGACGAACGCGGGCGCAACTGTGTTGGCCCGGTTCCGCTCCCGACCGAGAAGAACGTGTTCGTCGTTATCCGTTCTCCTCACAAGTACAAGGATTCTCGCGAGCATTTCGAGATGCGTACTCATAAGCGTCTCATCGACATTGTGGACCCGACCCCGAAGGCCGTGGATTCCCTTATGCACATTGATCTGCCCGCAGATGTGAACATCGAGATCAAGCTGTAAGGGAGGAGGGAACCATTATGTCTAATCGCACCGCACTGCTGGGCAAGAAGCTCGGCATGTCTCAGGTCTGGGACGAGAACGGTTTCTTCGTTCCTGTGACCCTCGTTGACGTCTCCACCAACGTGGTGACTGCTGTCAAGTCCGAAGAGTCCGACGGCTACAAGGCTGTTCAGCTTGGCTACGGCCAGGTTGACCCGACCAAGGTGACTAAGCCGCTTGCCGGCCACTTCGCCAAGGCTGGCGTCACCCCGCGTCGTCACCTCGCTGAGGTCCGCACCGATAACGCCGAAGAGTTCGAGCCGGGTCAGGAGCTGACCGCTGAGCTGTTCCCGGAGCACCCTGGTCGATGTGACCGGTACCACCAAGGGCAAGGGC
>ENA-OQIC01000494-OQIC01000494.1-human-gut-metagenome-genome-assembly--contig:-NODE-494-length-17234-cov-1.765184_pt1 | contig 17234 bp, 19 predicted proteins | sample MGYA00242572_ERZ504736 | MGnify/ENA primary metagenome ERZ504736 (study PRJEB26092, sample SAMD00036201) | human gut metagenome | host: Homo sapiens | study: EMG produced TPA metagenomics assembly of... | reverse complement strand
GTCAAAATCTTGATAATGATATTAAGGTGGCTATAGCACGAGGGATCCACCTCTTCCCATTCCGAACAGAGAAGTTAAGCTCGTCACGCCGATGGTACTGCGTAACAGTGGAAGAGTAGGTAGCCGCGTCTTAGGTGAAAGGAGTCAGTCGAAAGATTGGCTCCTTTTTTGGTATATACACCAGCCGTTGTAGAGACGTGGCGTGCCTCGCTCACTACAGACTGATAGTATTGTTACTATTGCTAGGGGATGAGACGCAGCACGCTACGTCTCTACAACTGGGGAAAATGGATAGATCAGTCGTTTATTTCTTTAGCTAGAGATTCCCGTAGTTTTCGGACTGCCGTGGCGATGTGGGCTTCTAATGTCTTTACTGATATTTCTAGGATATTTGCCGCATCCTTATATTTCATCTTATCTTCACGGATCAGTTAAAAGCCATCTTGCATTTATCCGGGAGTGCATTGATCGCCTCATTTAAATGATCGATGCATTCTTTAGAAATAAGTTCTTCCTCGGGCGTAGTATCAGTATGCGCAAATAAATCGATCGTATTCTCATCGATCTGGACTTTCTCCATATGCTGTGTCCGGTATAGGCTGATGGCTTTGTGGCGGGCTATGCCATAGATATAAGAATCGAAGTTAGAGATCTCCGGTAATGACTTTCTATTATTCCAAAGACTTAGAAATGTATCAGAGACAATTTCCTCAGCTTCTACAGAGGAAGGCACATAAAGGGATGTAAACCGCATTAGCCTCTGAAAATAGGCTAAATAAAGCGATTTAAAAGCAGTTTGAGAATCGGATAGCGCGATTTCACAGACCCATTGCATTATTTCTTTGGAGTGTTTTTCCAAGTAACTAGAATCTTGTTAACTTATTTCCCTTCTAAATATATAGTCGCAAATGTATATAAAAACCCTTAGTGGATCTCTCTCTTAAAAGAGAAATACTTGATGTTAATTTCAACCTAATTTCATATCTGGTTGTTTTTGAATCTAATCCGCAGGTTGTAACATCATTGTAATATGTATGTAACGGATGCGAAATAATTGTTTCAGAACTTTGCGCAAGAATTATAACAATCAGTATGGAAACATTTTATTTGTTCTTGGTCATATTTTTGTTTGTATTGGCCATCGTAGATTTATCGGTCGGTGTTAGTAATGATGCCGTGAATTTCTTGAATTCAGCTATCGGTGCGAGAGCCGCATCCTTTAAAGTTATTATCGCTATCGCTGCTGTGGGAGTCTTTGTTGGTGCGGCGTTATCCAATGGTATGATGGATATCGCCCGGCATGGTATTTATCAACCCCAGCATTTTTATTTCTCGGAGATCATGTGTATCCTTGCGGCCGTTATGCTTACGGATGTGGTGCTACTGGATATTTTTAACTCATTAGGTATGCCGACCTCGACAACGGTTTCCATGGTGTTTGAGTTGGTGGGTGGAACGGTAGCGATCGCCTTGGTAAAGATCGCTAGTTCTTCAGGCGCTTTGCAATTGGGGGATCTGCTGAATACCGAAAAGGCTTTTACCGTGATTCTGGGTATCTTTCTTTCTGTGGCGATCGCTTTTTTCTTTGGTGTGATCGTGCAGTATCTGTCCCGGATCTTGTTCTCGTTTAATTATAAGAAAAGCTCTAAATATTTTATTGGTCTGTTCGGAGGTTTAGCGGCCACTTCCATCATTTACTTTATGCTGATAAAGGGACTGAAGACAAGTTCTTTTATGACGGGTGAGTTCAAGGATATGGTGTATGCCAATACGGGGATGATCGTTTTGGGATGTATGGTATTTTTTACGATCTTGATGCAGGTATTGCATTGGTTGAAGGTGAATGTATTCAAGGTGGTCATTTTGATGGGTACGTTTGCCTTGGCGTTGGCTTTTGCCGGGAATGACTTGGTGAACTTTATCGGAGTCCCCTTGCTGGCTATTCCTCTTATATGGACTTGATGGCGCAGGGAGGGACCACTACCACAGATACATTTTTGATGACCTCTTTGTTGGGACCGGCCCAGACACCTTGGTATTTCTTGGTGGGTTCCGGGGTCGTGATGGTAATCGCCTTGGCTACCTCCAAAAAGGCTCAGAACGTGGTGAAGACTTCCTTGGATCTGTCTCGTCAATCGGATGGAGAGGAGTCTTTCGGTACATCGCCTGTCGCACGGGTATTGGTACGGAATTGCAGTAATATATCCGCTACGATATTAAGTATCGTGCCCACTCCGGTTAAGAACTGGATTGATAGCCGTTTCAACCAAAGCGAGATGATCATGGATGACAAGGCTAGCTTCGACTTGGTACGTGCCTCGGTGAACGTGGTTTTGTCCGGATTGCTGATCGCTTTGGGAACCTCCTTGAAATTGCCTTTATCTACGACGTATGTGGGCTTTCATGGTCGCTATGGGTACTTCGTTGGCAGACCGTGCTTGGGGGCGTGAGAGCGCCGTATATCGCATCACAGGCGTATTGTCCGTGATAGGTGGTTGGTTCATTACGGCAGGGGCTGCTTTTACGATCTGTTTCATCGTCGCTCTCTTGATTTATTGGGGAGGTATTCCAGCTTTGGTCGCTATGATTGGTTTGGCGATCTATTCGTTGGTTCGTAGCCACTTCGCTTATAAGGCTAAATTGCGGAAAGAGGCATTGAAGGAGGAGGTGAATTCTACGGTGTCTAAACTTCGTAAGGCTACGGATACCCGTGAGGCTTTGGCCCTGTTCCGCGAGCATAGCGTGAGGAATTACAATCCGATCTGGATTTTACGGCGGAAGTATTCGGCAAGGCAGTAAATGGATTCATGAATGAGAACCTCCGTGAGTTGCGCAAGGTCTTGACTGCCGTGGAGGAGAAGAAGATTCACTTGAAGCAAGTGAAACGTGTCGGTACGCTTGGCGTTACCCAATTGGATCACGACATCGCCGTGGAGAAGGGGCTTTATTATTATCAAGGAAATGACTTCGCCAGCGAGATCATATTCAGTATCCGTCGCTTGGCAGAACCGATGAAAGATCATATCGATAATAATTTCAGCCCGTTGAGTCCGGTACAGAAAGATGATTTGGTAAGGTATCTGAACAAATCATCTCCTTCTTGAGAAATTGCGCTATTATGATCCGTAAAAACGATTATATTGGTTTTGAGGAGCTGATCGCTGAGTCGATTACCTTGATGAACCAACTTACCGCCTTGAAGAAAGGGGAGTTGAAGCGTATCCAAGGGCAGTCCGGCAGCACGAAGGTGAGCATGGTTTATTTGAACATGGTACAAGAAGCCCAGAACGTGGTTTCTTTTACGGCGAACCTCTTGAAGGTGAGCAGGAAGTTCCAGAAGGAATAATCAGTCTCTATTATATTAGGATGGTGGGAGACGGGGCATGCCCCGTCTCTACTGGTTTATAGGGTTAGCATCTTCTTTTCTTTGACTAAATCACTCTCGTCCATCCGCAGGGATGGGACTGTACACATCTTGATAAAATCTCCTGTCTGGCAAGTATAATCATAGTAGACCTGTTGTTCCGGGGTAAATCTTCTTTATCGATCAGTCCGCTTTTCCGCTCATGAATTCATCGATCTCCGTGCTTTCTGATTCCTTGATAAGAAGGATTCGGCGGGCAATCGGGTTACGATTATAATCCTGACCGATGTATAATCCTCGTAATTGGCGGGGATTCTTGAAAAATGGTATTTGCAGGTATATCGTTACCATCGTGAATTGGGGCGCTTGGTTCTCGTTCAGCATGCAATGGAAATTCTGAGGATCGGGCATGATCCCGAATCCCCATTGAGCCTCTCCATAAGCGCTGATCCGCCCTACACGGACTTGATTATCCGAGGGGGAGAGTAGGAAGGGTTCCATCTTGAGGCAGTCCGAGGAGGAAGAAAGGCTGTAACTGGTATAGATTCCTTTGAAAGCCTCTATTTTAGAGGCGGAGAGCCGTGTCTCCTCCATCAATTGCTTGGCGAAAGGATTATCTTTTAGGCTATCCGGTTCGGCGAGCTCCATCTGGTCTAGGCGAAGGATCATCTCCTCTATATGGGAAAGCAAACGTTTTTTCGACACGTTATTCACTAGGGCGAGCGCCGAGTCCAGCGCTTCTTCCGGCGGGTAACTCTTGATGCCCTCGAAATAATTCGGCAATACGGTCGTATATAGGGAGGACAATATGCTGGGAGCCATATCGATCCAGTCGGCTATCTCTTTCATCTTAACCCCATTGCTTCGTAGATATTCGATCTTTCGGTAGAATTCTTGAAGATTGTTCATGTGTTTATACTCTTGATTTACCTTACAAAATAAGAGGACATATGTTGCGTTTCCGTTTCATGAATGTTACATAAATATTTCTTTATAATTTATTGATTCCTAGTTGGGTATTAATAATATACATTCATGGGTTCAGTAATATGTCTGTAACATGGCGGCTGTACTTTTGCCTTCGAAAATAAAACGACAGAAGATTATGGACACTGCGATACAGACAAATAAAACATCCCGGAGGCGGGTTTCCGATCTCTTCTTCATCCTATGGGCCGGAGGGGCCGCTTTGCTTTCTTATTCCTTGGTATATATGTTGCGTAAGCCTTATACGGCTGCCGCTTTCGAGGATCTGGAGGTATTCAATATGGACTATAAGGTGGCGGTTACGATCGTGCAGATCTTGGGGTACGTGGTGTCGAAGTTCATGGGAATTAAGTTGATATCGGAGTTGCGGCGGGAAGAGCGCTTGCGGTTCATCTTGATGTCCGTGGTGATGGCGGAACTTTCGTTGGTATTCTTCGGGTTGCTCTCGGCTCCTTATAATATAGCGGCGATGTTCTTGAACGGGCTTTCGCTGGGATGTATGTGGGGATTATTTTCAGCTTTATAGAAGGACGTAGGATGACGGATGTCCTCGCTAGTTTGTTGGGCGTAAGTATGGTGATCAGTTCCGGTACGGCAAAGTCTGTCGGCTTGTACGTAATGGATACGTGGCAGGTCAGCGAGTTCTGGATGCCCGCCTTGATCGGGGCGGTGGCATTGCCTTTGCTAGCCTTGTTGGGATATGCGCTGAACCGACTTCCACAGCCTACGGAGGAGGATATCGCCTTGAAGTCGGAGCGGGAGACCTTGAACGGGCGGCAGCGTTGGGAGCTTTTTAAGCATTTCATGCCTTTCTTGACGATGCTTTTCGTGGCGAATATAGCGATCGTGGTATTGCGGGATATCAAGGAGGACTTCTTGGTGAATATCATCGATATGTCCGGTTACTCGCCTTGGTTGTTCACGCAAATAGATAGCGTGGTGACCTTGACTATCTTGGCGATCTTTGGTTTGATGGTGCTCGTGAAAGATAATTTTAAGGCGCTTTCAGTCCTGTACGGTTTGATTATTACGGGCATGATGGTCATGGCGTTCGTGTCGTTCGGGCAGGAGCGGATGGGATTGAGCCGGTGACATGGCTTTTCTTGCAGAGCCTTTGCCTGTATATGGCTTACTTAACCTTCCAGACAATTTTCTTCGATCGCTTCATCGCCTGTTTCAAGATACGGGGAAACGTCGGTTTCTTTATTGTCTTAACAGATTTTCTGGGGTACACGGGTACGATACTGGTATTGGTACTAAAGGAATTCGTGGGTACGAGATTGGACTGGGCGGTATTTTATAACCAACTTGCCGGATATGTAGGGATCTTTTGCTGCGCCACTTTTGTCGCTTCCTTCGTATATTTGCGGCAACGCTATCGCAAGGAGACCGCTTTATGTGGCTGCGAGGAAATAGCAACTCTTGAACCTACCGAAAACAATGTCCTTACGATCGCTTAAACAAGAAAATTATTAAATACGATACATACAGAATATGAAGAAGATTTCAGGTGTCATTATGGATTGGGCCGGTACGGCCGTGGATTATGGATGCTTCGCTCCACTGAACGCTTTTCTCAAGGTATTCTCGGAAGAGAAAGGGATTGATATCACTTACCGGCAGGCCCGTGACCGATGGGTCTCTTGAAGATTGATCATATCAAGGCAATCTTGAGCATGCCGGAGGTGAACGAGAAGTTCCGTGCCTGTATAAGAGGGACTGGAACAAGGGGGACGTGGATGAGATGTACGCTAGTTTCGAGAAACATTTGTTCGCTTCCTTGAAGGATTTCACCACTCCGATACCGGGAGTCTTGGAGACGATGGCGATGCTTCGCGAGCAAGGTATAAAGATCGGCTCGTACGACCGGGTACACGGCGAAGATGATGGAGATTGTCCGTCCCGGAGCGAGGCCAAAGGATATAGGTAGATAATCTGGTGACACCGAACGAGGTCCCGGCCGGTCGCCCCGCCCCGTATATGATCTATAAGAATATGATAGATTTAGCGATTCCTTCCGTAGATCAAGTGGTGAAGGTAGGAGATACGATCGCTGATATTAAGGAGGGCGTGAACGCCAAGGTATGGAGCGTCGGTATCGTGACCGGTAGCAACGAGATGGGCGTGAGCGAGGAGGAATATAACAGCCGTCCGGCGGAAGAATGGGAATCTCTGAAGAAAGAGGTGCGTGAGCGTATGTTGGCGGCGGGGGCTCATTTCGTCTTGGATACGATCGCCGAGCTGCCGCTTGCATCGAGAAGATTAACAACAGGAATTAAGCTTGATAACCGAATAGAATAAAACAATCATATGAGAAACTATTTATTATTGACACCGGGCCCGTTGAGTACGTCGCAGACGGTGCGTGAGGCCATGCTTCAAGATTGGTGTACGTGGGATAAGGATTATAACGAGGGTATCGTTACCCCGATCCGTAAAGGCTTGCTGGCGATAGCGGGATTGGACGGGGATGAGTACACCAGTGTCCTGCTGCAAGGTAGCGGAACGTATTGTGTGGAGGCTACGATCGGGGCTGCTGTCCGTCCGGAGGATAAATTGTTGATCCTCGCTAACGGTGCTTATGGCAAACGTATGGCGCAGATCGCCGATTATTATCATATCAATTACGTACTGGTCTCTTTGCATGAGACGGAACTGGTAACCGGCGAGGTAGCCCGACGTGCTTGGAGGAACATCCCGGTATCACGCATCTCTCAATGGTACATAGCGAGACCACGACCGGTTTGTTGAATCCGATTGAGGAGGTAGCGAGGTGATCAAGGCCGGGGGATTACCTTTATCGTGGATGCGATGAGCAGCTTTGGCGGTGTCCCTATCGACGTGAAAGGTTTAGGTATCGACTTCTTGGTCAGTAGCGCGAACAAATGTATTCAAGGAGTTCCCGGCTTCGGCTTTATCCTCGCCCAAAAAGATAAATTGATGGCGACGAAGGGGAATGCCCGCTCGCTTTCCTTAGATATCTATGCCCAGTGGGAAGCGATGGAGAAAGGGGGAGGCAAATGGCGTTTCACGTCTCCGACGCACGTGGTTCACGCTTTCTACCAAGCCATGAAGGAATTGAACGAGGAAGGCGGTATCACGGCTCGTTATAAGAGATATCAGGAGAATCACCGAGTATTGGTGGAAGGTATGCGTGGATTGGGTTTCAAGACCTTGCTGCCCGATGATGCCCAAGGGCCTATTATCACTTCGTTCTTATATCCTTCCGCGGATTTCGATTTCACCTCGTTCTACGCACGGCTGAAGGAGAAAGGCTTCGTGATCTATCCGGGTAAGATCTCGGATGCGGATACGTTCCGTATCGGTAATATCGGAGATATCTTCCCGAAAGATATGGAAGCCTTGATACAATCGATTAAAGAGATCCGGTAATTGATGCCCGTAACGTAACGAGTCCTTCGGGGCCCATATTGAACAGCAAATCAGCAATACTCAGATTGGGGAGGAATCCGAATTTCTCCCGGAATACTTGATAATAAGGTTCCGGGCAGAAGGCGGGATCTTCCCCTTCGTGTTTCGGGCGGATCGTTTCCCGGAAATCGTTGGCTACCTCCGGTTCATAATGGTCGGTGTAGACGACTGCGGGTTGCATATCCAACAGGTCACAGACCAGACAGCGCAATTCCTCGTTGAAGTCGAGGAGGAACTCGTATTTCTTCTCGTAGAAAGGAGCGAAGTCATCGGCATAATACTCGAAAAACGGACTCATATTGTAGGCCGATACCAAAGCGTTCCAGTGTAGGTGCCGCCAGTTTCCATGGTCGGAGATACGGATGTCCTTGGTCTGGCATTTCAAGGTATCCGGCTTGACGATGGGGATGGATAGGGAGAGTGGGCCGTTCGCGGCGGCGATGGAACAGCGGTTACGATAGGTTTGCTTCACGTAATTCTCGGCGGTCTCGATACGGACCTCCGGGTATTGGAGCATCTTACAATATTGTTGTATGGGGCCTAGATAGGCGGTCGCTATATATACAGGTCGCATGTTAATGAACGGGTTTAAAGATTCGTTGTTTGTCGGGGCTGTACCAGCAGAGCCAAGCGTTGCCGACGATATGGTCGGCCGGTATGAAACCGAGATGGCGGGAATCTACCGCCTCGTTGGTATTATCGGACAGTACCCAATAGTAGTCTTGTTGGAAAAAGAAGAAATTAGTCTCCCGCCCGTCCAGATATAACTTCCGTCACGGAAGGAAGCTTTACCATCCGTCTCCCGCATGATGATCTCCTTGCAGGCGGTGAGCGAGGCGGCGTCCAGCGGGTAAGCCCGGTCTTTCCGGGGGACGATCAACATGTATTCTTGCATTTGTTCCCCGATAAAATGACGGTTTATGCGTCGGGCAATTCCTCCCTCAATTGATATTCCTCGAAAGCCGTGAGGCTGAGCATACAGCCGAAACTTTCCTGCCTGAAATCCTAAGTGGGATGTCCAACTTCTCTAACGTCTCCAAGAACGTCTCCTTGGCGCTCAGTGTTATGAAATAGGAACAGAGGGAGCGAGGAGAGCGGGGGATTTTCTGCCCGTTTATCGTATATCCGTCCATGCTGACCCGGATCGTATCGCCCGGCATACCGATGCATCGGCTGATGAATAAGGGAGCATCCGCTGAATCTCGAGAGAGCGGGCTGGTAAAAAGCACGACCTTGCCCCGGACGGGCTTATTCTTCCCCGGTATTTTATTGACTAGGATATAATCCCCTTTATGCAAAGCCTCTTCCATAGAGTCCGTGGAGATGCGATAGGACTCTATGCAGAAAAGGCGTATGAGCATGACGATCCCCGCGCTAGCGCGAAAGCTGCCAGCCATTTCATGAGAACTATCAGGAATCGTTGGATTGTCATAATACGAAGTTTTCACCTCTTAATCCGGATGCACCCAACGGAACAGGCGGTTCCAACGGATACCACCGTCGAACAGACTGCGATCCTTGTCCAAGGATAGCCAAACCAAGATCGGCTTGCCGACAATGTGATCCTCGGGTACGAAACCCCATGAGCGGCTATCCGCGCTATTATGGCGGTTATCGCCCATCATCCAGTAATAATCGTATTTAAACGTATAGGAAGTCTCGGGCTTGCCGTTGATGTAGACCTTGCCGTCCTTCACTTCCAAGGTGTTGTTCTCGTAATTCTTGATACAACGGCTGTACAACGCCAGATTACGTTCGTCCAACGGGATGGTAGCCCCTTTCTTCGGGATCCAAAGCGGCCCGAAGTTATCACGGGTCCAGCCAGTATTGTATCCGACCGGATAGGTAGGGCCGCCCAACGTCTCCGGCTCGATGATAACCTTCTTCACGGTAGGTAACTTCTCCGCTATCGCCAAGGCCTTTTTCGTGAGTGGCAGGCGATATACCGGGTTGTACTGTCCGTTCGCGTTAGGCGTAAAGCCTAGGTATGACAATAGGTTCTGGTAATAACCGCCGCTGGAGGCCAGCATACGGTCATCCTTGCTTACGTCCATTAGGCGGAATTGCTCCTCTGTGATCGGGGAACCGTCTGTTTCGATGAAGTAGTTGAACTGCATATCTTTCGGGTTCTCGGCGGGTTTACCGTCTATGTACACTTGGTTGTCTATGAGTTGGAGCGTATCACCCGGCATACCGATACAACGCTTCACGTAATTCTCCCGTTTGTCGACCGGGCGGTACATAACCTCGCCGAACGTGGCCTTATCCAATAAGATACGTTCCCGTCCGTACTCCTCGACCAAGGAGTAGTAATCTGGGTTTTGCACTTTCACGGCGATCGTGTCGCCTGCGGGGAAGTTGAACACTACGATATCATTACGTTTCACGTGGCCCAAACCTTTCACCCGTTTGTAGCCCCATTCCGGCCAATCCAGATACGATTTGCAGTTTAAGATAGGCAACGTATTTTGTACCAACGGGAAGGAGATCGGAGTGTTCGGAACGCGAGGGCCGTAACTTAATTTGCTGACGAACAGGTAATCTCCTACCAGCAAGGATTTCTCTAGGGAAGAACTCGGTATCTGATAGTTCTGGAAGACGAACAAATTGATGAAATAAACGGCTACCAGCGCGAATACGATATCGTCCACCCATTCCAATACGTTGCGTACCGCCGGGTTCTTAGACCGTTTCCAAGCTCCCCAAGGGATGTAGTGCGTCAAGAATATATCGACTAGGACGATTAATCCCAGCAGTAACCATAAGTTTTGCATCCAGATAGCGAACAACGTGTATAATACGGCCGCTATACTAAACTTGATCCATTGTTTTTTCGTGAACTTCTTCATCTTTTAGCTAATACGTTTAGAATTTGAATAAGTCATTCATGCCTAGGAACCTTTCTTTCCGGCGGTAAACTCTGCCGCTATTACGGCGCCTAGCGCAAATCCGGCACGGCTCTTGGCATCATGCTTGATACTGATCGTATCTACGTCCGACTCATACGTGATCTCGTGGATACCCGGAACCTCACCCTCACGGATGGCGTGGATCGGCAGGTCGGTCGCGTTCTCGGCGTTCTCTAAGGTCCAGCGGTCTTTACGATCGATGTTTTCCAAGATACCTTCGGCCAACGTGATAGCCGTTCCACTGGGTGCGTCCAGCTTGTGGATATGGTGGACTTCCGTCATTTTAACGTCGTAGGAGGGGAAGTTGTTCATGATTTTCGCCAGATACTTGTTCATGGCGAAGAAGATATTTACGCCGATGCTGAAGTTGGAGGCGTAGAAGAAGGTTTTGCCCTCTTTCTCGCATTTCTCCTTGATCTCGCCGATACGGTCCAGCCATCCGGTAGTACCCGATACGACCGGCACGCCTACCTCGAAACATTTCATATAGTTATTGAAAGCGGTAGCCGGGGTAGTAAACTCAATCGCCGCGTCGGCGCTCTTGAACGCTTCTGAATATATATCCTCAGCGTTATTGATATCTATGATGGAAACAATTTGATGTCCTCTTTGGATGGCGATCTGCTCGATCGTTTTGCCCATTTTCCCGTAACCTATAAGTGACAATTTTCATACTTTAATTCAATTAATGTCGCAAATATACAGAAAATGAATTACATTTGAATCCAAAATCTTAACTCTGAAAGAATATGGAACGTTTATTACACTATGTTTGGAAATACAAACTCTACGCGAGTACTTCATTGGCTACCACCGAGGGGCTTCCCATCGCTGTTATCGATCCCGGAATACAAAACACCGACGCCGGTCCCGACTTCTTCAACGCCAAGATAAAGATTGACGGCACGGTATGGGCCGGAAGCGTGGAGATCCACGAGAAAGCTTCCGATTGGTTGCTGCATCATCATGATTCGGATAAGGCATATGACTCCGTTATCTTGCATGTAACAGGTGTGAATGACGCATCCATCTGCCGGATGAACGGTGAGCCTATTCCTCAATTGCTCCTATCCGTTCCGGAACCTGCCCGGAAAAATATCGATTGGTTATTGGCAAGAGAGGTGCCCGTCCCCTGTCTTGAGCGGATTCAAGATGTGGACTCCGTGCATCTGGCCTCATGGATGGATACCTTGCTCAGTGAGCGGCTGGAACGAAAGACAGAGGATATATACCGTCTGCTGGATCAGTACCAAGAGGATTGGAACGAGGTATTCTATATCCTATTGACCCGTAGTTTCGGCTTTGGCGTGAATAGCGACGCTTTCGAGTGGTTGGCGAAAAGCTCCCCCTGCGATATATCCAAAAGCAAAGGCTAGCGAGTCGCAAGTAGAGGCGATGCTTTTCGGACAAGCGGGTATGCTCTCGGAAGAGGGCTCCTGCCATTACTACCGTCTGCTGAGGCGGGAATATGAGTTTCTCCGCCATAAGTTCGGCCTCAAGCCTTTGGATGACTCCTTGTTCAAAAGCCTTCGCATCCGTCCGACCAACTTCCCGCATGTGAAGTTGGCGCAACTGTCCGCTATCTGGCATCGGTACGATACGTTGTTCTCGATGATCCTGTCCGCTTCTTCTCCTAAAGAGATCAAGGATTATTTCCGTATCCAACCTCGGATTATTGGAAGAATCATTATCACTTCCAATACGCCTCGGTGCAAAAGATAAAATGATCGGGGAGAATGCCTTGAATATCCTGTTAATAAATACGGTAGTCCCTCTGCTATTCGCTTACGGCGGTCGAAATAAACTTCCTGAGTATTGCCTGCGTGCGACCCGCCTCTTGGAGAGTATCCCGCCGGAACGCAATCATATCGTAACCGCTTTCGCTCGATCCGGTATCGAAGTCCATAACGCTGGTGATACGCAATCACTCATCCAGTTAAAACGAGAATATTGCGAGAAGCGAAAGTGTTTGTATTGCCGGATTGGGTTCAGGTTGCTAAAACGAAGTGTTAATCCTCCTCGGTAAAAGGAGCTCTTATATACTTGCCGTCTTTATGATTATTGGTGATATAACGTATAATATATCGATCACCTTTCCGGTTGAAAAAAACATACCATGTGGTATGTTTACTGCTTTTTTCGTTTGAAAAAGGCGTATTGCAAATCTTTCCCGTATCGGTTGAACCTCATTTCAGCTGTATGGGAGAGGTTATAATGTGGCGCATGAGGTAAAGTGTGGGTGAAGTCGAGGATATCATCGATAAGTATGTTTGCGTACTCAATGTATGAATAATAATCTTTCTCAAATAAGGTGTCGGCTAAATCCATCAGATAAGTGATTATTTCTTTAGGGATAATAACTTTTGTGTTATTTTCTTTGTGCGTTTTTTTCATAGAAATGTTTTCTTAGTTCTTGTTTTGCGTATTGTCTGAATTCCTCGATGCTCAATCCTTTGTTCCAATCTCGTTCAAATTCATCAAGGTTACTATCCGATAGGTTTACTCCCAATCGTTGCAATATAGGATTGATCATATCCCCATATTTCTTTAAGTCGATGCGAACGTAGCTGTTGTTCCCTGCCGCATCTTTCTCCAATTCGATACCTGATACTTCTGACATAGTTGCTCTATTTATTTGGTTATACTTCCATCTATCGCGAAGATACTGTTTTTAATTAGGTATCTGCCTTATTTCGGGTGTTTTATTTTACAATAAGTTCGATGTGAATTACCGTTTTGTAAGAGATTGATAACCAGACTCGAAAAAACACGTACATGTTTTTTGGAAAAGTCGTACGTGTTTTCCGAAAAACATGTACGTGTTTTCGGGAAAACAAGCTGATGTTTTTTTCCGGATGAGCCGCGATGACATTCTTTAGGAGAGAAAAATGACAATAAGGTGAAGATAATTTATGATAACTCAATTAATTTAGGTGGCCTGTATAGATTAATTAGCGTATATATCCTTATCGTTCACGGGATTTTTCCCTATTTTTGTCCCTCAATTGAAATGAGAGTATTGAATGGAAGATAAATATGTGAGAAATAGTTTACGGTTCTTTATAGGGGTACTTCTGTTGGTCGTGCTGTATTCGTGCGCGAATATAGCCTCGCCGAACGGGGGGCCTTATGATGAGGCTCCGCCTAAGTTCGTAAGCAGTACGCCGTTGCCTAACCAGATAAACTATAAGGGAAAGAAGGTGGAGATTATCTTTGATGAGTTGATCCAGATCGATAAGCCTACCGAGAACGTGATCATCACTCCACCCCAAATGGAGCAACCCGTTATTCGGGCGAACGGCCGGAAGGCGGTCATCGAGCTGATGGATACGTTGAAGGAGAATACGACCTATACGATAGACTTTACCAATTCGATCTCCGATAATAATGAGAAGAATGTATTGGAGAATTATTCTTTCGCGTTTTCTACCGGCGAATCCATTGATAGTATGGAGGTGTCCGGGGTCTTGCTGAACGCCGAGAATCTGGAGCCTATGCCGGGTATTACGATCGGCGTGCATACGAATCTGGAGGATTCCGCCTTTACGACGATCCCATTTGTCCGTACTTCCCGTACGAACGACAAGGGCGAGTTTACGATTCGTAATATGGCCCCCGGAACTATCGGATCTATGCCTTGGAGGATGTGATGCGCTCCTACAAGTACAGCCAGCCCGGGCAGCAGATCGCTTTTTACGATTCCTTGATCGTCCCTGCGTTCGAGTTGACGACCCGTCAAGATACGATTTGGAAAGATAGCTTGACGATCGATACGGTGATGACAGTCGGTTATACCCATTTTATGCCGGACAATATCGAGTTGCGCCTGTTTAAGGAAAAAGTAGAGCGTCAATATATGTTGAAGCCGGAGCGTACGGATGAGAAAATACTAACCTTGCGTTTCAATACCTCCTTGGATACTATTCCGGTACCGGTTCCTTTGAATTTCACCCCGGCGGATAGCAATTGGTATTTCTTGCAAACAGCGGAGGAAGGAAAAGCCGTGCATTACTGGTTGACCGATTCTTTGATCTGGAAGCAAGATACGCTACAAGTGGAGGTGAGTTACCTGAAAAGCGATTCCATGAATATACTTCGTCCGCAGACCGATACGGTACAATTTACCGTGCGTCGCCGTCTGTGGAGAAGAAGAAAAGAAAAAGACGATGAGCCGGAACCCATCGAGTTTCTGGGAATGAACGTAAACGCTTCCGGTTCGATCGACCTGTATGATACGGTCGCTGTTACGTTTAGCGAACCGGTAGCGGGATTGACGAAAGATCATTTTTATCTGGATCAGAAAGTGGATACGCTTTGGGAAGCCGTTGACTTCGATTTCTTCCCGGATACGACGAATTCCTTGAATTTCTTCATCAAGCGCCCGTGGAAGTATGGAGAGGAATACCGTTTGGAAGTAGATTCCGCCACGATATTCAGTGCCTATGGTAAATGGAACGATGTGTATAGCGGGGAATTCAAGATCAAGAAGGAAGATGAGTACGGGCATTTATATATCAATATTGAGGGAGCGGATACCACCGCTTTCGTGGAATTATTGAATAGCAGCGACCAGCCGATCCGTAAGGTGAAGGTAAAAGATGGCGGCGTGCTTTTCATGGACTTGAAACCGGATAAATATTATGCCCGTTTAGTATTAGACGTGAATGATAATGGTGTCTGGGATACCGGTAATTACGCCGATAAACGGCAGCCGGAACTTGTCTTCTATTGCCCGAAGATATTCAATATCATGCAGAATTGGCAAGTGGAGGAGACGTGGAATATCAAGCTACACCGATGAAACGGCAGAAACCGATCGATATCACGAAGAATAAACCGAAAGAGCTAACGAAAAAGAAAAGAGATTACAAAAATGAGGGAACACAGTCTTCGTCCAATAGGAACAGCGGTGTGGGCGGCTTGCGCTTCTAAACTGTATATATGCGTTTTCTTTTTGTGTGTAGCGAGTCTTACGTCTTTGCGGGCACAACGTTGCCGTTATCCCATGGGGAACGGGTGGATTACGATCTTTATTTCAAATGGGGGCTGATCATGTCGAAGGCGGATTGGCTACCCTTTCCGTGAAAGAATCGGAATACCAAGGAGCGCCGTCATGGCATTATAACCTGTTGTTCCGCTCTGCCGGCGTGATCGAGAAAGTCTTTAGGATGCGTGATACGATGGATTGCCATTACTCAAAGGAGCCTCGGCTCTTGTTCAGCTCGAAGCGCACGAACGAGGGAGACTACTATCTGGTGGATAATCTCCAGTTTGAGTATCAAGGAAGCGGTAGGATCGATATCCACTCGCATCGCCATACATTAAAGGAGACGAAGATCGACACGATGCTAATGGCGAAAGGACGTGTATTCGATATGCTGGGAGCTACGATGTATCTCCGTTCGCTGGATTGGCGGACGATGAGTTATGGTGCGGAGTTCCCTTTCATGATCGCTATCGGCCGGGAGCTCGTGAACGCCCGTTTTCGCTATGCGGGACAACAGATCGTCGAGCATAAGGAGGCGAAATTCCGTACCCGCCATTTCTATATCGATATCTACGATGAGGCATTTTCCCAAGCCAAGGAAGCGGCGGAGGTTTGGATCGGTGATGACGAGAACCATATCCCGGTAAAGATCCGGGCGAAACTGAAGATCGGGGCGGCGGAGGTCTATTATAAAGACTCCTATAACCTGCGTGCCCACTTACTTGCCGTATCGTGGTGCAGAAGAAATGAAGCTTTTAGATAGGCTTGTGTTTCTCGCACCCAGCTCATCACGGAGCTGGGGCGAGAGCTTTTTATATTGATAGGGTAGTTATCGTGATCGTGTAGCATTGATGTAGACAAATATAAAAGATGTTTTATAATAAAGGGGGCTCATAAAGGCAGAGGTTATGACATGTGAATAATTTGTTTATGACATATTGTTTATTTAGATTGATTTATAATGTGTTGCGTATAAGCATAAAAAAGCGAAAGCCTTTTGGGAACAAAACCCCAAAGGCTTTCGCTTTTTATAGAATTTCTTTTTTAAACCAACGGAGTGAAGGGTAATTCCGTGTCTTTGCGGTAACCTGTACCATTAAAAGTCGCGATTAATTCTCCGGCTTCATTGGTGATACGGACTTCGCAATTCGCCAGTCTCTTATGGCTGAACGCTTCTTTCGCTTCCGCATATAAATATCCCTTACTCTCCGCCTTAAAGAAATTGATGTTTGAGGTAATGGATAATGTCAGGCGTGCGTGGCTATTAGTCGCCGCGGCGAAAGCCAGATCCGCCAACGTGAAGATCGCCCCACCTTGACATACGCCTCCACCATTTAAATGTTCGGGCTTGATGAGCATACGCGCCTTGGCGTAACCGTTGCCCGTTTCTAATAATTCACGCCCGCAAGCAAGGCGAATTTATCGCCTTGAAGAAATTCATGGATTGTCATAACCTCTTACTATTCGCTTGGTGGATTATTTGCTTAGTTTCCATTCCGCACCATCCTTGGTATCCTTTATCTCGAATCCCATCGCGGTTAATTCGTTACGGATC
>ENA-OQIC01000493-OQIC01000493.1-human-gut-metagenome-genome-assembly--contig:-NODE-493-length-17240-cov-2.602349_pt1 | contig 17240 bp, 17 predicted proteins | sample MGYA00242572_ERZ504736 | MGnify/ENA primary metagenome ERZ504736 (study PRJEB26092, sample SAMD00036201) | human gut metagenome | host: Homo sapiens | study: EMG produced TPA metagenomics assembly of... | reverse complement strand
TCAGACTACGTAGCTGTACACGATCGATGCAGAGTACGTAGTGTACATCGATCGATGCTCAGACGTACGTAGCTGTACATCGATCGATGCTCAGACGTACGTAGCTGTACATCGATCGATGCTCAGACGTACGTAGCTGTACACGATCGATGCTCCGTTTTACAATGCACCGGTAGTGCTGGTGGTTTTGGCGTCAAAGAACGGCCACCTTATGTATGTGACGGTTCGCTGGTTATGCAAAACCTCATGCTCGCTGCTCATGCGTTAGGTCTCGGCAGTTGCTGGATTCATCGTGCCAAAGAAGAGTTTGAGTCACCGGAGGGGAAGGAACTTTTGAAGTCGCTTGGGATTGAAGGGGATTACGAAGGCATCGGTCATTGTGTCCTCGGTTACATTGACGGTGACACGCCAAAAGCGGCACCACGCAGAGAAAATCGGGTATATTACGTAAAATAAAGTTAAAGGATAAAATATATGGAATTTTTAGAGTTAGCTACATGGATTATGATTGGCAAAATTATCGTGGTCGATGTTTTGCTGGCCGGCGATAATGCGTGGTTATTGGCATGGCCGTAAGTAAGTTGGAAGATAAGTATCGTGAAAAAGCCATCATGTGGGGCACCTTCGGGGCCATTGCGATGCGTCTTATTTTTGCCACCATCTTGGTAGAGGCGTTGGAATACATTCCGGGTCTCCATTTCGTAGGTGGTCTCGTGCTCTTGTGGATTGCATTCCATCTCCTTGTCGGCGATGATGAAGCTGAGAACATTGAAAGTAAGGACTCCCTGCGCGGTGCTATTATTACGATTATCGTAGCCGATGCGATGATGAGTATCGACAATGTTATCGGCGTTGTCGGTGCCGCCAAAGGCCATTTGGAACTCGTTATCGTAGGGATGTTAATTACCGTTCCGCTTTTGATTTATGGTTCCCGTTTGTTGGCGCGTATCATCAACAAATATCCGATTATCTTGTGGGCCGGCGGCAGCTTGCTCGCGTGGGTAGCCGCTGAAATGGTAACGGCTGAACCATTGTTACAGCCTTATATCACAGGGTATGAACGGTTGATTGAAATTGCCGGCGTTATCTTGGTTGTGGCTGCGGCACTTATTTGGAAACGTCGTCGTAAAGCAACGGCTCCGGATGAAGAAGCATAAAGACCTTAATTGCTGAAGAAGAGCAACGGTTTTTCTATTGAAAGGCGTAAAAAATAATAATTGCCCCTGAGGGGAAGAAGGATGAATTCGGTTATGCCGGGTTCATCTTTTTTTGTTCTCATAGGGTTGGTAATACCGCTGAAAACCGCGTAAAGATAGGCGTTTCCGGATTAGAGAAAATGATTTGGCGAAGACGATTCAACGACTTTACAAAAAATTTTCAAAAATTTAAAGTGTAATGCTTGACATTACAACTAAAAGGTTGTAACATGAACATGTAAGGAAAAATATTACAAGAAAGTCATTAAGAATTAAGTTTTAAAAGTTAGGCATTAAGTATTAAGAATTCAGTATTAAAGAGTTCAGTATTAAAGCATTCAGTATTACAGAGTTCAGCGTTACGTATTAAGCATTAAGGATTCAAAAGTTAAATTTTTAACAGTCATTTATTCCCGGTGCGGGAGAAAGTAGAGGTTCAATTATGAAAATTGCAGTTGTAAGTTCGAATGGTAAAGTAGGTCGTTTGGTAGTAGCAGAAGCATTTCGTCGTGGTTTTGACGTAACCGGTTTTGCCCGTAGCGAAAATAAATCGGACGCTACTAAATTTGTTCAAAAAGATATTATGGATATCACGAAAGAAGATTTGGCCGGTTTTGATGCAGTAGTTGATGCATTTGGTACATTTGCGCCGGATACCTTGGATCTTCACACTAAATCGTTGATGCATTTGTCCGATGCCGTAGCCAATACGGATACTCGTTTATTGGTTGTAGGCGGTGCCGGCAGCTTGTTCGTAGATAAAGAACATACGACACAGCTTCTCGATACACCGGAATTTCCAAAAGAATTCTATGCCCTCGCTAAAGCTCAGGCTGATGAATTGGCAGAACTTCGCAAACGCAATGATGTAAAATGGACCTTCGTAAGCCCTGCTGCGATTTTTGATCCGGAAGGTGCTCGTACCGGTGAATACATTTTGGCCGGTGAAGAATTCACTGTTAACGACCGTGGTGAAAGTGTGGTAAGTTATGCCGACTACGCCCTTGCTATGGTGGATGAAATCGAAAAAGGTAACCACATTCAGCAGCGTATCAGCGTGGTGGGTAAATAATTATACATCTTTATTTTGGGCGTCGTTATAGTAAAAACGGTGGATTCGTGATATAATCTGTAATGTAATAGTGTATATTACAATTTATTAGGAGGCATGCCCATGCAAATATCCAGTCGTTTTACTATAGCGGTTCATATTTTTACTTGTATCGCTATTGCAGAAAAGAAATATAAAGTAACCAGCAAGTTTTTGGCCGGTAGTATCAACGTAAATCCGGTTATTATTCGTAACATCGTGCTCATGTTGAAGGCTCATGGTCTGATTGATTCTCGTCAGGCACGTCCGGCATCAAGATTGCCAAATGTCCGTCGGACATTACCTTGTTAGATATTTTCAACGCCGTGGAATCCCTCGATAACGGTCAGCTGTTCAGTTCATGAAACCCGGCTCAGGATTGTCCGGTCGGCAGTCACATTCATTGTGTGCTGGATGGCCGTTTGGAGCAGATTCAGAGTGCCCTTGAAAAAGAGTTGCAAAGTATTACGTTAGCATCGATTATTGAAGATGCGGAAACGCAAATTGCTAACGATGAAGCCGCGGCCAATGCCGATTGTTCGGCGCTGGTATAAAAACTATGCTCGGAGCTGGTATAAAAAACTAAATAGTTGAAATGAGAACCCCTGTCTCGGTTATGTAAGAGCTTATCCTTGAGGAAAGTTACGTATCATGACCAAGCGGGGTTCTTTTATATTGGCACTGATGTTTTTCAAAAGTTTATTGACTAAATTTAATTAAATAATCGTAAAATTTTTGAAAAATATCGATGTTGTATTGCGGTCTTTTGGAGGCAGTGTGATATAATTAAATATATGAGACAGATATTCAAGATTATTTATTTTTCAAAAATATTGATAGCGAACTAATAAGGAGGTAAAAGATGAAATCGTATGACGTAATTGTGATTGGTTTCGGTAAAGCCGGCAAAACTTTGGCCGGTAAATTAGCAAAATCCGGCAAAAAAGTAGCGTTAATTGAAAAAGACGCTTTTATGTATGGCGGTACTTGTATTAATGTAGGTTGTATTCCTTCAAAACGTTTGATTACAGATGCGGCGTTGTCCCCTGATGCATCTTTTGAAGAAAAAGCGGCTTATTTTAAAAAATCTATTGAAGGTAAACGTCAATTGACCGCTGCGTTAAATCAGGCCAACTATAATAAAGTAGCTCAAGCAGGTGCTGAAATTATTGATGGCGTAGCATCCTTTGTTGATGCTAAGACTATCAACGTTAAAACTGCTGATGGCGATTTGACGTTGACCGCGGAACAGTTCTTGATTAACACCGGTTCCACGCCGGTAATTCCTAATATTGAAGGCGTACGTGATCCAGCGACCGGTGAACTTCAGGCAGGCAATAAACTTTACACATCCCAGACGCTCATGGATTTGGATGAACTTCCTGAACGCCTTACTATCGTAGGCGGCGGCTATATCGGTTTGGAATTCGCGTCCATGTTTGCCGAATTCGGCAGCAAAGTTACGATTATTCAAGATTCGGATGTATTTTTACCGCGTGAAGACGAAGACATTGTCGAAGTAATTCGCGAAGTTATCAGCGCTAAAGGCGTTGAAGTGATTACCGGTGCGGCTATTAGCGCTATTAAAGACGGCGTAGTAACTTACACAGCTGACGGCGCTACTAAAGAATTAGCCGGCGATGCTGTTTTGATTGCTACCGGTCGTCGTCCAAACACCGACGAGCTTCAAGCTGAAAAAGCGGGTATCAAAATGACGAACCGTGGCGCTGTTGAAACAGATGAACACTTACGCACCAGCGTGCCTAACATCTGGGCTGCCGGCGACGTTGTTGGTAAATTGCAGTTCACCTACATTTCCTTAGATGATTACCGCATCGTTTTGGATGACATGATGGGCAACCGTCAACGTACCACTGAAAACCGTGGTGCTTTCGCATACTCCGTATTCATTGAACCTCCGTTCTCTCGCGTTGGTTTGAATGAAAAAGAAGCTAAAGCTCAAGGCCTCGAATATCGTGTTCTTAAAATGCCGCTAACGCCATTCCAAAAGCTAAAGTACTTCGCGAAACTGAAGGCGTGTTAAAAGCTTTGGTAGCTCCAAACGGCAAAATCTTGGGTGCACAACTCTTCTGTGCCGAATCCCATGAAATGATTAATATGATTAAACTCGCTATGGATCATGACTTGGGCTATGAAGTACTCCGCGACTTCATCTATAACCACCCAACCATGTCTGAAAGCTTGAACGATTTGTTTGCGTTATAAGATGCTCTTTATGAATAGTATCGAATTATAAACATAATGTAATAAAACAGCAAAACTCCTTAATATATCAATGTATTATCGATATATTAAGGAGTTTTTTGTAATTTATACATGTTAGAAGAAAATTTGACAATTTTAAGACCTTACAGGAATAAAATAACTACAATATATCAAGTGTGTAGTTAAGCAAGGTATAAATACGGAGGAAAGGAGACAGGAAGGTTGATGGATTCATGATTTAACAATCAAGTGGAGAGGTGAGAGGTATGAATAAGTACTCCATCGAGAGTAAGTTACAGTTCATTATTTACAGTATTTTAGGCATTATTATATTCTTTGTACCGGTTACAATTGGCGGAAAATCGACGATTCCGCTGGATCACATTGTTACGTATATTTTAAAAATCCCGTACTTCCAGCCGGTATATGGTGCTTTGTTTGTTATTCTAGGGGCGGTCTTGCCGTTTATCAACAAGACGTGGAATAAGAATACGACAACAACTGTGTTCTCTTTGCTGAATATATTGGGGATTCCATTTATTATCATGGCTCTCATGAATGTGGGACCGGAATTTTTAATGAATAAGAGTACGATTCCGTTTATTTATTCTAAAATCGTAGTGCCGGTTATTACGATCGTGCCGATTGGGGCTGTATTCTTGGCTTTGCTTATTAACTATGGTCTCATGGAATTCGTCGGAGTTTTCATGCGTCCTGTTATGAGACCACTGTGGCAAACGCCGGGGCGCTCCGCTATTGATGCGGTAGCATCCTTTGTAGGCAGTTACTCGGTAGCCTTTTAATTACGAACCGTGTTTTCAAAGAAGGTCGTTATACTATTAAAGAAGCCGTTGTTATTGCCACCGGTTTCTCCACGGTATCAGCTACCTTTATGATTATTGTGGCCAAAACTCTTAATTTATTGGATGTATGGAACTTATATTTCTGGGCCACCGTTGTTGTTACCTTCCTTGTTACGGCTGTGACGGCGCGTATTTATCCAATCAGTAAAAAGCCGGATACTTATTACAACGATGTACAGGGGGAAGTGGAACGCGTTGTTGTGCATGATAAATTCAAAGTCGCTTTTGAAGAAGCCATGGAAGCCAGTTCCAAAGCGGACGGTATTGTGACCGGTACCTTTCATCATCTCCGTGACGGCCTCGTGTTGGCCTTAAAAATTGCACCGTCCCTCATGTCGATTGGTGTACTGGGTATTGTTATCGCCAATAATACGCCGGTGTTTAACATTTTGGCCTATACATTGTATCCGTTTACCTGGATTACGGGCTTTGAAGAACCGTTTTTAGTAGCTAAAGCGTTATCCCTCGGTATTGCGGAAATGTTCCTGCCCGCCGTTTTGGTTACGAAATTGAGCTTTGAAGTTCGTATGTTGGTTGCTATTACCTGCGTTTCCGAGGTATTGTTCTTCTCCGCATCCATTCCATGTATGATGGCTACGGAAATCCCGATTAAACTCAAAGATTATTTCATTATTTGGTTTGAACGTGTGGTCTTATCTATTTTGATTTCTGTACCAGTTATTTATGCGATTAAGTGGTTAATGTAGTGTTCCGTAATTATTTCTGATGATACGTAAATAATGCAGTAGTGTTGCATTTGGAGCGGTCAGACGGCTATAAGCGTCCTGTGAATTCAAATTGTGAATTATCGAAATAGATTAACAAACAAAATTAATAAATATTCCCTGATAAATTATATATCAGAAATCATAAGATAATATTCCTGTTGGTTGCCTAATAGATAACTCCTTGAACTTTTTGGGAGTTATCTTTTTTGTTCCTTAAAACATTTAGTATAGTAACTTTGGTCACTGAAACCTACTGAGGTTGCAATTTCGGCGATAGATAAATTGGTATCTCTGATTAAGTCGATACTTTTGTTTATCCGATAGAGTATTAAGTAATTGAACAACGATTCTCCGGTGACTTTTTAAAAAGCGACTACATTCGCTTTTGCTGATGGAAACAGATTTTGCAATTTCCTCCAGCGTTATTTTTTCTTGAAAGTGATTTTGTATAAAGGAAAGAATTTGTTTTAACCGATCATTTTCATAGTAGCTTTGCGGGACTTCATCGCTGTCTTGTGAATTAGATTTTAGCAATAAATATGTTTCTTTAAAAATTTCCAATATATCAATTTCTACATCAACTTCAAATAGTTCCGGTGTTTCTTTTATTAATTGCTGAATGTTAATTATTTTATTTAGGATATTTTTTGAGTTGGACTCATTACCGGATAATTTTAAGGCTGCTGGAATAGGTGACTTAAGAATCGGGTTTATATATCGAGAATAAATTCGTCCGTGATTATCGTGGGCGATAAAAGATGGTGGAATATCTAAACAGATGTAAGACGCGGTTGAAACACTTTTATTTTGTTTAATGAGATGTATCTGCTGATAGTTAATAAAAAAACCGTCTCCTTTTTTTATTGAATATGTCTGTCGGGGAAGTTTTATATCAATGATACCTTCTGTTACATAACAATATTGAAATGCTTGATGCCAATGCCAATTAATGAACTCATAGGTATGGGGCGAAAATGTAGTTGTAAAAATTGAAATATTAAAACCGGGGAAAATAGGTTTTATTAATTCTTGTTTTGAATGATCAAAGGTAATTTTTTTCTCTTTCATTCTTACGACCTCAATATTTTTATAAAATTAAGATTTTTAGTGATATAACCATAAATTAATAAATGGTATAGTGAGTATAACAATAAATCATTGAAAAGGGAAGTGATGAGATGCGTATTTTAGCATGATGTTATGGAAGTGCTGATTAATAAGGGTTTAAGAGAATTTAGAAGTGATGGTTGTTTTGACTATAATGAAGCTTTAGCGGCTAAAAAATCACATGAGTCATTAGAGGCTTATCAAAAAACACCTTTGGTTCACCTTGATGGATTAGCAAAAAAATTACAAATTTCCAATATCATGGTTAAAGATGAATCGAAACGATTCAGTCTTAATGCATTTAAAGGTTTAGGTGGCAGTTATGCTATGTTTCGTATTATCTGTGAAGTTCTAGGTTTAGATTATCAAACAGCACAACTTAAAGATTTATTACAAGATAAATTTAAAGCGACCTTACAAGCGATTGAGTTTGTTACGGCAACTGATGGGAATCATGGTAAAGGTGTTTCATGGGCAGCCGGAATTTTTGGTTGTAAAGCACATGTCTATATGCCAGCCGGTTCTCAGGAAGTTCGGGCCGAGGCCATTAGAAATGCGGGCCCTGCCGATGTTGAGATTACAAAGTTTAATTATGATGATACTGTTAGATTTGCAAAGAGCCAAAGTGAAGCAAACGGTTGGTATCTTATTCAAGATACTGCTTGGGACGGTTATGAAAAAATCCCAACTTGGATTATACAAGGTTATTTAACTATGATTCTTGAAACGGTTGAAGAGTTGGGAACTAAAAAAATTAAACCAACCCATGTTTTTTTACAAGCCGGGGTCGGGGCTATGGCTGGCGGTGTAGTAGGCTTTTTAAGTGATTATTATAAAACAGATAAACCGATAATTGTAATCGTCGAACCGCAAGTAGCTGACTGTATTTATAGATCTAAGCTGATTGATGATGGCGCGATGCATTCTATTGAAGGCTCGCCTTTTACGATTATGGCCGGCTTGAACTGCGGTACACCGTGCAAAGTAACCTGGGGTGAACTAAGTAATCTGCCTGACTTTTACGTATCTTGTGCTGATAGTGTAGCAGCTTGTGGAATGAGAACATACCATAAACCGCTTTCCGGTGATGCTCAAATTATTTCAGGCGAATCAGGAGCAGTAACAATGGGGGTTGTAAAAACTATTTTAGCGGATGAACGTTACAAGTCATTGAAGGAAAGTATGCAATTAAATTCGGATTCTAAAATTTTACTCATAAATACTGAAGGTGATACGGATCCAGAGAATTATGAGGCTATTATTTCCGGAAAATTATTCAAAGAAAACTGTTAGATCTTCTTATAATAGGTTGGTTAATAGATAGAGGGATAGGTATGAATACGATGAAACGGGAGTTGACTTTTTCGTATGCCGCATTTGTAATGGGCGTATGTTTTGCTTTCATTATGATTCCGGCTGCTGTGTTTGGAGTTAAAATTCATGTTATGTTTGTACTATCGTGCTAATTGCGATTCCACTTTGTATGAGATTGGGCTATACCTATAAAGAGTTACAAAGTGGGATGTTGGACTTTATTCCTAAATGCATTATGCCGGTTCTTTTAATATTAATTATTGGTGGATTAATTGGTGCTTGGTGTGCCAGTGGTACCATTGCTTATATTACGGCTCTAGGGTTAAAAATGATAAATCCTCAATATTTTTTAGCAACAGCGTTTGCGATTACCTTTATTTGTGCTTGTTTTACGGGTACAAGTTTCGGTACCTGTGGGACAATTGGGGTGGCCCTTATGGGGGTTGCGGCCGGCATGGGAATTGATACCTATTGGGCCGCCAGTGCTATTCTTTGTGCTGCCGTTATTGGTGATGGATTGTCACCTTTATCTGATACTCCTAATGTTATTGCCGGTGCAACGAATGTAGATGTTTTTAAAAGTGTAATTTTTCAGTTGCCTATGACAATTCCGGTTATTCTTATATCCTTCGCATTTTATGCTTTATGGGGGTGTTTGGGGATGTACCGATGGCTGATACATCGACTATAAGCAATTTAGTTATTGCCATCGAAGATAGCTACAATTTAGGTGTATGGTGTCTTATACCGGTGATTTTGGTGTTTGGCTTGTTGATTTTTGAATTTCCGGCGATACCGGCCATTTTAATTGGTATTCTAAGTGCTATAGGTGTGGCTGTAGTATTTCAAGGGCAAAGTATCGTAAATACTGTTAGTGTGGTATGGGGCGGCTATCACTTAGTTTCGGATAATAAATTAATTGAAACTTTATTCAGTCGAGGCGGCATTTCGAGTATGACGGGAACAGCAGTTTTAATTATCTTCTCATTTGGTTTATTTGGAATACTAAAGCTATGTAATGTACTGGATGTATTGGTAGTTCCACTAACTAAGAAAATTAAATGTCGTTTAAGTGGAGTTGTATGCGTAATTGTATTGGGATTTTTGGCAAATTTCTCATCTTCGGCCAGTTTCTCTGAAGTTTTTACAGGCAATATTATGACAACTGTTTATGATAAAGCAGGTTTGAATCGCTTGGATTTAACACGGGCTGCCACTGTTGGATGTTTAGTGTTCTCTATGTTCGTACCGTTTACAGTAATGTGTGCTACCGTTACCGGCTTTTTAGGTGTAGATCCGGTTGCGATGTTTAAATATTATGTCAGTATGCCACTTTATTTAATCGTTATATTGTTGATTACAGGGTTTAATTTGGATAAATCTTTATTGGCTAAGATGAGTAAAAGTTAGGTATAGCAACAGGTATTAATTTCGATTGGGTATTTGACAGTCTGTTCTTGGGAGGTAATTTATCATGGAAAATCAATTAGCGAAAATCTTTACATCTATTGATGAACATAAGGAAGACATGGTACAGGATTTAAGAACGTTTGCTGATTTAGAGGGGCACTTTGAAGAAAAAGATAATGTATTAAAAGCCAGAACGTGGTTGCAACAGCAGTTGGAAAAAGAAGGTTTTGCGTGTAGATTCAGAGAGGTTGCCGATGACCGTTGTGGTATTATGATTGCCGAGTTAGGATGGATCGACCGGGGAAACCGATTATATTTTCCGGCCATTGTGATACAGTACATTATACCGGTAGCTTTGGCGGTGAAAATCCGACTGTCATTAAAGACGGGAAAATTTTTGGACCCGGTGTGCTTGATATGAAAGGCGGTTTAATTATTGCATTATATGTTGCAAAAGCGTTAAACTTTATACAGTATAAGGAGCACCCGATTAAACTTATTGTTGTAGGTGAAGAAGAATCCGATCATGTCGGTAATGACGGCGATAAAATACTAACGGCTGAATCAAAAGGGGCACTCTGTTGTTTTAACATGGAAACCGGTCAAATGAATAATAGTTTATGTACTCAGAAGAAAAGTCAATTTACCTATTATTTGAGTGTTGACGGGGTAGGTGGTCATGCCGGTAATGATTTTTTGAAAGGTCGTAATGCAATTAATGAAGCCGTGTATAAGATTCAGAAAATTATTGAACTCACTGACTTATCCGTAGGAACTACGGTTACAACGGCAGTTATAAAGGGTGGTGGGCACACCAGTGGCATTGCAGATCATTGTGAAGTCGTGTTCGATGTGCGAGTGACAAATGAAAATGAAGCAAAACGTATTATGGACTCTATGTATGAAATTACTGATGAAACGTTTATTGAAGGAACAAAGTCAAAGTTAACGTATTACCGCGCTAAATTATTGCCACTTCAAGAAACCAAAGAAGCGATTCGTTTACTAGACTTTGTTAATACAGTTGCCAAAGATAACGGTTTTGATGAATTTGGGAAAGTGCATTTAGGCGGAGCATCCGATGCCGGAAATATGGCGGCAGCCGGTATTCCGGTTTTAGATAACTGCGGTATCATCGGTCAATATGCACATAATAAAAAAGAATATGGCATAATTGATTCCTTATACTCTAGAGCTAAAATATTTGCAGGCACTGTTTTGAAAATTAAGGAGTTGTAGTTGTGGAACTTTCAACGGATATACGTTTTTGGTTACCGGCGTTAGTACCCATTGTATTTCTTTTAGTAGCGATTATTAAACTGCGGTGGCGGATTGCGAAGCGTCGGTAGTCAGTATGAGCTTGGCATTGCTGATTGCCGGGTTGCTTTTCGGATCATCACCGTTAGCTTTATTATTTGAAACCGGTAAGGGCGTTTGGAACGCTGCCACCATATTGCTCGTGATTTGGCCGGCTATTTATTTATATGAAATAACTTGTGAAGTTAAGGCGGTTGAGGCGATTCGTACAGGTATTCAACGGATTACAAAACACGAACTATTGCAGATTTTAATATTAGGATGGGTGTTCCCCAGTTTCTTACAGGGGATAACCGGCTTTGGTGTTGCTGTGGCGGTGGGAGCGCCGCTGTTATTGAGTATTGGCGTAAGGCCGCTGTACAGTATTGTCATTGTACTGCTGGGCCATTCTTGGGGCGCTACGTTTGGGACCTTGGCGCTTGCTTGGGAGGCCTTGGTTCAGCAATCCTCGATGAATGGCAACGAACAAGTGTATGCCGCCTTTTTGGCGGCGGCTATGATTTGGATTTTTAACTTTTTAGCGGTGCTATATATTTGTTGGTTATATGGACGAATGAGGGCAATACAATCTGTTTGGCCGGTAGTAGTTGGCTTGTCGCTTGTCATGGGTGGTGGCGAATTATGGCTTGCCACCATTAATCCAACAATTTCCTGCTTTTTACCAACCGCTATCGGTATGGGCTTAGTGTTTGTGGTGAGTAAAAATCCAAAGTATAAGCAACGATGGTATAATACGGACAGTCCAATTATGATGCGGCTTAATCAAACTGAAAGAGCACCGTTGAATGACACGCCGGCAAAGGTCACTTCCGGACGTACCATGTCGTTTAATCAAGCTTTTTTGCCATACTATCTGTTGATTGGCATTACCGTATTATGCTTGTTAGTGCCACCGATTTACAATGCTCTCAGTGTCTGGAAAGTGGCGCCCACGTTTCCTGAGACGGCGACTTGCTTTGGCTATATGACTAAGGCGGAGCCTTATTTCAGCCCTGTGCAACCCTTAACGTATGCAGGTACGTTCTTACTTTTGTCAGCGCTAAGTAGTCTTTGGTACTATGAAAAAAAGAAATTTTTACCTAAATCAGCGGTAACGGCTATTAATAAACGTACTTTTGAAAAATGTAAGGCGCCTACCATAGCGATTACCTGTTTGATTGTCATGGCTAAATATATGGCAGTAGCGGGCAAATTTATGTGCTTTCAACGGGGATTGTTGATTGCTCGGTATTTACTATGTTATCGTATCGCCGTTACTGGGCATGATCGGGTCCTTTTTGACGGGCAGTAATATGTCGTCCAATATATTATTCGGCAATTTACAAATGCTGGCGGCTAAGGCGCTGGGCATAAATCCGGCTATTACGGCAGCGTTGCAAACTACCGGCGGCGTGCTTGGCAATTCCTTTTCGCCGGGCTGTGTGATTATGGGTATTGTCACAACCGGTTTTAACGAAGGTGAAGATAAAATATTGAAACTTATGATGCCGTTTACTATTGCGCTGGCTGTTATATTTGGTTTGTTAGGCTTTATGCAGTTATTGTTGTAAGTTTTGTCCTATAACCCTATAACCCTATAATCCTATAATCCTAAGCTTTGGATTCAGATAACACAAACCCCCTCTCCGTGCGGATGCACAGAGAGGGGGTTTGCTTATTATGCAGCTGATTTTCCTAGAGAGAGTAGTTATTTTTAATGATTAATTGCACACATTGGTCACATGAAACGCGAATATATTAATCATTTAAATTGGAAAAATCAACTGTAATACCGAGTGCCTTGCTACGCCTTCGCCGTAAGCCGGATCACATTGGTAACAATGTTTAGCATGGCGTTCTTGAATTTCTTTAGAAACGCCGTTCATAGCACGTGCTGTATTTTCAAATAAAAGTTGTTGTTTTTCCGGAGTCATGAGACGGAACAATTTGCCCGGTTGGGTGTAGAAATCGGAATCGTCTTCATAGAAATCGTATTGGTAAGCAGGGCCCGTAATATCGAGCGGTGGTTCTTTGAATTCCGGTTGGTTGAGCCATTCGCCTTTAGTGTTTGGCGCATAGCCGATGGTAGCGCCGTGGTTACCGTCAACACGGCCGAGACCGTCGCGATGGTACATGTTAACAGGGCATTTAGCGGCGTTAACAGGAATCTGATGGTAGTTAGTGCCTAAGCGGTAACGCTGTGCGTCAGCATAGGAGAATAAACGACCTTGTAACATTCTGTCAGGGGAGAATCCGATGCCCGGAATTATGGTGGACGGAGCAAAGGCAGCTTGTTCAACGTCTTGGAAGTAGTTTCAGGATTGCGGTTCAATTCCATGACACCAACTTCGATGAGCGGGAATTCGCTGTGATACCAAACTTTAGTGAGGTCGAACGGATTGTATGGCATTTCTTTAGCCTTTTCTTCCGTCATAACCTGGATGCACAATTTCCATTTCGGGAAGTCGCCTTTTTCAATGGCGTCGAATAAATCCCGTTGATGGCTTTCGCGGTCGCCGGCTACCACTTCGGCTGCTTCTTGGTCGCTCAAGTTTTCAATCGGTTGTTGGCAAACCCAGTGGAATTTAACCCAAACGCGTTCGTTATTGGCGTTGATTAAGCTGTACGTATGGCTACCGAAACCATGCATATGGCGGTAGGAGGAAGGGATACCACGGTCACTCATAACGATAGTAATCTGGTGGATGGCTTCCGGTAAGCTGGTCCAGAAGTCCCAGTTAGCTTCGGCATCACGCAAGTTTGTTTTTGGATTACGTTTTACGGCACGGTTCAAATCAGGGAATTGCAATGGATCGCGAATGAAGAATACCGGGGTGTTGTTACCAACGAGGTCCCAGTTGCCTTCTTCGGTGTAGAATTTAACGGCAAAACCGCGAATATCGCGTTCGGCGTCAGCTGCACCGCGTTCCCCGGCTACTGTGGAGAAACGAACGAATAAATCGGTTTTTTTGCCAACTTCTGAAAAAAGTTTAGCTTTAGTGTATTTAGTGATGTCATTAGTTACAGTAAAAGTACCGAATGCACCGGAACCTTTAGCATGCATACGTCTTTCAGGAATTACTTCACGAGCAAAATGGCCTAGTTTTTCCATGAGCCATACGTCTTGCATAAGGACAGGACCACGTTTGCCGGCCGTCATAGAGTTATTATTGTCCGGTACGGGTGCACCAAATGCGGTAGTCAATTTCTTTTTGTCACTCATTTCCTATTTCCTCCTTAGTACCTACTAACTTTTCGATTGTTTTGAATGTTAACGGATAATTATTATCCATTTATACTATTATTATAACGTTAAATTTCGAAATACACAAGATTTTTTTATTAAAAATATTATTAAATTTGATGAGATAATAGCTGTAAATGCAGCTATTATCTGTAATGATTAAGCTATGTAATATAAAAGATACTTTACATTTTTTTGATATATTAATATGAAGTGAAGATGCTATATGATTGTTTCACGCATATATTTTGGACTAAATGGAGCTTTTCGGTAATATCTATCATAAGCGGAGACGTATCGCGGTTGATAATAAGTAGCTGACAATAAACGGCACATAATATACTTTATTAATGAACGGACGGTTCCTTTTCTTATTGAATTTTATATGATACTCTATACTTATAATATGCTTGTAGTATGAACATATCATTATTGACAGTGTATTTATTAGCTGGTTTGACGGAGACTTTATAAGGAAGTTTTAAAAGGAAATTACTACGAATTTCAAGCAAGAATTCCTACTAGAGATTTTTACCAAGAATTTTCTCGGAAATTAATAGATGTTTAAAAAGAAACGGAAGATTACTCATATGAAATATATACTGAAAAAAATGACGGTACTCATGGTGCTGGTGGGCTTTATCAGCTTTATGACGGCTGTGTCATTTAACGGTGTTGAGGCTAAATCGGAAAGACTTATGATTCAAGGTGACCACGGCGCCTTGTCGGCTGTGTTGCAAACACCGGACAAGGTTCAGAGTTATCCCTTGGTTATTTTGATGCACGGTTTTTCCGCGAGCAAAGATTATAAATTACTGGAATTGACGGCGGAATATTTAGAAAAAGCGGGGATTGCTTCCATTCGCTTTGATTTTAACGGGCACGGTGACAGTGAAGGCCGTTTTCAAGACATGACGGTGCCGAATGAAATTGAAGATGCGAAGAAGGTCTATGCGTACGCCAAAGCGTTACCGGGCGTTACGAATATTTTACTGGTCGGCCATTCGCAAGGTGGTGTGGTAGCCAGCATGTTGGCCGGCGAGTTAACGGAGCAATATGGCAATGATGCGGTGAAAGGGTTGGTTTTATTGGCTCCGGCCGCTAATATCGTAGATAAAACGATTGGGGGAGCCTTCTTTGGTGTACAGTTCGACACGGATACTATGCCGGAATACATTGAGTTGCCTAGCGGTTTACACGTAGGCCGTGATTATTTTAAAACGGCTTATAGTCTGCCTTTGTATGATACGGCCAAGCTGTATACGGGGCCGGTGACTATCATTCAGGGAAAGGAGGATACGGTAGTGCCGCCACGGTATGCGCAGCGTTTTGTTGAAATTTATAAGCATAGCACGCTTGAAATCGTGGAGGGCTATGATCATGAGTTTTCACAAAATATGCCTGCCATAGCGCGCGGGATAGTGCAGTCCGTGCAGCAAGATGTAAATCGTACGGATGATACGGATCTGAAGATTAATAGTTATCTCAACGAAATTCGGTTGTTTTTTGAAAAGATTATTGAAGTGCTCGATAAGGTGAAAGCATTTTTAGCGGGGTTAAGCTAAGTGTAGACATGTGAGAAAAGAGCTGTTTTTCTTCTGTTGTTAACTATTATTCCTATAATTTTAATGGTATAATATATCTATTACACAAAAACAAATGTTTAACAGACGCCGGGGGATGAAAGTGCACTTATATAACGTTGTTTTGGTGCAATGAGAGATTAGAGAATTTTTTCAAAAGAAAAGAGGAGAGAGTATGAGTTTAAGATTGTGGGAACAGGTGGCGGCTTGGAAGTCGCCGAAGTATCGCTTTGTGGATTTGACGCATGAACTAAGTCCGGAAACACCGCATTGGTGGGGTTTTAAGCCGCTAAAAGAAACGACTTTGTATGATTATCCCGAAAATAAAAAAGACGGTGACACTTGGACGGAAGCGCCTATGCAGATTAAGGAATACACTGTCGTAGGTCAGTACGGTACGCATGTGGATGCACCGATTCATTTTGATCCGAAGGGGCGTACGCAAGAGCAGCTTCGTGTTGATGAAATGGTATATCCATTGGTTGTTATCGATAAATCCAAAGAAGTAGCTGAAAATCCGGATTATGAATTATCCGTTGAAGATGTGTTGGCCTTTGAAGAACAGTACGGCCGTATTCCGGAAGGTGCGTTTGTTGCCTTTAGAACCGATTGGTATAAACAGCCGGCCGATGATTTTCAGAAAAAGGATGCCGACGGCAATCCTCATACGCCGGGCTGGACGATTCCCACATTGGAGTTTTTGGTAAAAGAACGTAATATCGGCGCCATCGGTCATGAAACGGCCGATACGGATGCGGCGATTCGAGCATTCCAACCGGATTCCCATCCGTTGCCGGCTGAGCAGTATATTTTGTCGCAGGATAGAATTCAGGTGGAAGTGTTGGCTCACTTGGATGAGTTACCACCGGTAGGAGCCGTTATCTTTGTAACTTTCCCTAAATTGAAAGGCGGTACCGGCTTTGCGGCGCGTTGCTTCGCCTTGGTAGAAAACGAATAAAATCAGATTGGGTTCTTACATCTTAATAAATGAAAAGAAGGGGGCTGTAACGAAATACACCCCTAAAAACAAGAATGCGGTTTGAAGATACGAAAGTGTCTTCAAGCCGCATTCTTGCTATATTTGTATAAGAAAAAGGCCCGAAGGGCCTTCTTTGTTGGTATAATTAATTTATGAACAGAAACCATATCCAACAAGGCAATTATACTAAACTTTCTGGCTTTC
>ENA-OQIC01000490-OQIC01000490.1-human-gut-metagenome-genome-assembly--contig:-NODE-490-length-17269-cov-2.103897_pt1 | contig 17269 bp, 27 predicted proteins | sample MGYA00242572_ERZ504736 | MGnify/ENA primary metagenome ERZ504736 (study PRJEB26092, sample SAMD00036201) | human gut metagenome | host: Homo sapiens | study: EMG produced TPA metagenomics assembly of... | reverse complement strand
ACAACCCAAAAGCTGCGATCAATACTAAATGATCCCACTGATCAGTCTTTGCTTTAACATAAACTTATATTCCTCCAAATCTGCGGTCGCGTCCATTATAGTATTCGATCGCCTTTATTAATTCTTTTTTATTGAAGTCTGGCCAAAGCACATCTGTAAAATAAAATTCTGTATATGCTAACTGCCATAACATAAAGTTTGACAATCTTTCTTCCCCGCTTGTGCGGATCATCAGATCTGGATCTGGAAGTTCTTTTGTATCCAGATATCCATTAAACACTTCTTCTGTGATCTCATCTTTGGAAAGATTTCCACTGGAAAGATCATCTGCCATATGTCTCATAGCTCGCACCATCTCATCACGACTTCCATAATTCAGTGCGATCGTAAAATTGATCCCTGTATTATCTTTGGACGCTTTCTCAAGCTCAACGATCTTCTCCTGTAAATCTTCGGAAAGTCCTGTGATATCTCCGATCACTCTGACTTTCATATTATTTTATTTGCACGCTTGATACATGTCTTTAAATAATCACGAAGCAGTTTCATCAATGCATTTACTTCGTCCTGTGGGCGTTTCCAGTTCTCTGATTGAAAAGCATAAACTGTTAAATATTTAATTCCAAGATCATGTGCATCTTCTATGATCTGTTCCACCACTTTACTTCCCTGTCTATGTCCCATATTCCTAGGTAAATGGCGTTTTTTTGCCCATCTTCCATTCCCATCTAAGATAATGGCCACATGTTGTGGAATATTTAAATTCTCCATTTGGACCTCCTGTGTATCATATATAACTTTCGTTTCTTTCCACATGAAACAAAACAGGGCTGAGATTTCAACCCTGTTGATGATTAAGATTAAACTGTCATGATTTCTTTTGATTTTGCATCAACTGCTTCATCAATCTGTTTGATGTATTTATCTGTCATCTTCTGTACTTTGTCTTCTTCATCTTTTGCCTGATCATCATTTAAATCTCCGGCTTTATTCTGTTTCTTGACAAAATCATTTGCATCTCGACGAATATTTCTAACTGCTACCTTTGCTTCTTCTCCACGTTTCTTAACATCTTTTGCAAGCTCTTTTCTTCGTTCTTCTGTAAGATCTGGGAAGTTTAAGCGGATTGCTTTACCATCATTTGTTGGTGTGATCCCGATATCAGATACTAAAATCGCTTTCTCGATCTCTTTTAATAAGTTTGGCTCCCATGGCTGGATCATGATCGTTCTTGCTTCAGGTACAGAAACATTACCAACCTGTGCTACAGGAGTTGCAACTCCATAATAATCAACTTTGACTTTATCTAATACATGAGGATTGGCACGTCCTGCACGAATTGTCATAAAATCATTCGCCATACTGTCTAAAGATTTCTGCATCTTGTCTTCAAATTGTTTTAACATGTTTCTTTCGTCCTCCTAATTTATCAAACGGTTACATATGTTCCGTTAAATTCACCTTTCATTAAATTCTCAATGCTGTTTTCTTCATTTAATCCAAAAACTGCTAATGGCATCTTATTTTCAAGACACATGATCGTTGCTGTCAGGTCGATCACTCCTAATTTCTGATCCAACACTTCTTCCATTGTGATGCTGTCATATTTTACCGCATTTTCATTCACAGCAGGATCACTGTCATATACGCCGTCAATTGATTTTGCTAATAAGATCGCATCTGCTTCAATCTCGATCGCACGAAGTGCTGTTGCTGTATCTGTTGAGAAATAAGGATGTCCTGTTCCTCCTGCGAAAAATACAACCTTCCTTCATCTAAAGCCTTGACTGCTTTATCTTTGGAAAATAATTCTGTAAATGCTCCGCATACAAATGGAGTATATACTTCTGTTTCCATTCCTGCTGTTCTGAATGCATCAGATACATAAATACAGTTCATAACTGTCGCAAGCATTCCGATCTGATCAGCTTTTGTACGTTCCATACTCTCGCTTGTACGTCCTCTCCAGAAGTTTCCTCCTCCGATAACGATCGCTACCTGAAGTCCCTCATCTACTAATGTCTTTACCTGACGTGCTGCATCTGCACACGTTGCTTCATCAAATCCTGTCTTCTTATCTCCGGCAAGTGCTTCTCCACTTAACTTTAAAAGCACACGTTTCATATCTTTTAAATCTTTCATTGGTCTACCTCATTCGTTCTTTCTTTGCCAAATCACTATGTGAAATTATATCATATCATCAAGAAAAGAACAACTATAAAAAGGACCTCTTTCGAAATCGAAAAAGACCCTTTTGTGTTTACAAATTCTTTCGTCCATTTAATATTGTAAAAAGCATAAACAACACTGGTATGATCAGTGCCTCAAACTGAGTTACTGAATATGCTTTAAATACAACATTTAAAATAATCGTGGCAATCGTAATTGCGATCAGTACAAGACTGACATAAAAACATCTTTTACATCCTTCCTGTGTATTTCCATCTTTAAGACCCGTATATCCACCGACCATTGCTGCTACTGCGTAGCCGCCGATCAAAACAAGTCCAAGATAAAACTTTGTTGCAGAAGTCGTCGTTCTTCCATAACCTACAAGCCCTAACAGATTCAATAACTGCAACACACCCTGAATCAAAACGAGTCCTGAGATTATCTTAAAAATATATTTTTGTTTGTTTTGCATATCGCTAGTTCCTTTTTATTTTTTATGTTGTCGCTGTCTCCTTCATACTACTTCGAAAGATTCCCTCATCTTTGTCTTCTTATTATCCAATTTAATCCAATTTCTGGATCTGTTCGATAACTTTTTGATATTCTTTCTCAATTTCACCGATCACTGGCAATACTTCTTCGCGCTGTCCTGCACGGATCATATCTACTGCTTTCGCACTTTTTTGCTGTAAATGTGTAAACTCCAGATTGCTTGCAATTCCTTTCATCGTATGAGTTGTTCGAAGAATTTCATCATAATCCATCTTATCTACTGCTTCTTTAATCTGTTCATAAGTAGGATCATCTAAAAACTTACGGACAAACTTTTCCACCAGTTTCTGGTTTCCCATCATACGGCTGCTTACATTTTCATAACTTCATCAATACTGTCATAAAACTCCTGAATATTCATTACTTCTCCTCCATTCAAATTATTTTTGAATAACCTAAAATGGATTATAGCATATTTAACAAAATTCAACAATTTAATTCTATATTTTATACACCAGAAGTTTTTTCGACACCATATTTCTTTCTACGATATGTTTTTTTGTCACTTTCCATGTAGTGATGACTTCTTCTACGGTCTCGTTCTTCATTTTCTTCCAAGATTTCTTGTTTCGCATTCATAACAAGCATCTGCAGACGATTTTCGATATTCGCAAAACTGACATCTGGATCATAGTCTAATGGAAGAATCTGTGCATTTGGATACATTTCTTTTAATTTTTTAGAAATACCTCTTCCAACAACATGGTTTGGCAGGCATCCAAATGGCTGTAAGATCAAGAAATACTTGCATCCATGTTTTGCGTGATGAATGATCTCTCCTGGAATCAGCACACCCTCTCCTGCATCAAATGTATGATGAATGATCGGATCACTGTCTTTTACCAGATCATCCATACGGATCGCTGGTTTATATAAAGGATGTCCTTTTGCAATGGAATCGGTCAGACTGTGTGCAAGATCAAAGAACATGTCTGCTGTCCGAAACCAGATCTTTTGATCCATTGGTTTATTTAAATGATATTCCCTGATCTGTGAATCCTGATAAAAGTATGTCTTACGGATAACATCCGTCATACGTGCTTCAATAATCTCAAATCCATTTTCTTCCAGATATTTCTCAATGTCATGGTTTGCTCCTGGATGAAAGTTCAGAAGATATTCCCCAACGATCAGAATCTGTGGTTTTAAGTTCGTACGATCATAAGAAATATTTTTCATGATAGAAATAGCCTTCTTAAATCCTTTTCTTGCACCAAGAACTCCTGACTTTTCCAATCCATCGATTACAAGATCAAGGGCTTTGTCAAACGCTTCATCCGCACTTCCTTTGACTGTTTCATATGGACGGATCTTTCGTAATAATTCCTCCAATACATCGATCATTGGTAATGCAAAATGCGATTTTTACAGAAGATGCCAGATTTAATTTAAATCCTGGGTGCATATTATGAGAATCTGCATCATCATTTGTCAGGATCGGAATATGATCATATCCTGCATCATCAAGAGCTTTTCTTAGTAGTGCCCCATAATGTGTCAGTCGACAGTCTCCGACATATTTCCCCATAACGATCGCAACATCTTTGTCATCATACTTCCACTTTCCAATGCCGCCAATGCTTCTCCGATGACGATCTGTGCTGGGAAACAGATATCGTTATGTACATATTTCTTTCCCAAACGAATTGCTTCTTCACGCCCGATATCCAAAGCAACTGCCCGAATTCCTTGTCCTCTTAATGCTGCTGTCATAATTCTGCAAAATGCATGCGATGTATTTGGAACCAATGCGATTTTTTCTTTCCTGTTTTCTTTTGTAAACTTGACTGGATATGGTTCTTGCAACTCTTTTACTTCTAATTTCTGATGTTTCTCTCGTCCCATTTTCACTGTCTCCAAGAAAGAACGCACACGGATTCCCAATGGTCCTTGATTATCACTTTCATCTACTTTTAAGATCAATGGTGTTTTCCCGGAAATTTCTTTCATCATTCTCGTGATCTCATCGGATAGATAAGCATCGTGTCCACATCCAAAACTTACGAGCTGTACATATTCCAGATGCTCACTTTGCGCACATAAGATAGCAGAAGATAACATTCTAGCATGATAGTTATTTACAATATCCAGACGGCTTTTTGAGAGTTCTGTCTGATTCACTTCTGGCAGGGAATCTGCGGTTAAGACTGCGATGCCTGCTTTTGTAAACATCTTAGACAGATCGTGATTAACCAGTGTATCGTTCTGATATGGACGAGATGCTAAAACAACTGCAAATTCATTCTTTTCCTTTACTTCATTTAGAATCTCTTCTCCTCGTTTCTTTAACTGTTGGTCAAAAGATTTCTGAGCCTGATCTGCTGTATGCATTGCATTCATAACCTCTTCTTTTGAGACATGATATACTTCTTCCATATATTTTACCAACTGACGCTGTCTGTCCTTTTTGGTATGCCAATGGAATAATGGTGCATCAAATGGCACATTCCATTTATCCTGTGGATTATCAGAATTCCTGATAACGATCGGATAACCTTTTACCACCGCACACATAGACTCACTTGTTTTTTCCATATTCTCTGGCGGTACTGTTGTGATCGATGGCATAAAAATATGATCTACATGATATTTTTTCACCAGATTTCTAAGATGTCCATGCACAAGTTTTGCTGGAAAACATACCGTGTCTGATGTCACTGCTGACAACCCACTTTCATAAATCTCTCTTGTACTTTCATCCGATAATTGTACTTTGTATCCCAAACTTTTGAAAAAAGTTGTCCAAAATGGCATCGTATCCCAATAGGATAACACTCTTGGAATTCCGATCGTGATATCTCTTTCTGTTTAGGCACTGGATAAGGATATTCTTTGAACAATAATTTCTTTCGCTCTTGGAATAAATCTGGAACACTCTGTGTTTTTCGGATTGTTTCTTTTAACTGCTTTCCAACCTCATCATTCTTGATCTCCGATGATCTCGCCTTTTCACATCGATTATTTGTTACCCAGGAATTTCCATTTGAAAATTGAACAATTGTTCTTTGACAATGATTCGTACAAAATGGACAAGGTGCATTTGCCTGCTGCTCATAAGAAAATGTATCTAAATCACGAAGATCCCATGTGCTCACTTCTTTCGGATTCTTCTCATATTGCTCTTTTGCGATCAATCCGACACCAATTGCACCCATGATCCTGGATATGGTGCTCTGATCACTTCTCTTCCTACATATTCTTCCATCGCACGTAAAACCGCATCATTTTCAAAAGTGCCACCTTGTACCACGATCTTAGTTCCAAGAGAATCAAGATTTGATACGCGGATAACCTTTGTAAATACATTCTGGATGATCGATCTGCATAATCCAGCCATGATATCTTCTGGATTCTTACCGTTTCGCTGCTCTGTGATAATACTGCTGTTCATAAATACCGTACAACGACTACCCAAAACTGCTGGGTTTTTAGACGCAAACGCTTTCTTTGCAATCTCTTTTGTCGGAATATGTAAAGAGGATGCGAAGTTTTCAAGGAATGAACCGCATCCAGAAGAGCACGCCTCATTTAATAAAATATTTGTGATAACTCCATCCTCTAACCAGATTGCTTTCATATCCTGTCCACCAATATCCAAAATAAAAGAGGCGTCTTTGACATATTTTTCAGAAGCTCTTGCATGTGCTACCGTCTCAACCGTATGGCAAGGGATTTCAAAAGCTTTAGAAAACAGCATTTCTCCATACCCAGTCGTACCAGCTGATAAAATTTCTAATTCTGCTCCTGCTTCTTCATATCGTTTTCTTAAACAGATCAAGGCCTCTTTCGCTACTTTCAGTGGATCCCCTTCATTCGGTGCATAAAAAGAATCCAGAATTTCTTCTTGTTCATCTAATAATACAAATTTTGTTGTGGTACTTCCTGCATCAATCCCAAGAAAACATCGAACAACCTCTCCTTTTTGTGGTTTCTTCCATGTCACCTGTTTCTTCTTATGTGCTTCTTTAAAAGCATTTTCTTCTTCTTTTGATTCAAAAAATGGTTTTGCAATTTCTCCTGAAACGTGGGAATGATCTTTCTGTGCGTCTTCCAGTATTACTAACATTTTATTCACATCTTTTGGTTTGCTGTCTGCAAACATCTTATCCAAAGATAATGCTGCCCCATATGCAATCATTAATTCTGAATGCTTTGGGCAAAGAATCTCATCTTCTTTCAAATCCAGACGTTCAGCAAAAACTTTTACCAGAGTTGGATGAAATGTTAATGGTCCACCTTCAAATGCGACAGGTTTTTTAATCTCCAATCCCTGTGCCAACCCTCCGATCGTCTGTTTCGCGATCGCATGGAATGCGGATAACGCAAGGTCTTCCTTGGCTGCTCCCTGATTCAGAAGTGGTTGGATATTCTGTCTTTGCATATACCCCGCATCTTCCAGAAATATCATATAAATGTGTTCCTTTTTGTGCCAACTCACTAAACTGTTCCACTGGTACTTTTAATACGGATGCAATTTCATCAATAAATGCTCCCGTTCCACCCGCACAGCTTCCATTCATACGCATATCGGAACAACTTTGTGACTGTCCATTTTCAGAATCTTTAAAAAAGATCATCTTGCATCCTGTCCACCTAACTCAATTGCCGTTCCGACCTGGTCAAACTGATCTTGTAATGCGATCGCATTGGCTGCAACTTCCTGCACAAATGGTACTTTTAAATAGATGCCACTGGTTTTGCCCCAGAGCCAGTCAGACACAATCTGATCTTCTTATCTCTTATATGTCCGCAAAACTTCTTAATGCTTCGGATCACACTTGCGATCTGATTTGCATGATGTCTTGCATAATCAGAAAATAACAGTTGATGACGGTCATTGGCATCAACTGCTACTATTTTGGTTGTCGTAGATCCTACGTCGATCCCGACTAATATATTTTGTTCGTTTGATTTTGTCATTTCGTTATTCATCATTCGTTATCGTCTTTTCTCCTTCTTTTGAGCTTTACGTTTTATCATAACTCAAATTAATAGAAAATGTAAGATAAAAAATGGATTTTAACACTTTCTTCACACTTTTTCATTTAGTTTCTGCTTACGTTCCCTCCAATCTGGAAGAAAATGACTCATCAAATCATAAAATCTCTGGTTATGGCTTGGTTCTAAAAGATGACATAATTCATGCACCAAAACATACTCTACACATTCCTCTGATTTTACAGCCAGCTGCAGATTCATCCGAATCTTTTTACTGTGAATACTACAGCTTCCCCATCTTGTTTTCATATCTCGAATCGTAAAACCATTCGCATGAACTTCATGATCGATTCCCATCTCATTGCATATTCTATGATCTTGTCTTCCAGCCATTTCCTTTGTTCCAGATTAATTTCCTGCTGTGATGAATTTTGTTCTGTTTTTTACTTTTTCATGGTTTTTTAAAATCCACTCTTCTTTTTTCTTAAGGAAACGAAAAACCTCTTCGTCGGAAACTCTCATTGGAACTGTTACCAAAACATCTCCGTTTGGAGGTTTCACGTAGATATTTATATTTTTAATCTTCCTTCGCTCAATCTCAATATTTAATGTTCCTATTTGTTTTATCATTATTCTTATTCTTTCTCTGAATCAGCATATGTATCAATACATACAAACAATCAGAAACCCTGATATAAATCCTGCCACACTAAGATATGGCATTCCTAACACTCTCGGTGTTACATCACTTAGACATAAAATTGCAGAGCTAAACCAAAGTGCCATCACGATCAATACAAGCAACAGATGATCAAATCCTTTTTTTAATTCTCTGCCTGCTTTCTCGATCTGCGCAGATTCAATGTTTACCCTTACCTGTCCATTCTTTGTAATGTTCAAAAGATCTGATACCTGTGCTGGTATCTCACGAATTCTTTATGAGACCACAATAATCTCTCAAAGCATGTCTTATCTCTTTCTTTATATCAATCTCATGAAACATATTCGCAGACATATAAGAAGTCAATATCTGTATCATATTCACTTCTGGAGAACATAATTTCAATGTTCCTTCCATAGTCACCATACTTCTTGCAAGCAGCGTAATATCTGGTTCGATCGCAATCTTATGTTTCTTCAAAAGCCCTATTGCATCTTCCATCAATTCTCCAAGATCCATGGTCCCGAAATCCATATTCATGTATTTTCCAACCATATCATCAAGATCCGTATACAAACTAGCATGGTCGATCTTCTCTGTCGGTTTTCCAAACGATAAGAATGCATTCTTAAGTTCATAAATATCATTTTTAAGAATAGCTGTGATCGCACGTTTCATGATCGCACGGTAATGTTCAGATAGATCACCTGCCATTCCAAGATCAAGCCATACGATCTGACCACCACTAATCCATAGATTCCCTGGATGTGGATCTGCATGAAAAAACCATCCGCCAAAATCTGTTTACAATAGTTTTGTGCTGTTTTCTGGGCAATCTCCTTCCTATCATACCCATTGCGATCAAGTTCCTCGATATGGTCGATCTGGATTCCATCAACATAACTCATCACCAGCAAATGCTCATTCGAATATTCCTTATATACTTTCGGACATGTCACATATGCAACGTCCTTCTGGTTCTCATAAAATCGTTCCAAATGTTGTGCTTCTTTTTCAAAATCCATTTCTTCTTTGGATGTCTCCCACAACTCATCAATAACTTTTCTAAAATCAATCAATTCACTGGTTCCTGTTGCAAAATTTAAAAATCCAGAAGCCTTCTTTAACAGAGCAATATCTTCTGCCATGATCTGTTTAATCTGCGGTCTCTGGATTTTTAATACAACTTACTGCCATCTCCTAAAACGGCCTCATGGACCTGTGCGATTGATGCACACCCAACTGGTATCTGGTTAATCTTCTGAAATAGTTGACCGGGGTCATTATGAAGTTCTTTATTCAAGATCTTCCATATCTCATTAAAACTCATCGGTTTTACATCCGTGCGAAGTCTCGCTAACTCATGACAATACTTCTCTGGCAATATATCCGAACGCATTGACATGATCTGCCCAAGCTTTACATAAGTTGGACCAAGATCTTCTAAAATACTGCATAACTTCTCTGGATTGATCCCATGTGTGACATTATGCTGATTTAATACATGCAAGATCTCTTTCAGTCTTCCTGTTTCCTGTTTCATAAGTACCTCTTATTGTTCAGTTTCATCCTCTTGTACTTGTGATGTCTCTGAATCTGTTGTTGCTTCACTTTCTTCCACTTCAACATCTTCTTCAGCTTCCTGTTTTTCTTTCTGAAGTGCCTCAGCTTTTGCAATTCTTTCTTTTAAAAGTGCAAGATCTTCTGGGGACATTTCATCAACACATTCAAATGCTTTATCATATTTCTTAGTCACTTGGATAGATACATGTTCTTTGACTTTCTGTTTTGCATTGTGCTTTAATTCCTGATTTAACACTTTTCCATGTTCTACAGTACGTTCACCCTTTTCAATCATTTTCTCAAGAATGTCTTTGGTAACTTCTGCAGTTGTTGCTGCTGCACCTACACTTGCAAGAAATACTTTTTTCATTCCATTTGTGAAATCCATATGTCATCATCCTTTCTATAATTTAGCATGATCATTTGTCACTTTTATTTTACCACTATAGATCTTCAAGGACAACCGTAAATGGTCCATCATTTATTAAAGCAACTTCCATATGTGCTCCAAAAATACCTGTCTGTACAACATCTATTTCCTTGTTGCATTCCTTAATGATATATTCATATAATTCTTCTGCTTTCTTTGGATCTCCTGCCTGTGTAAAACTTGGACGATTTCCTTTTCTGCAGCTTGCATAAAGCGTAAACTGAGATACTAACAACAATTCTCCATCCACATCTTTTAATGAACAATTTGTTTTTCCATTTTCATCTTCAAAAATACGAAGATTGATCATCTTACGAATATATTTATCGGCTTCTTCTTTTGTATCTTCCTGCCCTACACCGATCAAAACTAAATATCCTTTTTTTATCTTCCCTGTGTATTCATCATCTACTTTTACCGATGCTTCTTTTACTCTCTGAATTACAAATTTCATTGCTTTCCCTTCCTTTAAGGTATTATTTTCTTTAAATATTCCTACATAAAGAAAAAGATCAGAAATTAAAAATCTCTGATCTTTTATATCCTTATGTAAGATAAATAAATCCTAGTTGTTGATTAATTTATCTTCGTTGCTCCAGCTGTATAAGCTACGGATTTCTTTTCCGACAACTTCAGACTGATGTTCAGCAGCTAATTTTCTCATAGCTTTGAAGTGAACCTGAGATCCTGCATCAGACATATCTAATAAGAAGTCTTTAGCGAATGTTCCGTCCTGAATATCTGTAAGAACCTGTTTCATAGCTTTCTTAGTTATCTTCTGTGATGATCTTAGGTCCTGTGATGTAATCACCATATTCAGCAGTGTTGGAGATAGAATATCTCATTCCTGCGAATCCTGACTGATAAATCAGGTCTACGATCAGCTTCATTTCATGAATACATTCAAAGTATGCATTTCTTGGATCATAACCAGCTTCAACAAGTGTTTCGAAACCAGCCTGCATAAGTGCGCAAACACCACCGCAAAGTACAGCCTGCTCACCAAAGAGGTCTGTCTCTGTCTCTACACGGAATGTAGTTTCAAGAAGACCAGCTCTTGCTCCGCCGATTCCAAGACCATATGCCAGTGCAAGATCCTGAGCTTTTCCTGTGTAATCCTGCTCTACAGCGATAAGACAAGGTGTTCCTTTTCCAGCCTGATACTCACTTCTTACTGTATGACCAGGTGCTTTAGGAGCGATCATTGTAACGTCAACATTCTTTGGTGGTTTGATGCATCCGAAATGGATATTGAAACCATGAGCAAACATTAACATGTTGCCTTCTTCAAGGTTTGGCTCGATGGATTCTTTGTAAAGTTTAGCCTGTAATTCATCATTGATAAGAATCATGATGATATCTGCCTGTTTAGCTGCTTCAGCTGCTGTATATACCTTAAAGCCCTGCTCTTCAGCTCTCTTCCAGGATTTGCTGCCTTCATAAAGACCGATAATGACATCACATCCGGAATCCTTTAAGTTCAGAGCATGTGCATGTCCCTGGCTTCCGTATCCAATAATTGCAATTTTTTTACCATCCAGTAAGCTTAAATTACAATCTTCCTGATAAAAAAATCTTGTTAGCCATTTTATTTTCCTCCTGCTAATCGTAAAAAAATTTATCGTTAAGGGATGCTCCCCTAGCAAACTATAATATGTACTGTTTCTGAGATATTTTTCAATTTCCTGCGTTCCGAAAAGCCTTCCTGTCTTTCATCAGAAATAGGTTACATCCTGCGAACCTCTTGATAAACCGGTCATTCCTGTACGTGCAAGTTCGAGAATCTCGTAATCACCCATCAGCTCAAGAAATGCTTCCAATTTATTATGGTTGCCTGTCATCTCCAATATCATGGAATCCACACTTACGTCTGCAACTTTCGCATGGAAAACATCCGCTATGGAAATGAGTCCCTGTCTCTGCTCCGGTTTCGCAGCCACCTTGATCATCATTAATTCATGGCATACGCTGTTGTCCGGCTCCAGGATCTTAATATCTCTTACATCTACAAGCTTGGCAAGCTGATTCGTGATCTGCTCCAGAATCAGTTCATCCCCGCTGCACACAACGGTAATTCTGGAAAAACGCTCGTCCGCTGTTACACCTCCGGTAATGCTGTCGATGTTATAGCCTCTGCGGCTGAATAATCCAGATACTCTGGTTGTTACACCTGCAGTATTATCTACTAACAGGGATAATACTCTCTTCTGCATGTCCCACCTGCTTTCAACGTGTACATTTTCACCACGTTAATATAATAAATAGCTCGTATGGTTACCATTATATCAATAATCGTGATTTTGTCAATAAATTTTTCGCACAAAAACAAATGTCTTTCTGTGACAGCTTTTGTAAAAACATCGAATTAACTGCCTATATCAGATATTTATTTCTGAACTCTTCGATCATTTTCGGTTTCAGATAAAATACGGTCTGGAAAAACTTTTCCATAGAACCATAAGTCTTTTTCACTGTTTCAAAAACAGCAGCCAGATACTCCTCTTTTACATTATATATAATCGGAAGCTTCTCGGTCATTTTCTCATCTGCCTCCGGCCAGGTCTGTACAAGTCTCTGCATATATACCAGTTTGGGCTCCATATAACGGTTTGTGCGCAGATAGTCTTCATACTATCACATCTTCCTCCACCCCCAGCAGACTGAGCAGAAAAGCAGTCCCGATCCCTGTACGGTCCTTTCCAGTTCCGCAATGCCACAAAACAGCACCTTTTTCCTGCCTGAAAAGAATATCGATAAACTTCGCATACTGTTTCAACACCAACTGATCCATGCATAAATTCCTGTACTGTCTGATCATATATTCTTCCATATCATCCGGGAGTCCTGCAAGCATTTTCACAAACTGTTCTCTGTTGCTGATAACCTGCACATCCTCATCCACAACCGGTACATGGTAGTATTCTACTTCTGCTATAATAGTATCCGGTTTACATTTTCTCTCTTCTGCCGAACGCAGGTCGATCACCGTCTTCAGATTGTATTCTTCTCTGAGTCTGTTCTTATCGCTCTCTGAAATATGATAAAGTTCCCCGCTTCTCAGAAGCCTCCTCGGCAGGATGTGTCTGTCATCAGCTGTAACGATCGCACCCAGATCTCTGGTATTCGGCAGACTATGAAGAGATATCCTGCCGCCTTCGGGAAACCTGTTGCCATATCCGGGTTTAATATCTTAAGAATGCGGATACACTCATGAATCTCTTTTTCTGTCATATCGAACTTGTATCTCTTCTTACGTCTGGTAACAATTACAAGATAATTTACACTCAGCTGTCTGTCATCACCTTCATCTGCTCCCTCTTTTCGCATATATGCCCATACAATGTCTTTACATGGAAGATTGTTTATCATCATATGTCTGGTAAAAACCAGAAATCCATCTTCTATCCTTATCTTTCCATACTTCATGATCCACCACTCCACTGTCTGCAATTTTATTACTGTTCACTCTGCTCTTAGAGCGTGTCTGAAAAATCATTCCCACAATCTGCAAGGCATACTGAACAGCAACCATTTTTTTCAGAATAACACAGAAATCGGAATTTGACAATTCCTGTCAAACGTTTATAATCATGGTGTTATTGTGATATAGCAATCACCTTATGAACCGTACTTTTTGTACAGAAATTATTTTTTGAAAGGATTTATGAAAATGGAGAATCTTATTTTCTGTCTTAATGCTACAATCCCGATTTTTCTCACCCTGATGCTCGGGCTCTTTTTTCGGAAGATCGGACTCTTTGATGACACCTTTGTCAGCCGTCTGAATAAGTTCGTATTTAATGCAGCTCTGCCTGCGCTTTTGTTTCTGGATATTGCAAAGTCAGATTTCTACAGTGTATGGAATACGAAATTTGTATTGTTCTGCTTCTTTGTCACACTGATCAGTATCGGAATTTCCACAGGACTTTCCTATCTGCTGAAACCGCGAAATATCCAGGGCGAATTTATCCAGGCTTCTTACCGGAGCAGCGCTGCGATCCTTGGAATTGCAATTATCCAGAATCTTTACGGAAACGCAGGAATGGCACCACTTATGATCATCGGAAGTGTGCCGCTTTATAATGTGATGGCAGTTATAACACTGTCACTGTTCGCTCCCGGCGGCGGTAAACTTGATACCGCAAAACTTATCCGAACCCTGAAAGGAATCGCCACGAACCCTATTATCCTTGGTATCCTGACAGGTATGGTATGGTCGCTGCTTCATCTGCCAATGCCAACAATTCTGAATACTGCCGTAGATAATACTCGGAAAAACAGCGACTCCTCTTGGCTGATGGCCATGGGTGGCGCACTGAAATTCGGCAAGGCATTCGCAAGGCCGAAACCACTGATCGCATGTAGCTTTCTGAAGCTTGTGGGATATGAAGCTGTATTTCTTCCACTGGCTGTGCTTCTGGGATTTTCCCATGATATGCTGGTTGCGATCATTATCATGCTTGGTTCTGCCACTACTGTAAGCTGTTATATCATGGCCAAAAACATGGATTATGACGGCGATTTTACTTCCGGTGTGGTTATGACTACCACTCTGTTAAGCTCCTTTACCATGACAATCTGGCTTTATATATGCAAAAGCCTGGGACTGATCTGAGCCCAGGCTTTTTATGTTTATATTAGCTTCAGATATTCCAGTCCGTTTCTGATTCCATAATGGAACATATCCTGTGTAATATGATCAGCCAGAGCTTTTATTTTCTCTGAACCATTTCCCATGGCAACCTTCACGGCCGCATATTCAAACATGGCGAGATCATTATTGCTGTCTCCAAACACGATCGTATCCTCCCATGGAATATCAAAGAGTCTGCACACTGCCGAGATCCCCACTGCCTTGTTAAAGCCCTTTGGGACAAGTTCAATGGTGGTTCCCGCAATCCCTGAACCACTCTCATGACGGATAATGTCATAATACTCACTCAGTTCCCTACAGGCAGCTTCTGCATCACAGCCTTTTATCATTTTGGCACTGATCTTATTAATGCGCATACAATCTTCATTTCCCCTGATGGGACGCCATTTAGATCCTAAAGATTCTGTGATCAGATCCGTATACCAGTTCACATCTGTATTATATTCATCCTTATCATAATACATGAAATCTGCACCTTCCATAACCGGGACCAGACCATATCTGCGCAGGATTTCCACTGATTTTTTTGCAACTTCCGGGGGCATCTCTTTATTAAAAAGACGTTCTCCATCCTTTTCAATGGTAGCCCCGCAGGCACTGATCATACCGGTAAACGGAAGCTCTTCCAGATACCGGGAAACAAAGGCCCTGCTCCTGCCTGTGCAAAGCCATGCGTCATGACCGTTTTCTCTTAATTTCTTCAATGCCTCCTTTGTGCTCTGGGGTACACCCTTTTCCATATCGCAGAGTGTTCCGTCTGCATCAAAAAACACTGCTTTTCTGTTCACTTTCTTATCTCCTGATTTTTATATTTACGTTTATCTGCCAGTGTACCTGCAAACTATGCAAAAACACTGTCGCTGCCTTAACCAGGCTCTCTGTATCTTTCGCACCTGTTGTTTCATATACAGAATGCATGGCAAGCTGTGCCAGACCGATATCCACTGTTTTCACAGGAACCTGGGTATTGGAAATATTTCCCAGCGTGGATCCGCCTGCCATATCCGAACGGTTCACAAAGGTCTGGTACGGCACCTTTGCCCTGTCACAGATATCCTTGAAAATTGCAGCGGACACTCCGTCTGTACAATATTTCTGGTTTGCATTGTACTTGATCACGATTCCCTCATTCAGCACCGGACGGTTTACCGGATCTGTCTTATCCGTATAGTTTGGATGGAGAGCATGAGCATTATCTGCAGAAATCATAAAACTGTCTGCAAGTGCCATATAATATTCCTCCTGGGTACGTCCCAGTCCCATATTGATCCGCATCAGAGTATCCTTCAGGAAAGCAGAAGCAGCGCCCTGTCTTGTACTGCTTCCCACTTCTTCATTATCCAGCACACAATGTACAGAAATGCTTTCTTCACGATTTCCCTGCAGGAATCCCTCCATAGAAGAGAATGCACACTGCAGATCATCCAGTCTGGGTGCAGAAACAAATTCCTCATTTACTCCCCACAGAGTACCCGGAGTTCTGTCATAAAGAAACAGATCATGTCCCAGAATATCTTCTGTCTTTACTTCTGCGGCCTCAGCCACAGTTTCCATAAATCTGCCCTTTCCTTCCTTATCGCTGAAAAGAGGCAGCATATCCTTCTGCACATTATATTTATATCCGTCATTTACTTCCCTGTTCATATGAATGGCAAGATTAGGAATAACCAGCAGATCTCTGTCCACAGCCACCATCTTCTCTCTGATTTTCCATCCTGACGGACGATCAGCCTTCCTGCCACTGACAGAGGTCTGTCAAACCATGGAGACAGAATCATTCCACCGTAACGCTCCACATTCAGTTTGATATAAGCATTCTCCACCTCTATCTCAGGATTCTCCTTAATCTTAAGGGAAGGGGAATCACTGTGGCTTGCCATAATATGAAACTTCCACACAGGCTTCTGCGGAATGGAAAAAGCTATGATCGCAGAATGATTTCTGGTCACATAATAATTTCCGCCTTTTTTAAGCTTCCAGTGATCCTCCTCTTTCAATTCTTCAAAGCCTTCTTTGTCAAGCCTTTTGGTCATCTCCGTCACTGCCTGAAATGCAGTAGGGCTTTTCTCTATGAATTTCAGTAACTTCTTTGCTGTTTTTCTGTACATAGTTTGATTCTCCATTTGAATGATTAATCAAGCGGATATTCGCAATCCGCTTCGCTACTTGCTCATAATCGAATAACTGCTTCGCAGTTTATCAGAAGGAGCTTGCACTCCTCCTGATACAAGCAAAGTCCCCACCCACTGCTTATTACTTTTCGCAATTGAAGCAGGGGACTTACTTGATTCGGCTAAAA
>ENA-OQIC01000489-OQIC01000489.1-human-gut-metagenome-genome-assembly--contig:-NODE-489-length-17269-cov-2.446214_pt1 | contig 17269 bp, 19 predicted proteins | sample MGYA00242572_ERZ504736 | MGnify/ENA primary metagenome ERZ504736 (study PRJEB26092, sample SAMD00036201) | human gut metagenome | host: Homo sapiens | study: EMG produced TPA metagenomics assembly of... | reverse complement strand
GATCTTGGAGAAGTAATAGGTGCCACCACCATATTCTCACCGAAGAAATACTGATTTTTTACTTCATAGGCACGCCTCTCTTCCGGATATTCATAATACATCGGTACGACTAAGGGACGATCTTCCATATAGCTCTTATAATTCATCGTGTACAGATACGGCATCATCCGATGACGCTCTCTCAGTGCTTCTGACATAGCGTCATCTGTTTCTTTTTTAAATCTCCATGGCTCCTTGCCATTAAATTCACTACAAGAGCTATGCAGACGCATAATCGGAGAATAGATTCCATACTGGGTCCATCTGGCTGTCATCTCATCGTTCTTATAACCCAGCATATGACCGCCGATATCATGACTCCACCAGCCGTAACCTATATTCGAAGCTGTCGCTGTGAAATACGGCTGAAAATTCAGAGAATCCCATGTGGTATGCGTATCTCCGGAAAATCCGATCGGATATCGGTGACTTCCCGGACCAGCATATCTGGAAAAGGTAAGGGGTCTTTTTCCTTCTCTTTTGCTGTCCAGAAAATGGAAATGGTTAAAAATCCATAAAGGATCCAGTCCTTCGATTTTTGTATTATTCCCCTGCTGCCAGTCAATCCACCAGAAATCCACACCTTCTTTTTCTCTGGGGTGATGCAGATATTCAAAATATGCTTCAAGGAATTTGGGATCCGCCGGATCACAGCTAACCGGATCCTCTTGCTCATAATCTACGCCCATGGTTTCTGCCATCTGTCGATACATCTCTTCATGGGCTCTCACACCGTCTGCAGGATGCACATTTAATGTCACTTTCATTCCCCGATCATGAAGCTTTTTCAAGAATCTGGCAGGATCTGGAAACAATTCTTTGTTCCAAGTATAACCAGTCCATCCGCTTCCATACTTGGGATCAATATCTACCATATGCCAGTCCATATCGATGACAGCTACTGTAAACGGAAGATTTTTTTCTTCAAATTTCTTCATCAACTCCAGGTAACTGTCTTCTGTGTATTTATAGTAACGACTCCACCAGTTTCCCAATGCATATCTGGGCAGCATGGGAGACTTTCCACAGAGATAGTAAAAGTCATGAAGGGCCTCTTTGTAATCGTGTCCATATCCCCAGAAATATAAATCCTGAATCCCTTTCTTCCGAGGCTCAATCCATCCATCTTCTAGCAAAATCTGTGATTTGCTGTCGTCCAGAAGAGAATAACCAAACTCCGACACTACACCGTGCTCCAATTCTGTCTCTCCATCCACCATATCCAGAGTTCTGGCTGTACCTTTCAGGTCGTGAATTTCTTCTCCATAATGCCAGATACTATGGTAAGCGCTCAGATTTCCTTTTACCTGAATACTCAGTCCATGACTCGAAAATTCTTTTTCATTATAAATCAGATGAATGCGAGAGGTATGAATTTCAATTCTGTCCTCCATGTGCAGAAGTCTGTAATTTGTCTCTGGAAAATCTCTGAAAAACGCCATCTGTGTAGCCCGATCTTCAAAGATACCATCCTCACTGTATTCCAATCGAATCAGACCCTCTGTCAGCATGGTGATTCTGTATTTTTCACCGATCACCATATTAGCCTCCAGCGCTACTGGACGGGTCTGTACCTTATAAATATCTTTCATACTCTTACTTCTCCTTTTTATCCTTTCACTGCGGAAGCCGCAATTCCGGCAATAAACTGCTTCTGGAAGAACAGATAGATCAAAAGCACTGGAACAATCGAAATTGCTGTGGCTGCAAAAAGAGCTCCGTAATCTGTCGAATACTGTCCGTTGAACATTTTCAACCCTACCGCCAAAAGCTGTTTTTCCTTGGTATTAATCACCAAATACGGCCAGAGGAAATCTTCCATGCCCATAAAAACTGGAAGATGGCAATACTGGAAATACCATTTTCGCCATGGGGAAGATAATTCTGTGGAAAATGAAAAATTCATTTGCCCCGTCAATCCGCGCAGCTTCTAAAATTTCATTGGGAAGAGAGGAAATATGCTGCTTCATCATAAAGATTCCAAACCCACTGAACATTGCCGGAATGATCAGTGCTTTATAACTGTCCATCCATCCAAAATACTGAATCATGGAATATTTCGGAATGATAGTCACACACCAGGGAATCATCATCGTAGCCAACACGAAACCGAACAAAATATTTCTGCCCTTGAACTGATATTTACTCAGTACAAATCCACAAATCGTACTGGTATAAATCACAATCAGCGTAATCACCAATGTAATCACCAAACTATTCAGGAAGAACCGCATAAAATTAAAATGCGCATTCATATTCATGTAGTTGGTCGTAATAAACTCCTGTGGAAGCAAATGCTGTTCCAGAGCCATAATTTCTTTATTCTGCTTGAAAGAAGATAGGATCATCCATACAAACGGATATACCGTTATCAACCCCAGTAGAAGAAGACCAATATTCAATACAACACTGTTTATTTTTCTTTTCACAACGGCACCTCCTATTCCTCACTTCCGGATACCCGGAAAGATAACCAGCTGAATACAGCAGTAATAACAAACAAAACAAAGGATAATGCAGACGCATAACCAAAATTATATTTTACAAAGGCTTCATCATAGATGATATAAGATGCCAGATAGGTAGCTGTACCAGGGCCGCCCTCCGTCATAATCAGTATCTGAACATAAGCCTGAATATAAGAAATAATAGAAGTAATTACTACAAACAGTGTCATCGGTTTCAGCAGCGGAATTGTAATGTATCTGAACGTTTGCCATCCATTCGCTCCGTCTACTTTTGCCGCTTCCAATGCATCCGAAGGCAGCGAATACAGTCCGGCCATATACATAACTACCGCATAACCAAAATCTTTCCAAATCGTCATGATAATAACTGCAAGCAATGCAATCTTCGGATTCATCAGCCAGTTCACATCCAATCCGAAGATCTGATTTATCGTTCCAATCTGCGGATTATACATGAACTTCCATACAAACGCCACCGCCACCATCGGCGTAACAACGGCATATAATAAATTGCTCGGAAAAAGCTTTTGTGTTTTACCAACGGAGAATAGATCGCATAGGCAATTCCCAATCCCAGTCCCACACGGAAAATAATAACCACCACTGAAAAGATCAGTGTATTTAGCATTGATTTTCCAAACAGAGAACTGGTAAATACCTCTTTATAATTCTCCAGGCCCAGGAAATTATAGGTTCCGCTTAAAGGATTCCATTCGTGAAAGCTTCCTGCAAAAGCAATTCCAATAGGAACAATCAGAAAAATACTGAAAAATGCGATCATTGCAATTACTACTATATTCCGCAGAATAATCTCACTCTTACTCTGCAAAGGGTGGGATTTCTTAAACATAAGACCTACCTCCTTTGTCTGCTTTATTTTGCGTATTCGTACAAATTCTCTACAGATTTAAAATCACTATTCTTCATATCTTTGATGATGTTTTGCTGTGCTTCATTCAAAGCAGTATCAATATCAACACCGTTAAAGAAAATATCCTGTCCCGCTTTTTTCAGTGATGTCTCCATTGTGGCAGGCATTGGACCCGGCCAGATATAGTGGTCAATGTGCTCAGCCAATACTTTCAGAGATGGATTTTCAAGAATCTTTTCATTGTCTGCCAGAGATTTCTTAGCAGGGAATATACTCATAGCCAGATTAAATGCTACCTGTGCATCATCATTTGCCAGGAAATATTTAATAAAATCCTGAGCTACTGCCTGCTGATCTTCCGGCGCATTTTTATTTACACCGAACGTAGACTCTCCATTGTAACGATTGTATGCATATGGATTTCCGTCAAAGGTAGGAATCTCAAATACGCCAAAATTAATATCGCTCCAGGTAGTCTGCAGGGTATTGTAGTAATGTCCCCACTGAATAACCATTGCTGACTGTCCCTGTCCAAAGCTGTCTGCACCTTTTTCTCCAAAATCTTTAGAACCGATGCCGTCTACTTCATACATATCTACCAACATCTGCATCACCTGTTTCATTGCATCTGAGTTTACCTTTGGTGTCACACCGTCTTCTTCAAACAGGTTTTCTCCCACTGATAGTTCAGACCCAGAAGATAATTCTGATGGAAATCATCATTGAAGTTCAGACCAGCCTGAATAATGGTATCTCCTTCTTTAATCGTGAGCTTTTTCGCAACCTCACGCATCTCATCCCATGTTTTTGGAATATCTGCTTCCGTGAGTCCGGCTGCTTCCCACATATCTTTATTGTAGTATACAGATCCTGTCATCATACCATAGTCAATGTAATAAACCTCTCCATCAATCACATGGGCATCCACACCGGTAAAATCAGCCTGAAGATCTTCCAGAGGAATCTCCAACGGTGCCATATAATTGATTAAGTTCTCATGATAACTGTTATGTATATTAAAAATTGCAGGTCCATTCTCTCCGTCAAGAGCCAGCGGAAGTTTTGTCCAGTAATCCTCCCAGGGATTATTCACAAGATTAATCGTTACATTCGGATGAATGGCTGTATATCCATCAATGATTTCCTGGAAAAGTTCATCGCTGCCCCACTCCCATAATTCCACGGTAATATCCTTTCCACCGTTAATCTCTACAGAAGGATCATACTTAATCGTATCTCCAAAAGGCTCTGTAGGAACCTCTATATTTTTCTTAGCTTCTTCCTTTCCAGTTCCGCTTCCGCCGCATCCTGCGAGTCCTGTAACTGCCATCATAGCCGCTAATGCTGCTACAATTACTCTTTTCTCATACTTACTTCCTCCTTGATAAAATGTGGTTTTCGTTCACTTGATTTAGCGTTAAATCTATTGTTAAATTACCATTATTTTTTTATTCGTCAATATTTTTTTTACTTTTTCAGCATATATAACATTTATACATCTCTATTTTTATGTATTTTTCACAATAATGTATCGGTACTTTTCATTGATTTTTTTAGTTTCTTGGATATAATAAATTTATATATGACAAATATAAATATTATATGAGTTTATAAAGCTATAAGGATGTGAATACTATGACTCTAAAAGATATTGCAGAAAAAGCCGGCGTAAGTATGATGACCGTTTCAAATGTAATAAATGGGAAACACAATCGTGTTTCCCAAAAAACAATAGAAAAAGTAAATGCCATTATCAAAGAATGTGGCTATGTTCCTAACCTTAGCGCGCGGAGTCTGACGAATAAGACCTCCAATATTATTGGAATTATTATTTCCATGGATAATAAAGATGAAAACCTTCTGGAGAATCCTTATATCAGCACCATGATTGGAACGATAGAAAAGGAGCTGCGCATTAACGGATATTATACGATGGTACGTTCCATATATCAGAATACAGATGTGATTACACTCTTAAAAAACTGGAATGTGGACGGTATTATCTTTCTTTATCCTAATTTTCAGGATACCCTGAGTGAGCTTCTGCCGTCTCTGCCCTGCCCTGTAGCTATTTTCGACAGCTATCTGGAGCTTCCCAACCTGATCAATATCCGTTCCGACGACCAGAAAGGATTGTATCTGGCCACTAAATATATGATTAATCACGGACACTCACACATTGCTTTTGTGGCAGATTATGAAAATAACTTTCTTTTGACAGAACGTTTTCAGGGATACCGCCAGGCATTAAGAGAAAATGATATCCCATTTCGTCCAGAATATGTTTTCTCTTTCACCCCTTCCTATGAAGGAGGGATTCAGGCAGGAAAACAAATCGCTTCCATGCAGAATATGATTACTGCAGTCGTCACTACCGCTGATATCTGTGCCATTGGCATCATGGAGGGCGCCCGTCTAGGCGGTTATCGTGTTCCTATTGAACTGTCTGTAATCGGTTATGATAATCTGAAATTATGTCAGTATACAGTTCCGAAATTAACTTCTATTTCTCAGAACATTACGCAGAAGGCTCTGCTTGCCACAAAGTTTTTATTAGAACGTATTCGTACAGGAAGTAATAAAGCGCCTATTCATGTGAAGATAGATGTTGAAATTGTAGAACGGCAATCTGTGATTTCACTATTTTAAGATATTTGAATCATAAAAATTAGCACAACCTCAAAAAGAGCCACGAACATCCTATTGATTTCTTGGCTCTTAATCTCTTTTTATCTAAACTGTGCTCCATAACTTACGCAATCTTCATATCCCAGTGTCTGGAAGATCACTTTCAGCATTCTTTTTACACAAGCCTGCAAATCTTCTCGCTTCAGACTTCCATTTTTCAGCGCTTCTCTGATATTTTCACTGTCTCCCGGCCATCCCGGCATAATCAGATCGTTTCCTGCCTCCACACATTTCCAGGAAAGACTGCCGCCCTGTGGCATAGTAGTTGTCCAATCTGTCATAATGATACCCTGGAAATCCCACTCTTTTCTTGCTGCAACCGTACAAATATCTTTACAGTTAGCAGCATGAACGCCATTGATCAAATTATAAGACGTCATAATTGCCATAGGCTGAGATGTTTTCACTGCAATTTCAAATCCTCTCAGATAGATTTCTCTTAAAGTACGTTCTGACAAAATACTGTTGGAACCCATACGGTTATCTTCCTGACTGTTGCAGGCAAAATGTTTGATGGTGGTTCCCACTCCTTCTTTTGACTGAACTCCCCGGGTGATTGCCGCTGCCATCTTGCCGCTAACCAGAGGATCTTCCGAATAATATTCAAAGTTTCTTCCACACAATGGATTTCTGTGAACATTCATTCTATGGCATTTTTTATGAAACTTCAAGAACCTTATTTTGAAAAAATACTGGATTTAAAGTATGGGACTCCTTCTGCGGATACCCTGCTTCGGGTGTTTGCGATTATAGAACCGGAAAAATTTATGGAGATGTTTTATCATTGGATCCTTTTTCTTATGCAGAAAAGGAAGTACAAAATCTCACAGGATATTGATTATCTGATGAAATTGGATAAACGGTTTGATAAAAAGAAAAAAATGACTTATGAGAAAATGAGTATGTTATATACATATCATTTAGAATATGTGCAGGAATTGATTTTTGAGAAAATTGTGGAAAACATTTAAAAATATCCATCTAGGGAAATATTTCTCTAAATGGATATTTTTATGCGGTTGCCCTGCCATTCTGCTTCCTATAATTCTCTATCTATACAAAAATGACGGCATTTTTATGCCGCCACAATCATTTTTTCTACAGGTCTTCCTTTTAAAAATAATCTCTCATACACACGCTCACATTTTTTAAATTTACAAAACATTTTTTGTGCATCACATTCATTGCAATATACTTTCCAACACCCACAACACTTACAATTTTTTCCCTGATTTTCTATAAATCCCTGTACATCCTCCTCCGGATATCCTAAGAATAATCCAATTTCATGAGGAAAGGTTTCATACATCTTTAATTTATTCTGCAAGATTTTTACTGCTTCCTCCACACTACTATAATCGTATCCCTCTGCTTTCAGCATTCTGCGTGTCTTCTCTCTTTTTAAGTCTGCTTCCAACTGTTTTTTTCTATTCACATATAAAAGTGCTCTCTGCGCTGTAGTACGCATAATTCTAATATCCAGTCCCTTTTCCTCAAAAATCCTTGTCCAGACTTCCATACTATTTTCAAATTCTGCTTTAGACTCCCAAGAATACCAGAAAAGATTAGCTGTTTTTAAACCCGCCAATGTAGGTGCACTGTATCTGATTAAAATTTCTTCCAACATCTATTTTTCCTCCCCTTTTATATCTTCCAATACAGATTGCAATGCTGCTGTACTGGCTCTGTGAATTCTTCGAATAGGAATATTATTTCTCTTTGCTTCCTGAGAAGCATTCATCACCATTTTATGGGACACTGTATTTGTAAAGAGCAGCAGTAAATCCGGACATCCCATTTTTTTCTTAATAGAACTGTTTTCTTTTACAAATACTTTTGCCTTACATCCATAACTTTCGCACAAATTTTCATAACGTGTTACCATTCGTTCATTTCCGCCAATAATTACAATACTCATGCCATTCTTCCTTTCTGTGATTAGTCTTATCTAACTTATAATTAAAAAAATAAGAATTTCTTACAACCTTCGCTTTTTTTAATTAGTTTTAACTAACTACTATAATACTGATTTTTTTCTTTTTGTCAATCATTTTTCAACAAAAGAACATTAATTTCATAGAAAATTAATGAAAAAATACTTCCCTTCCTGAGTGAAAAAGGATTATAATGGAGAACATATAGGTAGAGTAAGGGAATTTTAATTTCAGAAAGGATTTTGATTATGGGAAATTTAGGTAAAAAATTATTAGGTATTGGGCTATTAAGTGCAACTGCCGGAGCTGCCGTTTATTATTTTACAAAAAAGAAAGAAGAAAATCCTGATCTTCAGGAAGAATTCGCAGACTTCAGGATAATTTAAAAGAAACTGCTGCCTCTGCAGTAAACGTAGCTTCCAAATTTAAAGAAGTAGTTGAAAAATCAGTAGATCAGGCAGTCAACAAAACCGATGAACTTGCGAAAGAATTCTCCGAAGATGATATCTTTGAAGATGATTTTGAAGACCTTGCCGAAGATATGGCAGAACTAAAAGAAGACATAAAAGATACAGTAGAAGACACAAAAAAAGCTGCCCAAAATGTTACAGAAACTGTAAAAGAAACCGTAAAGGACTGTTTCTGTGAAAAAGAAGACGAAGAAAATAAAAACACTTCCGATGAACTTTAAAATAGCTCTTGTAAAAATCTTCTATTCATAATACAATCACTTTAGTGGGTATTCAACTATTTATAAAGTGAGGAATTTACTATGGATAACAATTTATTTGAGCAGGCAAAAAATGATGATATTTTATCAAAAGAATTAATTTCTTTTTTACTGGAAAGTATGGAATACAGCCGATTGAGTTTTATTAACGATGCGGTAGATATTCTCAAAGTTTTAAAAATCCGTATTGAGCGAGGAGATAAAATTACAGATGCAGTTTCTTTAGAAACTTATACTTTAAAAGGATTTAAAGCTTTTGTAAAAGAACATTTTTCAGAATACATTTACAATCAGGTCTTTACTCCTTTAAAAAAAGATGAAAAAATTTATTTTTCCTTAGAACCTTGTGACGGTGGATATGAGCTTGTGCTTTCTGAAAAAGACAATAAAGTATACAAATGGATTTCCAGCTTAAATGAAAAATTTTCTCTCGTTTACATGATTGCTACAAAAGTTGTATATATCAAAAATATTAAAACGAAAACTTATTCCCCGTTTATTTCTGGAAATGGAAAATACTGCAGATATGATGAGTCTGTAGGGAAAATCTTAGAAATAAACGAATAAATATAATTTCTAAAAGGGGAATGTTTTTTGCATTCCCCTTTCATAACTTTCTATTTCTTATGCCATACTTTTTTTAAAAGCTTCATGGCTTCTTCAATTTCTTTTTCTTCCATACCGGCATATCCTAAAAGTACTTTATTTTCTTTTTCCGTGTTTATTGAAATACAATATTCCGATACTCCATAAACCTGTATACCTACATCTCTGGCTTTGTCTATTGCTTCTTGTTCTGTCAGGCCGTTAATAAATTCTAAAACAAAATGAACTCCTGCATTTTCCCCATGAAATACACAAATATCCTGCATTTCTTTCAAATATTTTACAATCAAATCATGCTTATTTTTATAAATCTTACGCATACGATTTAAGTGTTTTTCATAATAACCTTTGTTTAAAAAAAGTTCCAGTATTTTCTGATCTGTCTTAGAAACTGTTACAGAGAAAAGATGTTTTTTCTTCAAATATTTCTGCATAAGTCTTTCTGGTAAAACCATATAACTGACACGAATAGAAGGCGCTACAGATTTTGAAAATGTCCCCATATAAATCACGCTGCCATTTCTGTCAAAGCCCTGCAAACTGGGAATAGGCTGCCCTTTATAACGAAATTCACTGTCATAGTCATCTTCGATAATATAACGCTCTTGTGACTTTTCTGCCCAATTTAGAAGAGCCATACGGCGTTTTAAAGGCATAATCATTCCCATAGGAAATTGATGAGAAGGCATAACATATACAATGTTTGCACTTTTTCCTTCTAAATCACTAATATCAAGTCCCTGTTCATCCTGCTTAATTTGCTCTATATCATAACCTATATGACGAAAATCATAATATGCGCTGATATAGGTAGCCACTTCCATTGCAACTGTCTGTCCATCTCCCAGAATTGTCCCTAAAAGCATTAAAAGATAATCATTTCCTGCCCCGATAATAATCTGCTCTCTTTTGCATTTTACTCCTCTGGAGCGATACAGATATTCAGCTACAGCCTGCCTAATTCCATCCTCCCACAGGGATTTCCAAGCTGAAAAAATTCCTCATCGGCCTCTGCCAGTACCTGTTTTGACAACTTTTGCCACACATTATAAGGAAAACTTCCTCTGGCAATTTCATTTAAAGCAAAATCATGGAAATATTTCTTTACTCTCTCTTGAACAATTGGCTTTTCTTCCTGACATTTTGATAAACGACTATCTGAAAAATAAACGCCTTCCAGTTGAGAGACATAATATCCTTTACATGGCATAGCTTCAATGTATCCTTCTGAAGCAAGCTGATCATAAGCAAGCTCTGCGGTACTTCTGCTGATAGAAAGATACCGGGAAAGCGCCTGGATGAGGGCAGCTTGTCTCCCGGTTTTAATTGTTCTTTCTCTATTTCTTTTTTTATAAATTCATAAATTTGCTGATAGATAGGAACTTTCGACTCCTTATCTATAAAAATTATCAATTCGTTCATTTTATTTTAATTTAAAAGAACTCTTTAATGATACAATACGATTAAATACCGGTGCTCCCGGTTTACTGTCATGGCAATCCGCACAGAAAAATCCATTTCTTACAAACTGAAATCTATCATAAGATTCTGCTTTTCCTAATTCCGGTTCTACAAGACATCCCTTCACAACTGTCAGTGAGTTAGGATTTAAGTTCAAACTTCCATCCTCTTTATTGTATACACCTTTTTCTTCATCTACGATATTTTCATATAAACGACATTCTGCTTCTACTGCTGTTTCTGCACATACCCAATGAATGGTTCCTTTTACCTTTCTTCCGTCCGGTGAATTACCACCTTTAGAAGCAGGATCATAAGTACAGTGGATAACTGTTACATTTCCTTCTTCGTCTTTTTCACATCCTGTACAAGTAACAAAATAAGCATTCATAAGACGTACTTCATTTTCAGGATACAGACGTTTATACTTCTTAATAGGAACTTCCATAAAGTCTTCTCTTTCAATGTACAGTTCTCTGCCAAATGGAACCTGTCTTGTACCCAATTCCGGATTTTCCATATTATTTGGGACTTCCAGATATTCAATTTCTCCTTCCGGATAATTGTCAATTACTAATTTCACAGGATCTAAAACAGCCATCATACGAGGCGCTTTCATCTTCAAATCTTCTCTGATACAATACTCCAGCATTGCATAATCTACAGAACTGTTTGCCTTGGAAACACCACACAATTCTACAAATTTCTGGATAGATTCCGGTGTAAAACCACGTCTTCTTAAAGCTGCAATAGATACCAGACGAGGATCATCCCAGCCATCTACAATGCCATCTTCTACCAGTTTTTTGATATATCTCTTTCCTGTTACTACATTTGTCAAATATAATTTTGCAAATTCAATCTGCTTTGGAGGATGTACATACTCTAACTCCTGAACAACCCAGTCATATAACGGTCTGTGATCCTCAAATTCCAATGTACAGATAGAATGAGTAACACCTTCAATAGCATCTTCAATAGGATGTGCAAAATCATACATTGGGTAAATGCACCATTGTCACCTGTATTGTGGTGTGTCATGTGAGCCACACGATAAATAACAGGATCACGCATATTAATATTTGGAGAAGCCATATCAATTTTTGCTCTCAGAACCTTACTTCCGTCTTTAAACTCACCGTTTTCATTTTTTCAAATTAATTCCAGATTTTCCTCTTACACTTCTGTTTCTGTAAGGACTCTCTTTTCCCGGCTCTGTTAAGGTTCCTCTGTATTCTCTGATTTCTTCTGCTGTTAAATCACAGACAAAAGCTTTTCCTTTTTTAATCAGCTTCACCGCTGCTTCATACATCTGTTCAAAATAATTAGATGCGAAATATAAACGGTCTTCCCAATCAGCGCCCAACCACTGAATATCTTTCTTAATAGACTCTACAAATTCTACTTTTTCCTTTGTAGGATTTGTATCGTCAAAACGCATGTTAAATTTTCCATGGTATTTCTGTGCCAAACCATAGTTTAATAAAATTGATTTTGCATGACCAATATGCAGATATCCGTTTGGCTCAGGTGGAAATCTGGTACAAATTTCATCGTACTTTCCTTCTGCCAAATCTTTTTCAATAATCTGCTCAATAAAGTTTTTAGAAACGGTTTCTTTTGCTGTTTCTTTTTCCACTTTTTTCTCCTCCGTCTATGGTAATTTTCTTTGGCTTAAACCAATTTTTTGTCTAAATAATAGCTTTAAAAAATATACTACCATAAAATTACTGTTTTTCAAAGGCTTTGCTTATATTTTTTCTGATTTCAGTCTAAAATCATAAAGTTTGCCGTTGCAGTAGCAATGATTTTGTCGTTTTTCTCTGACCTGCACACTGCATGAACATTACATACCTTTCTTCCTGCCCTGTCTGCGGTTGCAGTGACAAGCAGTGCGTCACCGGGAAGCCCCGGACTTAAATAATTGATATTTAAGTTAATGGTGGGAATACTCTTACTTCCACTTACGTTTCTTACAATGCTCCGCAGGTGGTATCAATAGCCGCTGCAATGATACCGCCGTGTATGGTGGACATATGATTTAATTCCCATCTCTGTATGGGAAATCGAAAGGTAAGGCTCTTTTTCTCATAATTGCAGGAATAAAATTCCACCTGCATTTTATTATACAAATGGTCCGGTGAATTAGGGTATAACATTTCCATCTGCTTCTTTATTTCCTGTTCCATTGTCTGCTGCATAACTTCTCTCCTCTTTAATAACGTACTTCTAAAAGGGTCAGTCCTCTTGCCGGAGCTGTAAATCCTGCTTCTTTTCTGTCACAGCCTTCTAAAATCCCTTTCATCTCCTCCGGCTTTCTTCGTCCCCTGCCTACTTCAATTAATGTGCCCGTTAAAATCCGAACCATATTATACAAAAAACCGTTTCCTGTATAAGTAATGACAATTTCCTGTGTCAAATCCACAATCTCAATACTGTAAATCGTTCTTACAGAGGATTTTTTCATTTTCTTATTAGAACAAAAGCTTTTAAAATCGTGAGTGCCCTCTAAATATTTGGCCGCTTCCTGCATGGCGTTTACATCTAGCGTTTCATGAAGAGGGCATTGGTATTTTCTTTCAAAAACATTTTTATGAATACCGGATACAATCCGATATTGATACACCTTCTCCTTTGCGTTTAAGCGGCTGTGAAACCGCTCCTCCGCCTCGCTTACCTTAGAAATCTCGATGTCCTCCGGCAGATACTCATTTAAATATTGACAAATTTCTTCGCAGCTCTTTTCACAGTCCGCATGGAAATTCGCCACCTGACCTTTGGCATGTACCCCTGCATCAGTTCTTCCTGCTCCCTGAATTTGTACCTCTGTTCCCAGCATTTTTGTTAAAACATCTTCGATTTTTCCCTGTATGGTATTGTCCGTATCCTTCTGACGCTGCCAGCCTCCGTATCGGCTTCCGTCATATTGAATATCCAAACGATAATTCATATCTGCTCTCCTTTTAAACAGACAAAAGGTGTTACATAAATGCAACACCTTATATCTCTATTTCTTATTTTACCAAATAAACATCCGCATGATTTACACCCAAAGCATTGGCTCTGTCATGGTCGTTTACATAGATATCAATGCGGTTTCCTTTAATTGCACCGCCACAGTCTTCTGCTGTAAATACATGTCCGTTAATAATTACCTGTGTTCCGTAAGGAATAACTTTCGGGTCTACTGCAATGGTTCTTCCTTCTACTACCGGTGTACCTGTTGCTGTAATACCTGTTTCCACATCACAGCAAAGCTCACAGGAGCAATAATAAGTCAGCTTAAAGTTACCCAGTTTTTCACCGTACATATCAGATGTAGCATTTACCTCTGCTATATCACCGCCGCCGTAGGAAACTGTCTCATCCTCTAATACACGTACTGCCCATACTGCGTTTTTCGTATTTAAGTTACCCTGCACGATACCATAATCCTTACCCATAGCTTCTACGGTCTTACCGTCTCCTGCATAGATAACAACGTGATATACATAACCATTCTTTGCATAGAAAATCAAATCTCCCGGCTGTGCATCTTCTACCGGAATTTTGGTTCCGTACTGTGCCTGATCTGCCGCAACACGAGGCAGCTCATATCCGTATTCTTTGAAAATACTCTGTACAAAACCGGAGCAGTCCGCACCTTCTGTTAAGCTGGTACCTCCCCAAACATAAGGATTTCCGATAAACTGAGAAGCAAATTCTACCACAGAGCTTCTAAGCTGTCCTCCCGGGACTCCTGATCTTACAGAAGTGAGTGTATAATAACAAGCTTCATTCTCTTCCGGCGCAATTTCTTCTTTTGCAAGCGTATAAGTATCTTCACCCTTTTCTGTTACTTCTTCCTGAACCGTTTCTTCCATGTTCAGATATTCTTTTGCCACAAAGCCTCTGACATCTCCGGACTCTATGTAGACCCAATCCTCCTCTGCATCTTCCAGAACATAGCACAGGCTGTTTTCTTCCAGCGTTCCGATAATACGGGACTCTGTATTCTTATCCTCTCTTATGTTTAAAAGACTGGCTGTTGTAAGGGCATACTCCTTATCTACAACTGTCTGATTTACCGTAGCTCTCAGATACAAAAATGCTTTATTTTCTCTGTATGGAACTGTTTCTTTTGCTGTGGGTGCAACGCCTTCAATTCCTTTATATTCTTCATTAAATCTTGCTGCTAAGGATCTTGCTTCCTTCTGATATCTTTCCAGAATTTTCTGAGCTTCCTCTCCTGTAACAACATCCTCTGCTTTTACAAAGCCTCTGACAGCTCCGGACTCAACATAAAGCCATCCGTCTTCCTCTTCCTTCAATATGTAACATACACCTTTTTTAGCAAGTGTTCCTACACTGCGGGCCTCCTCTGTCATCTCTTCATAAATATTTATTTTTTCATTGGAAAATGCGTATTTTCTGGCTACTGTCCAGAAACGAAAATCTTCTACAATCGTAGGAACTTCTATAATTTCCTGCTGCTGTACTAATTCCTGATTGCTAGATGGCGCTTCCGGATCATCCGCTTCAATTTTGGGTGAACCATTATCTAAAAGAATAACATAGCCATTTTCATCCAACACATAATGATAACCCTCCGGCAGCTGATAGCCTGTTCTTTCCTCATACTGCTCAGGTGTCTCCTGTGACGGCGTTTCATCCACTGTATCGGCTTCTATTTTCGGTGAACCATCTTCGTTAAATGTCACATAACCATTTGCATCCAATACATAATGATATCCTTCCGGCAGCTGATAGCCTGTTCTTTCCTCATACTGCTGGGGTGTCTCCTGTAACGGTGCTTCCGGCTGATTGGCTTCTATTTTTATACTGCCGTCTTCGTTAAATGTTACATAGCCATTTGCATCCAATACATAATGATGTCCTTCCGGCAGCTGATAGCCTGTTCTCTGCTCGTACTGCTCAGGTGTTTCCTGTAACGGCGCTTCCGGCTGTTCAGGCTCTTGTGGTGTTTCCGGCTGCTGAGGTGTCTCCGGTTCTTCCACGACCTGATTGCCATCCGCCTGAGTCTGTATATCTGCTGCAAAAACATTTGCCGGTGCTGCTAAGCTAAGCGCCATAGTAAGCGCAAGTATTTTCTTTATTTCCTTATATTTCAATTTCTTCTCCTCCGGTATCACTGTATCCATTTCTAAGGTTGAATACCATTCTAGTAAAAATGTTTCGTCTTCTTTTTAGTTTATCACGAGTACCTTATCAAATCAACAATAAATTATAGAATTTAAAGTATTTTTTATGCACTTTACCCTACTTTTGTATGATATTTTTCATTTTTTATACAATTATCCTAATCACTATTTTTTGCCCACATATGCAACCTCTTTTCCTAAGAAAAAAAGTGCTAACAGATTAGGAACTGCCATCATTCCGTTTAAGGCATCGGACAATTCCCAAATCATAGTCGGAGCAATCATACATCCCGGCAGTGTAATCAAAATATAGCAAAAACGATATACCTTTACACCCTTTTCTCCTGCCAGATAATCTGCTGTCTGTGCACCAAAATAAAACCAGCCAATCATTGTGGCAAAAGCAAACAATGCGGTTGCCCCTGCCAAAAACTCCTTTCCCCAAGGAATAACAGATGCAAACGCCATTCCCGTAAGCGTTGTTCCATCTATCTCTCCAGCCTGCCAATATGGCACTTGACTCACCAATATTACAAGAGCTGTAATCGTACAGACCAGAACTGTATCAATAAATACTTCTAAAATCCCCCACATTCCTTGAACTTTCGGGTCCTCCACATCAGACTGGGCATGAGCCATAACAGAAGACCCAAGCCCCGCCTCATTAGAAAAAATCCCCCTTGCAATTCCCATACGCACCGCCTGTTTCATACTGTATCCTGCCACCCCTCCCACTGCTGCCGAAGAGCGAAAGGCTTCTTGGAAAATCAAAGCAAATGCTCCTGCAATTCTGTCTCTGTAAAAGAATAGAACAAGCATAGCGCCTGCCAAATAAATGGCAGCCATAACAGGTACAAGCCTTTCCGTAAAGATTGCAATTCGCTTCATTCCTCCTGTTAAAACCACTGCCACTACAATCATGCAAAGACTTCCTGACAGAAATGCAGGTACATGAAAAGCCTTTTCAAGCCCCACTGCCATACGAATTTCCCTGCACATATTCCCCATGCCAAAGGATGCGCCTAAACAGCAGACAGCAAAAGCAACAGCCAAAGGCTTACACCCAAGTCCCCTTTCCATATAAACCATGGCGCCGCCTTCCACTGTCCTTTCTCATCTTTATAACGATATTTTATTCCCAAAAAATTTTCCGCATAGGTTGTCATCATTCCGAAAAAGGCAGATACCCACATCCAGAAGATAGCTCCCGGTCCTCCAAACATCAATGCAGTGGCAACGCCGGTTATATTCCTGTGCCCAAAGTAGCTGCCAGCGCTGTGCAAAAAGATTGAAATTGCGTTACAGAAGCAGTTTCTTTCGCATTTTTTGTT
>ENA-OQIC01000488-OQIC01000488.1-human-gut-metagenome-genome-assembly--contig:-NODE-488-length-17276-cov-1.334597_pt1 | contig 17276 bp, 23 predicted proteins | sample MGYA00242572_ERZ504736 | MGnify/ENA primary metagenome ERZ504736 (study PRJEB26092, sample SAMD00036201) | human gut metagenome | host: Homo sapiens | study: EMG produced TPA metagenomics assembly of... | reverse complement strand
CGGAGCTGCGGGAGTGCAGTGAGAGCTAGACCGTGTTTTGGAAATGAAAAGAACAACCCGGAAAAAGCCTTAAAGGCTCTTACCGGGTTGTTCTTTTCATTTCTGTAAATTATGTTTTTGGTTAAAAGAATGCCTTATGACTGGACCAGATAGACCTCTGCGTTCTGGGTGCCGTGCTGGCGTGTCTCGGCATGGGTGTTGAAGAAGATGTCGATGTGATTGCCTCTGACGGCTCCGCCGCGGTCCTCCGCTGTGTAGACCACGCCGTTTATCATTACCTTGGAGCCATAGGGAATTACCCGGGGGTCCACGGCAATGGTGTGGCCGGCAGTGGCCACGGCGCCGGTGCTGGTGCGGCGTCCCCAGCCTCTGAACAGGCCCCGCATGGACAATACCCCGTTGTCTTGAATACGCCCAGTGGAACCAGGTTCTGGGCCTCGGCAGCAGGGGCTTCCTGTCTGGCATCGGGATTGCCGTTGGTGTAGGTCCTGGGGTTGGAGAAATCACTGTCTCCCACATAGCCTTCTACCAGATAGACGCCATAGGGCAGGGCGCTCCAGTCCATATTGAGGGTAAAGGCGTGGCAGCCATTGCCCTTGCCGCTGCCGTACAGCTCGTCGCTGTATTCCCCGGCTGTCATTCTCTGAGAGAAAACTTCCTCACCTGTATTCTTATCTTTGATGGATATCCGTACATTAAGCGCATCATCAGGTGTGCTGCTGTTGTAAGCCCAACCGCTGATGGTGGTGCTGTTCACTGTTTTGAACCTTCCCTTTGGCGCTGCTGCAAGGACTGTGATGGCAGTAGCCGCAAGCAGGCTGACGGTAAGAATGGTTCCGGTCAGTAAGTGTCTTAATTTCATGGTGTAATACCTCCTATTGCTCAAGTAATAATTAGAAAAAGATTTTTAACACATTAATAAATAATATGTAATACTTTTGTAATATATGAGCAATAAACAAGTTTTTATCATATTTTCTTCCTGTTGTCAAGGAAAAATATGGAAATAACACCACTTTTATCCATATACAGCTGAATTTTGGTAATAATTTCTGTCCCTGCGCTATCTTTTCCGGAGAAAGGCAAAAAATTACCAGGCTCATATGCCTGGTAGTTTTTTCCTTACATCATACATCAATCCTGCACTAAAAATACCTCTGCAGTGTATGTACCTTTGGCCAGGGCCTCCTCATGGGAGCCGTAGAAAATATCGAGAATATTACCGTTTACAGAAGAACCTTTGTCCTCCACCGTGTAGACAGTACCGTCAACTTTCAGCCTGGTGCCAAGGGGAAAATAATCTAAATCAGCGGAAATAGTGTGGTTTGGAGTGGGAACCGTACCTGAAAAGGTAAGATTATGACCGCCGGAGCACTGTTCGCAGCCGCAGTATCCTGTGATGGTAAACCGTCCAAGGGATGTCTCCCTGGGGCCGGAGCTTCCTCCTTCTCTTCTTTTGGACGCCTGGTCCCTGGATATATATTCCTCTTCACCAACAACAGAGGCTCTGTGGGCCTTTGGATTCCCGGGAACCGGAGGTTTCCTGAGACTCCTGGACATCCTGGACTGAGTCCTCAGACGTATCTGATGTACCGGCCTCCACTACGGTCACATCCGTTCCCACGGGCTCGTCGGCAAATGCCGGAAAGGCCGGCGTGAGACTGAATGCGGCCATGGCCGCGGCCAGAAGGGTTATCTTAAAGTAATGCATACAACGACCTCGCAATCTTATGACATTGTTATGGTTTTATATGTCCTATAAAGTTGTATCTTCATTATATTACAAAAATGTTACTTGTCAAGTTAAAATAATTAAGCAAGTGTTACAAGAGTATAAAAAGTGGAGAGAAAAAGCTGCGAATTTGGAATATTTATGTAAAAAGTGGAGGGAGAAATCCATTATCTAGTTGATATGAAAGGGAAATGGCACATGATGTGCCGGCGGGTGAAGGGAAAACGCAAATAATATGAAAAGAATTTGGATTTATCTCTTGACAAATGACTCCAGAAGGAATATATTATGGAATGTAGATGTTAGCACTCCCGAACGTCGAGTGCTAATAATTGAAGAAAGGAAGGTGAGCAGATGCCATTGGATGCACTCCTGGACGACAGGAAGGTGACTATATTAAAGGCCATCATCAAGACATACCTGGAAACCGGAGAGCCGGTGGGCTCCAGGACCATTTCCAAGTATTCAGACCTTAAGCTCAGCTCTGCCACCATCCGCAATGAGATGTCAGACCTGGAAGAGATGGGGTATATCATACAGCCCCATACCTCGGCAGGGCGGATTCCTTCCGACAAAGGGTACCGGTTCTATGTGGACCAGATTATGCTGGATAAGGAGAGCGAGGTAACCGAGTTTAAGGAGATGATGGTTCAGAAGGTTGATAAGCTGGAACTGGTCCTAAAGAAGATGGCTCAGGTGCTGGCAGCTAATACCAACTATGCGACCATGATCAGCGGCCCCAGTTATCACAAGACAAAGCTTAAGTTCATCCAGCTTTCCAAGATGGAGAAGCATAAGCTTCTGGTGGTTGTGGTGGTGGAAGGCAATATCATTAAGAACACCATGATTGATATTGAGGATAATCTCAGCGACGAGGAGCTCCTTAATCTGAACATCCTGCTTAACAGCAGCCTGAACGGGCTGACCATAGAGGAAATCAATCTGGATGTCATCAGCAAGCTGAAGGGCGATGCGGGAAATCACAGCCAGGTGGTGGACCTGGTCCTGAACGAGGTGGCGGAAGCCATCAAGGCAGGGGAAGAGGATCTGCAGATTTATACCAGCGGAGCCACCAACATATTCAAGTACCCTGAGCTTTCGGACGGCGACAAAGCCAGCCGGCTCATTGATACACTGGAACATAAAGAAGTGCTGCAGGAATTTGTGGGGGAAGTCAATTCCCGCACAGAGGAAGAAGCGGGCATTCAGGTTTATATCGGTGACGAGAGCCCGGTGCAGTCCATGAAGGACTGCAGTGTGGTCACTGCCAATTACGATTTGGGAGGAGGCCTGCGGGGAACCATCGGTATTATAGGGCCCAAGCGAATGGATTATGAAAAGGTTCTTGGGACTCTGCGCAATCTGATGAATCAGCTGGATACAGCATTTAAAAAAGATGAAAGGTGATAAGCTGTGAGTGAAGATATGAAAGACGAAGCGTTAAAAAAGGAAGACGAGGCCTGAATACAGAGCAGGAAGCGGGAACAGAACAGACTTCTGAGGCCGGATCCGGGGAGGCAGGGAATACAGAGGCTGCCGCTGAGACCGGAGAGACGGCAGAAGATGTGCCGGAAGGCGCAGAGGAAGATACAGAGCAGGCGCCTGCCGCTGAAAAGGAAGAAAAAAAGGGATTTTTTAAGAAGAAGAAAGACCCCAGGGATGAAAAGATAGAAGATCTCACCGACCGGGTGAAACGTCAGATGGCGGAATTTGAGAATTTCCGCAAGCGGACAGACAAGGAAAAGTCCGCCATGTATGAGATGGGAGCCAAGGACATTATAGAGAGAATCCTTCCCGTCATCGACAATTTTGAGAGAGGCCTGGCAACTGTGCCTGAGGATGCAAAGGAAACACCCCTTGCGGAGGGCATGGAGAAGATATATAAGCAGTTCCGGAAAACACTGGAGGAAGCCGGCGTGAAAGCCATTGAAGCAGTAGGCCAGGAGTTTGACCCCAACTACCACAACGCAGTGATGCATGTGGATGATGAAAGCCTGGGAGAGAACATAGTGGCGGAGGAATTGCAGAAGGGTTATATGTACAGGGACAGCGTGGTCAGACACAGTATGGTAAAAGTGGCAAATTGACATTGGATATTTACTTAAATTCTCATAAAATAATCAGGAGGAAAAGACTATGAGCAAGATTATAGGTATTGACTTAGGTACGACAAACAGCTGTGTGGCTGTTATGGAAGGCGGAAAACCAACTGTTATTGCCAACGCGGAAGGCGTAAGGACAACACCGTCCGTTGTGGCATTCACAAAGACAGGAGAGAGGCTGATTGGCGAGCCCGCAAAGCGTCAGGCAGTTACCAACGCAGATAAAACCATCTCTTCCATCAAGCGCCACATGGGCACGGACTACAGAGTAGACATCGACGGAAAGAAGTACACTCCACAGGAGATTTCCGCTATGATTCTGCAGAAGCTGAAAGCTGACGCAGAGAGCTATCTGGGTGAGACTGTGACAGAGGCAGTTATCACGGTTCCGGCATATTTTAATGATGCCCAGCGCCAGGCTACCAAGGATGCAGGCAAGATTGCAGGCCTGGATGTAAAGCGTATCATCAACGAGCCTACGGCAGCAGCCCTGGCTTACGGACTTGACAATGAAAAAGAGCAGAAAATCATGGTATACGACTTAGGCGGCGGTACCTTTGATGTTTCCATTATTGAAATCGGCGACGGCGTAATCGAGGTTTTGTCCACCAACGGCGACACCCGTCTGGGCGGCGATGATTTTGACAATGCAATTACAAACTGGATGATTTCCGAGTTCAAGAAGGCCGAGGGTGTGGACCTGTCCAATGACAAGATGGCTCTCCAGAGACTGAAGGAAGCAGCTGAGAAGGCAAAGAAGGAGCTGTCCACAGCTACCACAACCAATATCAATCTTCCCTTTATCACTGCAACTGCCGAGGGACCAAAGCATCTGGATATGAACCTGACCAGGGCTAAGTTTGACGAACTGACCCACGACCTGGTAGAGCGCACCGCCATCCCGGTACAGAACGCGCTTAAGGATGCGGGCATCACTGCTTCTGAACTGGGCAAGGTGCTGCTGGTAGGCGGTTCCACACGTATGATCGCTGCACAGGAAAAGGTAAAACAGCTGACAGGCAAGGAGCCAAGCAAGTCTCTGAACCCGGATGAGTGTGTTGCCATCGGCGCTGCTATCCAAGGCGGCAAGCTGGCTGGCGATGCAGGCGCAGGAGATATCCTTCTTCTGGATGTAACACCTCTTTCCCTGTCCATCGAGACCATGGGCGGCGTGGCTACCAGACTGATTGAGAGAAATACCACCATTCCAACCAAGAAGAGCCAGATATTCTCAACCGCTGCCGACAACCAGACAGCCGTGGATATCCATGTGGTTCAGGCGAGCGCCAGTTTGCAAGGGATAACAAGACACTGGGACAGTTCCGCCTGGATGGAATTCCGCCTGCAAGAAGAGGAATTCCGCAGATTGAGGTTACCTTTGACATTGATGCCAACGGTATTGTAAACGTATCCGCAAAGGATCTGGGAACAGGTAAGGAGCAGCACATCACCATTACCTCCGGTTCCAATATGTCAGACGATGATATTGATAAGGCAGTGAAAGAAGCAGCTGAGTACGAGGCACAGGACAAGAAGCGCAAGGAAGCCATTGACGCAAGGAACGATGCGGACTCCATGGTATTCCAGACCGAGAAGGCCCTGGAAGAGGTTGGGGATAAGATTGCTCCCGGCGACAAGGCAGAAGTGGAAGCTGACCTTAATTCACTGAAGGAAGCCATCAACCGCGCTCCGGTTGAGGAGATGACAGACGCACAGGTAGAGGACATCAAGGCCGGCAGAGAGAAGCTGATGAACAGCGCTCAGAAGCTGTTTGCAAAGGTTTATGAGCAGGCTCAGGCCTCCGGTGCAGCAGGCCAGGCAGGTCCTGACATGGGCGGCGCCGGAAACGCAGCAGGCGGCGATGACGTTGTGGACGCAGATTTCAAGGAAGTATAAATTCAGGGAAGTAAAATAAATCCAGGAAATAAATCCGGATAAAACAAACAGGGGGCTTAGGAGCCGGGAAACCGGCCACTACCCCCTTTGTGGCTGATAAAGAGTGCTTTTGAAACTGCCTGTCAGGGCCAGTTTTGCGGCGTTCAGATAGATTAAGAGGTAAACAACATGGCAGAGAGTAAGAGAGATTACTATGAAGTTCTGGGCGTTCCCAAAGATGCAGATGAGGATGCATTGAAAAAAGCATACAGGAAACTTGCCAAGAAATACCACCCCGATGCCAACCCAGGCGATAAAGAGGCAGAGGCCAAGTTTAAAGAAGCTTCCGAGGCATACAGCGTGTTAAGCGACCCTCAGAAACGTCAGCAGTACGACCAGTTCGGCCATGCTGCATTTGAACAGGGAGGCGCAGGGGCAGGCGGCTTTGGTGGCGGCTTCGGCGGCTTTGATTTTGGCGGGGATATGGGCGATATCTTCGGTGATATTTTTGGTGATATTTTTGGCGGCGGCAGGTCCGGGAGGGCCAGAAGCGGACCATCACGGGGCGCAACATAAAGACTTCTGTTAGGATTACATTTGAGGAAGCTGTATTTGGCTGTGATAAAGAGATCGAGATTAATTTTAAAGAAACCTGTGCCAGCTGTCACGGCACAGGCGCTAAGGCAGGCACTTCCCCTCAGACCTGTTCCAAGTGTAATGGAAAGGGTAAAATCATGTACACCCAGCAGTCCTTTTTCGGTACTGTACAGAATGTGCAGACATGTCCTGACTGTAATGGTACCGGACAGGTTATCAAGGAAAAGTGTCCTGACTGTTATGGTACAGGTTATAAAACAGTGCGCAAGAAATTCAAGGTATCCATTCCGGCAGGCATTGACAACGGCCAGTGCGTGCGTCTGGCAGGGGGCGGCGAGCCCGGCACTGGCGGCGGTGAGCGCGGTGATTTGCTGGTGGAGGCAGTTGTTTCCCAGCATCCCATATTCAAGCGCCAGGATACCAGTATTTATTCCACGGTGCCCATTTCCTTTGCGCGGGCAGCCTGGGAGGTCCCATCCGCATAAAGACCGTGGACGGCGAAGTGGAGTACGATGTAAGACCGGGTACCCAGACAGATACCAAGGTGCGCTAAGGCAAGGGTGTTCCCTCGCTGCGCAGCCGCAGTGTCAGGGAGATCACTATGTTACCCTGGTGGTACAGGTTCCGGAACGCATGAATCAGGCGCAGAAGGAAGCCTTAAGGCGGTTTGACGATGCCATGAACGGCGTCACGTCCCAGGAGGAAGAGAAGCCTAAGAAAAAGGGGATTTTCAAATAGATAGGAAACAGCATGAGCCGGACAGGCAGCACACAGAGCCTGTCCGGGCCTTTTTACGTCTATTCCGGTTGTGCAATAGGCAAAAAAGGTTATGAATAGGGATTGGGCGGTGACAGGAAAAATGGTTATGATAAGGAGCGGAAAATTCAAATGGACAACAGTTTTTTGAGACTCTGGCGGTTCCGCTGCCGGAGGACATAGAAAAGTTAAGTGGAGAGGGGATTTTGACAGGGCTGTCCGTAGGATTGACAGCAGGCTGAAAAGGGATATTCCCCAGGCTTTGAGAAAGCGTCTTATGATTGAACAGGAGATTCTTAAGCGCATGCCGGGACAATACCCCTATGCATGGTCAGAGGCCCTTGATATGCTGCGGGACAATGTAAGGGATTTTAAGGACAGTGAACTCGAAACCCTGTGGGAGGAGGATGCCGTGGATTGGATTTACGTGGATGGAGAGGTACGCTTCCGGAGCAGCTTTCTGAAAAATGTCTTAAAGACCAGGAAAGAATATGAGAACCGGGCAATGGATCTGGAACTGGTCCGGTCTAAGGCGAAAAACTTCGCGCTTCTTAACAGAACCATTGCGTCCATGAAAGAACAGGGAGGCGCCGGATGCAGGTTTTGTATCCGCGGCACACTTGGGATTCTGGAGGAAGCGGAGCGGGACGGCGAAGATATCAAGGTCTATCTTCCTCTGCCGATTGAATATGCCCAGGTAAAGAATGTGAAAATCCACAGCGTAAGAATCGGGGAAAGGGAAGCCGAGGCACAGGAATATACCATTGCGCGCCCGGATGCCTTTCAGCGCACCATCTGCTTCCATACAAAACACAGGAAGGGGCAGAAATATTCGGTGGAGTTTTCCTTTGAAAACCGGGAAGCATACAAGGATTTCTCCCATGGCAGCCTGGAACACGGCGGCCGGAACGCATCAAAGAGAGAACCGGAGCAAATGGTTTTGCAGAGCCTCGGATGCCTGGCTGGCGCAGCAGCAGCCCCATATCCGCTTCACTCCCCTGATCCGGGAACTGGCGGCTGAAATCGTGGGGGAGTAACAGGATCCCTTAAAGAAGGCCAGAAGAATATATGACTATATCACCACCCATGTGATGTATTCCTTTGTGCGCAGCTATTTTACCCTGACCGACATTCCGCAGTATGCGCCTCGTCCATGAAGGGAGACTGCGGCGTACAGGCGCTTTTGTTTATCACCCTGTGCCGTGCGGCAGGCATTCCGGCCAGATGGCAGGCAGGACTCTATACATCACCCCTTGAAATCAGCTGCCATGACTGGGCGCAGTTTTATACCCCATCCATGGCTGGCGCTGTGCGGACTGTTCCTTCGGAGGAGCGGCCTTCCGGGAGGGGGAGACAGAGCGGTGGGATTTTTACTTTGGAAATCTGGATCCCTTCCGTCTTCCGGCAGCCAGGGAGTTCGGATATGAGTTTGAGCCGCCCATGGATCATTTGAGAAACGATCCCTATGACAATCAGACAGGGGAGGCGGAATACAGGGACAGAAGTCTTGCACAAGAGGAATACCGCACGGAATATGAGATGATTTCCCTGGAAGATATAATATATTAAAGAAGAGCCTGTTAAAATATTAAGAAATCCGTAAAGAATTGTAAGAATTAGTGGGCTATAATGTTATCATATCTGTAGAAAGGCATAAAAACAGAATGAACAGACGCTTATTGATAACAGGGGCCGGGGGATTTCTCGGTTCCCGGATTTGTGAATATTATAGTAACAGGGACGGATATGAGGCAGTGGGGGTGACGCACAGGGAACTGGATATTGAGGATTTTGTGGCGGTTTCCGCCTTTATAAAGGCTATCCGGCCAGATTATGTCCTGCACTGTGCGGCAATTTCAAACACAGGTACATGTGAAAGAAATCCGGTCCTCTCAGAGAAGGTCAATGTAAGGGGGAACCATCAAACCTGGCCAAGGCATGCAGGAACGCCGGCAGCCGTATGATATTTACCAGTTCCGACCAGATTTACAACACATCCCATTCCATGGAGCCCAACCGTGAGGGCAGCGAGGGAAAGCCGGGAAATGTGTATGGAAGAGATAAGAAACGGGCGGAGGAAGCCATGCTCACATACCTGCCGGATGCAGTGGCCCTCAGGCTTACTTGGATGTATGACGCTCCGTCCAGGGGAAGAGCGGCGGGCCAGGGGCTGTTGCAGAAGCTGGCGGACGCGTTAAAGGATAGGCGGGAGGTGGAGTTTCCTGTCCATGATTACAGGGGAATCACCTATGTGTGGGAAGTGGTGCGCCATCTGGAAGAGGCCATGGGGCTTCCCGGAGGTGTTTATAACTTTGGAAGTGAGAACCGGTACAACACCTTTGACACGGCCAGGCTGTTCCTCAGGGAATTAGCAGGAAGCGATTCCGGCGGTATATTAAAACGCAATGATGAGAGGTTTGCCTCCTGTCCCAGAAATCTGACCATGGATACGGACAAGATAAAATCCTATGGAATACGGTTCTTTAATACTTCCGAGGGAATACGCAAGTGCTGTATGGAACACAGGGAAATGTCCCGGGCCAGCTGTTAAAAGGCTATGAAAGGATTGCATAATATGAACAGACGCAACATATCGCCCCAGGCCGTCAGAATCTGCGGTCTGACACTGCTTTGTCTGGCCATCATGTTCGGGGTGCTGCAGCCAACAAGGCAAAGGGCGGAGAAAAGCTGGTAAGTGAATATACGGTGCAGGACGATGTGCTTCCCAGGCATGTTAAATTTGAATCCATGCCCGCGGACATGCCTCAGATGACAGCTGCCTGGTTTTATAAGTATAAGGGTCTGGGCCAGTTCGACATGTGCAGCAGGCTGTTTCCGCAAGATCAGCTGGAAGCCTGAATTTTGAACAGGAGGACCGGGATTTTAAAGACGGATATTATATACAGGAGTACATTGTCCACGGGTTTAAGACCCTGTCCCAGGAGGAATATGAGGACCAGAAAGCCCGTTACGACCAGCTGGCGGCCTCCTACGGATATAAGGAGTACAAGGTGGTACGGGTCTCTTTCTCGCAGAAATGGTCTCTCAAGGCCCTGCAGAAGGCCCCTCAGTGGGGGGACGGAGCGTTCACCAGGGATTTTGCGGTGGGCAGGGAAGCAGGGCTGCGGGAGCGATGGAAGATATTTGAGCTGGGCATGATGTGATTTGTCCGGCAGGCAGATTTTGATGAGACAGAAGGAGTGGAGTGAATGAGACAGGGAAGCAGCACAGGAAGCCGTACAATGGTGCAGCGGCACGGAATTGCAAGGGACCTGACGGTATGCGGGCTGTTTACGGCGTTGACAGCAGTGGGGGCCTTTATTAAGATTGTCATACCGGTGGGAGCGGACACCATGAATTTTACCCTTCAGTGGTTCTTTGTGCTTCTGGCAGGCCTTTTGCTTGGCTCCAGAAGGGCCTTCCTCAGTGTGTCCACCTATCTGCTGATTGGACTGGTGGGAATTCCTGTATTTGCGCGGGGCGGAGGACCTTCTTATCTGATTCGCCCCACTTTTGGGTTTCTGCTGGGATTTGCTCTGGCAGCCTATGTGATGGGTAAGATAGTGGAGTGGATGCACGCCTCAAAGCCCGGGGCCTGCCTGTTTAGCGCCACGGTGGGGTATGTGATTTATTACGGAATGGGAATCCTTTACTTTTACTTCATCACCCACTTTGTGGTGGTGACTCCCGACACAGTGGATGGGGCGCCATTTTTGCGGTATACTGCCTGCCCACCATGATTCCGGACTATATACTCTGCATCCTGGCAGTGACGGTGGCAGGACGCCTGCGTCCGTCCATGGGGCGGCTTATGGAGTGACACAGCTCATTCCCTTCCCTGCCTGACGCTGCGCTCATAATAAAAAATGTATTGCTGCATGATGCCGGCACAGCCGCTGTATCGCCCGAACACATCCTCTACGATTGTTTCGCAGAGACGGTTTTTGGGGATACAGCGGTATTTTTTTCTGTCAAAATACTGTTCCATCAGAATTTTTTCAATCCATGTGTCCACTGGAAACGCGTCTATGTGGTGGAGGCCAAAAAGGCATACGCAGTTGGCTACCTTTTTTCCGATTCCGTAAAATCCGGTGAGATATTCCATGGCGCCCTCATAGTCCAGAGTACTCAGATGGGACAGCTCCAGCCTGCCGGAAACCGCGTCCTGGCAGAGCCTGTGGATGTACTTGGCCCGGTATCCCAGCTTAAGCCCCATTAAATCATCCAGGGAAGCAAGGCAGAGCTGGCTGGGGGCAGGAAAGGAGCAGGCCGGCGGAAGGCACCTTCCAGGGTCATTTTCTTTTTCCCGGTCATTTTCTTTCTCCCGGTCATTTGCTTTCCCCCGGTCATCTTCTTTCCCCAGGTCTTGTCCGTCCTCCAGGACAGTGCCGTACCGGCTGCTGAGGGCTTCCACCAGCTGACGTATGTTCGGAATGGTCTTTTGCTGGGAGATCACGAAGGTAATGATCATCTCCCAGGGGTCCTGGCGCAGGATACGGATGCCTGCCCCGCTCATGGCGGCGGCCGTAAGATAGGAATTTTCCCGGTCAATGGAGTCAATGACAGCCTGGTAATCCCGGTCCATATCCAGATAGGACAGCCAGAAGGAAAGGTCCTCATGGGGACAGTCCAGGCAGACGAAAGGGCCGTCCTGCCACGCGCGCAGGACGCGGAGGCCGCTGATGAGCCGGTAGCCGTTCTTTGTCCCTGAAGGTATGTATGTTCCGGCAGGGGAACCATGCGGAAACATTGGCCGGACTGATGAATCTGCTGCAGGTCCATACAGGGAGTTTCATAACGATGAATCATATGGGTATGCCTTTCTTTTGTAATGTATTTTGGAAGGACCGCCACAAAATGGCCCCTGAATATAACTTTACCCCTTCTTTTTTTCAAAGTCAAATGTGTTTTTCTGGCTTTCCGCTTGACATTTTCAGAAAATGTGACTAGAATGTAGGTTAGATTTGATAATCAAAAGCGATGAAGGTGCATAGTAGACGTTTATTTTCCATCAGAGAGGGGAGGCCACCGGCTGAAAGCTGCCCGGGTTCAGATAGACGGTTGAAATTCCCACCGGAGCTGTACGGGCAAAAGGATGCTTTCGCCAATCCGTGAAAGGATTCCGGTAGTCTGTGACGCAGGCACACGTTACGTGCATCAAGTGTCTGTATACTCCAGTTATAGGTTCTGGGGTGATACAGGAAGCAGGGTGGTACCGCGAGTTTACAGTCTCGTCCCTTCAGTGATGAAGAGACGGGGCTTTTTTGTTTCCTGGAACGCGGATCCCATGAAGCAAAAATGTTCCCCGGGGATTGCAGCTTCAGGAATGCCTGACGCGGACGGACAATCCCGGGAGCAGGATTCTATCTGGTTACAAAGAAAAGGAGAAGCCATGAAAGAGCAGTTAGAGAAAATCAAAGAAGAAGCGCTGAGGCAGATTGAATCTTCTGAAGCGCTGGAGAAACTGAATGACATCCGTGTATCTTATCTGGGTAAGAAGGGAGAACTGACGAACCTGTTAAAGAGCATGAAGGATGTTGCCCCGGAGGACCGGCCAAAGGTGGGCCAGATGGTCAATGATGTCAGGGGGCTTATCGAGGGAAGGCTGGAGGAGGCCAGGACTGCCCTGGCCAAGAAGGCCAGAGAGGAGCAGTTAAAAAGGGAGGTCATCGACGTCACCCTTCCGGCCAGGAAGAACAATGTGGGCCACAGCCATCCGAATACCATTGCCCTGGAAGAGGTGGAGCGTATTTTCGTGGGAATGGGATATGAGGTAGTGGAAGGTCCTGAGGTGGAATATGACAGGTATAACTTTGAGAAGCTGAACATTCCCAAGGGCCACCCGGCCAGGGACGAGCAGGATACCTTCTACATCAATGAAAACATTCTGCTGCGCAGCCAGACATCACCGGTACAGGTGCGTACCATGGAGAAGGGCAGGCTTCCCATCCGCATGATTGCGCCGGGCCGCGTGTTCCGTTCCGACGAGGTGGATGCCACCCATTCCCCCTCCTTCCATCAGATTGAGGGCCTTGTGATTGACAGGAATATTACCTTTGCGGACCTGAAGGGAACGCTGGCTGAATTCGCCAGAGAGCTGTTCGGGCCTGAGACAAAGGTAAAGTTCCGTCCCCACACTTCCCCTTTACGGAACCCAGCGCCGAGGTGGATGTGACCTGTTTCAAATGCGGCGGTTCGGGCTGCCGGTTCTGTAAGGGGTCGGGCTGGATAGAGATTCTGGGATGCGGCATGGTGCACCCCCATGTACTGGAGATGTGCGGTATTGACCCGGACGCGTATTCCGGATTCGCATTTGGCGTGGGACTGGAGCGTATTGCCCTGCTTAAGTATGAAATTGACGACATGCGTCTGCTGTATGAAAACGACATCCGTTTCCTGAAACAGTTCTAAGATCATGCGCCCTGATAAACATTCATAGCATAGAAGGAGAGAGAACACATGAACACAGCATTATCATGGATAAAAGCATATGTCCCTGATTTGGATGTCACGGCCCAGGATTACACGGATGCCATGACGCTCACAGGAACAAAGGTAGAAGGTTATACATGTCTGGATAAGAACCTGGAAAAAATCGTTGTCGGAGAGATTCTTGAGGTCAAGGGCCATCCGGATGCAGATAAACTGGTGGTATGCCAGGTCAACGTGGGAGCGGAAGAGCCGGTGCAGATTGTCACAGGCGCCCCCAATATCACGGAGAAATCCATAGGCGAAAAGGTGCCGGTGGTGCTGGACGGCGGCCGCGTGGCAGGAGGCCATGACGGAGGCGACTTCCTGAGGAAGGAATCAGGATTAAGCGGGGTAAGCTAAGAGGCGTGGAGTCCTGCGGCATGATGTGTTCCGTGGAGGAACTGGGAGCCAGCAGGGATATGTACCCGGACGCTCCGGAGAGCGGCATTTACATCCTTCCGGGGGACAGCGTGCCCGGCTCCGACGCAGTGGAAATCATGGGACTGCGGGACGTGGTGTTCGAATATGAAATTACATCCAACCGTGTGGACTGCTACAGTGTGATTGGCATAGCCAGAGAGGCCGCGGCCACCTTTGGCAAGGCATTCCATGCCCCGGTGGTCACACCAACAGGCAACGGCGAGGACATCCACGACTATCTGAATGTGCGGGTGGAGAACAGCGAGCTGTGTCCCCGTTACTGCGCCAGGATGGTTAAAAATATAAAGCTTGCGCCTTCTCCCCAGTGGATGCAGCGCCGTTTGGCGGGAAACGGCATCCGTCCCATCAACAATATTGTGGACATCACCAACTATGTCATGGAAGAGTATGGGCAGCCCATGCACGCCTTTGACTATGACCAGCTGGCAGGCCACGAAATCGTGGTGAAATGCGCTAAGGACGGGGATGTGTTCCAGACCCTGGACGGACAGGAGAGAAAGCTGGATTCCACCATCCTCATGATCAATGACGGGGAAAAGGAAGTGGGAATCGCAGGCATCATGGGCGGAGAGAATTCCAAAATCACGGATAATGTACAGACCATGGTATTTGAGTCAGCCTGCTTCAACGGCACCAATATCCGTCTGTCTGCCAAGAAGGTGGGACTGCGCACGGATGCTTCCGGAAAATACGAGAAGGGCTGGACCCAACACAGCGAGGAAGCGGTAAACAGGGCCTGCCAGCTCGTTGAGGAGGCTGGGTGCGGGAGAGGTTGTGGGCGGCATCATCGACCTCTATCCTGAGAAGAGGACCAGTAAGCGGATCCCCTTTGACGCTGTTAAGATAAACAGGCTTTTAGGCACGGACATTCCTGAGGAGACCATGCTTTCCTACTTTAAGACCATTGAAACTGGACTATGACCCTGAGACAAAAGAGGTGATTGCTCCTACCTGGCGTCAGGACCTGGAGCGCATGGCTGATTTGGCTGAGGAGGTGGCCAGGTTCTACGGCTATGACAAGATCCCCACCACACTGCCTTCCGGCGAAGCTACCACAGGAAAGCTTTCCTACAAGCTTCAGATAGAGGAGGTAGCCAGGGAGATAGCAGAGTTCTGCGGATTTTCCCAGGGCATGACCTATTCCTTTGAAAGCCCCAAGGTATTTGACAGAATGCTGATTCCTGAGGACAGCGCTCTGAGGAAAACAGTGGAGATTTCCAATCCCCTGGGAGAGGATTTCAGCGTCATGCGCACCACTTCCTTAAACGGCATGCTGACCTCCCTGTCAACCAACTATAACCGCCGCAACAAGGACGTGCGCCTGTACGAGCTGGCCAATGTGTACCGTCCCAAGTCCCTGCCTCTGACAGAGCTTCCTGACGAGCGCATGCAGTTCACCCTGGGAATGTACGGGGACGGCGATTTCTTCACCATGAAGGGCGTGGTGGAAGAGTTCTTTGAAAAGGCCGGAATGCATAAAAAGCCTCATTATGACCCCGGTGCAGAGCATCCTTACCTTCATCCCGGAAGAAAGGCCGACATCCTGTATGACGGCGCAGTAGTAGGCTTCCTGGGCGAGGTACATCCGGATGTGGCTGATAACTATAAGATTGGCGACAGGGCTTACATTGCCGTCATTGATATGCCGTCCATCATGGATTTCACCACCTTTGACCGCAAGTATACCGGTATAGCCAGGTTCCCGGCTGTGACCAGGGATATCAGTATGGTGGTGCCGAAGGATATCCTGGTGGGACAGATTGAGGATGTGATTGTACAGAGGGGAGGAAAGGTCCTGGAAAGCTACAAGCTCTTTGATGTGTACGAGGGAGCGCAGGTACTGGCAGGCCACAAGTCCGTGGCATATTCCATTACCTTCCGGGCCAAGGACCACACCCTGGAGGAAAAGGAAGTCACATCTGTGATGAACAAGATACTCAACGGACTTGGCGGGCTGGGAATCGAGCTCAGGCTTAAGACAGCTGATATAATTGAATCGTGTATGTGCGAATGACTGCCGGCAGGATGAAGTGGACCTGCCGGCAGTTGTTTTTGCTGAGTTTTATGGTTGTAAGTTTTATGGTGTTTCTTTATATTGTAAGTCCCCGGAAAGTGAAGTATAATCAAGGCATATACCTTTAACGCGCACAAGCAGGGGCGCGGAGTGTATGAAGACAGAGAGACAAAGGATGGACATCATATATATGAATGAACAGATTATCTTGCTGAATGATTCCATGCCGGCAGGTTTTTTCCGTTGCTGCGCGGGCGAAGACAGAAGGCTGGACATAGTTAACCATGAACTTCTGAGTCTTTTTGGCTGCACGGACACAAAAGAACTGGAAGAATTGACCGGAGGGACTCTGAAGGGAATGCTGGATGTCAGGATCATGCCAGGGTTCTGGATGAGGTGCTGGAGCAGCTGCATCAGGGTAAGGAAATTATAAAGGCCCAGTTCAGAATCCGATCCAGGAACGGAGGCATCTGTTGGGTGGACTTCCGCGGCCGCGTTGTGGAGGACGAAAGGGGAAATAACTGGTCCATGCCGTGATGATAGATGACACAGAGGCTCAGAACCAGAAGCAGGAGTACTGGGAAAAGTCCATGCGGGATTCGCTGACAGGACTGTTTAACAGGGATGCTGCCGTACAGTCTGTCAACCGGTATATGCAGGATGGGGACAAAGCGCCGGACGGAACACTGATGGTCATTGATCTGGATAATTTTAAGGAGATTAACGACACCAAAGGCCATCTCTTTGGAGACAGCGTACTGACAGAGGCAGCCAGGTGCATTGCCGGCGTTTTTGACAGCAGGATATGGTGGGAAGGATTGGCGGTGACGAGTTCCTGGTATTTTCAAAACAGCTTTCAGGCAGGGAAGAAATTATGAAACGCGGGAGGCAGCTCATAGAAGACATTGCCAGCTTCCTTCTGTGAAAAAGAGCGGAAGCAAGCTGAGCTGCAGCATCGGGGCAGCTGTGTATCCGGCGGACGGCAGCACATACGAGCAGCTGTTCCTGAAAGCGGATATGGCTCTCTATGCAGGAAAAACTGGGGTAAGGGCCGCTGCGTTGTTTACGATCCATCCCTAAGGCCTGCGGACAGCGGAAAACATGCTCTGGGAAGATTTACGGACGGCACTATGATAGATTCTGAAAATGGCCGTTATTTTGTAGCAAACAAGGTAATCCACTATGTGTTCAAAGCATTATATGAATCCACGGACCTGCGGGAGGCCATCAACACCATCCTTAAAATTATCGGACTCCAGTTTAATGTGAGCAGGGCTTATATTTTGAG
>ENA-OQIC01000487-OQIC01000487.1-human-gut-metagenome-genome-assembly--contig:-NODE-487-length-17439-cov-2.195876_pt1 | contig 17439 bp, 20 predicted proteins | sample MGYA00242572_ERZ504736 | MGnify/ENA primary metagenome ERZ504736 (study PRJEB26092, sample SAMD00036201) | human gut metagenome | host: Homo sapiens | study: EMG produced TPA metagenomics assembly of... | reverse complement strand
AGTTATACAAGATATATGTGCAAAGAACTTCCGGAAGAAGAGGAAGTAAAACGAAAGATTTCAGAGATTAAAAAGGGAAAAGTCGTCGTTTTTACAGAGGAAGTTCTTACATCAGCGGTCATTGCAGCAGCATGGACTTCATTTTATGGAGGTGGCATTACAGAAGGAATCATAGCAATGATCGCAGGGGCATTTGTCGCGGTTCTTGCAAGATATATTAAGATCTTAGCACCCAACGAAATGGTATTAAACTTTCTATTATCATTTTTTGTTGCAGCATTTGCATATATCAGTGCAAATTCGGACTGACGGAGGATTATGGAAAGATCATCATCGGTAATATCATGCTGTTGGTTCCTGGAGTTGCATTTGTTAATGCACTTCGGGATATGATCGGTGGAGACATGATGTCAGGAATCTTAAGAGTCTGTGAATCGATACTGTTAGCTGTATTCCTTGCAGCAGGTTCTTTTATGGCATTGATGTTCTTAGGAGGTGTGTTATAAATGAAAGCAGAGATCATACAGGTACTGGCAAGTTTTGTCGGAAGTTTTGGATTTGCAGTACTTTATAATCTTCGAGGGAAAAAACTTTGTATGGCTGGGATTTCTGGGATGGTATCATGGATCGCCTATCTTATCGTGTGGAATGAGATGCCAAGTACATTTGTGGCGAATCTGGCAGCGGCCGCAGTTGCGACGATTTATGCAGAAACAATGGCAAGGATCTTAAAAACTCCTGTAACAGTATTTTTGATCACGGGAATCATTCCATTAGTACCAGGTGGAAATTTATACTATACGATGAATTATGTCTTGGCAAAACAGTGGCATTTATTTTATTTATATGGGCAAAAAACATTGCTGATCGCAGTGGCGGTTGCGGCAGGGATCATGACAGCATCTTCTGTTTACGGAATTTGTGCATCCGTATGGAAATACTGCAAAAAAGAGATATGAGCAATCTAAGAATAAACCTCACAGATTTTGCATAAGATAAGAAAAACGAAAGTGTGCAGGTATCGTATGGAACAGGATGAAAAGTTTGAAAATCAATTAAATCTTGCTCTGAATCTTAGCGAAGAAGAACGGGAGAGATCCAAAGATTTAGATGCAGGATACGATAAAGAAACGGATCAGTGGGAGATCATATTTCGCTACGCAGGCACACTTGATACGATCAGATGGTCAGACACAACGAGGATCGAACCGTTGAGTATGGGTTATGCGATCGCCTATATAAAAGAAGACGAGTTGGAAGCATTTGGGGCAAATGAACAAGTTATTTATATAGAAAAACCGAAAAATCTATTATTAAGTCGACAGCCATCGATAGCCGCATCTTGTATGTTGTCGGTCAAGAATCCACCTCTTTCATTGACTGGAAGAGGTGTTTTTGTCGCTGTGATCGATACAGGGATTGATATTTTTCACCCGGATTTTATAGATGAAAATGGAGATACTAAGATTTATGCACTATGGGATCAAACGGTCAAAGGAAGTCCGCCTAAACCATTTCTTAACGGAAATCTCTATACAAAAGAAGAAATCAATAAAGTATTGCACTCAGAAAGTGGAAGATACGATTTTCGGAGCAGAGATCGATCTGGGCATGGAACACATGTAGCTTCAATCTGTGCCGGGATAAACGGGGTTGCACCAGAGGCAGAACTGATCGTTGTGAAATTGGGAGATACGAGAGAAAAAGGTTTCCCAAGGACGACACAATTGATGACAGCATTACAATATGTGATCAATGAAGCATCACAGGCAGGACGGCCGGTTGCGGTCAATATCAGTTATGGACATAATTATGGAGATCACAGAGGAAATTCCTTGTTAGAAAGATTTATATCACAGATCGCACAGCAATGGAAATGTACGATCTGCATTGGAACAGGAAATGAGGGAAATAGTGGAAAGCATAAACAAGGAAAGCTGATCAAAGAAGAACAAAAATCTTATTGGATATTGCACCATTTGAGCAGAATCTAAAATCTTCCAGAATATGGAAAGATTTCGTGGATGAGTTAAGAATACAGCTGGAATCTCCATCGGGAATATCTTATGAGATCACAGATCAACAGGGAAAGTCACAATATGCATATGGAAATACGATCGTCTTTGTATACAATGGTTATCCAACACCGTACAATGTAAGGCAGGAAATATTCCTTAGTTTTATTGTGCAGGAAGGAAATCATATAGAGAGTGGACAATGGAATCTTACATTGATTCCACGAAATATCAGAAATGGGGAATATCAGATGTGGCTTCCGGTATCCTTAGGAAGTAATCAGGAAACTAGATTTTTAGAGCCAGATAAAGAGTTTACTTTAACAATCCCATCAACTGCAGAAAAAGTGATCTCAGCAGGTGCGTATGATGTCAGATATCAGTCCTATGCAGATTTTTCGGGGCGGGGTGATCAAAGATATGGTGTAAAGAAACCAGATCTTGTGGCACCTGGAGTTGGAATTTGGCAGCAGCACCGGGAGGCGGTGAAAACAGTTTGTCCGGGACGTCAATGGCAACGCCATTTGTCACAGGAGCGGCAGCTCTTTTGATGGAATGGGGGATCATAAGAAAAAATGATCCTTATTTGTATGGAGAGCGGATCAAAGCTTATTTTCATAAAGGTGCAAGGAAAATGAATGGATTTTTGGACTATCCAAACAATGAAATTGGATATGGAAAATTATGCGTGGCAGCTAGTTTGTATAAATAGAAGAACTTACGAAAAAATACAAATGATATTTGTAATTTTTGTATCATATTTCCAATTTATATGATAAAATTAATAACACACTGGGAATACGAAAGGGGAAGAGACAATCATGAAAACAGAAAGATTTGATAAGAAACTGTTTAAACAGGAAGTACTCAATAATCTAAAGACTCAGTTCAGAGTTGAGCTTAATAATGCATCCCAGCAGCAGATTTATCAGGCTGTGGCTTATGCCCTAAAAGAGTGGATCATTGAGGACTGGATGGATACTCAGAAGACCTACGAAGAGAAAGACCCAAAGATTTTATATTATATGTCCATGGAATTCCTGATGGGAAGAGCACTTGGAAATAACCTCATTAATATGAGTATGTATGGAGAAGTGAAAGAAGCACTCGATGAATTAGGCGTAGATCTGAATGCCGTTGAAGACCAGGAACCAGACCCAGCACTTGGTAATGGTGGTCTTGGAAGATTAGCAGCATGTTTCCTTGATTCATTGGCAACACTTGGATATGCAGCCTATGGATGTGGAATCCGCTATCAATACGGAATGTTCAAACAGAAGATCAAAGACGGATATCAGATAGAAGTACCAGATGAATGGTTAAAGAATGGAAATCCATTTGAATTAAAACGTCCGGAATATGCCAAAGAAGTACGTTTCGGTGGAAATATCCGTACAGAATATGATGAAGCAACTGGAAGAACCAACTTCATTCAGGAGAACTATCAGTCAGTTATGGCAGTCCCATTTGACTATCCGATCGTAGGATATGGAAATCATATCGTTAATACATTAAGGATCTGGGATGCAGAAGCGATCACTGACTTCCAGCTGGATTCTTTTGATAAAGGTGAATATGACAAAGCAGTAGAACAGAAGAACCTTGCAAAGAACATCGTAGAAGTATTATATCCAAACGATAATCACTACGAAGGAAAAGAGCTTCGTTTAAAACAGCAGTATTTCTTTGTATCTGCAAGTTTACAGGCAGCAGTAGCCAAATATAAGAAAAACCACGATGACATTACAAAACTTTACGAGAAGATGACGATCCAGATGAACGATACTCATCCAACAGTATCTGTTGCAGAACTTATGAGAATCTTAATGGATGAAGAAGGTCTTGGATGGGATGAAGCATGGGAAGTTACAACAAAGACTTGTGCATACACAAATCATACGATCATGGCAGAAGCGTTAGAGAAATGGCCAATCGACTTATTCTCAAAATTACTTCCTAGAGTATACCAGATCGTAGAAGAGATCGACCGTCGTTTCGTAAACAAGATCCGTGAGATGTATCCAGGAAACGAAGAGAAAGTCAAGAAGATGGCGATCCTTTGGGATGGACAGGTACGTATGGCACATATGGCGATCGCAGCAGGATATTCTGTCAATGGTGTTGCAAAACTTCATACAGAAATCTTAAAGAATCAGGAATTAAAAGATTTCTATCAGATGATGCCAGAGAAATTCAACAACAAGACAAATGGAATCACACAGAGACGTTTCTTAATGCATGGAAACCCATTACTTGCAGATTGGGTAACAAAGAAACTTGGAACAGACACATGGGCAACAGACCTTTCTTTAATGTCAGGACTGAAGAAATATGTGGATGATCCAAAAGCTCAGAGAGAATTTATGGATATCAAACTGCAGAATAAAAAACGTCTTGCAAAATATATCTTAGAACACAATGGCGTAGAAGTTGATCCAACATCCATCTTTGATGTACAGGTAAAACGACTTCATGAATACAAACGTCAGCTGATGAATATTTTACATGTGATGTATCTGTATAATCAGTTAAAGAAGAATCCAAATATGAAGTTCTATCCAAGAACATTTATTTTTGGTGCTAAGGCAGCAGCTGGATACCTTCGTGCAAAACAGACGATCAAACTGATCAACTCTGTAGCTGATAAAGTAAATAATGATGCATCCATTAAAGGTAAGTTAAAGGTTGTATTTATTGAAGATTATCGTGTATCTAATGCAGAATGGATCTTTGCGGCAGCAGATGTCAGCGAACAGATTTCAACAGCATCCAAAGAAGCATCAGGAACAGGTAACATGAAGTTCATGTTAAATGGTGCACCAACACTTGGAACAATGGATGGAGCGAATGTAGAGATCGTTGATGAAGTTGGAGCTGAGAATGCATTTATCTTCGGTATGAGCTCAGAAGAAGTTATCAATTATGAGAATAACGGTGGATATCATCCATATGAGATTTACCAGAATGATAAAGACATCCATGAAGTCTTAGATCAGTTGGTAGATGGAACATATGCAAATGGTGATCCAGAACTTTACAAAGATCTGTACCAGAGTCTGTTATTTGGTGATACAGGAAGCCAGGCAGATATGTACTTCATCTTAAAAGACTTCCGTTCATATGCAGAAGCTCAGAAGAAAGTAGAAGAAGCATATAGAGATACAAAGGATGGCTAAGATGGCGATGACCAACACAGCAGGATGTGGCAAGTTCTCATCTGACCGTACAATTCAGGAATATGTTGATGATATCTGGCACTTAGATAAGATCAGATAGTCTTATATAGAGTCTTGAAATATAGTATTGAATATGATAAGTTAAGAGGAAGAGTTCCCAAAGGAGGGATTCTTCCTTTATTCATGTAAAAACAGATGATAAAATATTTCAAAAAAATTGCAAAAATATTAAGAATGTGTTAAAATTCGAATGTAAAAAGAAATATCAAGAATAAAGATGAAAAACAAAGAAAGGGAGTAACAAATGAGGAACATTATAAAGAAACTTGCAGTGTGCTTTCTGGCATGGATATTGGTCTGCACAACAGTTGTAACTGGGCATGGAATGCATACGGCAAAAGCAGCACAGACGTTTAAGATTCATTTTATTGATGTCGGATGTGCAGATGCTGCATTATTACAGTATGGAGAAGGAACAGAAGCAAAGTATGCATTGATCGATACAGGAGCAAACCAGTATCATAATACAAAGGATACGACGATTGACACAACAAAGACACCAGTCTATGAATATTTAAATAAGATGGGAGTAAAACATCTGGAATTTATACTTCTGACACATCCTCATCAGGATCATATCGGAGGTATGGAAAAGATTCTTTCTGATACAACGATCAAGATCGATAAGATTTATGGGAATGATCTGAATATTCAGTACTTGAAAAGCAGCGAGGATAAGAGCAAGCAGTCTTCAGATGAAACAAAATGGACAGAATTTGATACCAAAATATACAAGAATTTTAAAGCAGCTTTAGAAGCAAGAAATAAACTTGCCGAAGAAGCAGAAGACAAAACAGAGAAAGAAAATCTAAAAGTAGATTATGTAGTGCCAACTGCAGGAGAAACAATTAGTCTTGGAGAAGCAAAAATGACATTCTATGGTCCATTAGAGAATGATTATCAATATGGTAGAACGGTTGATTTGAATACAAGACAGGAAAATAAATATTCTATCGTCACAAAGATCGTTTACGGAAGCAACTCTTTCTTAATGACCGGAGATGCCCAGAAAGAAACAATCGAGAAGATCATCGCGAAGGGATATGATCTGACAGCACAGGTGCTCAAGGAGCCACATCATGGATTTCAGGATGTCACAGAAGAAGAGTTAGCCAATGGCTACCAGTATTCTGATCATAAAACAGTGATCGATGCGTCACAGGCTAGTATTGCGATCATCAGTAATGGATACATGAATACAGGTGGTGTTCCATATACAAAAGTCTTAAGAGACTTATCAAAATTAGATGTCTATGAGACAGGAGACCGTGGAACGATCATTGTAACATCTGATGCTCACAGTTATCTATCCAGACAGAGAAAGGAGATAACCAGCCAAGTGTCAAAGGAAAGGAAAGTGATGATGAAACATCATCCCCAGTGATGAAATCCATGAATATCACAGCAAACACAACAAAGCCATTGACAGCAACGAGTGTGGATGCTGCGAATACTTATAATCGTTATGAAAAGAAGAATATCACAGTAAGATTTTCAGGAACAGCCCAAGGATTTACAAAGCTGACAAGCATTGAATATAAGTTTGTGCCAAAAGGTGTGAATAATAAAACCATAGCATATAAGACAGGGAGTTCCTATACAGTCAAAAATGGAAATTGTGGAAGGTTTTATGTAAGATATAATACACCATTAGGATCAACAGAGATCAAACTTCCAGGCTTTACAGTTGATACGAAAGCACCAACCAGTGTGAAGATCAAAGCGAATAAGTCAGGGATCAAAACACTGTCAACATCTGCAAAGAATACTTACAGTAAACGAATCAAGAAGTCTGTCAAATTTACATTTAGTGCTAATTATGGAACCAGTGGAAAATCCATGACACAGTATAAGTTTGTACCAAGAGGAAAAAAAGCTTCCAAGTACAAATGGAAAACAGCAAATAGTGTAACTTATAAGACAAGAAATAAAAAAGTTCGTTTATATGTAAGATATATTGATAAATCTGGAAATATTACAACAAAGAAGACAAATGGATTTTACATAACTAAGAAATAACAAAGAAAACGCTAGGATGGAAGTATGAAATATTTTACAAAGAAGATCATAGCGGTACTGCTGACAGTGATGCTTACAGGCATCACTGTTTTGCACGTATCGGGAGGTCAAACGATCAAAGTTAATGCAGCACAGACATTTAAGGTTCATTTTATCGATGTGGGGGCCGCTGATGGAGCTTTGCTTCAATATGGAGAAGGAGAAAACGCGAAGTATGCCCTGATTGATTCTGGGGCTTATTCTTATGAGACAACAGATTACGATACGATCGATGTATCAGACCGTGTGCACCAGTATTTGCTGGATCATGGAGTAAAACATCTGGAATTTGTTGTTCTTACTCATCCACATGGAGATCATATCGGTGGAATGAAAAAGATACTAGAAGATAAGAATATTACGATCGATACGATTTATGGAAATCCATTGGAGTTTGAATATCTGGAAAGCAGCGAAGATAAAGAAAAGCAAACAGAAGAAACAGCCCGATGGACAGCATTTGATACACAGACTTATCAGACATTCAAGAAGAAACTAGAGAAGAGGAATTCATACAAAGATGCATCATTGCATATCCAGTATGTTGTGCCACAGGCCGGAACATCCGTAAAATTAGGCGAAGCGGTAATGACCTTTTATGGTCCGTTAGATAATACCTACAGGTATGGAAGAGCACAGGATGCACCCAATTTAAATACAAGACAGGTAAATAAATATTCGATAGTGACGAGGATCGTTTATGGCAGTAATTCATTTTTAATGACAGGCGATGCACAGCAGGAAACGATCAAAAAGATTGTAGCTAGAGGTTACGATTTAAGTGCACAGGTATTAAAGCAGCCACATCATGGATATCAGGATGTTCGTTTGCAGGATAAACCGAAAGGTCGTTATGTATACGATTCGGATCATAAGTATTTGATCGATCGAACAGGTGCAAGTATTGCGATCATCAGTAATGGATATAAAAATGTAAATCAGACACCAGAGAGCAATGTACTTCGTGATCTGTCAGGAATGGATGTTTATCAGACATCAGATAAAGGAACGATCGTAGTATCGTCCGATGGTAAGAATCTAAGTGTGTCAGCACAAAAAGGTGGTAATGTACCAAGTCATGCGGGATATGTAGTGAAACAGAAGCGTACCCCTTTGATGCAGAAAGTTACAGTGCAGGCAAATACAAAGAAGAAAATAACACCACTTCGTTCCGATGTCTCAGCAGCATATCAGCATTATGAGAGAAAAAACATCAAGATCAGGATTTCAGCACAGGCAAAAAGCTTCACAAATCTAAAACAGATTCAGTACAAATTTGTGAAAAAAGGAACTTCCAAAGGAAGTGTACCATACAAAACCGGTACGACATTAACGCTCAAAGACGGCATGATAGGCAGGGTCTATGTGAGGTTTGTCACAGATGCAGGGATAGATGAGATGCAGCTTCCAGGAATCGCAGTAGATAAAAAAGCACCAACAAAGACGAAGATCAAGGTTAACAGATCAGGGATCAAGACATTGAAAACGTCAACAAAAACGTCTTACAATAAGAAAATCAAAAAGTCAGCCAAATTTGTATTTTCAGCATCCTATGGAATCAGCGGAAAATCAAAGACACAATATAAGATCGTGCCAAAAGGCAAAAAAGCATCCAAATATCGATGGAAAACAGCGAATAAGATAACCTATAAAAAGAAGAACAAAAAAGTGAGTATCTATGCAAGATTTATCGATAAATGTGGAAATATCACACAGCGAAAGAGTTCTGGATTCTATATTACAAAATAAGGGAAGAAAGATATAGGAAGGCTTAGCTTGTATGCGAAAAGAGAATTTGTTATACTAAGAGGCAGAAGAATTAAAAATGCAAAGCAGGAGAAAGATTATGAACAGTAAAGGAAAAGGAATCATTACAGCAGTTATAGTTGTCCTGATCGCGCTGGCTGCTTTTTGCGGATTTGGATATATCAGCCAAAGAATGACAGCAAGCGAAGGAATTACATATCTTGATAAGAAAGAATATCAGAAAGCATACGAACAATTTGACCATGCAGCAGGGAAATTCACTCTCATTTTCACAAAGCAAAAGAAAGATGTTTTATTCTACGAAGGAGAGGCTCTTTATCAGATGGGAGAGTATGGGAAAGCCATAGAGATCTATGATGAGCTGATCGATCATGGAGAAAGCCGGGCATATTCTTTGAAAGCATATTGCCTTGCCCAGCAGAAGAAGCTAAACAAAGCAATAGATGTATGTGATCAGGGAATAAAAGAGCATCCAGACGATGGAGAAATCTATTGTACAAAATATGCGGTGTTAGCAAAGCAGGAGAAGTATACACAAGGGCTAAAAGTGATCGAGAGAGCATTAAAACAGAAGGAGCTTGAGAATAAGAAGGAAGTTTTATTCGCTAGGATCAGTGCGTATGAATCCATGTTTGATTTTGATACAGCATATCGTTATGCAAAAGCTTATGTAAAAGCCTATCCAAAGGATGCAAATGGCAAGAAAGAGCTGACATTTTGGAGACACGATAATTTCGTGACAATTTCATGATAAGAGTTAGGAAGGACGAAAGTCTTCTTTTTTTGTGCAGAAACAGAAAAGATCAATTGAAAATTGTGCAAAATATACAAAAATAGAAAGCAAAAATCATGACTTTATACAAAAAATAAAATTTTACGAAAAATAAGTTGACGAAATTTAGGTTTATGACTATAATCAAGATACAAAATAAAATTTCACATGAGACAAAAGTAAAAAATAAATTTCGTGCTAAAGGAGGGAGAGCAATGAAGTTAATTGTATCAGCATGGAATGTTGGCAAAAGAGGTTGTGAATTCTGCGGGAATGGTGTTCGGAGCAATTGATGATCTTGACATCGTAACATTTGTTCCAGGTGAGAATGCAGAGACATTAAAAGCCAGATACAAAGAATTGATCGATGGCTATAAGGAAGACGAAGAAATTTTATTCCTTGTAGATTTATTTGGAGGAAGTCCTTATAATGCAGCATTTGAGACCGTGATCGGACAAGATCGAATGGATGTTATTACAGGATTGAGCTTACCAATGCTGATCGATGTTGTAGGAATCAGAACAATGGAAGAAGATATCAAGGCTGGCGAAGTATATGACAAACTTTCAGGAGATTATGTGAAATCATGCAAGAAATTGCTTGGTAATACAAACGAAGATGAAATGGAGGATGATGAACTATGAAAATCAATTTAGTAAGAATCGATGACAGACTGATCCATGGACAGGTCGCAACCGTTTGGTCCAAAGAAGCAAACGCACAGCGAATCATCATTTGCAGTGATGAAGTAGCAAAAGACCAGATCCGTAAAACATTACTTTTACAGGTGGGACCTCCAGGAGTAAAAGTAAGCGTTGTAGACGTAGCAAAAGCAGTTCGTGTTTACAACAATCCAAAATATGAAAAGGACACAGTATTCTTCTTATATACATGTCCACAGGATGTTCTGCGAATGGCAGAAGCAGGGGTTCCGATCAAGAGTGTTAACATCGGAGGAATGGCATTCAAGACAGGAAAGACTCAGATCACAAAGGCAGTATCTGTTGATGAAAGCGATATCGCAGCATTTAAGAAACTGCATGAGATGGGAATTGAATTAGAGATCCGTCCGGTAGCCACAGACAAAAAAGTAGATCTTATGAGCAAGATCGAAGGCATCGAAGGATAAGAGAGATACAAAGGAGGATTTAAAAATGGGAATATCTACAGTTCAAATCGTTTTATTAGTTGTTTTTGGATGTATCGCTGGAATGGGAAGCGTGCTTGATTCCTTCCAGACACATCGTCCACTGATCGCATGTACAGTTGTTGGATTGATCTTAGGAGATGTAAAAACAGGTATCTTACTTGGAGGTACACTGGAAATGATCGCTCTTGGATGGATGAACATCGGAGCAGCACAGTCTCCTGACTCAGCATTAGCAAGTATCATTCTACGATTCTTGTAGTTGTAGGACATCAGTCTGTAGCAAATGGTATCGCGATCGCACTTCCAGTTGCAGTTGCAGGTCAGGTGTTAACAGTATTTGCTCGTACAGTAACAATCTTCTTCCAGCACGCAGCTGACAAATATGCAGAAGATGCAAACTTCAAGATGCTTGATATCTGTCATGTAGCTGCATTGGTCGTACAGGCACTTCGTGTAGCGATCCCTACATTCTTAGTAGCAGCAGTTGTAAGCCCAGAAGGTGTACAGACATTATTAAACAGCATTCCGAAAGTAGTAACTGGTGGATTAACAGTTGCAGGTGGAATGATCGTAGTCGTAGGTTACGCAATGGTATTAAACATGATGGGTGCAAAATACTTAATGCCATTTTTCTTCCTTGGATTCGTAATTGCAGCGTTTACAGAATTTAACTTAGTTGCATTCGGAATCATGGGTGCGGTATTCGCAATCGTATATGTACAGTTAAATCCTAAATTCCAGACACCAGTGGCAGCACCAGTAACAGCAGGTGCAGGTGGCAGCGATGATCTGGATGATGATCTAGACGACGAACTTGACTAAGAAAGAGGAGGAATTTAAAGATGAGTGAAAAGAAATTAACAAAAGGCGATAGATTTAATATGTTCATGAGAACAAACCTTCAGCAAGCATCATTAACTACGAAAGAATGCATGCATTAGGTATGTGCTTCGACATGGTACCAGCTATTAAAAGATTATATGATACAAAAGAAGAACAAGTAGCAGCATTAAAGAGACATCTGACATTCTTCAACGTAACACCAGCAGCTGTAGGACCAGTCTTAGGTGTAACAGCAGCGATGGAAGAAGCAAAAGCAAATGGAGCAGATATCGATGAAGGAACGATCGGAAGTATCAAGATTGGTTTAATGGGACCTTTCTGTGGAGTTGGTGATCCAATCTTCTGGGGAACATTAAGACCGATCACAGCAGCGATCGGTGCATCCTTAGCATTAACAGGAAGTGCATTAGGACCAGTATTATTCTTCTTAGCATTCAACATCGTACGTATGGCAGCACTTTACTTTGGACTTGAATTCGGATACAAAAAAGGATTAGACTTTGTAAAACATTTAGCAGGAAATATGTTACAGAAAGTCACAGAAGGAGCTTCTATCCTTGGACTGTTCGTCATGGGTGCACTGGTATCTAAATGGACGACGATCAACGTACCACTTGTAGTATCTAGAGTAACAACAAACGGAAAAACAAACAGTAACAACAAGTACAGAATATCTTAGATCAGTTATTACCAGGATTATTAGCATTAGTTTTAACCTTAGTCGTATCTAAATTATTAAAGAAAAACATCAGTCCGATCGCAATTATCTTTATCTTATTTGCAGTAGGAATTGTTGGATATGGATTAGGAATTTTGGCATAATCTGTTAGGGGGAAGTTATGAAAACAAAGGCAGTAAGACTTTACGGAGAAATGGATTTAAGACTGGATGAATTTGAACTGCCAGAGATGCAAGATGATGAAATTATGGCAGAGGTTGTAACAGACAGCTTATGTATGTCCAGTTACAAAGCAATCACTCAGGCACAAAAACACAAAAAAGTACCAGATGATATCAGTGAAAATCCGATCATTTTAGGACACGAATTTTGTGGAACGATCAAAAAGGTCGGTAAAAAATGGAAAGATCAGTATCAGGAAGGTGACAAATTTGTCATTCAGCCTAACATTGGAGATATCAGAGGCTATGCCCCAGGATATTCTTTCCATCATATGGGAGGAGATGCCACAACGATCATTTTTTCTGATCAGGTTATGGAAAATGGTTCACTATTAAAATACAACGGAGATTCCTTCTTTGAAGGATCTCTCGTTGAACCACTGTCATGTGTCGTAGGTGCATTTAATGCACAGTATCATATGAAGAAAATGTATTCATATGAACATGTGATGGGAATTAAAGAAGGTGGAGCGATCGCACTTCTCGGTGCAACAGGACCAATGGGATTTTTAGCGATCGACTTTGCAATCCATGGACCAAAGAAACCAAAGACATTGGTTGTCACAGGAAGAACACAGAAGAAGATTGATATGGCAGCAAGATTATACACAGTAGAAGAAGCAAAGAAGAATGGTGTAAAGCTTGTATATGTCAATACAAGAGATATAGCAGATGTCAATAAAGAGCTACGTAAATATTCAGAAAAAGGATTTGATGATGTCTTTATTTTTGCACCAAATGAAGAAATGGTAACATACGGAGTTAAAATGTTAGCATTCGATGGATGTTTGAATTTCTTCTCAGGGCCTGCTGATCAAGAATTTTCATCCAGAGTAAATTTCTATAATATTCATTATAATTCTACACATTTTGTGGGAACAAGTGGTGGAAATACAGAAGATATGAAACAATCCATTGAACTGATCGAGAACAAGACAGTCAATGTTGCAAAGATCGCAACACATATATTAGGGCTTGACCATGCGGTTGAAACAACAAAGGTGTTACCAGAACTTGAAGGAAGTAAAAAAATTGTCTATACGCACAAAAAATTTCCATTAACAGAGGTTGACAAATTCGATGAAAACAGCGATGATAAGTATATCAGAGAATTAAAATCAATCGTAGAACGCAATGGTAATTTATGGAGCGGTGAGGCAGAAAGGTATTTCATACAGAATGCTCCTGAGATTTAGAAGGGAGTAGTATGAGTAGTGATATCTTAGTTAGAGACCAGATTTTTTCAACATATGATAGTTTATATGATGCAGAGAAGAAAGTAGCAGATTATCTGATCAGTCATCCATCTGAATCGATCGAGATGTCTGTATCAGAACTTGCATCTCACTGTGATGCAAGCCAGGCAACGATCATCCGTTTTTGTAAGAAGATCGGGTGTAAGGGATTTCATCAGTTGAAGATCAAGCTGGCCGGAGAACAACGACAGCAGGAAGAACAGGTGATATCGAACGAGATCGATATCGATCAGATGGACAAATCACTCAATAATATCATGATCAGTAAAGTGGAAGAGATCAAAGCGACGTTTCACAATTTTAATCCAGAAGAATTAAGAGAGATCGTGGATCTGATCGTACATGCCAATCTGATCGAATTCGCTGCGATGGGAGATACGATCCCGATCGCACTGGATGGATCTTACAAGTTCAATCAGTTAGGATTGAAAGCAGTTAGTTCAACAATCTGGGAGAGTCAGGAAGCATTTTCCAGAACTTTGAGAAAAGGTGATGTATTTTTGCGATTTCCGCTTCTGGGGCATCCAAAAGACTTGTGAAGATGGTAGAGATCGTGAAAGATAATGGTGTAACAACAATTGCGATCACCAATCAATCCAAATCGCCACTTGCAGAGTTATGTGATCATGTTTTGCTGACAGCAACAAGAGAACACATTTTCCATGATCAGGTTAGTTTCACAAGAATGGCAGCGATGTCAGTGATCGACACACTGTTCTTATTACTGTTCTCCACAAAATGGGATTCATTTGAGAATGTGGCACAACACGAGCAGTCTGTTGCAGAAGAAAAATTATAAAAGGAGATCATAACGATGAATAACGATTGGTTAGAATTAGAAGGGAAGACAGTCATCGTCACAGGCGCAGCATCCGGAATCGGGAAGGCAGTTGCGCAGGAGTTTTTGAATATTGGGGCGAATGTAGTTATTTCTGATATGGCAGAGAATGCACCAGAGATGGATGCAAAAGAAGGCCAGTTATTATATGTAAGAACAGATGTAACAAAAGTTTCTGATGTTGAAGCTATGGTAGCAAAAACAATAGAAACATTCGGAACAATTGATGTACTAGTGAATAATGCAGGAATCAATATTCCACGTCTGTTAGTTGATCCAAAGGATCCAAAAGGACAATATGAATTAGATGAGGCAGTATGGGATAAAGTATGCAATGTAAATCTAAAAGGTGTTTTCTTCTGTGCGCAGGCAGTTGGAAGGATCTTGGTTGAAAAAGGTGAAGGTGTCATTATCAACATGTCTTCTGAAAGTGGTCTGGAAGGATCCGAAGGCAGAGTGTTTACGCAGCTACAAAGAATGCAGTAAACTCTTTAACAAGATCATGGGCAAAAGAATTAGGAAAACAGGGAGTTCGCGTTGTCGGAGTAGCACCTGGATCATGGAAGCTACAGGACTTCGTACGATCGGTTATGAAACAGCTCTGGCTTATACAAGAGGGATCACAGTAGAACAGTTAAGAGCAGGATATTCCAAAACATCCACAATTCCACTAGGACGTTCTGGAAAGCTTTCTGAAGTTGCAGATCTGTGTGTATATCTTGCAAGCAAGAGATCTTCTTACGTACATGGTGTGACGGTTAACGTTGCGGGTGGTAAGACAAGAGGATAGAATAATTTCTGATAGAAGATATAGAAGATAAAGATATCAGCTGGTTTTAGGATCAGCTGATATCTTTTTTAACATAATATAGCAGGAAATTCCGATGGAACTCTCTATAATATAAGAAAGTATGGCAAAGCCGGTTTCTTTCTGGTTGCTACAAAAAAGAATCGTTGTATAATGATTCTTAGCATCACAAATTAAAAAGAAAGGAAATATGATGTTTTCGTTTCTATAAAACATCATACAAGAATAAAATGTTAATTCTGGCTGTAGGAATCGGAATTGTATTTTGTATAATAGTATTTATTTGTTATTCTTATAAACAAAATCAACGGTCAAAATACACATCCGAAGTATACAAAGTATTTAAAGGGCAATATGGGAGAGAATCAGTGATCTCTATGGGTTATGCACAGACGAATGCATTTACAGAACCCGTAACATTAATGTTGGCAGTCAGCAAGGATGATCACAGAGTTGTAGATGCATGGGAAGTTACGCAAGAGGAGATGGAGAATAGCTGTCGGTCATGTGAAGAATATATAGGAATGGACCTGATCAAATATTATAAAGAGAATCAGGAAAGAATTGAAAAAAGTCAAATGATGAATCAGACGATGGGCAGGGATTCAGCGAAGAAGCAAGCATTTGACATGGCAGTCCAACAGATATTAGGAAAATTAGGAAAATAGATACAGGAACATATATTATGGAAGAAATCAAAAAAGAAATCATAGAGAAAGTGATCTTGGTCGCGGTTGCTGATCAAGACACAACAGAAGCAGAAGAATCTCTGGATGAGTTAGAAGAACTGGTCAAAACGGCAGGAGCCGAGGTTGCATCAAGGGTGATCCAGGTAAGAGAAACACCACATCCAGGAACTTATATCGGAAAAGGTAAGATCGATGAAGTCAATGCTTTGTTATACGGAACTGATGCGACAGGGATCGTCTGTGATGACGAATTATCACCAGCACAGATCAGCAATTTAGAAGAAGCATTAGATACCAAAGTGATGGATCGAACACTGATCATTCTTGATATTTTTGCGAAGAGAGCATTTACAAGAGAAGGTAAGATCCAGGTCGAACTTGCCCAGTTAAAATACAGAGCATCCAAGCTTACCGGACAAGGAAGAGCTTTATCAAGATTAGGTGGAGGAATCGGAACCAGAGGTCCGGGAGAGAAGAAACTGGAGATGGACCGAAGACTGATCCGTACAAGAATCTCCAGATTAAAAGCAGAGTTAAGAGATGTTGTAAAGCACAGAGAAGTCCAGAGAAAGCAACGCCAGAAGAATCACCTGCCAGTGGTTTGTATCGTTGGATATACCAATGCAGGAAAGTCAACACTATTAAACCATTTTACCAATGCAGGAGTTTATGAAGAAGATCAGTTGTTTGCAACCCTTGATCCAACGACAAAGAGTTTAGATTTAAGTGGCGGGCAGACAATTCTTATGACGGATACGGTCGGTTTTATCCGCAAACTTCCACATCATCTGGTTGAAGCATTTAAAAGTACATTAGAAGAAGCCAAATACAGTGATCTGATCCTGCATGTAGTTGATGCATCCAATCCGCAGAAAGAGAAACAGATGGAAGCAGTCTATGATACATTAAAGCAGTTAGGAGCTAACGAATCACCGATCATTACAGCATTCAATAAGATCGATCTGTTAAATGGTGATGAGATCTTAAAAGATCCAAATGCAGAAGCGGTGGTAAGGATTTCTGGGAAAAATGGCGAAGGAACCGATCAGTTGTTAGAGCAGATCGAGAAAATACTGCAAAAACAGAAATTAATATTTAGAAAAGCT
>ENA-OQIC01000485-OQIC01000485.1-human-gut-metagenome-genome-assembly--contig:-NODE-485-length-17524-cov-2.203713_pt1 | contig 17524 bp, 20 predicted proteins | sample MGYA00242572_ERZ504736 | MGnify/ENA primary metagenome ERZ504736 (study PRJEB26092, sample SAMD00036201) | human gut metagenome | host: Homo sapiens | study: EMG produced TPA metagenomics assembly of... | reverse complement strand
CGATGATGCTCAGACGTACGTAGTGTACATCGATCGATGCTCAGACGTACGTAGCTGTACATCGATCGATGCTCAGACGTACGTAGCTGTACATCGATCGATGTTCTATCCGCCGGGCTGCATTCCATGGCAGGCATGGAAGCCCCTACCCCGGGTTATCCAATCATGTAATCGTAGTCTGTGCCCACGCCTAAGTCTTTGTAAATGCTCGCAATCAGCATAAAATGCACGACACAGCGCACAAATTAGACAACTAATCCAGTCAACGTGCCTAATTATGCATCTGGACGCTCGACGAATGTCGAGATCGCAAACCCTTCCAAGCATTTCCATGTCAGGATGCGCTGCCTTCCCCTGCAGAACGGTCTTTGCCGTATATTTCGGGAATGAATCGTGTTTGATCATGTAGTTTCGACCAGATCACCACTTGTCCGCTTTCCAGTGATTTCGGCACGTCGATGATGCGTTGGTTGCTGCTTCCGCGGAATTGCAGCAGGGAATCATGTAATTCTTTGATATAACGGCCATCCACGAGAATGTCGATCAGTTCGAGCAGCTCGCGCTTGTCGGGGCTTTCGCCTTCGCGCATGAGCTCTTCCCACGTGTAGCCGGTCCAGCACCAAATATCTTTGGTATTACCGAACCGTTCGCGTATTTTGCGCGCAAGGGGCAACAGCACGCCCGTGTTGAGCAATGGTTCGCCTCCGAGGAAGGTGATGCCTTGCACATACGATTGGCTTAAGTCATCCATGATTTGCGCTTCGAGCTTGTCGTTGTATTCGTGGCCGGCTTGGAAATCCCAGATTGACGTGTTGTAGCATTCCTCGCAATGGAACGGGCAGCCGGACACGTACAGCGAGCATCGGATGCCTTCTCCATCGGTCATGAGGAACCGTTTGTAGTCGGCGATCATATTGCGGCTCATGCGGTTGGTCCATTGCCCTGCTTTGGGATTGTTGGAACGAGTTGTGGGAATGAAAGGTCCGCGATTGGTTTCGTCCGCCGCAAAGTCACGACGTTGAATTGCTGGATTCGCGCTGCTGATCATACGTTGTCCCTTCACGTTTTGCCGTTACGTCGCGTTTTTGCGATTGCTGCTTGCCTCATGATTGTCACAGAATGAAAGAGGGTGGAAACCCACCCTCTTTTCATATTTCGTTTATGTTTGCTACCGACGCGGCCCTTACTTGGCTTCCTCGAACCATTCACGTTCGGAACCGTCACTCAAGGTGACATGACCGGTTTCGCCGCTCATATGCTTGACGCGGTGCGCGATCTCCTCGTGACGTCCATGCACCATCGGGCGCTGCACCGGGTTGCCCAAGTAGCCGCAGGTGCGCTTGGTCACGTTGCAGTGGTCCGGGTCGGAGTTGCCGCACTCCGGGCACTTGAAACCTTCCTCAGTGGCTCGAAGTCGCCTTGGAATCCGCAATCGTAGCAGCGGTCGATCGGCGTGTTCGTGCCCAGGTAGCCGATGCCGATGTTGTAGGCGTAATCCCACACCGCTTCGAGTGCCTTGGGGTTGGACTGCAGGCACGGGAACTCGCAGTAGTTGATGAAGCCGCCGGACGCGTAGTACGGGAAGTCCTTCTCGTAGTTGAGCTTTTCCATTGGGGTTGGCTGCAGCAGACCGGGTAGTGGAAGGAGTTGGTGTAGAAGTCGTGGTCGGTCACGCCTTCCACTTCGCCGAACTTCTCGTGGTCCATACGGTTGAAGCGGTCGGTGAGGGATTCGGCCGGCGTGGAGTACACGGAATAGTGGTAGCCTTCCGCGTCGCTCCATTCCTTGCACAGCTCGTTCATGCGCTTGACGATGGACAGTGCGAATTCCTTGCCTTGCGGATCCCAGCCGTGATCGCGCATCCAGTTCTTGCCGTAGAACACGCTGGTCGCTCATACAGGCCAATGTAGCCAAGGAAACGGTGCACGTTCGTTGCGGAACAGCTGGTCGACGCTGTCGTTGGCGCCGAGTCGACCGAAAGCTCCGAAACGGAACAGGGTCGGCGCATTGACCGGCGCGGCCTGCTTGCAACGCATGATACGGAATTGCAATGCTGATGAGCCACGGCCATACGCTCGTCGAAGATCTTCCAGAAGCGATCCTTGTCGCCGTGGGATTCCAGTGCGATGCGCGGAACGTTCACGGTGACGACGCCAAGTTCATGCGTCCGTCTTCCACGTCCTTGCCGGTCGCCGGATCAATCCAACCCTGCAAGAAGGAACGGCAGCCCATCGGGGCTTTGAAGGAGCCGGTGATCTTCACGATGTTCTCGTAGAAGATCACGTCCGGATACATGCGCTTGGTGGCGCATTCGAGGGCGAGCTGCTTCAAATCGTAGTTCGGATCGCCCGGATCGGCGTTCACACCATGCTTGATGGTGAACACGAGCTTCGGGAAAATGGCGGTGTGATGTTCGGAACCGAGGCCGCGGATACGGTTCAGGAAGATGGCACGCTGAATCTCGCGGGCGAACCAGTCAGTGCCCAAACCGAAGCCAACGGTCACGAACGGGGTCTGGCCATTCGACACACGATTGGAGTTGATCTGGTATTCCATGGTCTGCATGGCATCGTAGATGGCCTTGCGGGTCTGGATCTTCGCCCACACCTCACGCAACTGCTGCAAACGGCTGGCATCCTTGTTGAACGGCTCGTCCATCGGCAGGGCCGGACGGTCCTTTTCGAAATGCAGACGCTTCGGTTCGACATCCTTGGCCAAGCGCACCTGACGTTCGGCGATTTCGATCGGCAAGTCGTCAGGCATGATCTCATGGGCCTGCTCAAGGAACTTGTCGTAATCCTTGCGCGCGTATTCGACGAAGTGCTCGTCGGCACGGTTGGCGGTCTGGCCACCATACTGGCTGGATGCCACGTCCTTCATGATCTGGGTGATCTGCGTGGCGGGCGATGGAAATGCTGTTCGGCGATCCCATCGGCGCGTTGCCGAGAGTGAAACCGTTGGCGAGCATATCCCAGTAGTTCGGCAGCGAGCAGTTGGATTGTGCGGTGAACGGCGAGTAGTCGGCGTCGTGGAAGTGGATGTCACCTTCATGTGGGCGTTGGAGACCGCGTCCGGCAGCATGGAGAAGGCGGACGCTTGGACACCGCGCCCGCCAGCAGATCGCGCTGGGTGGAGTAGACGTTGGAATCCTTGTTGGCGTTCTCGCGCACCAGAGCCTCGTCACGGTTCACCAGACGCTTGACGGCTTCGTTGATGTCGGTGCTTGGCACGTTCGATGTCTTTGTTCAGACGGTAGTTGGTGTACGTGCGCGCCACATCGTACAGGTGGTCTTCGATCAGGCCGTGCTCAACGAGATTCTGGATGTCTTCGATCTTGGCGGGACCGTTGTAACGATCCTTGATTTCGGCTTCGACCTGATTGGCGATATCACGGATCAGCTGTTCCTCCTGCGGCCCGATCTTCTTATCAAGGTCGGCGAAGGCTGACTTCACCGCGCTGATGATGTTGATCGGATCGAAGTCGACCACACGACCGTCGCGCTTCTCGACGAGCACCTTACCGGTTCCCGTTTTAACGGTTGCGGAGATGGCATTCAGAGCCTGCGTTTCCATTCATCATCCTTTCCGGGTCGGACCCCATCCGACCAGGTTTTCATGCTTCGTTATGCATGCCAGATTGTTGCTACGTCCATGACTGTACGCCATAGCCAGCACTAAATGTAGTAGCGGCACGCCGGCAGTAAAACTATATATTCCATTTTTCGGCTTGATTCCGCCATTCCTTAACTTGTGTGACAAAGGTAACGATTTCGCCACGGAGTGTCGCCCGAGTGTCGATTTGACGCACTCACCGAAGAGGGACTATACAAGGCGGGGTACCCTCACGGAATTCGAACATGTGTTTCATTTGTCCGCAAGATGATGGAATCTTGAACTATGACTTGGAACCAGGATTACACACCCCCGGCAGCGCAGCCGAACAGCAAACCGCTGCCACGACTGGCCGGCGAAACCACTGCTGACAACCCCTGGCCGGTAAGTCTGCTCAGCGAGAAATTCCATATGGCCGTCGAACGGTGGCCATCGGTTTGGGTGGCCGGGCAGATCACGCAGATCAACACCAGACGTCAGGGCAGCGCCTATATCACTCTGCGCGATGATTATCAGGACATTGCGTTGGAAGTCAACGGTTTCGGGCAGTTCGCCGCAGCCGCCACGCCTTTCGTGCAGGGCGACCGCGTCATCATCCATGGCAAACCGAATCTGTGGATGAAACGCACGTCACTGTCTTTACGTGGCGACGCCATTATCGCGGCCGGCGCAGGAGGCAGCCTGAAGGCCATGATCGACGAATTACGCAAGAAACTGAAAGGCGAAGGCCTGTTCGACGCTGACCGCAAGCAGCCTCTGCCCGAGTTTCCGCATTGCATTGGTCTGATTTGCGCGCCGCAGGCTCGCGCCGAAGGCGATGTCATCACCAACGTGAGATTGCGTTGGCCTGTTGTCGATTTCAAAGTGACGCATGTGCATGTGCAGGGTGAGCAGTGCCCTTCCGACGTGATCAAGGCGATCGCGCAGATGGATGCCGATCCTGATGTCGACGTGATCATCGTGGCCCGTGGCGGCGGCGCTTTCGAAGATCTGATCGGGTTCTCCGACGAAGGCGTGGTACGTGCCGCGGCAGCCGCCCATACGCCGCTGATTTCCGCGATCGGCCATGAGGATGATTGGACGCTGCTTGATCTGGTTGCCGATCTGCGCGCATCCACGCCAACGGACGCGGCGAAGAAAGTCGTGCCGGACGTGCGCGAGCAGATGCAACTGATCAACGTGAACATCGAACGCATGCGCATACGCATCGACGCCACCGTCAACAATGAAACAAGACTGATTGAAGGCTATGCGAACCGTCCAAGCCTCACACAGCCGCTCACCATGCTGGAACCACATCAGCGTCTCATCGATGATGCAAGAACCCGCATGAGAATCGGCCTGACACGTATTCTTGACGACGCAAGCCTCACCATCGAAAAAGCGCACGCCTCACTGACCGCGCTTAGCCCGCAATCCACCCTTAACCGAGGCTATGCGGTAGTGCAGGGAGCGGACGGCCATGTAATCGACGATGCGAACGCCGTGAACACCGGCGACCAACTCACCATGACATTGAAGCACGGCGTGATCGTGTCCGAAGTCACCACCGTAACGAAGGAGTAGCAATGACCAACGAAACCACCCCCGCATCCAGCCTGACCGACAAGGAACGCGAAGCCATCGCACAAATGCCTTACGAAGAGGCTCGAGATCAGCTCATTCAGGCCGTGCAGGCACTTGAGGCCGGCGGACTCAACCTTGACCAGTCCATGCGCCAGTGGGAGCTTGGCGAAGCCCTCGCCAAGCGCGCTCAAAGTCTGCTCGGCGAAGTGCGTGCCAAGCTTGACGCAGCACAGGCGGAACAGGCCACTGCGGCCAATACCGCTGGCACGCAAGACAATCTGGCCTGAAAATCTCAAAAACCGCCAATATATCGTTTCTACATGACTGTGCGCCACGTACTTCATGCAGCGTACAGTCATGCATAATTTCGAATTTCTTCATTTCGATACCACACTCGTCCGGAATGTGTGTAGAATGAAGATTCGTTGCCTCAGTAGCTCAGTGGATAGAGCACTTCTCTCCTAAAGAAGGTGTCGTAGGTTCGATTCCTATCTGGGGCACTTTTTATGCGGATACGCAGCCGATATGCAGTTGCGCCGACACTCTTCTCACACATCGAATTGCACGGTTGCCAGCAACGCCTTGTGATCGCTTCCATCGATTTTCAACGATTTGGCCCGACCTGCCAACATGCCGGAATCCAATACGATATGGTCAATGCCCGCAAACGTCGGTACATAATCGATATTCGCAGGCCACGTGAATACCAATCCCCCGGCCGCTTGTTTGGCCGCATCCGTGAACCGTGTTCCCAAGAAATTACGGAACGGCGTATGGTCGTCGGTCGCGTTGAAATCGCCCATGAACACGTACCTACGAGACGTATCGTACCGGAGTCGACCAAGCTCATCCAGTGAACGCTTCCACTGCTGCCAATATCCATCGGTCGGAGAGTGGTATGCACCGAAACGAAACGGATCTGCGTCCGACCATCATTGAATGCAACCGTGGCTCCTGGCATGAACGACGCGCTCGAATCAACATCATCATCAGCCGGATCAACAAGCGGACTCGCCGACCACAAACCATTGCCATACACGCCGTCTGAGCTTGCCACCTGCGCATACGGCAGCAAATCGCCAATACCAGCCTTGTTCAACTCGTCCACGAAAGCATCGGTCGTTTCTTGCAATGCCAGCACTTCCACACGCTCGCTACGCACCACATCGACAATTTCCTGCGCGTCGGCACGACCCTTAAACACATTGCATGTCATCAAACGAGCATAATCATCCTGCGTATTGGCGGACGCTCCCGAAACCGCTGCGATCGCGGCACGCGGAAGCTTCGTCTCATTGTAGAAAAACGGATACTGCCACCATACTTGCAACGCGATCGCCGCAATCGCCAGCAATACCGACATTGTTCGTTTCGAGACAATGCCGCAAATCAGCGCAATCACCGCAAGAATCGCAAACCAAGGCACCAACGAAACGATAATGGGAACATACGGCCACGCCTGAATCTCAGCAGGCAGTATGTGCGAAACAGTGCCCAGCAAAGCTGCAATCGACAGAATGCCAGCCAGAAAACCGCATATGATATTGCGCACGCGATGCGACTTAGTTTTCTTCAACGTGCGAATAGGCTTAACAGCCTTCGCCTGCGCCGTACGCGGTTTCGTAGGCGTACCAGACCGTGCCATACATCCTCCAACATGGGCATTGCGTTCCATCAGTCAATACATCAATCATCAAATCAGCCATCAAAACCGAGTTCATGACGAACGCCATCGGCAATAGTGCGGCTTCATAGTACCCCAACTTCCACATTCGCTGGCAAATAGTCGCAATCGTCTCCATAAATTTAACGAAAAACAATCGAAACACAAAAATCACCATCTTGCCCCAACCATTAAATACTATTACGCTGGGCACATAAGAAATCGTAACTAATGGGGGTACGACGCCTTACGCAAGAGCAATGGCTGCTCATGTATACCGAGAGGGGGCTATACCATGCTGGAACTTGATCACGTGGGGTTTTCGTATGGAAAACGTCTGATTTTAGACAATGCGAGCGCATTATTCGAAGAAGGTTCGACAACGGCAATAATGGGGCCTTCCGGCTCAGGAAAGACCACTTTGCTGCGTTTGATGGACGGTTCTTTACAACCAGACACTGGCTCCGTCACCATTGATGGCGCAAATGTCAATTCCATTGATCGAAAAAATCTTCTCGGATCTTTATGCATGCGCATATTTCAGGATTACAGGCTCATTCCATATCTTAACGTGCGAGAAAACATCATGCTGGCGTTTGAAGCGGCGCATAAGAACCTCGGACAAACCAAGATTAAGGAAACTTCCCGCGCTGAAAACAACACAATCGATAACTTGCTTGAAGAAGTGCATTTAGCAGGCTATGCAAACCATTTGGCTGGCCAATTGTCAGGAGGAGAACAGCAACGTGTGGCCATCGCACGCGCGATCGCCATGAAACCACGTGTGATTCTCGCGGATGAACCCACCGGCGCGCTTGATGAGGAAAATACGCAGGCAATCGCAACATTGCTTTCAGATATTGCCCACAAAGAGCGATCCATTGTCATAATCGCAACGCATGACGCTACGGTCGCGCAGCACAGTGACCGCATTGTGCGCATTCAGGACCACAAGTTGGTGGAGCAATGAATGGAATGCCTTACCACAGCACTGGAATCACGAGGCACGTTACCTCTGGATATTTGAGATTCCATCCGATGCTCACCATCTCACTCTTTGTGGTGGCATTATTGTCGGCGATGCTACCCGTGGTGGCCTTAAACAGCTTGAATCTATACGTACAGGCCGCCAAAGAAGGCGCAGCAGGTCAATCCGGAGGGTACACGTACCAAATTTCAGGAGGCAGCAACGATGTAGCCGAAGAACTCAGGCAACAGGTCCAAAACGGTAAGGCCATCGGCGTCAAATCCACACAAGGATCAGTAGGCCTCACCTCCGCCAGCGGCTCTTCACGAAACACCATCGCAGACATAACTTTCCTAACAGGCCCCTCACGATATGGCACGCTCATCGAAGGGCATCAGCCGTCGCAAAAAACGAAATCTCCCTGTCTCGGGCCGCAGCTGAACAAATTGACGCCCAGCTGGGAGATATAGTCACCGTGCAATGTGACGATTCCGCATTATCAAGCGACTATAAGCTCATTGGCATCACCGTCGATGCTGCGAACACCAACACCGTGTATGCAACAGCAGTGTCTTCCAAAGACAATCTCCAAAACATACAAATGTGGCTCACCGACGATGACGCTACTGTAAATCAGGGAGAAGTCGCAAAAGAGAGCGCAACCAACAATGTCAATATCGGATACATCAAATCGACAATACGAAATGCCGAAGAAACGGTTCGTACTCGCGATCTGCCAGGATGCCAATGGTACGGAATAGTTCTGTTCCTTTGCTTGCTGTGCGTACATATCGCAGCAATGACGGCATTCTTCCGAGCAGGTCAGTGTTCCGGAGATGCTGTGGTAGAAGCTCTGGTAGCTTGCGGATTCTCCCTCACCACCAGCAGATGGACAGTGTTCCGAGGATTGCTTATTTGCACAATACCCGGAGCCGCAATTGGCATCGCGGCCGGATATGCGGTATTCGGTCTTAGTTACAGGACCATAGGCAACATATTCGCCCAATATTGGGAATGGCAACCATCAGCAACTTCCCTGCTGTCCATCTTTTTTGTCGCAGCGATTTTGCTGTGCTCGCTATGCTTGACATGGTTGGTTTTGTTCTTCCGCATGTCCTTTAAGCATGACATCACAACCAGAAACGCATTATGGTACATCATTCTTTCCTCGGCCGTTCTGCTGTTTTCTTGTGTGGCGATAGAACGTTATCATGCAGCCGCATGGCCGTTTGGTGGATCAGTGGGCTCGGTCATGGGGCTTGCGCTCTGGGACTATGCTCCTTTCACTGCCTTGCTTTTCCGCACGCCAGCACAATGCAATGCGATAGAACGTACACGAAGTTTGTCTGCCCCAGTATGCGCATTGGCACTCTTATTGTTAGGTGCCAGCTCATTGTTCAGCGGGCAAATGATGATAGCGACAGGCAATTCGGATAATGGCTGTTCATCGCCGATTATTTGACTCAGGATGACTTAAACTATCTTGCCGGCAAATATCCCGAGACTCTAGACAAAGCCATCGTGCTCACGGCACCGGATGAATCCCGGTATCTGGTCCGCGCCGCGACTTCCCATGCTTACGATTGCGTCATTCAACATGGTTCCGACGATGCGGATTGCTACTCAGATTCCGATAATGAAACCACTGTCATGCTTGTTGATAGCAACTCATCTTTAGCCGGTAAAACCAACGACGTTCATATTGCCGAAGGCGGTAACGCTGGTATCATTCTCATCGATACCGCAACCCAAAAATAACTCAGGCAGCACAAGTTCCCACCGAGGGCACCGACTCGCTGCTCAATGATTACACCATGCCCGGCGTGGTTCTTGGAATCGACTCACCGCAGGCAAAGACACTTGGCCTTGCACCGAGCAACCGGCATACTCTCGTTATTACTGATTTCCCGTCAATCGCTTCCGGCGTTCGCGATTCGATTCGATCCGACATCATTAACCGTTGCGGGTATGCATTCATTACCGAACACGACACCACCTCTTACCGCTCCTACATGGCACGCGCCATTGCCATACCAGCTTTGGCCACAATTATCAGCGGCCTGACATTCGCCGCATTGGCCATATCAACACGTCAATCGCAGTCAGCGTTACGCTGGACGCTTCAAGAATTCGGTGCATCACGATTCCAGCTCATGCGTTTGTTCAGACCTTTAGGAATAACCATGTCGTTGGGATCGACCATAGCCGTATTCTTGGGGTGGCTGGGCTCGCATCCTTGGATTATTGCGCCCGCGAACGAATTCGGCACCACAGGCTGGTGGTGGCTCATACCATTACCTGTCATTTTTATTGAAACGGCATTGTTCTGTTGGTGGTTTTCGCTACCTGAGCGCCGCAATCAGTGACCACTGGATTCGCCTTCGCACATAATCGGGTCATAATTGGACTTGGGCGAATCACGTAACGAAAATCCCGAGGAGCGATGCTCGACTCGGGATTCAAAAAAGTTTAAGTGCGGCGACGTGCTACTCTCCCACACCCTCTCGAGTGCAGTACCATCGCCGTGCTAGGCCTTAGCTTCCGGGTTCGGAATGGGACCGGGCGTCTCACCTAGGCTCTGATCACCGCAAGACGAAATAATACGCACACATGCCTCAATCACCAAATCACGGCGTGTCGCAACACATTTGGACACATCAGCCGCGCCGTGCTTTCGGTGCTTGCCTCAGGTTCAGAGCGAGCTCCGGAAGCCGCGTCAACGATGAGCGTGTGTACCAATATCAAGCACTCCGAGTCGTGTGGCATGCGAATGCAAATTGACCATAGCTCCAACATAATAACTTAATCAATTAAGCTGTTGCACGACATGTCATTGACATCCCTTGCATTTTTCTTATCTCAAGTCAGGAAGAAAAAGGTGCTTACCCCCTTATAGGGCGGAAACAACGATTGCAATCAACAGAAAAACATATACAAAAGACGTTCCACACGATGTTTCCATCGCACGGAACCGTCTTCACCGCAAAAACAACAGTCTCAACAAGCCATGCAGGAATCAGCCGCGAAGCTTGCTAACGAAATCGCCAAGCCGCTTCAAGCCCTCACGCAACGCCTCGCGCGAGGCCGCATACGACAGTCGCACATGCGTGTCAGCGGTCGCCTCACCGAAATCACGGCCCGGAGTCAACGCGACATGCACTTCCTTCAGCGCACGCTCACAGAACGTCCACGCATCAAGACCAGTGCTGGAAATATTGAAATACGCATAGAACGCGCCATTCGGCTCAACTTCCAACGGCAAACCGATCTCAGCCAATCCGTCGACCACAATGCGACGACGCTCCAGCAACTCCTGACGGCGTTCCTCGCACACGGCCAACGTTTCCTGAGTGAAGCACGCGAGTGCCGCATGCTGAGTGGGTGTATGCGCGCACAGGAAGAAGTTGGTGGCGAGATCATCCATGGCTTCGAGCGCGCATTCAGGCACGACCATCCAGCCCAGTCGCCAGCCAGTCATGCCGAAGAACTTGGAGAAGCTGGAACATACGATGGCGTCCGGGTCGCAGGCGAGCACGGATTTCACGTCGGAGCCGTCCGGTTCGCGGTCGGCTAGGTCAAGGTAGGTTTCGTCGACGATACGCCATGCGCCGCGTTCTTTCGCCAGGTCGCACACGGATTTCAGGGTGTCGAAGGCGATGGTGGTGCCGGTCGGGTTCGACGGCGAGGTGATCATCACCGCTTTGGTGCGATCCGACCAGTATTCGTGGCACAGTTCCGGTGTGAGATGGAATCGGGTGGTCGCATTCGTCGGCACGTCCACGACTTTGCCGCCGACGCGCGGACCAGTTCGCGATTGCACGGGTACGACGGGTCGGCGATCAGCACTTCGTCACCCTCGTTCACCGTCAATGCGGCGGCAAGCAGCAGTGCCGTGGAACCTCCGGCCGTGATCGCGATACGTTTCGAATCGACGTCCACATGGTGGCGTTCCTTGTAGAAATCGGAAATCGCCTGACGTAATTCCGGCAAGCCCATTGCAGCGGTATACGGCAATGGACGGCCATCATACTGTTCGCGCATTCCATCACGCACTGCGGGCGGAGCGCCGAAATCCGGCTCCCCCAAGCTCAACTTGACCACATCGGTACCTGCGGCGATCATCTCGTCGGCCATCGCACCAAACACCATGGCACGGAACGGATTAGCAATCTGGGCGCGGTGCGACATCTGCGGCAGCGCGCTGTTCTCAGCATTTCCCATAGTTCGTTTGTATTCTTCAGACGCGACAAATCGCAAGTACCGTCTCACCGCCATTGCGTATCGTTTCAAAAACAGAAAATCACATGTCATGTAAAGCTGGAACCACGAGCGTCATGCGCCAGTGGCAAGAATCACGCTTCGACGATTTCGCAGTACAGTCTCTCCAACCGTTCCTCACGCACTTTTTTGGCGAGCTCGCATTCCCACACCACGATCACTTTCCAGCCCATCGCTTCAAGTTCGGCATGCTGTCTGACATCTCGTTCATGGTTGCGCAGCAGTTTCGCACTCCAGAATTCCACATTCGATTTCGGCACGCGCGTGGCTTTCGGGCAGTTTTCATGCATATGCCAGAAACAGCCGTTGATGAACACCATCGTACGGTATTTCGGCAACACCACGTCGGGATGCCCCGGATACCGCTTGTCGTTTTTTCGGAATCGCAGGCCTTTCGAAAAAGAAAACTGCGTACCATCATTTCGATAGAGGTGTCTTTGCCTCGGATATGCGACATAATGTAGCTTCTCGTGCCACGCTCGTATTTCTCTTTTTTTGCGGATTTCCGAGGTTTTCCGGTCTTCTTAACGTGTTCCTGCGCTGCCACAGCACACCATTATGGCAAGATCCGGCAAAATACGGCAAATCAGAAAAGCATCCGGACGAACGCGTGCAAGTGAGATACGGATCAACGCGCGTTGCGATCACGCATGGCGTACGCTGGAACTTGCAACGCAGCAATATAAATGAATCAACACTATTCAGGCAGTTTACGAAAGATGGGGGTTGATATGGCTCGTATTCATGTCGCGATTCTCGGCGCAGGTCGGATCGCACAACATATGGCTGACACGTTGGTGAAAATGGCCGCGGACAGCCGTTATGCGGATTTGGTTAAACCGTATGCTGTCGCCGCACGAGATGCGGGGCGTGCAGCTGATTTCGCCGCGAAATACGGTTTTCCAGTTTCATACGGTTCATATGAGGAACTTGTGGCCGATCCGAACGTGGACTTGGTGTACATCGCTACGCCGCACAATCTTCATGCGGAACAGGCGATATTGTGCATGAAAGCCGGCAAGGGTGTGCTGGTGGAGAAAGCGTTCGGCGCGAATGCGGCACAGACCCGTGAGATGTTATCCGTTGCAAAAGAAACCGGCATGCTGTGCGCGGAAGCGATTTGGACGCGATACATGCGTCCCGCGCCATTATCGATAAGATTCTCACCTCCGGTGCGATTGGTGAAATACAGGCGATCGATGCGAACCTGTGTTACCCCACCACCGCGAAGGCGCGAATCACTGATCCCGCGCTTGCCGGTGGCGCATTGTTGGATGTTGGCGTGTATCCGATCAATTTCATCGACATGATTATGCATAATGCGCCGATCGCTCGCATTGAATCGTCGATACGAGCGTACGAAACCGGCGTGGATGCGCATAATTCCATGACGTTCTATTACGAGAACGGTGTGATGGCGACCGCGCAAAGTTCGATTCTATGCCATAGCGACCGCATGGGATCCGTGTGGGGACCGATGGTTATATGGTGTGCCAGAACATTAATAATGTTGAGGCGATTGACGTGTATGACGGCAATCATACGGTTGTTGCACATTACGATGTTCCCGCCCAGCTCACCGGCTATGAATACGAAGTGGCGTCGGCCGCAAAGGCTCTGCTTGAAGGACATACCGAATGCGCGGAGATGCCGCATGCCGATACGATGCGCATTATGGAACTCATGGATTCCCTACGCCGCGACTGGAACCTCACCTACCCCTTCGAACGTTGAGCTCCAATATTAGTTTCAGCGTCGGCGGATTGTGATTCCGTTCAAACAGCCGACGCTGGAACATTCATCGGCAGCACATATAATTTCTCCTTGCACTGGTTGAGGAGGAGCATTATGGGATTGCTAAGCAAGTTCATGAACGCACTTGGTGGAGAACCGTCTGTCTCCAAACCGGCGACTCATCTCGGACCCAGGCTTGCGCGGCAAAACGTTCCCAAGCCCACGCAACAGCAGACGACGCAACGCAAGTCCACTGCACAATCACGTCAAACACAACAGCTTACGCAACCATCCCAATCATCACAGTTGGCGCGATCGTCATACCGCACGCAAACACAAACCACAGCTCGCAATACTTCCGTCACAACGAATCGTTCGCGAGCGCAATCTCATGCCAATTCACAACCGGCGCAGAAGCTTATGCCGCAACCGTTGCTTCCCGCCGATCAGATTGAGCGGACGCGGAATATCATCGGTAAAATCGAAAAGCATGATTTGAACGACGAGCAGATCAGCGCCATCGCTGGAGCTGGTCACAATACGCTGGTGCTTGCAGGTGCGGGAACCGGCAAAACCACTACTATCGTCGGCTATATCGCATGGTTGCTGAACACAGGAACCGCCACTCCCGAAGAGATTCTGGTGTTATCGTTCACCAAAGCTTCCGCCGACGAAATGGCGAGTCGCATCACGCAAAGCACCGGCAAAGTCATTCGCGCATGCACATTCCATAGTCTCGGACTGGAAATCTGCCGTTCCTCCACTATTGCCAATCGTCCAATTATTGACGGGCACACGTCAAACAATGTGGTACGTAACGCATTTGAATACTTGCTTGAACGCAATGTTTCCTATCGTCTTCTGGCATTTAAACTCATGTCGCAACAGTTGCTCGATAAATATTCCGCAGCTGCACGACTTGAGAATTTTCAGTTACCAACAGACGATTATGCATTCAATCAATATCGTCAGAATCTTATCGATACCGCACAAACCATTATCCAGCATATGCGGTCAAACAATATTGACACTGCTGGAATGCAAGCTCTTAACGAACGTTATGGCGGTAAAAACATCGGTCGTAATCGTGAGATGCTGCAGCTTATAGAACCGCTTTATCACGCCTATATGCAGAATTTCGCAACCAATAACGGTATTGATTTTCCGGGAATGATCGTTGATGCCATCAGTTGCGTCAATAATGGCTCGTACCGTCATCCATATAAATATGTGCTGATTGACGAATATCAGGACATGTCACGACCGCGTTATGAGCTAATCCGTGCGCTTCGTTTGCAACATGATTTCTCACTATTCTGCGTTGGCGACGATTGGCAGTCGATTTATCGTTTTGCAGGCAGCGACCTTCATCTCATTCTCGATTTCGACCGAATTTGGCGCGCTGGGGTCCGACCCGCATGTTCCAAATCACCACCACACGGCGCTTCCGACAAAGTCTCATCGATGCAAGCGGAGCATTCGTGATGCGTGACACCAATCTGTATGTCAAACACTTGCATAATCCCAGCGATAAGAAAGATTATTCGTTGAAAGCACTTGGCGGGCATACTGAGGAAGAACGATTCAATGTAATTGTCGAGCAGTTGCGTAAACTGCCGAAAACCGCGTCCGTACTGTTGCTTGGACGGTATCGCAGTGACATCAATCTCATGATTCGTTGCGATCAAGACGGTCTGTTCTCCATCGACCAGGGCACTGGGAATATTCGTTTTCTTGAAAAACCGGATATGGATATTCGTTTCATGACGCTCATGCTTCCAAAGGATTGCAACGCGATTTCGTATTTCTGCTGTGCTGTTCCGGCGGATTGAAAGGTTTCCCAAGCACGATTCCCGAAGAGCCGCTGCTTGGTCTGCTACTGCCGGAAGTGGAACGGATGCCGCATGCGGAGGAACGTCGCCTATTTTATGTGGCGATGACGCGCTGCAGGAAGAAACTGTTTTTCGTGGTCGACCAGTCGCGTCCATCGCGGTTTATGTACGAATTGCATGACAGGATCTGCCCGAACATCTTCCGTGGCGTGAAACTGCCACCGCAGTGCCCGAATTGCGGAGAAGCCTTGCGATTGCGGCATGCCGGCTCCGACCCGTCGCGCAAGTTCTACGGTTGCACCGGTTTTCCAAATTGCCGATACACGCAGCAGTGCAAGTAGGAGTGACGACAATTCCAGCGAAATCATGCCCCTCTTTCGAAATACGACATGTTTTATGGCCATGTGGTCGTTTTCGCCAACCCGATACCCCCTGTCGTTTTTGTCCTAATTTCGCACCCCTCTTCCTTGAGACGCGTTGTATCCTGGATCTGATTCACCAATCAGGAGAAAGCCATGACAGTAGTTGGCCAGCCCCGCCAGCGATCCTCGCATCAAACGCCGAAACGCATCATCAACGTCGTCGGCGCAGTCATCGTCAAAGACGGCAAAATACTCTGCGCGCAACGAGGCGAGGGCAGATCGCTTGCCGGATGCTGGGAATTCCCTGGAGGAAAAATCGAACCTCATGAAACAGCCCGACAGGCGTTGCACCGCGAGATCGAAGAGGAACTGATGTGCGACGTCGAAGTCGCCGACAAAGTGTGCACCTCCTCTTACGATTACGATTTCGGCACCGTTGTGTTGACATCATTCATCTGACATTTACTGAACGGCACTCCCCACCTGACCGAGCATCATGAGATGCGTTGGCTGGTCCCTTCCGAAATATCCTCTTTGGATTGGGCGCCCGCCGACCGGGAAACAGTGCGATTGCTTTCCACAATGAATCTCGCCAGAAAATAGCATCAACGAACACCGCGGACGGACACTACGATTCCTCACTCATCGATGCGCTGCTTTCCGGTTTCATATTATCTGTCGTTCGCACGATCGCGTGAGAAGAGTCTGTCACGCGGCAAAAACGCGACTTATCAAAATCAGACGCATTCACACAGACCATAATCAACTACACATGTTCATATGAACACTAGAGCAACACGAATTTTCAAAATAAAAAGAACACGCTCAATGTTATATTTTTCCATTTCTTTTACCCCATGGCAGATTGCTATATTGCAACGAATTAACGCACACAACCACAGATATAGCTTATTTTCAGCGATCCCAACGCCCATCAATCGTGATATCGTTATTCATGGACAGGAAAACTATCCACTACACATATTCGCTTTTCATCTAAAGAGAACACAAAAACAAACATTACTCATGTTCACAAGTACAAGGTAAAAGGACAAAGCCATGGCCGATAAGAAACCCATCATCACCGTAGATCTCAACATGTTCAGCCAAGACGCCGAGGCGAAGACCACCGCAGCCAATAAAGTCGCCAAGAGCCTCGGCATCAGCGATGAGGCACTCGCCAAAGTCGAAGACTTCAAACAAGCGCTTACCAAGCATAACGCCTGGGATCTGCCGTTCATGGGCTACGTGAACGAGGACGGCTACGGCTACGCCTACGTACCGGACGCGGCCATCACCATGAATCCCTATTGGGACGCGCATAAGGAATTCATGAATCTACCGAAGACGTGCAGACCGCCTTCGCCATCCGCATGCTCTTCACGCATCGTCCGGTCGATCGCTACGGCGCGGATATGTTCCTGCACTACCACCGTGGCTTCCAAGTGAACTTCATCGCTCCGGCGCCAACAAGTACTGATCGGGATCGCCCGAATAGTTCTCGTGCCAC
>ENA-OQIC01000484-OQIC01000484.1-human-gut-metagenome-genome-assembly--contig:-NODE-484-length-17533-cov-2.021659_pt1 | contig 17533 bp, 20 predicted proteins | sample MGYA00242572_ERZ504736 | MGnify/ENA primary metagenome ERZ504736 (study PRJEB26092, sample SAMD00036201) | human gut metagenome | host: Homo sapiens | study: EMG produced TPA metagenomics assembly of... | reverse complement strand
TGTTATGAGGAAGGAGTGATCTTATGATGAGACTGAAAAGAGGTGAGAATATGGATGGGAGTAAAGGTAAGAGTCTGGGGAGATTATGCATTATATTCACGTCCTGAGTTAAAGTAGAACGGTATTCTTATGATGTAATGACACCCTCAGCGGCGAGAGGAATTTTGGAAGTGTTGGCTTGGATCCCTATGTAGGATATCTTCATACAGAACGTCCGGGAAGAGCTTCATTGTCATTAGATTTAATTGAAGAGTTAAGAGCGGTACTGGCGGACAGATTTGCTTTATCATTGATCAATAAGAAAGTACTTACTGGCAAAAATTTTGTAACAAAAGAAAACGGTGCCGTACTGATGACTGATGATTTAAGAAAAAAGCTGTTGGCAGAATGGCAGAACAAAAAGAAAGAAACATTGACACATCCATATCTCAAGGAAAAAATAGAGTGGGGGATGGTTCCTTATGTGCAGGCAATGTTACTGGCGAGATATTTAAGAGGCGACTTAGACAGTTATCCGGTATTTCTTTGGAAATGAGGCGAAAATAGGTATGTTAGTGCTGATTACATATGATGTAAATACAGAAACAGCAGCTGGAAAGAAAAGGTTACGCCAAGTGGCGAAACAATGTGTAAATTATGGTGGGCGAGTGCAGAATTCTGTTTTTGAATGTATTCTGGATAACGCACAGTGTGTGATGTTTAAGGCAAAGCTAACAGATATTATTGATGAAGAAGTAGATAGTTTGAGATTTTACTACTTGGGAAATCAATATAAAACAAAAGTAGAACATGTTGGTGTAGATAAAGGAATTGCAGCAGATGGAATACTGATTCTATAAATGAATGTGCGAGTAGTAAGTGAACATAAAAATCCAGAGAGATTCGCACCAGAAAAAATGCACAAAAAGTAATAAATGTTTCTTTTCGTTAAAAGGAAAGAGAGACTTTCTAAGGTTTAATTAGGAAATTGATGAAAGGAATTAAAAAATAAAAGTCCTAAATTGGACAAAATTGCTGTCACTCCCTTCGCGGGAGTGTGGATTGAAATCCAAAAACATGAAATTGGAACACAGACAAAAGATATCACTCTCTTCATGAGAGTAATAAATGAAATTTTTTGCAATATTTTAGAGAATACAAATATCAATAAAATAAATTTCATCATCTGTTACATATAGAAAAAGGAATTTATACTTTTTATTTCCGAAACATTTATTCATATAAATTGTAAGCAATAAAACAAATTGCAAATCCTCCCCCTCTATAGTATCATATTACTCATAACCATTTTTGAAACAAAAGGAGAAATATCATGAGTAATGAAGTTTTAGCAGTCGTTGCAGGTAAGGAGATTACAAATGCGGAATTGGATGCATTTTTACAGAATGCTCCAAGAGAACAGCAGGCATATGTTACAAATCCACAGTTTAGACAGCAGTATTTGGAGCAGCTGATTTCTCTGCACTTATTTGCGCAGGCAGGGGAGGATGCAAAGCTTGAGGAGACTGAGGAATTTGCGAAGATTTTAGAAAATGCGAAGAGAGATATTCTTGCGCAGCTCGCGATGAGAGAGACATTAAAGGATGTAACTGTGACAGATGAGGAAGTGGCAGCTTACTATGAGGAAAATAAGCAGCAGTTTACAAAGGGAGAGACAGTTAGTGCAAAACATATTTTAGTAGATTCAGAAGAAAAGTGTACTTCTGTTTTGGAGTCTATTACAAGTGGAGAGAAAGCATTCGAGGATGCTGCAAAGGAAGCGTCTACCTGCCCATCTGGTGCAAGAGGAGGAGATCTCGGAGAGTTTGGAAAGGGTCAGATGGTCAAAGAATTTGAGGAAGCAGCATTTGCAGCTGAGATTGGTCATGTGGTAGGACCGGTAAAGACACAGTTTGGTTATCATCTGATCAAAGTTGAGAAGAAAAATGAGGCATCTGTGGCAGCATTTGATGAGGTAAAAGAGGCGATTAAGAGAAATTTGATTCAGCAGAAGCAGAATGCAGCATATAATGCAAAGGTTCAGGAACTGAAAGAAAAATATTTACAAAAATAAATGAGTGATACAAAGAATGCCGTAAAAGTGGTCGTAAGAATACACTTTACGGCATTTTTCGCATAGTTCAATTATTTTTACAAACCTGTTTATTTCTATCGGTTATTTTTATGTAGCTATGTAACTTACATTACTCCAATTGCATTACCCGATTCATATTCTTGGGCTGTTGTATTCCCAGCATCTGTTTCATCTTGCGGACGGTTGCATTGTATACAATCCAGATGATCAGGACAAGTACGAATAAGAGTGCCAGACACACAAGCAGTGAGGCAATTTCCGTGAAAGAATGGTGCCGTCATTTGCGTACATGATCATGGAAAAGAAGAAGTACATAGCGACCATTCCAATGATGGAAGGGGTAAAGAAGATTTTTCTCGTCTGTGCTTTTACTTCTTTTGTGAGGAATGCAGGGGAGGCGCCGAGTCGTTTCAAATCCTCAAAGACGTAGCGGTTGTTCAGGACGATGGAGATACTTCTTGTATAGCAGATGATCAGCGCTGCCATGACACAGATAATGGTGATAAAGAAGAACAGCATCAGATAAACTGCCGTTGTGCGAACAAAATCAGTGGAGTCCAGCATTTTGAAGGAAGGCATGTATTTCCATCCGAATCGGAAAGTGCTGCCGTCACAGTCTGCATAATCTACTTTTGCATCGGCTGCATACTCAGGTTCATCGAGAAAGTAACTTTTCCCATTGACGGAACGACCATATTTTACAACGCGGTCATAGTTGGATGAGATTGCGTATTTTTCTCCGAGTGCATCCATGAAAACATGGAATAATTTGTCGGCAATTCGTAGTTGTCTTCTCCGTCAATGTTAAACAGGACTTGATGTTCCTTCCATTCATCGCCTAGACCAACTTCCATATTTTCGTAGTCTGTATCGTTTAGAACATAATAGTTTGAGCGCCCGGAGAACAGACTGTAGTGCAGATAGCCGTCAAAAGTAACTGGAAGTTTTTTCATCGTCGTCATGTTGACGATTTGATCTGCGCCGGAGGTGAGCCAGTAGGTGTCGGTCTCGTCCTCATTGGAAACTGCTTTGTATGTTCCGGGTGCAACTTCTGTCTTCTGACCGGTTAGAAATTCAAAAGCGGAAGCGGTAAGGAAGGTTCCCTCATTGGCAAATTCCTCATAGACAGTGTAGAGTTTTCCGTCGTCCGTAGTTCGTTCTACCGTGGTTGACATGCCGAGAAGGATGGTTGCTTCTTCCTTGTAATCTTTAATCGAGAGGTCATAATCTTTGGCAAGATCTGCAATTTCTTCTTTCCCTGGAACCGGCTGACCGATGGGATAGTGGAAAGAATAATCATATGGAGTGGATTTTACTTGCATCGCCTGACTGGTCTGTAGCGTTGGGATATAGAACAGTGCGAAGGCGCCGCCAGCCACGAGCAGTGCGATGACCATCATATTATTTACAGTCTGTTTTCCATGAAATGTCATCATACTGCGTGAGATAATCCCTTTGTATGGATGCTTTTTATGATTTCCGAACCCGCGTACCACAATGTGCAAAAGAAACATATACAGACCGATGAAGAGCGGTATGTAAAGGAGGGGTAAAAATGGGGACGAAAAGCGCCGGAATACTACTTGATAAATCGTTGGTCCAAAATATCCGGCGGTTCCTCCGAGGATCATCAGCAAAATACCGACGGAGGCATACCATGGCTTTACATCCCGCACGGGTTCGTTTTTGTGTTCTTCATTCACGACATCCATAATGTTGGTGCGGTAAAGTGTCCGTCTTCCAAGGAGAAATGCAAAAAGTAAAATGATCAGGATAAAGGCTGCCGGAATCAGGAGACAGCGAAAGTCCAGAACCAAACGCATCTCAGTGCTATCTACAACAAGCAGACGGAACAGCTGCCAGATAGACCAGGCAAATGGAATCCCAAGTGAGGTTCCGAGCAGGGAAGCGCTTAAGGAAGTGACAGCAGTGTCCTTGTACAGATGATTTCGAAGTACTTTTTTAGAAGTTCCCAGTGCGAGGAAGATTCCGAGTTCTCTTGACTTCATGCGGAAGAAGATATTTCCGGCATAGATGGTAAAAATTACGCATCCGATGCAGGCGAGGGCGAAGATCATCATTGCCTGTTTTCTGCTGTCACCGCCTTCTGGAAGAACGAGAAGGACAGTCGGCGAAGTCAGGATCGCGGAGTAGGCTGTGATCAGTAAAAGCGCTGTAAAGTTACAGATAAAGTACAGTGTGTAATTTTTCCGGTTCTTTTTTCTTAAGGCAGAAAAAGTATCAGTTAAGGTTTTCATCGTTCTCTTCCTCCTCTTCTAACGTATTCATCTGTTTTAATTCCTCTAAAAGTGCATCGTGAAAAGCATGCTGGGAACTATTTCGTTCCATATTTTTATAGACAACTCCATCTTTGAGCAGGATGACACGGTCGCAGAAGGAGGCGGAAAAGCTGTCATGAGTCACCATGAAGATGGTTGCTTTCAGAGAAGCTTTTGCCTCCAGGAAAGAATCAATGACAGCGCGGCTGGATTTCGAGTCAAGATTTCCAGTTGGTTCATCTGCGAGGATCAGAAGAGGGGAGTTGATCAGTGCTCTTGCAACTGCGGTCCGCTGCCGTTCTCCACCGGAAATTTCTGCCGGATATTTGCCGGCAATCTGCGCAATACCAAATAAGTTACAGAGCCGGTCTGCCATCGTCTCTTCCTTTCTTCCCACATTTCCTCGGATGATCGCAGGGAGGAGGATGTTCTGCTGTACGGTTAGTCCGTCAAGCAGCATAAAATCCTGAAAGACAAATCCTAGTTTTTCGTTTCGGATATGTGCAAGGGCATCTTCCGACAAGCCTTTTAATTCTTTTTGTCCGAGTGTAATCTTGCCCTCCTCAAATGGAATGTAGCAGGAGATGCAGTTTAAAAGGGTGCTTTTCCCGGAGCCGGACGGGCCCATGACAGCGACAAATTCGCCTTGTGCAACGCTGAGACTGACGCCTTTTAACACCTCATAGCTGGTCGCTCCGACTGATAAGATTTATGAAGATTTTTACATACAGCATAGAAATACCACCTTTCTGAATTGTTTGAATGAAATCTGTATGGACAGAATCCGGAGTTTATGGAAATTTATGATCCCGGATTGTTCTTTTGTGTTGCTGTTGAAAAAAGTATAGCATGGAAAAGAAGAAGTAAAATTTGGGATGGAAAGAATGGCAGTTCTGATGTAATGTTTGGAGGGGGATGAGGAGAAATGTAAAAAATAGCAGCCGGAATGTAAAGTTTTGTATCCGGAGAGAGAAAAGCAGGAGGCGCAGAGACAAAGATTTATGTTATAATGCATAGGAAAATAGATGTGCCAGGAGATGGGGTGCACAATGGAAATATGTAAATGTCGCATGGAGACAAGGTATTCGGTGTGTGATAGTTCTTAATTCTGTGGACATTGAGGAGGTATAGATCATGTTAAGAATTGGAATCTGTGATGATGAATGCTATGCAAGAGATGCGCTTCGGTTGGAACTTGAGAAACTCTTAGAAGAAACCGAGGAGATTGTCTATGAGTTTTCCGGGGGAGAGACGGCGGTCAGTTGGCTGAAGAAACATCCGGGTGAGATTGACCTTCTGTTTCTGGATGTGGAGATGAAAGGGGTTAACGGAATCCGGACAGCGGAGCAGATCCGGGAATTGACACAAGAATCCAGATCGTGTTTGTGACTGGTTTTCGGGATTTTGTGTTTGAGGGGTACCGTGTGCAGGCAGTTGATTATCTTGTAAAGCCTGTGGATGCGGACCGGCTTTCCAGTGTGCTTTCGCGTGTGCGCAGACAGCTGGAGCAGGTGCGGCAGAAGCAGTTTGTCTTTCAGAATGGGGACGGCGTATACAGGCTTTACCAGGATGAAATACAGTATTTTTACAGTGAGAAGAGAAAAGTGGTGGCGGTGACAAGGGAAAAGGAGCTGTCCTTCTATGCCAAACTGGATGAGGTGGAAGCTCGGGTCGGAGAACTTTCGTGCGGATCCATCAGCGCTACCTTGTCAATGCAGATGCGGTGTCCTATATCGGCGCATCTTCGGTGCGGATCGGAAGCGAGGAACTGCCGATCAGCCGGGCGCTGAAGCAGGATGCGGTTGCAGCGCTTGCGAAAGCCATGATCGGTGGTGATCTCTCATGATAGAAAAAGTGATTCTTTCGATTGCGGAGTATTTCAGGGTGTTTCAGATAATCTGCTCAATCTTTATTGCTTTGGCAGTCAGCTTTACGATCGAACGATTTTTTGTGGTACGCCGACAGTGGTACTGGAAGCTTCTGCTCTTTGGCTGCAGTTGGCTCCTGAGCTCTATGCCGTTTTTTATCGGGGATCTGGTGAACCTCCCTCCGACGGTGCTGATATTTGTGGCGGGAATCCTGCTCGGATGTGAAGGAAGTCTGTTAAAAAAGCTGTCACTTTCCTTTATGATCATCAGCCTGACATCTTCTTTTAGTGTGCTGATAGATAATTATCTATTGTTGGCTGACAGTGAAATACCGACGGAGCAGGAAAGAATCGTCTATCTGTCTGTAAAACTGCTTTTTACCTGATGATCTATTGCAGTGTGAAAAAATTTGTCCCGAAGAAATCCTATGAGTTGTCCAATCGGCTCTGGAGTCTTTTGGGACTGTTGACGTTGACACCTTTTTGTACCGTTTTGTCGGTTGTGTTGTTTCAGGAGTACAATGGTGAAATTCTTACAGCAAATGCGGCGTTCAATAAGACGATCCTCTGTCTTTGTATCCTTTCATTTGTCGGTCTGATCTGGGCAGTCGTCGTGTTATCCCATCAGTATGAGCTGGAGTAGAGCAGCAGGCTTTTAGAAATGAATCAGCTCTATTATGAATCATTGGAGCGGCAGCAGCTGGAAGTCAGAAAACTGCGGCACGATATGACAAATCATCTTCAGACACTTGCAGGACTTTCCGGGGAGGAACACAAGGCATATCTCGACAAACTTCTGGATCGTCCGGGGATCAAAAGGAATGTACAGTATTGTGAAAATCCGGTGATCAATGCCGTGCTGAGTACAAAGACCGGCAAAATGGAGCTGGAACAGATTGCATTTGCGTATGATCTGCAAGTGCCGTCCAAAATTGACATGGATTCGGTGGATCTCTCGGTGTTGTTTGCAAACAGTCTTGACAATGCGATCGAGGCGTGTGAAAAATTGCCCGGGCAAAAAGAAAAATTTCTCTGCAGGCCAAGAATGAGAAGGATTGTTTGTGATGAAGATAGAAAACACTGCAAAAAGTGAAGGGAAAATTTCGGAAAAGGCTGCGCCGGGCCTCCTTCCGCAGACGACGAAGAAAGATCGGAAGCTGCACGGATATGGGTTGAAGAGCATTCAGGAGATCGTACAGAGATATGGGGGAAGCATGGAAATTACAAAAGAAGAGGAGCGGTTTGTGCTGTTTCTGTATATTCCGGGGATGATATAGCGCCCGGGATGGAACTTTATCTGCCCCAAAAGCTGTGCGGCAGACTTATCTTGGATCTGCAGACCGCACTCCCTGCGAGATAAAAAGAAGGACTGGTCGACTTATCCCTCTTTCTGTGATATGATAATCCTTGTATTAACAATCACAGAAAGGGGGATTTTCATGGAAAATATGTCTGAGGACAGAGAAAAAAATACGGCGAAAGAGCCGTCAAATCATATATGTATCGGGTTGTTGGCCCATGTAGATGCAGGAAAGACAACCTTGTCGGAAAGTATGCTCTATCTGAGCGGAAGGATCCGGCAGCAGGGAAGGGTGGACCATGGGAATGCCTATCTGGATACTTATGAACTGGAGCGTGCGAGGGGAATTACGATTTTTTCCAAGCAGGCAGAGCTTGTGTTTGGAGAACTGAAGGTTACACTGCTGGATACGCCGGGGCATGTGGACTTCTCAGCAGAAATGGAGCGGACACTCCGGGTGCTTGATTATGCAATCCTTGTGATCAACGGAGCGGACGGTGTGCAGGGGCATACGGAGACACTGTGGAAGCTCTTAAAGCAGTATCGGATCCCGGTCTTTTGTTCATCAACAAAATGGATCAAAATGGTACGGATGCAGAGAAATTGCTGGAGGAACTGCGTGTGAAGCTTTCAGGAAGCTGTATCCGGTTTGGGGAAGCGGAAGATTCGGAAGAATTTTTGGAAAATGTAGCTATGGCAGAGGAGCAGGTGCTGGAAACGTATCTGGAACATGGTACGATCGAACGGGGGGAGATTTCCAGACTGATCCGGGAGCGGAAAGTATTTCCGTGTTATTTTGGCTCTGCGTTAAAAAATATTGGGGTGAAGGAATTCCTTGCCGGCTTGGAATGCTATGCCAAAGAGCGGTCCTACCCGGAAGAATTTGGCGCAAAGTCTATAAGATCGCGCGGGATCCGCAGGGGAACCGTCTGACATATCTGAAAGTGACCGGGGGTGTATTAAAGTCCGGGATCTGATACGATATCAGGATGTAGAGGAGAAGGTTAGCCAGATCCGGATTTATTCCGGTGAGAAATATGATGCGGTTCAGGAAGTGCGTGCAGGGCGCGTGTGTGCGGTGACCGGGCTTACGAAAACGTATCCGGGAGAAGGACTTGGGGCAGAGCCACCATCGGAAGGGCCGGTGCTGACTCCGGTTTTAAATTATCAGCTGATACTCCCGGAAGGATGCGATACCCACGGAATGCTGCTCAAGCTTCGCCAGCTGGAGGAAGAAGATCCGGAGCTTCATATCGTGTGGAATGAGGAACTTGGAGAAATTCATGCGCAGTTGATGGGGGAAGTACAGACAGAGATTTTACAAAGTATGATCCGGGAACGATTTCAGACAGAGGTCACGTTTGGACCGGGAAATATTGTATATAAGGAGACGATCAAACGTCCGGCGGAAGGTGTCGGGCATTTTGAGCCGCTGCGCCATTATGCGGAAGTACATCTGCTTCTAGAACCAGGAGAATCGGGAAGTGGACTTGTGTTTGCGGCAGACTGCAGTGAGGATGTCCTTGACCGAAACTGGCAGCGGCTGATTTTAACACATTTGGCCGAAAAAGAGCATAGGGGTGTGCTGACTGGATCTTCGATCACAGATATGAAGATTACGCTTGTTGCAGGCAGGCACATCTGAAGCATACAGAAGGAGGAGATTTCCGTCAGGCAACTTACCGTGCGGTTCGCCAAGGGTTAAAATCGACAGAAAGTGTGCTTTTGGAACCGTACTATGAATTTCGGATGGAGATCCCGGCTGAATTTGTCGGAAGAGCACTGACAGATATTCAGAGAATGGCAGGAGAATTTCAGACACCGGATACAGAGGGAGACTTTGCGGTGATCACTGGGAGCGCTCCGGTATCTGAGATGAGGGATTATCAGCTGGAAGTGACAAGTTACACGAAAGGAAGAGGACGACTGTTCTGTACTTTAAAGGGATATGCACCTTGCCACAATGCAGGGGAAGTGATAGAGCAGATCGGATATGATTCTGAGGGAGATCTGGACAATCCGACCGGATCCGTTTTCTGTGCGCATGGAGCAGGTTTTCATGTCAGCTGGGATCAAGTGCCGGATCATATGCATTTGGAATATGTGTGGACACCTGAGGCAGAAAAAGAGAAATCGGCAATTGAGGCTAAGAAAGGTCAGGGAAGCGTACAGAGTGGAAGAGTTTCGAGTAGTTTTTCGAGAAGTGTTGAAGAGGATAAAGAACTAGAGGAAATTTCCTTCGTACCTATGGAAAAATAGAGAGAAAACGTCCGATTGCTGAGCGGCGAGTAGAGAGCCCGGAGGAAAGACAAAAGCGGATTCGAAAGGATCAGATGGAAGAATATCTGCTTGTAGATGGATACAATGTGATTTTTGCATGGGAAGATCTAAAAGAGCTTGCAAAAGTCAATATCGAAGGGGCGAGAAATAAACTGATGGATGTGTTGTGCAACTATCAGGGATTCAGGAAATGTAATCTGATTCTTGTGTTTGATGCATACAAGGTGCAAGGTCAGGAATTAGGGGTTCAGAAATACCATAACATCTATGTCGTGTATACGAAAGAAGCGGAGACTGCAGACCAGTATATTGAAAAAGTTGTTCATGAGATTGGAAGAAAATACCATGTAACGGTTGCTACTTCGGATAATGTAGAGCAGGTTGTGACACTGGGACAAGGTGGAAAGCTGTTATCTGCCCGGGAGCTTCGGACGGAGGTGGAAGAAGTGCAGCGCCAGATAAGAGAAGAATATCTGAATCGTCCGCAGAAGGGGAAAAACTATCTGTTTGATTACCTCGATGAAGAGATTTCCGGTCAGATGGAAGAGGTCCGACTTGGGAAAAAAGAGGTAAAGGATGTCTGGGGAGAGTGAAGATGCACGAAAGTGATGAATGGATGCAAACAAACTTGATATCATTCATTCCCACTTTCGTGTTTTTGTTTTATAACATTTCTTCTAGTGTCTGATAAAGTGATAGGGAGTTCATTTCGTCGATTGTAAATTCTTTTGTAAAAGCGATGATTCCATCTTGAATCTCCTGGCGGCTGTAATTGTGATCCGATAAGAAATTATCGGTATATTCGTTAATATGCGAATAGAACGTCAGTCCCATCAGCAGATAGTCTTTGCTGTCAGGTTCGACATTTGCGTATAGAAGGTTCTCGGCTTCGTTGATTTTTCCGCCGTCTGCGAGGGAAAGGATGCGTGCGAAAATATCATCGCATGGGGTGTAAAGCCCATCAGAGGGCAGTTCATAGACCGTATCTGACTTCCCAGTGATCAGCTTGATGAAGAAGCTGACGATACTTTTGATCATCCGCATAATATAATCTTGCTCAAATTCCATAGAGACCCCTCCTTATTTCCGAAGCATAGTTTCGGTGTGATGTAGTGTTACAGTTGTAAGCATATCAAGTTGGACTTTGCCAACGGTGTTGTACAATTTCGATCAGTCAAGGAAATCTGTGTCATCATCGAACTGTCTGGCAAGCTTTTTCTGGCGATACTTTGTGAAAGTTCCCATTAGAAACAAAACTACAAACATCAAAAAGAAAATACTGATGGCAAACAGGGCGCAAATGGACAGTACATGTTCAGAGCCGTTGCATGCGAGACCTGCGCCGAGTAAAAAGGTAAAAATCAGTGTTCCAATCAGGCTGGCACTAAGATAAGTCGTCATACATGGTGTAGAGTCATATCCCCAAAGCCCTTTCTTCACACAGCCGATCACAACGATCAGACATCCGACCAGAAATGAAATATTTTCTCCGGCAATCTGTTTTGGACCTGCCCCGAGAAAAAGTGATTGCACCAGAAGTGACAGAAGGAGTACGCCCCACATAATCCAGAATCCAGTGCGTTCTACTTTCATCATTTCCAGTTCCTGACGTTCGTCAATAATTTTCTTCATAGCTACTCAACCTCCCAAAATAAATCGTCTAATGTTTTGCCCAAAGCCTTGCAGATTCGGATACATAGTTTCAGCGAAGGATTGAAATCTCCGGCTCAATCATACCGATCGTCTGTCTGGTCACATCGGTCATCTCTGCAAGCTGGACTTGCGAAAGTCCTTGTTCCATGCGGGCAATCTTTAGTTTCATATTTTTCATATACGGTTAAGAATCTCCCTTCCAGCCAGTAGATGCAATGCATGCTGCTGACTTGATTTCTGTCTTCTTGTCTTCAGTATATGAAATATATAAAAGTATGTCAAGTATATATTGCATTTTGTGCAATATAGTTTGCATACAGGGCGCCGTAAAAGTATTATTTTGAAAACAAAAGAAGACAGAAACATTGTAAAGCAAATACGAAAAGTCTTGCTTTGCTCAGTTTCTGTCTTCTGTATCAAATTTGCAAAGGTATCTGTCTGACTAGCAGATTAATTCCGCCTGTCAAATCCATGGATCCAGTCTGCTTTAAAATAGTAGATGATAAATAAAATCGAACTTAATGTCCAGGTGATCGGGTATGCCCAGAAGATGACTTTAATATCTGGGATAATCCGGACAGCGACGGTAATGTAAGATACACGGATTATGCACCAGCAGATCAGCATAACGAACATCGGTATCGTAGATTTTCCAGCCCCGCGGAGGATTCCGGCAATACAGTGCGAAAATGCGAGGAGGAAGTAGAACAAAGTAATGGTACGTGCCTGTGCAGTTCCAAAAGCTACCACTTGTGGATCATTGTTAAATGCGGCAACAAGGTATGGAGCGGTAAAGAAGATAATGATTCCGACAATCTCTGCCATAGTAATGGAACAGAGCACACCGAATTTTGCGCCTTTTTTTGCACGCTCGTACTGTCTGGCGCCGAGGTTCTGGCTGATAAAGGTAGTCAGAGACAGTGCAAAGCATGTGATCGGCAGGAAGCCAAATCCCTCGATCTTTGAGTAAGCACCGCAGCCGGCAACTGCCATTTTCCCAAAGGAGTTGATGTTGGACTGCACGATGACATTTGCGAAAGAAATGATCGAGTTCTGGAAGCCAGAAGGAAGTCCGTTAGAAATAATCAGCTTTAGCATTGGAAAGTCAAAGCGGATTTTCTTTAGGTCAATTTGATAATCTTCTTTGCAGCGCATCAGATGGATCAGGCAGAGGATTGCACTTAAAAACTGTGAAAGGATTGTGGCGACGGCTGCGGATCCCACACCAAATCTGAACACACCGATAAAAAGCAAATCTAGAACTACATTTGTCACAGAGGAAATGATCAGGTAGATCAAAGGATGTCTGCTGTCACCGACAGACTGAAGGATTCCAACAAAAATATTATAAAGTACAAATGCAATGGATCCGAGGAAGTAGATGCGGAAATACAGCACTGAATTTTTTAATACATCTGCGGGAGTTCCCATCCACCTAAGAAAAGTAGGTGTCATGATCAGTCCGATGGCAGTCAAAAGAATTCCTGCCACAATTCCAAAAGCAACGGTTGTGTGAATGGCATCCTGTACTTTTTCCTTCTCGCGTGCGCCAAAGTATCTGGCAATGACGACGCCGGCACCAAGTGAGATGCCATTGAAAAAGCCGACCATTAGAAAAATGAGACTTCCGGAAGAACTGACAGCGGCAAGGGCATCACTTCCAAGGAAGTTTCCAACAATCAGGGAGTCGGCGGTGTTATAGAGCTGCTGGAAGAGGTTTCCAAGGAACAGCGGAATGGCAAATAGGATCATCCGTTTCCAAATGGGCCCTCAGTCATTAAAGTAGACTTTGTTTTCGTATTCATAATTCAGATCTCTCCATTCCTAAAATAATATCTTTTCTTATTATAGCATGCCTTCTGATCAGTGAACAAAAAAGTTGTATGAATGAGAAAAATATATTATAATACACAATAATTTGCAACGATTGTGGAAAGAGCCAGACGAGATAAAGACATTTACAGAGGAGGAAGAAAATATCTCGAAAGAAAGGGTACAGAGAATGGGAAAAAAAGGGATTATTTTTGATTTAGACGGAACGATTTTGGATTCGATGCATATCTGGGAAGAAATTGATAAGAAATTTCTTGGAAAAAGAGGACTGGAAGTTCCGGAAGATTATTTGAGAAGTATTGCGCCTCTTGGGTTTGAACGGGCGGCAGTCTATACCATTGAACGGTTTGGATTTTTAGAAACACCTGAGCAGATCATTGCAGAATGGTATCAGATGGCGACAGATGCTTATGCAAATCAAGTACAGCTAAAGCCGTCAGCAGAGGAATATCTTCGTTATCTGAAAAAACGGGGGATCAAGATTGGAATTGCAACATCCTGTGAACCGCAGATGTTTTTGCCGGCATTGGAGCGAAATGGAATTTTGGATCTGTTTGAGTCCTACACAACTGTGCGAGAAGTACCGAGGGGAAAAGAGTTTCCGGATATTTATGAGAGACAGGCTGAAAAGATGGGACTTTTGCCGGAAGAATGTACAGTATTTGAAGATATTCTAAAAGCGGTACAAGGGGCGAATGCAGGAGGATTTTATACGGTAGGTGTGTACGATGCACATTCAAAAGATGAATGGGAAGAAATCCAAAGGCACGCAGACAGCTTTATTTACAGCTATAAGGAGTTGATCAGATGAAGAAGATTATTTTAGCTTCCGGTTCGCCGAGACGCAGAGAGTTGCTCGAGCAGATCGGATATACATTTGAGGTTGTGACAAGCGAAAAAGAAGAGGTATATCAAAGCACGGAACCGCAGGAAATCGTAAAGGAACTGGCGCTTTTAAAAGCAAAGGACGTGGCGGAGAAGACTGCATCGGATAGAGAAGAAGATTGTGGCCAGATAATCATCGGTGCAGATACTGTTGTGGTGCATGAAGGAAGATTTAGGAAAGCCAAAAGATAAGGAAGATGCAGAGCGCATGCTGGAAGCACTTCAGGGGGATACCCATGATGTTTATACCGGAGTAGCTGTGATCTGCTATGACAAGGAGGAGCAAGAAGAAGTCATTTCCCATGCGGTCCAGACAAAAGTATATGTAGATGTAATGACAGAGGAGGAGATTCAGTCCTATATTGCTACTGGGGAACCAATGGATAAAGCGGGCGCATACGGAATACAAGGCAGATTTGCAGCACATATTGCAAAGATTGACGGGGATTACTATAATGTGGTCGGACTTCCGGTGTCTTATATTTATAAAGTGCTTCGGGAAAAAATCTGATTATTAAACATGGAAAAAGCCTTTGTTTTTGCGATTTGAAGGAAGTTATAGGGTAAAAAGCAGGAAAAAATAAAAAAACATAGGAATGTAGAAGAAAATCTTTTACATTCTCTTTGTTTTATATTATAATACTGTTGCAATATGCAGAGATGCCGGATTTATGATTCTGACATCCTGTGCAGGAAGCAAGTAAATTAAAGAAATAGATTTGGAGAGTGCAAAAGATGGAACGTAAAGTAGGTACTATATCAAGAGGAATCCGCTGCCCGATCATCAGAGAAGGCGACAACCTCGCAAATATTGTAGTAGAAAGTGTATTAGATGCAGCAACAAGCGAAGGCTTTGAGTTAAGAGACAGAGATGTCATCTCCCTGACAGAGTCAATCGTTGCAAGAGCACAGGGAAACTACGCTTCTGTTGAGGCAATCGCAAGTGATGTAAGAGAAAAATTAGGCGGTGAGACAATCGGTGTTATTTTCCCGATCTTATCCAGAAACCGTTTTGCGATCTGCTTAAAAGGAATTGCGATGGGCGCAAAGAAGTAGTTCTTATGCTGAGCTATCCGAGTGATGAAGTTGGAAATCAGCTTGTATCTTTAGATAAGCTGGATGAAGCAGGAATCAATCCATACAGCGATGTACTTACTTTGGAGAAATACAGAGAACTGTTCGGAGAGAATAAGCATGAATTTACAGGTGTAGATTATGTAGAATATTACGGACAGCTGATCAGAGAAGCAGGTGCAGAAGTAGAGATTATCTTTGCAAACAATCCGAGAACAATCTTAGATTATACAAAGAATGTAATGACTTGTGATATCCACACAAGAGCAAGAACAAAACGTATTCTCAAAGCAGCAGGTGCAGAGCGTGTATGCGGAATGGACGACATCCTGACAGCGCCGGTAGATGGAAGCGGATGCAATGAGAGATATGGATTGTTAGGATCTAACAAGTCTACAGAAGGCATGATCAAGTTATTCCCAAGAGAGTGCCGTGATCTTGTAGATGAGATTCAAAACAGATCTTGGACAAGACAGGAAAACATGTGGAAGTAATGGTATACGGAGATGGAGCATTTAAAGATCCTCAGGGAAAAATCTGGGAATTAGCTGATCCGGTTGTATCTCCGGCATTCACAGACGGACTTCGCGGAACTCCGAACGAAGTAAAATTAAAATACCTTGCAGATAACGATTTCAAAGATTTAAGCGGAGAAGCTTTAAAAGAAGCAATTTCCAAGAGAATCAAAGAAAAGAGTGACAATCTTGTCGGAGATATGGCTTCTCAGGGAACAACACCGAGACAGCTCACAGATCTGATTGGTTCCCTCTGTGACCTTACAAGTGGTTCCGGAGACAAAGGAACACCGGTTGTGTTAGTGCAGGGATACTTTGATAACTACACAAACTAGTGTAAAAAGCAGAAACGAGACAGCAGTAAGAACTGTTAAAAGTTTATAAAGACTGGAAATGAGGCATTGCCGATGATCAGAAGATCATTTGGCAATGCCTTTTCCAATAGTTCAAAAAATGCAATATTTTGTATAAAAAAGCACAAGAAAATGTGAAAGAAAGGTGATACGATACAGTTAGATGAAACAGCAAAGGGAGGAAAAGAACTATGGAAATTAAAAAAGAGAATATGGAGTGGCTTGCAGAAGCGATGCACTATGTAAAGAGCAAAGTGAATGAGAATCTGCCAAAGTATTCAACAGTTTTTCCGACATCAAGTTCCGAAAACCTGATTTATGGAGAAATGGGAAATAAAGATTGGACAGAAGGATTTTGGACAGGGATTTTGTGCCTTTTGTATGAAGACACAAACGAGGAAAAGTATCTTTCTGCATTGGAGACATTGCTCCGCACATTTCAAGAGAGATTAGATCAGAATATTGATTTAAATACACATGATATTGGATTCTTATACTCTTTATCCACACTTGCGGGTTATAAAATTACAGGAAATGAAAAGGCACCGGAACTCTCGGTGCGCGCTGCGAATTGTCTTATGGAACGATACAGTGAAAAGGCTCAGATTATTCAGGCGTGGGGCAATTTGGAAGATCCAAAAGAAAAAGGAAGAATGATCATTGATTGTTTGATGAATTTATCATTATTATACAATATCAGTGAGATTACCGGAGAAAAGAAATATAAAGAAGCAGCAGAACATCATGCAAAACAGGCTCAAAAATATTTAGTTAGAGAAGATTATTCTACTTACCATACATATTATATGAATGTAGATACAGGAGAACCGATCAAAGGAGTGACAGCCCAAGGGTATTCCAATAATTCGGCATGGGCGAGAGGACAGGCATGGGGCGTTTATGGATTTGCGCTCAGCTATGCACATACGGGGATTCTTGCATGTGGGCTTCTGGAATTAAGTAAGCACCTTCAGGTCTTAGATCCAAGAAAGAAAGAATATGAGGAAACGGCAGTTCAAATTGTGAAGTCACTGTTTGAAAATTATACAACGGAGAAAGATCTTTCAAATGGGATTATCAAACATGGAGTATATGCAATTCCATTCCATGTTGGAGTCGATGAATGTTGTATCTGGGGAGACTATTTTTATGTGGAAGCATTAATGCGTTTAAGAAATGTCTGGAATATGTATTGGTAAGGGAGAAGAAAATGAAAGAAAAGAACATGTTTTCTCTTGAGGGAAAAGTTGCACTCATTACAGGGGGCACCTATGGAATCGGATTTGCAATCGCTGCTGCGTTTGCTGAGGCAGGAGCAAAAATCGTGTTTAACTGTTTGCAGCAGGAACATTTGGAGAAAGCGATAGAAGAATATCAGGCAAGAGGAATTTGTGCAGAAAGGATATGTCTTTGTGATGTC
>ENA-OQIC01000483-OQIC01000483.1-human-gut-metagenome-genome-assembly--contig:-NODE-483-length-17565-cov-2.098234_pt1 | contig 17565 bp, 20 predicted proteins | sample MGYA00242572_ERZ504736 | MGnify/ENA primary metagenome ERZ504736 (study PRJEB26092, sample SAMD00036201) | human gut metagenome | host: Homo sapiens | study: EMG produced TPA metagenomics assembly of... | reverse complement strand
AAAGAAAAAGGATCTGCAGATCAAAGATACATAAAGTATCAAAAGGGTTTGCAGATCCTTTTCTTATATTCTAGGTTCAACTCAAATTTAATTTTTAGCAGTGAGGGCTTCATTCTCAGCAGCAAGTATTTCATCTTCATCTTCATCACTCATGGAATAAGCAATATTCACACTATGATCAGCAATACGCTCTAATTCAGAAAGCATATCGGAGAACAATAAACCAGCTCTTGGCTCACATTCGCCTTTGGCAAGACGTTTGATATGGTGTTTTTGATATCTGCGTTCCATTTTGTCAATCGAAGCTTCCAGAATTGCAATCTCAGCAAGCTTTTCTTCAGGTTTGTTGACACCATCTTGTTCCATGAAACACTCCAGGGAAAGTTTTAACAGTTTGGAAACAGCAGTGTACATCTTTTTGATTTCTTCTTTTGCATCTCCAGTAAGTCCAGTGTTATGTTTGATCTCTGTTTTTGTAAAATCAGCAAAATTTTCTGCGTGATCACCGATACGTTCGATATCATTAACAACATAAAACATGGAACCCAAGATCTTCTGATCGGCTAAAGGCAGTGATAGCTGGTTGGACTTTACCAGATAATCAGTGATCGCATGACTGACATTATTGATATCTTCCTCGCGATGATAGATTTTATCAACAAATTCATCGGATTGATTTAGAAATCCGTGGATGGCATGGTCTAAATTCTCCTGTGCCATATTAGCCATACGTCTTAACTCATTCTTCGCCTGAGGGATCATTGTTGCAGGAGATTTTAAGGAAATCTCTGTAATATACTGCAGTTCATTATGGTGAACTTTTTCATCTTTTCCACGGATGATCTTCTCTGTTAATGCAACAACTAAAGGTGTACATGGGAACATAAATAATACTTCAATGATCTTAAATGTTGTATGAGCATTTGCAACACTTCGTCCAAGATTTCCACCGGAAATACTTAAGAAAAAGTTTGTGATAGGAGTAAGTGCAAAGCTAAGTCCTGTAAAGATGATGATACTTCCAAATACATTAAATAAGAAATGGATCATCGCAGCACGTTTTGCACCTTTGTTACCACTTAAGCTGGCAAGCAATGCGGACACACAAGATCCCATATTACATCCAAGAATAATAAAGAAGCAGATTGGAAGATGTAATAATCCCTGAGATGCCATCAAAAGAACGATACTTACAGTAACAGAAGAACTCTGTAAGATCGCAGTCATGATAAATCCAAATAAAACACCAAGGAAATGGTATCCAGTGTCTGAAGGAAGATGTGATCAAAGGTGAATCCCTTAACACAGACATAGCACTTGACATGGAAGTTAATCCCATAAATAAAACACCAAATCCAAGAATAACTTCTCCCACTTTCTGGACGGTAGGATTATTCATAAATAATACCATAATAACACCCGCCATTAAAAAGACAGGGGCAATCTCAGAAAGGTTAAAAGAAACAAGCTGGGAAGTAACAGTAGTACCAATGTTAGCACCAAGGATAACTCCAGCAGCCTGAGACAGGTTCATAAGCCCTGCATTTACAAAGCTGACTACCATAACAGTAGCAGCACTAGAGGACTGAATAACAGCGGTAAAAAAGATTCCGACTAACATACCCGTTAAACGGTTTGTAGTAAATATTTCAAGAATCCGGCGAAGCTTCGCACCGGCAGCTTTCTCAAGTCCATCGCTCATCAGTTTCATCCCATAAAGAAAGAGGCCAAGGCCTCCCATCAGAGCAAGTATGATAGTATAGTTCATACGACAGTTCTCCTTCTTAACAATAACTTAACATAAATATTACTTATATTTTACTTTAAACGAAGCAATGTGACAAGAAAAATATCGAAAAATTTGGTTGAAGAGTAGTTGCCACAAAATTAAAATTGTCTAAGCAGAACATTCATGTTATAATTAAAGATACTGTAAAAATAGAGATGAATTATATAAAGTAGGAGAAATAATAGAATGGAACAGTTAAAGAACGAGTCGTCAAGACAGTATGAATATATGGAAGAAATGAAAAATGGGTTCAGAAAAAGTCTGGAGAATTGGGAAGGAAGCTCACATGCCATGTAACCACATTTGGCTGCCAGATGAATGAAAAAGACTCTGAAAAGTTATTAGGGATCTTAGAAACGATCGGATATGAAGAAGTTGAAACAGAAGAAGCAGACTTTCTGATCTTTAATACATGTACAGTTCGTGAGAATGCCAATACAAAGTTATATGGACATTTGGGGCAGGTTAAGAAGATGAAAGAGAGAAATCCACAGATGATGATCGGGTTATGTGGATGTATGATGCAGGAAGAGCATGTGATCGAGAAGATTCGTTCAAGCTATAAATTTGTAGATATCATCTTTGGAACACACAATATCTTTAAATTAGCAGAATTATTAAAAGCAAGAGTAGACTCCAAGGGAATGATCGTTGATATCTGGAAAGATACAGACCAGATCGTGGAAGATCTTCCAAGTGACCGTAAATTCTCATTCAAATGTGGAGTTAATATTATGTATGGATGCAATAACTTCTGCAGTTACTGTATCGTGCCATATGTAAGAGGAAGAGAAAGAAGCCGTAAGCCAGAAGATATCATCAAAGAAGTAAAGCAGGTCGTATCAGAAGGTGTCAAAGAAGTGATGCTTCTTGGACAGAATGTAAATTCTTATGGAAAGACATTAGAAGAACCAATGTCATTTGCTGAATTATTAAGAGAAGTAGAGAAAGTCGAAGGACTAGAAAGAATCCGTTTTATGACACCACATCCAAAGGATTTATCGGATGATCTGATCGAAGTGATGGCAACAAGCAAGAAAGTATGTAACATATGCATCTTCCAATGCAGTCAGGAAGCAGCCGTTTGTTAAAATTGATGAACCGTCATTATACAAAAGAACAGTATGTAGCACTTGCTAAGAAGATTCAGGAGAGAATCCCTGGAGTGTCTTTTACAACAGATATTATCGTAGGATTCCCTGGAGAGACAGAAGAAGATTTCAAGGAGACATTAGATGTTGTAAGAGAAGTTGGATTTGACAGTGCATACACATATGTATATTCGAAACGTTCTGGAACACCAGCAGCGAGCATGGAAGATCAGGTGGACAAAGATGTGATCAAAGATCGTTTTGACAGACTTCTTGCCTTATTAAAAGAGACATCTGCAAAGAATTGCAAGAAGAAAGTCGGAGATATCGAGAGAGTCTGATCGAAGAAGAGAATACGCACGAAGAAGGAATGTTAACAGGAAGATTGGAAAATAACCTGTTAGTTCATTTTAAAGGATGCAAAGAACAGATTGGTACAATGGCAGATGTTAAATTAGTTGAGGAAAAAGGTTTCTATTATATGGGAGAGCAGATCCATGGCTAAAAAAGGAAAACTGACACCAATGATGCAGCAGTATATGCAGATCAAAGAAGAGAATAAAGATTGTATCTTATTTTATCGTCTCGGAGATTTCTATGAGATGTTCTTTGATGATGCACTGACAGCATCCAAAGAATTAGAGATCACATTAACAGGGAAGAACTGTGGACTTGAGGAGCGCGCACCAATGTGTGGCGTTCCTTATCATGCTGTGGATTCCTATTTAAATAAATTAGTAGAAAAAGGATATAAAGTCGGGATCTGTGAGCAGGTTGAAGATCCAAGCCAGGCAAAGGGAATCGTAAAACGAGAGATCGTGCGTATTGTAACGCCAGGAACGAATATTTCCCAGCAGAGTCTTGATGATGAGAAAATAACTATCTGATGTGTATTTTGCAAATGATGGAAGTTACGGAATTTCATTTGTTGATGTTACAACGGGGATTTTAGAACAACATCAATGGATAGTTTAGCGAAAGTCAGAGATGAGATCTTCAAGTTCGAGCCGGCAGAGATCGTTTGTAATGATGCATTTTTGATCAGTGGCATGGATTTTGATTACTTAAAAGACAAGATGTCGATCGTGATCTCAAGCATTGAGCCATACCATTTTGATGAAGAACAGGCAGAGGAAAGGATCAAGCGTCAGTTCAAAGTAGGAAATTTAGAAGGTCTTGGACTTTTGGATCATCCAATGGGAGTGATCGCAACGGGTGCATTGCTTGGATATCTTCATGAGACACAGAAGAGTTCTCTGGATCATCTGATGCATATTGAAGCTTATGAGACAAGTGAATTTATGATCATCGACAGCTCCAGCCGTAGAAATTTGGAACTTTGTGAGACATTACGTGATAAACAAAAAAAAGGGTCACTCTTATGGGTATTAGATAAGACAAAAACAGCCATGGGTGCCAGAATGCTAAGAAACATGGTTGAGCAGCCATTGGTGGACAAGAAAAAGATCGAAGAGAGATACGATGCGATCACAACACTTACGGATCAGACGATCGTAAGAGAAGAATTAAGAGAATACTTAAATCCGATCTATGATCTGGAACGTTTAATGACAAAAGTAAGTTATAAGACAGCGAATCCAAGAGATATGATCGCATTTAAAACATCGTTGGAATTGCTGCCTGCGATCAAAACAGTTCTTGAAGAATGCAAAGATCCATTATTGTCTGGATTAAGAGAAGATTTAGATCCATTGGAAGATATCCACAATCTTTTGGAAGATTCCATCATTGAAGAACCACCGCTTGCGATCAAAGAAGGTGGGATCATCAAGGAAGGATTCAAGGAAGATATAGACAAATTAAAACGTGCTAAACAGAAGGAAAGCAATGGTTGATGGAACTTGAGGAACGGGAACGTGAAAAAACAGGGATCAAGAACTTAAAGATCAAGTTTAATAAAGTATTTGGGTACTATTTAGATGTGACAAATTCCTACAAAAATCTTGTACCTGATCATTATATCCGTAAGCAGACACTGGCCAATTCCGAACGTTACACAACCGAAGAATTAAACCAGCTGGCGGATACGATCCTGGGTTCCGAAGACCGTCTGTATGCGTTAGAATATGAAACGTATGTTATGATCCGTGAAACATTAGCAGGAGAGATGGAACGAATCTCAAGAACAGCGAATGTGATCGCGCAGATCGATGCACTTGCCTCCCTTGCATATGTCGCAGAACGCAATCATTTTGTACGTCCGAAGTTAAATGTCAGAGGGACGATTGATATCAAGGATGGAAGACATCCGGTTGTAGAGCAGGTGATTCCAAATGATATGTTTATTTCTAATGATACATATCTTGATAACAAGAAGAATCGTGTAGCGATCATCACGGGACCAAACATGGCAGGTAAATCAACTTATATGAGGCAGGTTGCCCTGATCGTATTAATGGCACAGATTGGTTCCTTTGTACCAGCGGCGAAAGCAAATATCGGTATCGTAGATCGCATCTTTACAAGGGTTGGAGCATCAGATGATCTTGCTTCTGGACAGAGTACATTTATGGTTGAGATGAGTGAAGTTGCCAATATTTTAAGAAATGCAACGAAAAACAGTTTGTTGATCTTAGACGAGATCGGACGTGGAACGAGTACATTTGATGGGTTGTCCATTGCATGGGCAGTTGTGGAATATATCAGCAATTCCAAGCTCCTCGGTGCAAAAACTCTGTTTGCGACACATTATCATGAACTGACAGAGTTAGAAGGTAAGATCGACAGTGTACATAACTACTGCATTGCTGTCAAAGAACAGGGAGATGACATCGTGTTCCTGCGTAAGATCGTAAAAGGTGGTGCAGATAAGAGTTATGGAGTGCAGGTTGCAAAACTTGCCGGAGTCCCAGATGCCGTGATCAATCGAGCAAAAGAGATCGCAAGAGAATTAGAAGAACATGATCTGACGTCAGGAGCGAAGGATATCATGCCATATGGAGAGGCACAACAGTTAAGTTTCTTCAGAGAAAGCGATGAACCAACGATGGAACATCCATTTATGGCAGAACTAAGAGAAAAAGACCTTTCTGACATGACACCGCTGGAAGCATTGAATTATTTATATGTGTTACAGGAGAAGTTAAAGAACGAGGAGTAATTTTATGGCGAAGATACAATTACTAGATCAAAAGACGATCGATAATATTGCAGCAGGAGAAGTTATTGAACGGCCAGCTTCTGTTGTCAAAGAGCTTGTGGAAAATGCAGTGGATGCAAAAGCAAATGCAGTGACTGTGGAGATCAAAGACGGCGGAATGACATTGATCAGGGTAACTGACAATGGGATCGGAATTCCAAAAGATCAGGTAAAGACTGCATTTTTACGTCATGCGACAAGCAAGATCCGTTCGGTTGAAGATCTGTTAAGTGTATCTTCTCTTGGATTTCGAGGAGAGGCATTATCAAGTATCAGCGCAGTTGCACAGGTTGAGCTGGTAACGAAGACTGCAGAAAGTTTCAGCGGAGTATCCTATAAGATCTATGGAGGCGAGGAAGAAGCTTTTGACGATATCGGAGCACCCGATGGAACAACATTTCTGGTAAAGAATCTGTTTTATAATACGCCAGCAAGAAGAAAATTCTTAAAGAGTGCGACAACCGAAGCAGGGTATGTAGAACAGATGATGGTACACATTGCCCTAAGTCATCCGGAAATTTCATTTAAATTTATCCATAACAATAAAAATAAGATTTATACTTCTGGAAATGGTAAGGTAAAGGACATCATCTATCATATTTATGGGCGAGATGTGGCAGGAGCATTGATTCCGCTAGAAGCACAAAATGAAGATGTGAAAGTCACGGGATTTGTTGCAAAACCGTATGTTTCCAGAGGAAACAGAAACTATGAGAGTTACTTTATCAATGGAAGATATATCAAAAGCTCGATTATTTACAAGGCAATTGAAGAAGGATATCGTACCTTTACGATGAAACACAGATATCCATTTGTGTGCCTTGATTTCAAGATCGATCAGGAACTGCTGGATGTGAATGTTCATCCGACAAAGATGGAGATCCGTTTCCGAAATGGAAGAGAAATCTACGAGCTTGTAGTAGATGCAGTCAGAGCGGCATTACTTCAGAAAGATCTGGTGCAGGATGTATTAAGAGAGACACCGAAGAAGAAAGAATTGCCGAAGACAAAAGAAAGTGAAAAGCCTGAGCCATTTGAGGTAAACCGAAGGAAAGAAGAGATTCAAAAGGTGGAGCAGCAAGGGCAAGGTGTACAACAGAAGGTTGAAAAGCAAAGGCAAGGTGTACAACAACAGATTGAAAAGCCGTCACATCCTGTAAAGAAAACACCAACAGCCAGCGAATCATCAAAAATACAAAGAAACCGACTTATGCAGGCTTAAACTACAATACTCAGAAAAAAGAATTTCCACAATACAAGACCGATGAATTAAGCAGCAATCAGATGACACTAAGAGAAGATCCAGTATTTTCAGTTCAGGCAAGAGCTGACCGCAAGATCTTAGGTCAGCTCTTTAAGACATATTGGCTTATTGAGTACGAAGACCAGTTATTTATCATGGACCAGCATGCAGCACACGAAAAAGTCAATTATGAGAGGCTGATGAAGAATTTCAAAGAAAAAGAAATATACAGCCAGAGATTAGAACCGCCAATGGTTGTGACGGTTTCTATGACGGAAGCAGAAGCGTTAACAAGATACAAAGATGCATTCGCGGGTTTAGGATTTACGATTGAATCTTTTGGAGGGAATGAATATTGTATCCGGGAAGTTCCAGCCAATCTCTATGGAATCGGGGAAAGAGACTTATTTATGGAACTTTTAGATGCGGTAAGTCAAGAAAATGGTACCTTGGATACAGAAGTGATCGCATCAAAGATTGCGACAATGGCATGTAAGATGTCGATCAAGGGAAATCAGAGAGTATCGTTAATGGAAGTAGAACATCTTTTAGATGAACTGATGAAGCTGGAAATCCATACCAGTGTCCAACATGGAAGACCAACGATCATCAAGATGAGTAAGTATGAGATAGACAAGAAGTTTAAGAGAATCGTATAGTGAAACCAGACAAGGAGGGAAGACTATGACAGATCAGGAATTATTAGATCTTGCAGATAAAGCAAAAGAGAAAGCATACGCACCATATTCCAGATTTCAAGTAGGAGCAGCAATTCTTACCAAAGAAGGAAAAGTATTCACCGGGTGTAATGTGGAGAATTCTTCTTATGGAGCAGCCATTTGTGCAGAGAGAACAGCGGCAGTCAAAGCTGTCAGTGAAGGATATCATGACTTTGAAATGATCGCGATCGCATCCAATGGCAGTGACAAAGAAACGGTTTATCCATGCGGGATCTGCCGCCAGTTTCTACATGAATTCAATCCAGATCTGAAAGTAATCTGTCAAAGCCCAGATGGATTTGAAACATATCGATTATCAGAACTTATGCCGAAAGGATTTTAAATAGATGAACCAATGGTAATTTTAACAGGACCGACAGCAGTTGGAAAAACAGAACTGTCGATCCGATTAGCAAAGATCTTAGATGCAGAGATCATTCCGCAGATTCTATGCAGGTTTATAAGAAGATGGATATCGGAACTGCCAAGATCATGCCGGAAGAGATGGAAGGGATCAAGCATTATCTAGTAGATGAACTTGATCCTAAAGAAGAATTTCATGTAGCGAGATTTCAGCAGATGGCAAAAGATGCCCTAAAGGAAATCTATGCAAAAGGCAAGATTCCACTGATCGTTGGTGGAACAGGATTCTATATCCAAAGTCTTTTATATGATATTGATTTCACAAAAGAAGATGGAGATCAGGAATACAGAAAACAACTGGAAGAAAAAGCTAAAAGAGAAGGAAAACGACAGTTTATACGAGATGTTAAAACAAGTCGATCCAAAATCTACAGAAAAGATTCATAAAAATAATGTAAAGCGGGTGATCCGTGCATTAGAATTTTATAAATTAAATGGATATCCGATCTCAGAGCATAATGAGAAGGAAGCAGCAAAGACCTCACCATATAATTTTGCTTATTTTGTATTAAACCACAAAAGAGATATCTTATATGACAGGATCAATCGCCGCGTTGATATTATGGCGGAACAAGGATTGATCGATGAAGTAAAACGATTAAAAGAAGAAGGATATGAAAAAACAATGGTTTCCATGCAGGGAATCGGGTATCGTCAGGTGTTTGAGTATTTAGAAGGAAATCTTTCTTTGGAGGATACGATCGAACAGATCAAGAAAGACACCAGACATTTTGCAAAGCGTCAGCTGACCTGGTTTGGAAGAGAAAAGGAAGTCTGTATGGTAGATAAATCACAATTTGGGTCAGAAGATGAGATTTTAACATATATGCTTACAATATTAAAAGAAAAGGGGATCTATGATGGATCAGTTAAAGAACTATTATAAAGAAATGGGCGTCGATGAGAAAGTCTTCGACTATGCACAGGAAGTAGAAAAGGGATTAAAAGATCGTTTTGAAACGTTAGATGCGATCGCACAGTTAAACCAGATCAAGGTATTAAATGCGATGCAGAAACATCAGATCGCGGAAATGCATCTGGGTGGCACAACAGGATATGGATACAATGATTCTGGAAGAGAAGCTGTGGAAGCATTGTATGCGGATGTTTTTGGAACAGAAGATGCACTTGTAAGACCGCAGATCACATGTGGAACACATGCATTAGGACTTGCATTATCTGCAAACTTACGTCCGGGAGATGAGATTCTTGCAATTTCAGGAAAACCATATGATACCTTAGAAGAAGTCATTGGAATCCGTGAATCCAAAGGGTCCCTGAAAGAATACGGGATCACATATGCACAGGTTGATCTGTTAGAAGATGGAAGCTTTGACTTAGAGGGGATCAAAAATGCGATCAATGACAAAACAAAACTGATCCATATCCAGAGATCAAAAGGCTATGCGACAAGACCAACCTTATCTGTTGATGTGATCGGGGAAGCGATCGCATTTGTAAAAGAGATCAATAAAGACCTGATCGTAATGGTTGATAATTGTTATGGTGAATTTGTCGAAGAAAAAGAACCATCGGAAGTTGGAGCTGATATGATCGTAGGTTCTGATCAAGAATCCGGGTGGAGGACTTGCACCGATCGGTGGATACATCTGTGGAAGAAGCGATCTGATCGAGCAGTGTGCATACAGACTTACAACACCAGGGCTTGGAAAAGAAGTAGGAGCCAGTCTTGGAGTTAATCGTCAGTTTATCCAGGGATTCTTTATGGCACCAACGGTTGTCAATGCAGCAGTCAAAGGAGCGATCTTTGCAGCCAATTATATGAAAAATTAGGATTTAAAGTGATTCCAGATGGAAAGAAGACCGACATGATATTATTCAGGCAGTGGAATTTCATGATCCTGAAAAATTGATCGCATTTTGCGAGGGAATTCAAAAAGCATCACCGATCGACAGTCATGTAACACCAATCCCATGGGATATGCCAGGATATGATAGTCAGGTGATCATGGCAGCAGGAACATTTGTATCGGGCGCATCCATTGAATTAAGTGCTGATGGACCAATGAAAGAGCCTTATGCAGTATATTTCCAGGGAGGTCTTACATATCCACATGCCAAATATGGAATCATCATGTCCCTGCAGCGAATGGCAGAAAAAGGTTTGGTAGAAATTCCAGAGATTTCATAAAATAAAATAAGAAAAATTTAAGGAAAACAACGGTTTGATTTCTATACATCAGTGAAAAGTTATGGTAAGATTTAATGTGAGAAATGTTTTGACCATGGAGATTTTCGACAGAAGGATCAGATATGGAAGAAAAACATCAGACATTAAAGGAATTACCAGTGTCAGAAAGACTTATGAAAAGTGTGAAAAGAATGGAACAGCAATGCTGTCAGATGCAGAACTTCTGGCAGTGATCTTAAGAAGTGGGACAAAGGATCAGACGGCGATCGATCTTGCAACGAAAGTGTTGTCGATCGATCCGTTTTATGAGGGAATACTGGGAATTTGCCACACTTCAAGAGAAGAATTACAAAAGATTCCCGGGATTGGGAAAGTAAAGGCGATGCAGATCTTATGTATTGCAGAATTGTCTAAACGATTAGCAAGTGCGAAAGTCGAAGATAAGATAAGCTTTCATTCACCAGCATCCATTGCAGATTATTATATGGAACGGATGCGGCATTTAAGCCGGGAAGAGATGATTTTAATTTTTTTTAATGGAAAGAATAAAGTTATAAAGGAACTTACGGTTTCTGTTGGTACAGTGAATCAGACAGTGGCATCACCAAGAGAATTATTTCTGGAAGCACTTCGATGCGAAGCGGTTTCCGTACTTATGATCCATAATCATCCATCTGGAGATCCAACGCCAAGCCGCCAGGATATTCTGACGACCAAGCGGATGAAAGAAGCAGGAGAATTTCTTGGGATTCCGCTATGTGATCACATTATCATCGGAGACCAGACATATTTAAGTTTTCGAGAAGAACACATGATGTAAGGAGCAGAACATGAAAACGGCACAACTAGGAATTGAACTTGGAACCAGACATTTAAGAATCTGTACAAGAGATAAAGAAGAATTTTTAAAGATAAAGAATATGATCGCATTTGATGAAGATGCGAAACTAAAAGCATTCGGCAACGAAGCATTTGCGATGTATGAGAAACAGCCATACAGTATTCATGTAGTGAAACCAATGGAACACGGCGTGATCTCAGATTATACGAATATGAGATATCTGTTAGGAACGGTATTGGACCATTATTTCAAACGGATCAGGAAAACCGGTCTTATGATCGCAGTTCCAGTGGATATTACGAATGTTGAGAAACGAGCATTTGAAGATCTTGCATGGGAATCAGCTTCAAGGGTTAAGGATGTAACTTTAGTTCCCAAGCCAATCCTTGCGGCAATTGGAAGCGGAATTGATGTCAATGCGCCATGTGGAAATATGATCATTGATATAGGAGCTTCAACAACAGAGATTTCTGTGATATCTTTAGGTGGGATCGTAACAAGCAGACTTCTTCCATATGGAGGAGACCAGATCGATGAGTGGATCAGAGATTATGTAAAGAAGAATTATAAATTAGCGATCGGAACACGAAGTGCAAGACACTTAAAACTTGCATATGCGAAGATAGAAGATAAAGAAGCAGCTATGATCAAGGGAAGAGATCTTGTGAGTGGACTTCCAAAACAAGAGAAGATACCAATTCAGATCGTTGAAGAAAAGGCCCACAGTCAGGTCAGAGACATTTGTGTGCAGGTAAAAGCAGTGTTAGAAAGCATTACGCCAGAACTTGCATCAGATATTATGAATCAGGGAATCTATGTATCTGGAGGCGGGGCAGCATTTCCAAAGACGGCAGAGTGGATCAAAGAAGAATTTAAGATACCGGTTCATATTGCTGACCGGCCAGAAGATCATGTGATCTTAGGAATGCAGTCATATTTAAAACGATAGATGATGAAAGAGGATAGACGTATGAAATTGCAAAAGAAAAAATTTAATTCAAACCACCTGTTAGCGATTTTTATCGTGGTGTGTGGGTTACTGGCGGGAATCAGTGTTTTTGCCGGAGGAGTCTTAACTCCAGTCAAGAATATCTTTTTCACTGTTTTATCTCCGATGCAGGAAGCATTAATTCGGTAGGAAATGCCGTATTTTCATGGAATGAGAATGCAAAAAGCAAGAAGACACTGAGAGCAGAGAATGAGCGTCTACAGGAGAAGATCGATGTTCTGAAGATGCAGAATCGTGTGCTACAGCAGAATCAGGTAGAATTAGAACGTCTGCAGGATCTTTTGAAATTAAAACAAAATACAAAAAATATCATACAGTGGGAGCCAGAGTCATCAGTAAAGGATCAGGAAACTGGTTTGACATCTTTCTAATCAATAGAGGAAGCAAAGACGGCATTAAGAAAGACATGAATGTCATTGCAGGGAATGGTCTCGTAGGAATTGTCTATGATGTATCATCACATACAGCCAAAGTACGAACGATCATTAATGATACAAGTATGGTCAGTGCTATGTTCCTAAAGACAAATGATGCGTGTATCGTAAATGGAAGTCTGGATACGATGGAAGATGGATATCTGGAAGTTGTATATATCAGCAAAGATGCAAAAGTCAAGAATGGAGATGAGCTTGTAACATCTTATGTAAGTTCCAAATTTAATGAAGGGATCACGATCGGGAAAGTATCTGATCTGAAGCTTGATTCTACAAAGCTTACCAAGACAGCGAAAGTGACACCAGTCGTTGATTTCAAGCATTTAAAAGAAGTTTTGGTTATCACAGATCTTAAGAAAACAAAGAATCTTGATGAAGAAACAAAGGAATAGCAGGTGAGGATATGAAGATCAAACGAATTTTATTTTATGTGATATCGGTACTAGTCTGTTTCCTTTTACAGACATCCGTCTTTAATTTTTTAAAACTTGCAGGGGTTATGCCGAATATTCTGCTGATCTTAACGGTCACGATAGCATTTATCCGAGGCAGGAAAGCGGGAATCGTGATCGGATTTGTCTGTGGGCTGCTGATCGATATATTCTCAGGAAATGTTTTAGGCCAGAACGCATTTGTGTATTTAATGTTTGGATATGTCAATGGATGGTTCCATACATATTTTTATGAGGATGATATCTTGCTGCCGATCGGACTTCTAACAGCGAATTCCCTTGCGTATAGTTTTGTGATCTTCTTTTTCTTTTTTGCAATGAGAGGAAGATTGCAGTTTTTTTCTTATCTGTTTAAAGTTATGATTCCGGAAGCAGTATATACGGGAATCGTAGCATTGCTTATATATAAGATATTGTTAGAGGTTGATATCAGGATCAGAGATGGTGAAAAAAGGAGTATGTTCTAGTGTTACGAAAAATTTACGAGAAAGCAGAAAAATTACTGGCAAACAGACTGCTTGCCTTGATCATACTGATCGTTGTGCTTTATTGTGTGTTGATCGGGCGTGTGTTTGTCCTTCAGATCGTAGAAGGTCAGTCACATAAAAATGATTTTACATATAAAGTACAAAAGACAGTCAAGACATCTGGTACCAGAGGGAATATTTATGATGTGAATGGAAAACTGCTTGCATACAACAAACTTGTATATACAGTGAATTTCCAGAATGACAATGCATTTCAGACGTTGGCAGCAAAGAATGGTACATCAGAAAGTTATGAGAAGAATAAAGTCATTTATAAAGTGATCAAGATTCTGGAGCGAAATGGAGACTCTTTTATCAATGAGATTCCGATTGAATATACAGGAAGCGGAAAGCTTCGTTTTACAGAGACTGGGTCAAAATTAAAGAAGTTTAAGAGAGATGTTTTTGGAATTGGAAACAGCACAGACCTTTCAAAGTCCGAGAAAGAATTAAGAGATAAACAGCTGAATGCAACTGCAGAACAGGTTTTTGAATATTTGAGAAATGGAACTCTTGGCTCCGCAGGAACAGGAAAGATGTTTGATATTGATAAATCTTATTCCAAGAAAGATGCATTAAAGATCATGTCTGTCAGATACAGTGCATTTTTAAGTCGTTATTCTCAGTATATGAAGGTGACGATCGCAAATGAGATCAATAACAGAAGTATTGCCGAGATCAAAGAAAGAAGTTCAGAACTTCCGGGAATAGATATTGATACAAAGTCTATTCGTGTATATAATAAAAGTGAGGCGATGTCTCATGTGATCGGATATACAGGAACGGTCAATACGGATGAACTTGAAACATATAACAAAGGAAAGAAAGAAGAAGATAAAGATTACTATTCCAGTGATGAGACGGTTGGAAAGGCCGGTGTTGAGAAGCAGTTTGAGAATTATCTTCACGGAGACAGTGGAAGCAAGACTCTGGTTGTCAACAATGTTGGAAAGATCATCGACACGACCAAGACAGTCAAATCGGGAACAGGAAATAATATCACATTATCGATTGACAGCGAATTACAGGAATATGTATATAATCTGCTCGAGAAGAAGATCGCGGGAATTGTTCTGTCTAAGCTTACAAGTTCTGACAGCGCAGGAAATGACCGTGAGAATATTATGATCCCGATCAAGAAGTATATTATTCATTTATTGGCAATAGTGTGATCGACCTTGAGAATCTCAATGGAGATAAGGCGACATCCTATGAGAAGAAGATGTATCGAAAGATTCAGACTTTAGAAGATCAGGCGATCAAGGTATCAAAGGATCTTGTTTTGAAAGATACCAAAGCGTACAAAGATCAGAGTGAAGAAAAACAAGCCTATGCATCTTATGTATACAGTCTGTTGTCTAGCAAGAAAGTATTGATCTCAAGTTCTATCGATACGACGGATAAGACATATCAGAAGTGGAAGAATGAGAAGATCAGTTTAAGTGAATTCTTAAGGTATGCCGTGAACAAGGAATGGATTGATATTTCCTCACTGAATATCAGTAGCAAATACAATGACACTGAAGAGATCATGAAAGCACTGGCTGCTTATGTAGAAGATGCTTTGGTTGATGCAGATGATTTTGATATGACAGTCTGCGAACAAAGCATCATGAAAGGAAAATTAAGCGGAAGAGAAGTATGTCTCCTTCTTTATGAACAGGGAGTTTTAAAGAAGAAAGGTGACAGTGATTATACGGCATTGAAATCTGGTTCCCTAAACAGCTATGATTCATTCGAAGAAAGTTAAAGAGTTTACAGATCACACCAGGACAGATTGGTATGGATCCATGTTCCGGATCTGTTGTGATCACAGATTCCAAGACAGGAAAGGTAAAAGCATTGGTAAGTTATCCTGGATATGACAGCAACCGTTTATCAAACGGAACAGATTCCGGATACTACAGGCAGCTGGCAAACTCAGCATCTACACCATTATATAATCAGGCACTGAAACATAAGACAGCACCGGGATCTACATTTAAGCCAGTGTCTGCTTTGGCAGGTCTTAATGAGAAAGCGATCACGACAAGTACAGTCATCAACTGTACAGGGTTATACGATAAGATCACACCACCGGCGAAGTGTTGGAAATATCCAGATCGCCATGGACCAAGAACTGTGTCAACAGCGATCGAAGCATCTTGTAATTATTTCTTTTATGAAGTAGGATATAGATTAGGAGACAAATCAGGTTCCTACAGCAGTAAAGAAGGTCTTAAGTACTTGGAGAAATACGCAACACAGCTAGGGCTTAATAAGCAGTCAGGAATTGAACTGGATGAGTCATCTCCACAGGTTTCTGATGAAACATCCGTACGTTCTGCCATTGGACAGGGACGTAATAGTTTCACGCCAAGCCAGATCGCGAATTATGTGACAACATTATCCAACAGTGGAACCGTATATGATCTAAGTGTCATGGACAAGATCACTGACGATAATGGAAAGACAGTCAAGAAATATGGAGTTAAGAAAGTAAGACAACTTCATTATGACACAACATACTGGAATGCAGTGCATACTGGTATGAGAGGTGTAGTCAGCGGAAAGGACAGCTCCGTAAGCAGTATCTTTAAAGGCATGAAAGTAAAATTAGCAGGTAAGACGGGTACAGCACAGGAGAATAAGAAACGTCCGAATCATGCGTTGTTTATCTCTTATGGACCATATGAGAAGCCAGAGATCACAACAACGGTTGTTATTCCGTTTGGATATACCTCATCTAATGCAGCAGCGACTGCAAAGGATATTTATGAGTATTATTTTGCAAATGATAAGACAAAGAAGACATTAGAGAAGAATAATAAATCAGTCACAGAAACCAGTGTTGGTACTGCAGGAGATTAGAGAAAGAAGAGAGGAATTGTATGAATCAGCCGGTATTGCTCAAGGGAAACAGTCTGGGACTTACCATGGTGTTAGATCCAGGAATGAAGTTTGATCAACTGATCAAAGCGATCGAAGATAAATTTGTGCAGGCAAAAGATTTCTTTAATGGACAGACACAGATCGCACTAAAGATCGAAGGCAGAAAACTAGATGCCAAAGAACTTCAGAATGTATTGCAGATCATTGCAGAAAAAACAACTTTGACGATCGCATATGTAATAGAAGATGATAAGATCATGGAAACTTCTTTTAAAGATGTATTGAAAAAGATTCAGGAAAGAGAAACAAAAAAGAAGTCAGTCCATGGTTGATGAGAGAAGAAAGGGAGATGGACAGTTCTACCGTGGAACACTTCGCTCCGGACAGAGTCTGGAATCTGATGCAAGGTGTTGTAGTGGTCGGGGATGTGAATCCTGGAGCTTCCGTATGTGCCAAAGGTAATGTAGTTGTTCTTGGATGTGCCAAAGGATATTTGAGTGCAGGATGTGATGGAGATGATCACGCTTTTGTCGCAGCACTTGATATGCAGCCGATGCAGATCCGTATCGGAAAACACATCGCAAGAAGTGCCGATGGAGAACCAGAGAAGAAGAAAAAGCTTTTCGGAAGATCAAAGAATAATGACAATCAGCCGATGGAAGCACAGATTGCATTTGTAGAAGATGAAAATATTTATATCGAGCCCATATCTAAAGCGCTCTTAAATGAAATCATAGTATAGTGAATGGAGGAAACAAAAATGAGTGAAGTTATCGTAATCACATCTGGAAAGGGTGGCGTTGGAAAGACAACAACCACTGCCAATGTGGGAACAGGATTAGCGAAGGAAGGAA
>ENA-OQIC01000482-OQIC01000482.1-human-gut-metagenome-genome-assembly--contig:-NODE-482-length-17570-cov-2.515106_pt1 | contig 17570 bp, 19 predicted proteins | sample MGYA00242572_ERZ504736 | MGnify/ENA primary metagenome ERZ504736 (study PRJEB26092, sample SAMD00036201) | human gut metagenome | host: Homo sapiens | study: EMG produced TPA metagenomics assembly of... | reverse complement strand
TCTGCATTTCCTCTTTCAACATTCTGCCAGCCTTTTAACTGATTATTTTCTTCCTTCTTCCAGACCGTCCAGAGTAACCGTATCTACAATCGTTACTTTCTTTCCTGCAACAATTATTTTTTCGCCCGTTTCTTTATCCGTTGCTGTTGTATGAATAGTAATCTCTTTTTCATACTCATCGGTCAGTGTTCCAAGGTCGATGGTTACTTTATTTCTGCTGACAACAACTTCAAATGCTGGAATCAATTTCATACCGTTGTTGGATTCACAAGCTAACTCCTCAATCTCATAAGTGTCATAAAGTAATGCACCTTTGCTGTCGTCCGGCTCAGAAGTTCCGAACCAGATTCCGTCCTCACTGGATTTCCCGGCATTTGTATTTCTCTTATGTGATGCCCAATTGGAAGCTGTTGAAAACTGACCATTTTTATCTGTCACTACGATATGGCTCTCTCCGGTTGTTTTACTGGTAATCTTAAAGGGAACATTTGCAAGTCTCTTATGTGTACCTGCTTCAATCTTTACGCTTTCCAAATCTCCACGTTTAATCTGGTTGTAAATGGAATGACTTTCATCTGTTAAATCCACGATTTTTTCCATTTTCCGTAATCGAAAATTCAATCGCATTTGCCCCATCAGTCAGATAACCTTCCGGTGCTTTGGTTTCTTCCAGTTTGTATTTACCATACGGAAGTAAATCGGCCATCGTTGTTGCAATTCCGCCAATCCCCGTCTGAATCATCTTAACTGTCTCGTTCTTTTTGTACAGCTTTCCTTCTACCAGAACCAGATTTTCGTTCAAAGAAATAATCGCAAATGCTGTATCTTTTAATGTGGCACTTCCCTGTGCTTTGGTATCTTTTGTCTCTAAATCACGTTTCTGAATCTTCACCCCACCTCGGATTACCTGATCAGATACGGAATACTGATTGCTTCCGGAAAGAACTGCAAGTTCTCCGTCCTCTGTGATCTGTGTCAGATACATTTCTTTGATCTGCTCTGTACTGTCCCCTGCCTGCATATAAGCTCCGTCTAGTAAATATCCGTCTGGTGCTTTTGTCTCCTCAACAGTCAGTGTTCCAAGTGGTAATACGCTTTTTTCATTCTGGGTGTAAAATGCATCCCCGGATACTTTGTAAGCATCTGCCAGTTTTGTCACATAATGAACAGTTCCATTATTGTCTTTTTCAACTACCGTCTTTGTAACCCAGGTACGTGTTGCTTTCTCTGGTAAATTGTCTTTTGTATAAAGTCCGTCATAATAATGCCAGGTAAACTCTGCTCCTGCCAGTGCTGCATCCCCCTGTGCGGTTGCTTTTCCCGTCTCCATATCAATCTTGAACAGGTCTACCAATGTCTCTGTCACTTTCGGAACATCGGAAACATTTAATACGACTGTCTTTCCTGCTTCAACTTTCAGACTGTGTACTGTCGTATCCAGCTTATATCCCTTCGGTCCAGAAAATTCTTTGATATAAACAGTCCCTGCAGTCACTTCAACTTCATTTGTCTCACCATTCTCATTTGTTGTAAGTGTTCCAATCTGATTACTGCAATTCTGTCTGAGAATATGCCAAAGGTTGCTCCGGCAATGGAATACATTGCATTTGCTTTTGTGATACTTTCATTTGCTGTGATCTTTTTTACCTTCGCATTTCCGACATTCAGTTCTGCCCAAAACTGTCCGAGATCCTGTCCCTCTCCAGTATAGATATATCCGCCACATTTATAACGACCTTTGTTTGCCTGTACAAATGCTCTCGCCCCTGTATACACTTCATTCTGAATATCCTGTGAAATCTCAGAATATGCAGCTCGGACATTATCACACTGCCAGCCTAAATACTCACTCAGTCTCTGCCATACTACACACTGTTCCAACAGATATCCCTGATTCGCATTCAGTTGCTGTGACTGCCCCTATACTGCTTTACATACTCCAACGACAATGCCACATCTTCAATCTGTGCAGCACTCATACTGGAACTCGCATCGTGTCTGATTTTATACCCATTTTTAAATCCGGTGTTAATATCTACACAATAGGCTGTTTCGCCTCCACTTTCATGTGACCTTCATTGAATGTCGAATGAATGGTTCCATCATTCATCACATGTTCAATATATCCGACTCGCTCTGAGGACTCTGTCCAATACTGTGTTTCTGCTGCGTAAGCCGATGTAGTCGGTAATGCAGTTAAAATCGTGGTCAGGGTAAGAAGTCCTGTACACACTCGTTTCCATATCTTCTTCATTTTCTACAATTCCTTTCTTTTCAATCAAAAAAGACGTCCATCTGGAACGCCTGTTGTTGCTTTATGCTGTTTACTCCCTGCTGTCATGCAGGGTATGGGAATCTCTGACCTGCCGAAAGAGAAGAGGTTCCCGGCTCCTTATTGTCTTTTCGGCTGGTAATCTGCTGGTAAACCAAAGGGGTAGGGTGTGGGGAGGGGAAAACAGAAAAAGGCTGATTTCTCATTGACCACCAACGGGTAGACTTTTCCCTTGGTGTCAAAATGCTATCGTTCCCTGCTTTTTTCCCGTTTCCGGTATAATTCCAGTGCTTTGATAATGGTTTCTTCCATTTTCTGCTGTGTAGTTCCCGATGGAAAGTATTTTTTCAGTCGGTTCTTCGGGATTTTCCACTGCTCTACCTGATTTGGCTTCTCTTCTGACATAATCGACAGCAAAACATCTTCATTCAACCTGCCCTCTGCTGAAAATTTGCGGATTTTGATTGCCTGTGCATGACTTGGAGTGCAATCTTCCGATTCCATGGTATCGTACAATATCTCCTGTTCTTCTTTTGGCAAATAAGACAGCTCCACCGCCGGACGCATGGCAATTTTCTTGTTATCGACCATATCAAGAATTTCCGGTATCAAGTAGGTTAATCGAATATATCTTCTGATTTGGTCTTTACTTTCTCCAACCTCCTCACCCAATAATTCATCAGAACGTTTTCCTTTTAACTTTGTCGCCAGTGGCGACGAAGTTAAATCAGTTCTTTGTCCCTGTCTTTTCATGACATCTAACTTCATTTTGTAAGCAAATGCTTTTTCTGATGGTAATATTTCTTCCCTTTGAAGATTGCTGTCAACCATGACAATAACTGCTTCGTCATCACTGAGATTTCTTACAATACAAGGTATATTTTCTAACCCTGCCAGTTCACTTGCCATTTTTCTACGGTGTCCAGAAATCATTTCATACCCACCTGTTGGCTTCTCTCTGACAAGAGCAGGAACCAATACACCATGTTCTCGAATACTTTCAATGGTCTCCACCATTTTATCATCCATTTTACTTTAAATGGATGATTCGGAAAATCACTAATTTCATAAACAGAAATATTTTTTACATGCTCCTGATTCTTCTGGTCTCTTTCTTCCTGCGTGGTAAAAAGGTCATCTACCGTGGGAAGATTCATGCTTATTTCTCTGCTTTTCGCCACACTGAATCACCTCCCTCGTAAATTCTGCATACGCCTTTGCAACAGTTCCATTCTTGTCATACTCATAAATGCTCTGTCCTGCTGCACTGCTTTCTGCTGCTGTGATAGCCACTGGAATAACAGTTTTGAAGATTCTGATATGCTTTCCATAATTTTCTCTAAGGCTATCCTCTGTTGTTCTTGCAAGTTTTGTCCTCATATCTGCAAGTGTCAGTAAGACTCCATCAATCTTCAGATTAGGATTTAACTGTCTCTGTACCTTACTGATTGTTTTCATTAACTGTGTCATGCCCTTTAGTGGAAGATAATGAGCCTGCACCGGAACAATTACACTGTCTGCGGCAGCTAATGCATTAATGGTCAACATTCCCAAACTAGGCATACAATCAATCAGGATATAATCATAATCCTTTTTCAAATCTGCCAGATACAGCTTTAAAGTCTGCTCTCTGCTCATGGCATTTACCAGTGAGATTTCCATCCCCGATAATTCAATATTGGTTGGAATAATGTCTACTCCTTCTTCATGGTGCAAAATACCTTCATTATATACAAACGGTTCGTCTTGTAATATCTTCTTCATCTGTGTTTCCAATGTAATCGGAAGACTGTCTGCATTCGTCCACCCCAATGCGGTTGTTAAATCCCCCTGCGGATCAGCATCAACCAATAATACTTCCGCCCTTGATGTGCAAGACCAATTCCTAGATTTAATGTTGTTGTGGTCTTTGCTGTTCCTCCCTTCTGATTTGCAAGGGCGATTACTTTACACTTGGTCATATGGTTTCCTCCTTCCTCGAAAAATTTAATAGCCAAATCCTTTTTACAGGACTGGCTATGTATAAAAATGAGCATGAAAAAGCCGACGGATTCTTGGTGAACCAATCGGCTATGTAATATTTTTTCACAATTATTGATTTTCTATTATTTCTTTTAACCGTGTCTTTGTTTTCCTGCAAAATTCAGCACTTCTTAATACATCATATTGCTTTTTCTCTGCATATTCCTGCTGATTTAAAAGATCTACCAGTATTTCCTTTGCTTCAATAAAATAAGAATCCGCATCACCCTTTAATAATTTTAACATTTTCTTATTTTCTTTTCCCATTGCGGAGCTACTTAACTCCGGTACATTTAATGATCCAACCATCAGAACTCTTACTATCATAATTATATAAAATCTTAATGTATAATCATGCTTTGAAAATTTACCTTTTTGTTGCATATTGACAAACTTAACAAATAAGTATGATGCCAAATAATACACCTCTGGTTTATGATCCTTACAAAATATTTTTTCTTTTTTACTCTTCAAAATATTAGCAGGATTAGTACTAAACACTACATTAGGATTTTGACAATATACACTTTCAAAAGCTCTTACCATTCCATGTAATGTCACAACTTGATAACTTCCTTGCTTTTCTTTAATATCATCTTCTTCCCCGGAACGTCTCTCATAAAACATTTCTATAGGCATCTCTTTTGAATATTCACTAAACAGCAATTGAAGTTCTTATGATATTTTCCTAATGCTATAAATGCTTCTTCTGGTACAGGACTTTGCCTATTAGTTGCTTTTACAATACTACTTATAATATCACTATCTGTAGTATATATGATTTTCACTGGTACTAATATATCTGAAGCAAATTCCTTACAATTAAAAATCTCATTACTTGTTTGACATCCATTTACAATTTGAAAATCTGCTAATTCATACATATTTGCACCTAATGACGTCACCGATTTCGTTATTATGGTCACTCCATTATTTAATAGAATAAATTGCCCTCTTGTATTTTCATTAGCAATAGTGCTCCTAATTTCCTTATTAACATTATTTTCAGTACCCTGATAATCTCTAACATTTTCATAAAATATACGTCTTCTAAGATCTCCTGTATTATCACAAATAATTTTTAAGTAATCATTGCCTGTTAAATATCCTATATATGCCTCTTTTACCCCTTCAATCTTATCCAATGTTATACTATTTTTTAAGTTAATCTGAACAGTAATGTTATTTTTAACTTCACTATAAGTCTCCATAACATATTCTCTTCCTAAAACCTGAATATCTACACTTTTTATATCTTTCATGCTTGAAGATAATTCTTTTTCATTTGATTCACAAATGCTTTTAACCAAACCTCCATCCCTCTCATTTGCTGCAGTAACATAAAAAATATGACATTTGGGTGACTGACTGGTACAAAGTCTAAAATTTTCATATTTAAACAGTTCATCATAAATTTCTTTTGCATTTAATACATTTGAATTTTTTTCTGTTATTGCCTCAAAATTTTCAAGAAAATTTTTGTAGCCTGAATAGTTTTTAACAAATTACCTGTGTCGCACTTCTCTTCAGTTTTTGTTTGGATAAATAGTATATCCACATCCAGTTTTTTTGATTTAGCATATATTGAAATATCATCTTTTCCTAATACAAGGTTTCCATTTACAATAAATGCAATAGCATCTAATCCAAATTGTCCCTTCTCATCTACAACCACTCTTTCCAAATCACCTTTATCACTAAAAGCATCTGGATGAAATTTAGAAACAACCAGATAATTTACCAAATATTCAAATTGTTTGGAAATCTCTGGTATCTCAAGTAAAAAATCTTTTTTAAAATCATTAAGCATTCCTTCTAATACTTTATTTAATGCCATATTTCATCCTCCTGTTTTAAGAGTTCATCCAATACAATCTATATTGGTTCTATTTCTCTTTTTATTATAACCCTCCATTTTCATTTCATCAATCAACAAATTCTTCCATAATAATAAAAATATTCGAAAATTGTACCGCTCTCAAATCAAAAATGTGATTCAAACTTTTGTTTATCCTAGACCGTTTCTATCAAATCAATTTTTCTTTATTTTAATTATACTATTCAACTCTTATACACTAATTTTTTCAAATTCTTTAACAAAAAAGCAGGCGATGAAAAGTCACAAAACCTCTTCATCCACCCGCTTCTCACCTATACTCTCACCACTACCGCTTCCACAACATCTGGATGTTCAACCACCCACATACCACAAAATACTACCCGTTTTGTGACTTTCTCATGCTGGGAGACAAAATATTCCACGGCGTTATGTGGAAAAAACGCCTTAAACTCACTATATAACTGTGCTGCTAACGTCTTATTATGTGCCAAGATCAATGTCGGTTTATTCAAATTCTGTATAATATTTGCCATTGTAAATGTCTTACCTGAACCAGTCACTCCAAGAAGCGTCTCAAACTGATTCCCATCTTGAAATCCTTTGGTCAGCTTCTCGATCGCCTGTGGCTGATCCCCAGTTGGCTCATATTCTGATACTAATTCAAAATGATCCATATAACTTCTCCCTTATGAAATATCTCTTATCTTTTCATCTATGCATGATTATAACAAAGTAAGAAAAAAAGTACAGAACAATTCGAATGTTTGTTCTGTACTTCTTATTCTGATCAATTTTTTGTTATACTTCAGCTTGTTAAAACAAGAGCTGAAGTCCCATTGCAATGATCCACATATATGCACATGTCTTAGGGATCATTAATAATCCAACCTTTGGTTTTGTTTTACTGAATAAAGTTACTGGAAGATAACAGCCAAAAGAAATAATGATAGCTGCAACCATCCTTGTCATATGATATCCATAGGTATTTTCTGAAATCAAATACAAGATGATCACCCCTATACCAGTAATCGCAAAGACTGCATTTCTGATAATAGATAATCTCATATTTCCTTCATCTGTACACCAATTATTCTGTGGAAACATACATATCACAATTCTGACTATCGCTGATATCCATATTATAACTTCAATGATCACGGGTATTTTAAATTCTGGGAATGTAAATTTCCAGACATACATCAAAATAATATAAAATATTGTCATTGTAATAGACGATACTTGTAATCCAATTCCCAACTGACGCTTTATTTTATCGTTACTTCCATATGCTGCTCTTATAATTCTTGGCACCAGATGAAAAGCATCTCCCCCACAAAGTGTCAATGTTAATATTCCATAAAGAATAAATAACGTATTTCCTTTTGAGAATACAAAAAATAAAATGGCGGCAATCAGATCAAAAAACAAATACGCTACATCAAATATTGCTTCCATCATATCTGGAACCTGTGGTTTGTAATTATTTTCATTTGCATTCTTCTTATACTTTCCTAAATGTTCTTCTGCATTATTACAGATCTTGTCAAATATATTGATACAAACCTGCTTTTCTTCTTCTGTTAATCCACTTAAAACATTTTTTGCAAATTGTTTTTGTGCGTTGAGTCCTGCTTCTACGATCAGTTCTGCCTTATCTAACAAAATAATTTCAATATGCTTTTTATTGTCTTTACTTTGTATTCTTTCAACAAGTCCTTTATTTTCCAATTTCTTTAACGAAGTTGAAACATGGGATTTTGTTGATTTTCTGATCTTTACTATTTCTGCAGCAGTATTATACTGAGGATTATCATGTAGAAACATAAGTATATCATATTCCATCTGTGTTAACCCATATTGGTCACATACCTCACCAGAAAGCAATTCATAATAACTTGTGATCGTTTTATGCTTATCCCAAAAATGCATCTCCGCCTCCTTCATCGTTCTTTTTAGAACGATTATAAAGTACTACTTCTGCTTTGTCAACCATTTATGACATTGTACCTACCAAAAAATTTAGAAACATTCCCCACCGGGTGCACATAAAATAAAGAAACGCTAGTTTTAACAACTGTCTAAACTAGCGTTTCTTTATTTAAAACTTGTTTTACCGAAACTATTTAATCTTCTGACAAATTTCAATCACTTCTCCACAAGCACTTTCAATCTTGAAGCAGCGAGATCCTTTTTCCCAGAAGTTAAGGCTTGTCTCAATTCCGTCTGATACGATCTTATATCCGTTTGCTTTGCAATATTCATAATCTTTTTCAAGATCAGATGAGCGATATGCGATATGGTCGATTCTTGTTGTTGCACCTCCTGGAAGCTGGTCTCTCTGAGAGATTTCATACATTTTTCCATCCTGAGGATTCTCAAGAAAATATACATTTCTTCCACCCATTCCAGGGAATTTTCCTGCAACTTTAAATCCTAATTCTTCCTGATACCATTTTGCGTTTAATTCTACATCAGAACAATGAAGTCCGATATGATCCATAGGTAAATTTAACATTTGTTTGACTCCTTTTTAAGGTGATTTAATTGTTTTACATGTTTTGTTTTATAATATAGTTCTTTCTCCTGTCACGATCTCTTTTAAATTGTCAACGATCTTGTCTACATCTTCCATCGTTGTTCCTGCTTTCAAAGAGAATGAAACAGATTCTGCACTTTCGGCTTTACTTCTTCCGATTGCTGCAAGAATGTTAGAATTGGTTCCGATTCCAACTTCGATTTCCTGTTCCTTTAATGCTTTCTGTACAACTGCTGCAGATACATTTTTGATTCTGATATTTAAATGATTGGTCAGATGATGCTCTTTGTGTCCATTCAATTCTACATCTTCAATCTCAGCAAAAATACGTTCACACATATGGTTTCTGACTGGACGGATTTCTTCCATAAATGTTGCAGCATTGGCTGCTAAACTTTCTGCCATATCTGACATCACTGTTAATGTTTCTTCGCTTAATGCAGTTTCTGACACATATTCTCCAGCTCCTGTGCTCTTTCTTACATATAAAAATCCCGCATTTTCAGGACCTCCAAAATAAGATGCATCTGCTGTCAGCATATCAATATGACTTCTTTCTACATTGATCGGCATTTTTCCAAATGCAAATGCTGCATCTGTATGGAAGATCACACCTTTCTCTGATGTCATTGTTCCGATTCCTGTAAATGGCTCAGAAGTTCCTGTCTGGCAGTTTGCTGCTGTCACTGAGATCAGTTCTGTGTTTTCTTTCAGTTCATTTTCGATCATTGCTACTTCCACACGGCCAGTTGTGATCGGATCTAAATATGTCACAACTGCGTCTTTTCGTTCTAATCTGGAACATTCATCCAATACTTCTGGATCTTCCATCGTCGTGATGATTCACATGAGGACGTGCTTTTTTTGATGCTTTCACTTACAGCTTTTAAAGCTTTTAAAGTGTCCATCTGCTCTTCCTGATGTGAAATAATCTCTTCGGGGTTGCTCCGATGGATGCAGCGATCTTTTTACGTGCTTCGCTCTCGCAATTTTTCTTGCTCATCTTTGTTTTCCTCCTTTTATTTCTGTTTCGGATATTAAAATCTTTGATAAACAGATTTTATCTTTATTATAGATATTATTTTCTGCTATTTCAATATTCAATGCATAATCCGTAAATTTGCACAAAAAAAGCATAGAACTTTTGGTAATATGTTCTATACTTTCTTTTTTATATCTATCTTTACAATTCTTATTTCTTCTGTAAGATAGAAATCGCTTTGTTTAATTGTTCGTCAGCTTTTGTCTTCATGTTATCTTTTACTTCGACATCTGGCTTGATTCCTTTTTTATGGATGTTATGTCCTGCTGGTGTGTAATAAGACGAATAAGTCAGTTTCACATAAGATCCATCACCAACTTCAAAGAATCCCTGTACGATTCCTTTTCCAAATGTTGTCTCTCCAACCAGCGTTCCGGCTTTATCATCTTTGATCGCACCAGAAAGGATCTCTGCTGCACTCGCGCTGTTACCATTAACTAACACGCATAGTGGCATATCAAGCTGTTCATTCTTTGTGTCTTTGTAGTATTTCTTATTACCATTCTTATCTTCAGTATAAACAATCGTTCCTTTTGGAAGGATCTGTCCTGCAATATCCACTACACTTGTCAATAAACCGCCAGGATTATCCCTAAGATCTATGATCAATTTCTTTGCACCTTGTTTCTTAAGACTTTTCAGTCCACTTCGAAACTGGCTGACTGTTACTTCATCAAATTCGGTGATCTGAAGATATCCAACTTATCTTGTAACATCTTTGTTTCAACTGTTGGATTCTCAATCGATTGTCTTGTAAATGTATAAGTCTTTGATGTCTGATTTCTTGTAAATGTTAATTTAACTTTCGTTCCTTCTGCACCTTTGATCTTCTTAACAATATCATCTAGTGCATCCGATGTTTTTAATTTATAGTTTCCTACTTTTGTTAAAATATCCCTTTTTTCAGTCCACTTCCGTCTGCCGGGCTTCCTTTCACTGGTTTCACAACTGTTATGATCCCTGTCTTTATATCCTGTGTAAGATATATTCCAACTCCATAATAAACACCACTTGTAGATTGTTCTAATTCCTTAAAATCATCCTCTGAATAATACGTGGAATAGACATCTCCCAGTCCTGCAACTAAACCTTTGTAGGTACAATCTTCCAACTCACTCTTCTTAACAGAACCTTTATAATATTTATCAATGATCTGTTCTATCCGATTAATCTTTCTTGCTGTCTGTAAGGTCGTACTTGGGATCGCATAGGCACGATAAAGGAAAAATCCTTCCACAATACATACAACAACAAGTAGTCCTACGAGTATTTTTGAAAACTTCTTCATGAAATTAGTTCCTTTCTATTTATGTAATGACGTTATAAGTAATTTTGAGGATTTACATAATTTCCATTCTTTTTCACAACAAAATGCAGATGTGCACCAGATACCATACCAGTTGCTCCGGATTTTGCGATCGTCTGTCCTCCTGACACCCTTGCCCCTGAGGATACTAGAAGTTTGGAGCAATGCAGATACATCGTTTCCAGTCCATTTCCATGGCTGATCTTTAAGTAATTGCCATTGTATGCATTATATCCAGCATCCACTACTGTACCAGAAGCTGCTGCTACGATCGTTGTTCCAGTTGAACATGGAATATCAATTCCAGCATGCAGTTTTCTGACTCCTGTAACTGGATGAATTCGGTAGCCGTACCCTGATGAAATACTATGACAAGACGGTACCGGCCAACTCAGATTTCCTGACGAAACTGTTGTTGCTGGCGATGTTGTCGTTGTAGTTTCTTTCTTGCTTTCAGTCGTAGCCTTTGATGTTGTATTCTTTGATGCCGTACTTCCTGTCATATTCTTTTCTGACTGTGCTTTCGATGTCGTATTGTCTGCATTACCGTCTTTCGCCGATGCAAGATCCATCTCTTCTTGTCGTTTTTCCTCTGCCTCAAACCATGCCAGTAACTCTTTATCAGATGCTAACTGTTTCTGGTAAGAAGCTAACTTAGATTTCTTCTTCGCAGCTGCCTGATCCAGTTTTTCTTTTTCTGTCTTTGCCTTAGCAGTCAAAGTCTTTGTATTTTGATAATCCTGTTTCAGACTCTTCGTTGCCATTCGGATCTTATCTTCCGTTGTCTGTAATTGCAGAAACATGTTACTGTCATATTTGGAGATCTTTGAAACATAATCAGCTCTTTTTAAGAACTCCTGAAAATTATTTGCTTCAAAAATGACTTCCATATATGCCATATTTCCATTTTCATATAGAAACTTAATGCGCTTACTCATGATCCTTGACTGATCTTCTTTGGATGCCTTTGCCTCTTTTAATTCCTGTTGTGTCTTCTTTAACTGTTTCTGTACAGAAATAAGCTTCTCTTGACATGCCTCATACGCATCATTGCTCTTTATCATTTTCTCATCAAGATCTTTGATCTCCTGCTGCATCTTGCGGCTTTGTTCTTCTAATTTCTTTGTTTCCTGCTTTACCTGTTGTTTTTTGGCTGCAGCAAACACTGTCGTCATAGGCAGATTCGAAGCGATCATGGCTGATATTAACATCATAATGATCCCCGCCTGATATCTTCTTTTCATGAGTTCCCCTTCCTAGACTTTTAAATACTTACGGATCGTGATAGAACTTCCAAGCAATCCGATCACGATCCTACCAATAATGCTAACGGAAGTAAGTATAACATAATCTGCTGGATCGGTACAAATTTCATAAAGACTGTAACAACATGAAACTTATCATTCATCCAGTTGATAATCCCTTCATATCCTGCAAAAATAATTGCTGTTGGAATCAATGACCCCAAAATTCCTATGATCATTCCTTCTGCCTGAATGGTGCTTTAATAAATCCATTCGCCGCACCGATCAGCTTCATAATTGAAATTTCCTCTTCTCTGACTGCAACTCCAATAGACACTGTATTGCTCACGAGGAAAATAGAAACTGCCATTAAGATCAGAATGATCCCACCTGCAAGATACGTTCCCATTGTATTGATCTTCATCATTCCTTCCGCCGCTCCTTCAGAATAACGGACTTTCCTGACACCATCAATCGTCTCTAAATGTGATACTACCTGTTTGTATGATTTTACTTCTTTTAATGTGATCTCATAGGAATCTGATTCTTTTAGCGGATTGTTTCCTTCAAATCCTTCCAGAAGCTCTTCATTCCCTTGAAATACATCCTTCTTATAGCTTTCCCATGCTTCTTCAGCAGATACATACCGCATCGTGGCAATATCTTCTTTTTTCTTTATTTCTTCCCCAATCTGATCTTTTCTTTCTGTAGAGATACCCGGTTCAAAAAAAACAGAAATTCCTACAGACTGCTCCATCTGCTGCATCGTTGACCTTACATTCAATGCTACAGATAAAATGTTCCTAACAAAAAGACACAAGCAATGATCGTTCCCAAGTGATGCTAATGAAAACATCTTATTCTGAAATATTCCTTGTGCCCTCTTTGATTCCATACAAAAATCTTCTAAATATCATAGGACCCCCTTATCTCATCCTGTTCTATATGTCCATCTTCGATCAAGATCACTCGTTTTCCCATCTCATTGACCAACTCTTTGTTGTGCGTAACAACTAAAACTGTTGTCCCACTCTTATTGATCTCTGAGAGAAGCTCCATGATCCCTTTGGCTGTCACAGGGTCCAGATTCCCAGTTGGCTCATCAGCAGCAATAATACTGGGTGGTTTACCAAAGCTCTTGCGATGGCCACTCTCTGCTGTTCTCCTCCTGACAATTCATTCGGAAAAGCATTCATTCGGTCTTTCAGCCCCACCATCTCAAGCATATTCTCAACCTGACGCTTAATATATCTGTGTGGTACTTCCACAACTTGCTGTGCAAATGCTACATTCTCAAAGATCGTCCGATCTTTCAGCAGACGGAAATCCTGAAATACCATTCCCATCTGCCTGCGGAACTTCGGCAAATTCCTCTGTGTCAGTTTCTTATAATCCTGACCGTTTACTATGATCTGCCCACTTGTCACATCAAGTTCTTTCTGTAAAAGCTTCATCAGGGTTGTCTTCCCTGATCCGCTCTTACCTACGATGAAAACAAATTCGCCTTTCGCAATGTCTAATGAGACATCCTCAAGTCCTATATTTCCTTTATTATATTCTTTCGTTACATTTTTTAATGTGATCATCATATTCTAGTCCATTGTATCCATATGTTTCATATATTTTACTACCATCAGTGCAATTTTAAATGCGATTGCATCTTCAAAATTCCTCAGATCCAGATTCGTATTCTTCTGAATCTTATCCAGACGGTATACGAGTGTATTTCTATGAATAAACAACTGTCTGGATGTTTCTGACACATTCAGATTATTCTCAAAGAATTTATCAATCGTTGCCAGTGTTTCTTCATCAATGGAGTCTGGAGAATAATCTCCAAACACTTCACGGATAAACATCTTACATAATGGAAGTGGAAGTTGATAGATCAGTCGTCCAATTCCTAACTGATTATATGCGATCACACTCGCATCCTCATAGAAGATCTTGCTGACTTCCAATGCGATCTGTGCCTCTTTATAAGATCTTGATACATCTTTGATCGTCTCTGCAACATTACCGATCGCAATCTTGGCATCTTTGATCCCATATTCATTCAGCCCTTCTTTAATCTCTTTTGCATGCTGAATAAACTGTGCCTGTCCTTCATTCCCATTCACTGGTGTTACATAAACGATACTCTTCTCGTCCACTGCCGTAATAAAATCTGAATCTGCTCCGCTTTCAACCTCTTTCGTAGCTTCTAACAGATTCTGATCCTTCTCGTATTCTGCCTGAATCAAAATGCAACTCTTCTCTGTTCCACTTCAATATGCAGCTTCTTTGAGCGGTTATAAATGTCAACCAATAATAAGTTATCTCTCAACAGGTTCTTTACAAAGTTCTCTTTATCCAGTCTCTCCTTATATGCAGTCAAAAGATTCTGTATCTGCATCACTGCAAGCTTTCCGACCGTATATGCATTCTCGCTCATTCCAGTAGCCAGAAGTATATATTCCAGTCTCTGATCATCAAAAATCTTAAAATATTGAAAACCATCGATCACCTGGCTCTCTGCCATAGAATCTGCAAATTCTTCCGCATGTTGTGCTAATGCATCGGTTATCTCCATTGTTGTTACAACTATACGTCCTGACAGATCTAAAATACACAGATCGATCCCGGTTACTTCCTTCATTCCATTAATTGTCTCTTGTAATATCTGATTTGAAATCATCCTTTATCAACCTTTCATATTTGCCGTTCAACCTTTTCTTTTACTATACAGCATTTTAAACAAAAAAAAGAAAAATTTAGTGATTTTTTATATCATTGTCTATTTTATACAAATATCTAGCAGAAAATCTTTATTTCATTGACCATAAATATCTCTTTTTAGCCGTAACCCCTTCATATAACAAAAGAAAAACATCTCAATTCGTTCCTGAGAGTTTTGTGATATTTTATAATAATATTTATGAATGTATTTTAAATCTCGTCTTCTGATCCAACAATTATACAAATTCTTGCACCGCTGTCAACACTTCCAACTTCATATTCTGGATTCTTAAAATAACTTTTCAGATCCTGTCCTAAATCTTTACTTTCTACTATGATCTTTGTATGTGTTAAAACACCCTGTCTGTTTGTTCTTACAGATCCTACACTGTATCCGTCACTTGCCAGTTTATCTTTCCATCTTCCTGCAAGTCCTGAAATTCTTGTTGAATTCTGAATCTCGATCGTTATATTCTTTGAAGAAGATGCTGAACTATCAGATTTGGTTGTTGTTGACTTTGCTTCTGTTGTGCTCAATGCCGAACTTAAGTCTCCTTCTTCTGATAACATCTCATCAAAGACTCTCTTGGCTTCTTCTGTATCTAATTCAAACTTTCCATTGGATTCTGTTCCATCTAACACTTTGAAATTTAAGTTCTTATCCTTAATTCCATGCATTCTCTCAAGACTTGTCGCTGCTTCTTCATAAGAAGCATCTGTCTTCACCGCATCAAAATAATTCTGTGCATATTCACGATATTCGGATAATGTCTTATCATTCAATGCAGATGCAACTGCCACGCAGATCTCTCCAGTAATTTCTGCCTGCTTGTTCTTATCTGTAAAAATATCACTCTCACTTAATAATGAATAGATTGCTGTTCCATTCAGGCTGTTCTCCCCAGCACTTAATGTTACATATTTATCTGTAGAATCTGTATAAGCCATTGCTTCATCAAATTCTATTTTGACATCTCCTGCCTGATTCATCAGTTTCACAAACTTCTTATGTGATATCAGTTCATAGGAATTAATAGAAATTCCCAGTGTCTTCTCAACCTGCTGTCTTAACAACTTTCCATTCTTTCTTGTTGCTTTGATCACATCTGCAACCGTCGCTTTGCTAACGCTAGTTCCCAGTGTCTGTTCGACTGCCTGTTTTCCCTTCTTCGTCAATGTAAGATTCATATCTTGTCTAAGTGGTACAAAAATCATCTCCTGATTCTTGTTATGATATATTCGAATCACAATGGAATTTCCTGTCTGGATCATTCCAACGTCTACTCTTTCTTTGCTTTCTTCTTTTAACTGCTTTGCGATTTCTGCTTTCTTGTCTTTCTTTAATTTATTTAAAAAATATGTCTTAAATCCAAAAAAGCTTGCAACTCCACCGATGGCTGTCACCAGTATCACTGCAAGAATCCTGGCAAATATGGCTTTGGCACCTAATTTACTTTTCTTCTTCTCTGCCATGTTCCTGCTCCTTCCGTTTCTAAACTTTGTTTAGTATAACAAATTATTCGATTTATTTCAACAATCCTCTATGTTATAATTCTGTATAATCGCCTTAATATTTTCTTAATCTGCAACATTTCTCATCGTTGATCAGATTGATCATATCAAGTGCTAAGAAATTTTATAAGATTTACGAGGTATTTTCTATGAAAACAGTACTCATAACTGGCAGTTCCAGAGGAATCGGACGTGAAACTGCCATATATTTTGCACAACAAGGATGGAACGTGATCATCCATGGCTTCCGCCATCCTGAAAAACTAGAATCCCTAAAAAATGAAATTCTTGAAGAGAACGTGTCTTGCTTATCTTTTTGCGGAGATATCAGTGATCCTTCTTTTGTAGACGAAATGATCAAACAGTCCCTCCTTACTTTTTCTAAGATCGACTGTCTTGTAAATAATGCCGGAATCTCTCTGGTGGGATTATTTACAGATGCAACGGTAGATGATTGGAATCTGATGATCAACACAAATTTAACTTCTGTTTTTACAACCTGTAAAAATATCGTTCCCCATATGCTTCATCACCATGAGGGAAAGATCATCAATATTTCTTCCATCTGGGGAGATGCCGGCGCTTCCTGTGAGGTTTTATATTCTACAACAAAAGGTGGTATCAATGCTTTTACAAAGGCTCTGGCAAAAGAGGTTGCTGCAAGCAATATTCAGGTAAATGCGATCGCTTTTGGGATGATCGATACGGAGATGAATGCGGAGTTTGATGAAGAAGATCTTGCTTTGATCAAAGAAGAAATCCCTGCGGACTATATTGCCAGTCCAAAAGAAGCGGCACAGATGGTTTATCATGTGGCAACGTCCCCTGCTTATATGACAGGACAGGTTATTACATTCTCTGGGGGATGGTATTAAATTTTAATTTGCTGGTTTGATGACGGAAATTATTGGTGGAATATTATAAAAAGGGTTATCTGTCTGCGACGCGCTCTCGCTCGACTCACACGCAGCTGTACTAAGCTCCTGAATGGTCTAACGACCATCCACTCACTAAGTGCAGGCGTGTTCCTACGGTCTCAGACAGATAACCTTTTTATAATATTCAAATAATTTACGTA
>ENA-OQIC01000481-OQIC01000481.1-human-gut-metagenome-genome-assembly--contig:-NODE-481-length-17714-cov-2.507648_pt1 | contig 17714 bp, 18 predicted proteins | sample MGYA00242572_ERZ504736 | MGnify/ENA primary metagenome ERZ504736 (study PRJEB26092, sample SAMD00036201) | human gut metagenome | host: Homo sapiens | study: EMG produced TPA metagenomics assembly of... | reverse complement strand
TTATGGCTATACATTTTTTATTGCAAAAAAGATAGGGCTGTTAATTCTTTCATGCTATATAAACAGTTGTTCTAAGTAGGGCAGGGGAATCTGATCTAAAGGATATCGCCCTATAAGGGATCAAGCATATCTGTCGGTGCAAAGGTAAGTCATAACTCTTTTCACCACGGAGTAACACAGAGTATCACAGAGTCTTTTTATTAATAATCAATAACTTAAAATCGGCTCTGTGTTACTCTGTGTCTCCTGTGGTGAGTTTTGACACATTTCTCCTTTAGTAAATAGGAATATGATTACTTTTTCTCACCGAACTCTTCCTGCTGTTGCTCTACTTCTTTTAGCTTGGCAGCATTTTCAGCTTTCTGTAGTCTTTCTTTTTCCAATGCCGCCTCTGATTTTGGAGCCAGGGCGTTTACTGCCTCTTGTCCGGTGAAGTTCGGAATAAGTGCTGACTCTTCCCGGTCGTATATCTGGGGGAAGTCTCCCGGTTTACTTTCCAATTCCAGCACGGCACTGCTTGGCATCTGCGAGCCTTCGAACAAGACACTGGCTGTGATTTTTATTTTTCCGGGTTTCAAAGTAGACTGAACTAATATCGGGGCTGTTCCCCAACGGACAGGGGCCGGGTTAGCCAAATTGCCTGCTCCGCCTAAAATACGTCCTTCACCTTCTATTTGAAATTTGATGGTATAGTTGTTTAAGCGTTTGATATTTCCATCTTTGTCGGCAACGGCAGCTATGACTGTGACGAAGTCAGAACCGTCGGCTTTCAGGTCTGTTCCTTCATTGTCTACCCAAAGGAGCAGCTTTTCGGGACGTCGTGCCGGAGCCACTTTGTGGGTAGCGACTACTTACCGTCAATCAATCCTTCTGCCAATAAGTAAACGTCAGCTTGTTTACCTTGGCGTGAAAGTGCTTTATCTTTCATGAAGTCGTATACATTCTCGAATGTGATGACGGGGTGGGGCATTCCTTCTTTTTCCTGTTTATGTACATAGGTTTGCGTTTGTCCGCCTTTGAGATAAGTGAGTCTTACTTCGTCACAGTTCGAATAGACGGTGACATCTTTGCCGGAGAACGGTGTCATTTCATGGGCGATATAAACCATTGGACCGGTTTGGAAAAGGCGCTCTTCTTTTATGGGCGACCGTTGTGCCATAAACATGTAATAAGAATACTTCGGTTGGCGGAATACGTCCATGACACCTCCGTAGAAGGGATCGGGATGATAGCCGCGCTGATGATCGAACGAGTGCCAGAGGCAGCCTCCTACATGTTGCCGCGGAGTGCGGTAAAGAGCATCATAGCTGGTGTATTTGTAGGATGGACGGGCATAGTGCTGTGCTTGTATAAGCATGGCCTGCTCTCCCCAGTTGCGTGCTACGCGACTGGGAGAATTGTGCGAGTTCCAGTCATCCACATTGTCACCCCATTCGCGTGTGAAGTAAGTCAGCTGTTTCTTGATATCGTTAGTCGAATAGGCTCCTCCGTCTCCATTGAGCGGATGGGTAAAAAGTATCTGGAAATGTTCTTTCCCTTTGGCTTCGCTATCGCATCCGCTATAACAATAGGGATATGGATATTCTGCCTCTACAATGTCATGTGCGTTCCGGGCGAAATCTGCCGGATACCATGTCTCGTTCAAGATCGGTTCCCACATCCATACGCAAGGATGATTGCGGTCTCGACGAACCAGGTTGCGAATAGTCGCTGTATACCCGCTGTGCAAAGACCGGAGCATCATTCCAGAATTGCCAGCCCGGGGTATTGACGATTACAAATAATCCCAATTCATCACAAGCATCCATGAGGCCGGGTCTTGCGGGCAGTGAGCATTACGAATTACTTTCATTCCGGCATCTCTCAGCTTTTTGGCATCCCGCCAGTGAATACTGTTAGGTACCGCATTGCCCACAATTGCGAAATCCTGGTGCCGGTTGGCTCCGATTAACGGAGCTTCATAAGGTTTACCGTTCAGCCAGAATCCATCTTCTCCTTTGAATTCGATACTGCGTATTCCGATCCGGCGCCGGTAACCATCTATCGGTTTGCCCTTTTCGTCACGGATACGAACGATCAGGTTATATAATGCCGGATTTTCCGGACTCCATAGCATCGGACCCTTTACGGTCAGCTTATCTGATGAATAGGTTGATTTTCCGGGCTTGATCCGGATGACGGAGTTTAGAGAAGCCACTTGTTGTCCGTCCGGTTGCTGAAGTTCGTATTCGACTACACCTTTGAAAGCTTTTCTCCCGGAGTTGCGAATCTGTATTTTCAGTAATACTTCGGCAGAGTGGTCCGATACATTGTTATAAGCGACAAATAGTCCTCCGCCTGCTTCTTCGTTCTCATAATTCGGATCGGTGATGAATACCTGATTGTGTGCTATCAACCAGCAATCCCGATATATTCCTCCGAAATAAGTGAAGTCCAGCACTTCCTGTTGTTTTCCGGGAGGATAGTTGGGGTCATTGCTATTGTCAGCCCATACGGCGATCAGGTTTTCCTTTCCAAATTCCAATGCATCAGTTACATCGACGACCACCGGCAGATAACCACCGAAATGTTCGGCTAGCAATTTACCGTTTACGTATATTTTGCTTTTGCCATAATTGCCTCAAAATGTAAAAAAAAAGTTTTTTACCTTTCAATGCCGCATCCGGTGTAAAGTGTTTGCGATACCAGACTTCGCCTTGGTAATTGATACAGCCGCTTGCTTCTGTAGGCAGATATTCGATACCATGAGGCAGAGAAACTACTGTCCATGACCGGTCGTCGAAATTTCCGGTTTCAGCTCCGGGGCAATTTCCTTTATAAAAACGCCATGCAGGATTCATGGAATAGACGTCTCGTCCGGAGTCTGCCAGCCGGAAAAATCCGGCAGTGGAGAATTCGGGTTGATGTGCCTTTATGCATAGCGGGGATAAAAGTAAACTGATGAATAACAGAATAATACTTTTCTTCATTGTGGTAGGGATTATGATTAGTTATTATTGATGGTTTTGAATTTTATAGTCCTTTTTGATAGAATGATGTAAAGTTATGAAAAAAAAATATATTCGCAAGGATATGTGAATGCTTTGTATGCATAATCTGAAAGATTAATATAAAAACGGCATGACTTGAGATAATTTTATATTATTGGAAAATATTGAAAGAGTATATGCTTACTTAAATAACAACTGTCTCTTTGGGAACCTGAGGAAGAAAAACTCGAACGGAGAATGATTTGATATTCTATTTGTCTTGGAACCAGATATTTATAATTGTTTGTTTGAAGCTTTGGAAAGCTTAGGTTTAACATTGTGTTAAATCTGCTTCTTTACATTTAAAAGACTTGTTGTTTGAATGTAAAAGAGGTGTTATTTGTGTATGGAGAACCAATAATAGGGAGCAAAGACTTAACAATGTTAATTAGTGATGTACTCAACCGCCATCAGCATGAAAGGTTTTTTAGAGTTTTGCCCTTTTCTACTAAAAGAAGTTATAATTAGCTGTTTAAAAACTTTTTAAAGAGATAAAGTTTTTACTTTTGTACCTCTATTAAATGGGGGATATTATGCCTTGTAGGAAACAAGGTCGTTAAAGCGTAATAAAATGGAACATAAATACTTATTTGTCGCTGTTGATGCAGCCCTGAAGGCGGGGGAGGAGATATTGTCTATTTATACCGATCCGGCTTCGGACTTCGAAATAGAGCGGAAAGCGGATCACTCTCCTTTGACTATTGCTGACCGGAAAGCACACGTAACAATTGCCACCATTCTGAACGAAACTCCTTTTCCCGTACTGAGCGAAGAGGGAAACATTTAGAGTATGATACCCGTCGCAATTGGGATGTGATGTGGATTGTCGATCCATTGGATGGTACGAAAGAGTTTATCAAGCGAAACGGTGAGTTTACGGTAAATATTGCGTTAGTGAAAGCCGGAGTTCCCATTATCGGAGTGATTTATTTACCGGTCAAAAAAGAACTTTACTTTGCCGGTCAGGAAATCGGTGCCTACAAGCTGTCGGGCATTACGACTTTAGAAGACGATGCAACACTCGATAAGCTGGTAGCTGCTTCCGTACGGTTGCCGCAAGACCTGCAGCGGGACCGATTTGTAGTAGTGGCTTCCCGTTCACACCTGACTCCGGAGACCGAAGCATACATTGATGCGGTGAAGCAAAAACACAAACATGTCGAGTTGATTTCCAGCGGCAGTTCTATTAAAATATGTTTGGTTGCCGAAGGTAAAGCGGATGTTTATCCCCGTTTTGCTCCTACGATGGAGTGGGATACTGCTGCCGGGCATGCCATTGCGCGCGCTGCGGGAATGGAAATTTATCAGGCGGATAAAAAAGATGTTCCTTTGCAGTATAATAAAGAAGATTTACTGAATCCCTGGTTTATTGTTGAGAAGAGAAGGTAAACCACTAATTGTTTGCGTTTATGACATTTGAAATTGCATTTGTGCTGTTATCCTTATTAGGATGGTAATTGCTTTGATCTTGGACAAAATGCGTCCCGGCATGATACTTTTCTCTGTAGTGGTGTTGTTTCTCTGTGCGGGTATTTTGACTCCGAAGGAAATGCTCGAAGGATTCAGTAATAAAGGGATGATAACCGTGGCCCTGCTTTTTTTGGTCAGTGAAGGTATCAGGCAGTCGGGAGCGTTGGGGCAGGTTGTCAAGAAGTTGCTTCCTCAGAAACGGACGACGGTCTTCCGGGCACAATTACGCTTATTGCCTGCGGTCGCTTTTATTTCCGCTTTTCTGAACAATACTCCGGTAGTTGTCATTTTTGCCCCGATTATTAAACGATGGGCACGGACAGTCCATTTACCTGCCACTAAATTTCTAATTCCTCTTTCGTACGTAACTATATTGGGAGGTATCTGCACTTTGATCGGTACATCTACCAACCTGGTTGTGCATGGAATGATATTGGAATCCGGTCATGAAGGATTTACCATGTTCGAATTGGGCAAAGTGGGTATCTTTATTGCAATAGCCGGTATTATTTATCTGTTTGCTTTTTCTAAGAAACTGCTTCCGGATGCACGCCCCGATACAGCTGTGCCCGATGAAGAAGTAGAAGAAGGCGATAAGCTTCACCGAGTGGAGGCAGTACTTGGTGCCCGTTTCCCGGGTATCAACAAAACTTTGGGAGAGTTTAATTTTAAACGTCACTATGGTGCCGAAGTTAAAGAAATAAAGAAACGTAACGGACAGCGGTTCATCAACAACCTTGAAGAAGTGATCTTGCGTGAAGGAGATACGTTGGTGGTAATGGCGGATGACACGTTCATACCCACTTGGGGAGAATCTTCCGTGTTTGTGCTGTTGGCTAACGGAAATGATAATGAACCGATACCGGGAAAAGGAAACGTTGGTTTGCATTGATTCTGCTGATCCTGATGATTGCCGGTGCTACTATCGGTGAGCTTCCGGTAGTGAAAGAAATGTTTCCGGACATGAAGTTGGATATGTTCTTCTTTGTTTCTGTCACTACCATTATCATGGCTTGGACTAAAATTTTTCCGGCACGTAAATACACTAAATATATTTCCTGGGATATCTTGATTACGATCGCTTGTGCTTTTGCTATCAGTAAAGCAATGGTAAATTCGGGTGTGGCCGATAAGGTTGCAGGATTTATAATCGGCATGAGCCATGACTATGGCCCGCATGTATTACTGGCAGTTTTATTTATTATCACCAATTTGTTTACGGAGCTGATAACAAACAATGCCGCTGCTGCATTGGCTTTTCCGTTGGCTCTGTCGCTTTCGGTCCAGTTGGGTGTCGACCCTACACCGTTCTTTGTGGTCATTTGTATGGCTGCATCTGCCAGTTTTTCTACACCGATCGGTTATCAGACAAATTTAATAGTACAGGGTATCGGCAACTATAAGTTTATGGATTTTGTCAGGATCGGATTGCCATTAAATCTTATAACATTCCTGATTTCCATATTTCTGATCCCTTTAATCTGGCCGTTTTAGTAATTGAAACAACATCTAACATATTATAATGGAAGAAAATAATAATATATATCCGATATTCGACCGGATGCTGACCCGGCAGGATAAAGAAGAACTCTTGAAACAGCGTGGTGTGATGATCTGGTTTACCGGGTTGAGCGGATCGGGTAAGAGTACCATTGCCATCGCTTTGGAACGCGAACTGCATAAACGCGGATTGTTGTGTCGTATCTTGGATGGAGATAACATCCGTACAGGCATCAACAATAATCTGGGCTTTTCCGAAACTGACCGGGTAGAAAACATACGCCGTATAGCCGAGGTTTCGAAACTTTTTATTGATACAGGCATTATTACAATTGCTGCTTTCATCAGCCTAACAACGATATCCGTGAGATGGCTGCCCGCATTGTCGGACCGGATGACTTTCTGGAAATATTTGTCAGCACTCCGCTCGCCGAATGTGAAAAGCGGGACGTAAAGGGATTGTATGCCAAAGCTCGTCGGGGAGAAATAAAAAACTTTACCGGAATATCCGCCCCTTTCGAAGCTCCCGAACATCCGGCTTTGTCACTTGACACTTCCGTATTGTCACTTGAGGAGTCTGTCAATCGATTACTGGAAATTGTGTTGCCTCGGGTAAGCAGACATGAATAAAATATAGATGAAGAAATAATCATAAAAATGAAAGAAGAATATAAGTTAAGCCACTTGAAAGAACTCGAAGCCGAGTCTATCCATATTATCCGCGAAGTGGCGGCGGAGTTTGAGAATCCGGTCATGCTGTATAGCATCGGGAAGGATTCTTCGGTTATGGTACGCCTTGCCGAAAAAGCTTTTTATCCGGGCAAAGTACCGTTTCCTTTGATGCATATCGATTCAAAGTGGAAATTTAAGGAAATGATTCAGTTCCGTGACGAATATGCCAAAAAGTATGGCTGGAATCTGATTGTGGAAAGCAATATGGAAGCTTTTCATGCAGGGTAGGGCCTTTTACGCATGGCAGTAAGGTGCATACGGACTTGATGAAAACACAGGCTTTGCTGCGTGCGTTGGATAAATATAAATTTGATGCTGCCTTCGGAGGTGCTCGCCGCGATGAAGAGAAATCGCGTGCTAAAGAGCGTATATTCTCTTTCCGTGATAAGTTCCATCAATGGGATCCTAAAAACCAGCGTCCCGAATTGTGGGATATCTACAACGCCCGTGTACATAAGGGTGAAAGTATACGTGTATTCCCGTTGAGTAACTGGACCGAACTGGATATCTGGCAGTACATTCGTTTGGAGAATATTCCGATTGTACCGTTGTATTATGCCAAAGAGCGTCCTGTGGTGCAGATGGACGGTAACTTGATTATGGCTGATGATGAACGTCTGCCGGAAAAATATCGTGATCAGATCGAAATGAAAATGGTACGTTTCCGTACATTGGGATGTTGGCCGTTGACCGGTGCTGTCGAAAGCGAGGCCGACACCATTGAGAAGATTGTTGAAGAGATGATGACTACCACTAAGAGCGAACGTACGACCCGTGTTATCGACTTCGACCAGGAAGGTAGCATGGAACAGAAGAAACGCGAAGGATATTTTTAAACATTACAACTATGGCAGATAAATTAGATATAAAAGCATTTCTGGATAAGGACGAACAGAAGGATTTGCTTCGTCTGTTGACAGCAGGTTCGGTAGATGACGGAAAGTCTACATTGATCGGACGTGCTGTTCGATAGCAAAAATTGTATGAGGATCAGCTTGATGCATTGGAGCGTGATAGCAAGCGGTTGGGCAATGCCGGCGAACACATTGATTATGCCTTGTTGCTGGATGGCTTGAAAGCAGAGCGTGAACAGGGCATTACGATTGATGTGGCTTATCGCTACTTTTCTACCAATAACCGTAAATTTATCATTGCTGATACTCCGGGGCACGAACAGTATACCCGTAATATGATAACCGGCGGTTCGACCGCCAATCTGGCTATTATTCTGGTAGATGCCCGTATGGGAGTAATTACTCAGACAAGACGTCATACATTTCTGGTATCTCTGTTGGGAATCAAGCATGTAGTGTTGGCTGTCAACAAGATGGACCTGGTAGATTTTTCGGAAGAGCGTTTCAATGAGATTGTAGCAGAGTATAAGAAGTTTGTAGCTCCCTTGGGGATTCCCGATGTGACTTGTATTCCACTGTCCGCACTCGATGGAGACAATGTGGTGGATAAGTCGGAAAGAACTCCGTGGTATGAAGGACTTTCCTTGCTCGATTTTCTGGAAACAGTCCATATCGACAGCGATAATAACTTTAGTGATTTCCGCTTTCCGGTACAGTATGTACTTCGTCCGAACCTCGACTTCAGGGGATTCTGTGGTAAGGTGGCATCCGGCATCATACGCAAGGGAGACAAAGTAATGGCTTTGCCTTCCGGTAAAGTATCTCATGTGAAGAGTATCGTTACTTTTGATGGTGAGCTGGATTATGCTTTTCCCCCACAGTCGGTCACACTGACACTTGAAGACGAGATAGATGTCTCAAGAGGGGAAATGTTGGTTCATCCGGATAATTTGCCTGTTGTGGACCGTAATTTTGAAGCAATGTTGGTGTGGATGGATGAAGAACCGATGGATATCAACAAATCGTTCTTTATTAAGCAGACAACGAATGTCAGCCGCACGCGTATCGACAGCATAAAATATAAAGTGGATGTCAATACGATGGAACATTCGTCTGTTCCCTTTTTGTCTTTGAACGAAATAGCACGTGTGGTGTTTACTACAGCTAAAGAACTGTTCTTTGATCCGTACCGGAAGAATAAATCGTGCGGTTCGTTTATCCTGATCGATCCGATAACCAATAATACCAGTGCTGTGGGAATGATTATCGATCGTGTGGAAAAGAAAGACATGAATATTGCCGATGATTTTCCGGTTTTGAATCTGCCTGAATTGGGCATAGCTCCTGAACATTATGAAGCTATTGAGAAGGCGGTAAAATCATTAAGTGAACAAGGTTTCGAAGTCAGAATAGAGAAGTAAATGATTATTCGGTGTGCCGATATGCCTGCTGCATGCAGTTTGTCGGCACATTAACAATGAACACATTATTATGGGATTACTTGAATTTAACAAACTTCCGATAAATACTTTAGTAGGGGCAGACTGGCGGACATTTAAAGCTATTACCGGAGGAAGGGAGATCGATGCGGCTTATACAGGTAAATATCGTCTGACAAAGGCAGTTTGTCGCTTACTGTCTACTTTGGCTCCACTTCAGGATAAACGTTATGAGAAGCTGCTGGCAAATAAGCCGTTGGAACACGATCCGGTCTTTATCCTTGGTCACTGGCGTAGCGGAACTACTTTTGTACACAATGTTTTTTCGTGCGATTCACATTTTGGCTATAACACCACTTATCAGACTGTATTTCCGCATTTAATGATGTGGGGACAGCCATTCTTTAAAAAGAACATGAGTTGGCTGATGCCGGATAAGCGGCCGACGGATAATATGGAGCTGGCTGTCGATTTGCCGCAGGAGGAAGAGTTTGCCCTTGCCAACATGATGCCTTATACCTATTATAATTTCTGGTTCTTGCCAAGATATCAGCAGGAATATGCAGATAAATACTTGCTTTTCGATACTATCAGTGAAGCGGAATTGAAGGTTTTTGAGGAGACTTTTACCAAATTGATTAAGATCTCTTTGTGGAATACGCAGGGTACTCAGTTTCTTAGCAAGAATCCCCTCACACGGGACGCGTGAAGGAATTGGTAAAAATGTTCCCCAATGCGAAATTTATTTATCTGATGCGTAATCCGTATACTGTATTTGAGTCTACCCGTAGTTTCTTTACTAATACGATTCAACCCTTGAAGCTGCAGGATATCACTCCGGCTGAGTTGGAGAACAATATACTCTCTATTTATGCCAAATTGTATCATAAATACGAGGCCGATAAGCAATTCATTCCTGAAGGAAACCTGATGGAGGTGAAGTTTGAAGACTTTGAGGCAGACGCTATGGGAATGACTGAGAATATTTATCATGCTTTGGATATTCCGGGATTTGCCGAAGCGCGCGGCTCGAATAGAGAAATATGTGGGAGGTAAAAAAGGATATAAAAAGAACAAATATAAGTACGATGACCGTACTGTGCAGTTAGTGCAAGATCATTGGGACTTTGCACTGAAACAATGGGATTATAGTTTATAAAAAAAGGAGGAAAAATGATTCAGAAGACATATCGCCTGTGGGTGGCAAGTCTGCTAACTTTGTGTTCAGCTTCTGCTGTAGCGCAGCAGAAAGTAGAGATACTCCCTTTTGGGAATATGGATCAATGGGTGACGCGTGAAATAAAAGAGTCGGGCATTATTGGCGGAAATACCAAAAAAGTATATGCCATTGGCCCTACCGAAACCATTGTGGGTGCGAAGCCTTATGCAAATAAAGGTGGTTCACCCTGGGGAACTTCTAACGTAATGGCACGTGTGTCGGGTATTACCAAAACCAATACTTCGGTATTTCCCGAAACCAGAGGAGACGGTTTCTGTGCCCGTCTGGATACTCGTATGGAGAGTGTAAAAGTACTTGGTATTGTAGATATCACCGTACTTGCTGCCGGATCTATGTTTTTGGGAACGTTCATGAACCGATTAAGAGTACCAAGAATCCGAATAAGATGTTGCAGATGGGAATACCATTCACTGAGCGTCCGTCGGCTATTCAGTTCGACTATAAAGTGAAAATGTCCGATCGTGAAAACCGTATACGTGCAACGGGATTCAGTAAGATAACGGATGTGCCGGGTAAGGATTTTCCGGCTGTTATTTTATTGCTACAGAAACGTTGGGAAGATGCCAAAGGCAATGTGTACGCTAAACGTATCGGGACAATGGTGAACTATTACTATCATTCGACTGATTGGAAAAATGGTTCAAAATACGATATCATGTATGGTGATATCACGAAAGATCCGGCGTATAAAGCACACATGATGCGACTTCAGGCCTCTGAATATTTTACGGTAAACAGTAAGGGCGAAAGTGTGCCGATTCATGAAGTGGCGTGGGGGAAGCTGATGATGTGCCGACGCATATGATACTTCAGTTTACATCCAGTCATGGTGGTGCTTATATCGGTTCACCGGGAAATTCGCTCTACATTGACAATGTAAAACTGATCTATTAAGTCCCTGCTTAAATTTTTCTAGATTAAATTTATATGGGTTTATTGACCCGTTTAGAGTTTCTTTCCGGTCTCTTTCCGGGTAAAATTTAAACAGGTTTTAAGTTGAGTTCAAGCTAGCAGTAGTTATGGTAGCTTTATGTGGCAACCGGACTTTCAGCCTTAGGAATTAAGAGTTTAATATACTTTTCTATAAATCCGAATCTGGCTGCTGCGGTTTTGCCTGTCTGTGCAGTGTATCAATAACTACTATAACTACTGTTATGTCGACTTATTCTATTTTAATCTTAAATCGATTTGTCCATAGCAGGGCAGAGCCGTTCGAATCGACTGTGGCATTTAAGCTGAAATGGGAAAAGATTTCGGGTAGGAATTCCAATTGCATCAAGGTCGTACCATCTGCTCCGGCTTCAAACAGATGACTGATGTCCGAAGTGGTAATCATAATTTCTCCTTCACGAAAAGTGATACTCTCATGATCCGGATGGAGAATGCACTTCCCTTTTCACATAGTTTATTCGATACGTAAATGCTGATGTGATCCATACATCTCACCGGGATGGAATGAAATGAAACGAAAAACGTCAGCCAGGCGCTTGGTTTTAATATTTTCTGTGATGCTTTCTAATAGTTCCCGAAGTGAATACTGCTCTGTCCGATTGTCCATGTTATTGCTTTAAGGTTTATATACCGGATATAGATTTACAATCTCTACTTTTTATATAAAAAACAAATGATGGATAAATTGGGGGGATAATTTTCTTCTTTCAAATTCAGAAAGAACGTATAACAGTGATGGCGGAAGAATAAAAAAGAGTGCGTCTCAGCGACGCACTCTTTAAAGTATAGAGCCAAAAACTTTCCCGCCCTATTGGGAATCGAAACCCTATTATTCTAAAATTACAACACGGTTCAGGAAGTTCTTGCCAAACATGTTGGCTGTTCCACCAAACCGACGAGTTCCAGTTGATCTTGCTTACGCCTTCTTTGATAAGAGCGTCATAAACGGCTTGAGCACGGGCCTCAGACAGTTTCTGGTTCCACTTGGCACTACCTGTAGCCTTATCTGCATAACCGGCTATTTTGTATTTCTTATCCGGGTTGGCTTTCAAGATCTTAGCGGCCAGTTGGATGTTAACCATACCATAGTCGTCGATCTTAGATTTACCAATCTGGAAGAAGACTGCGCGAGGGCCGGCTACTTCGATTTCTTTCACCACTTCTTTCGTTACAGGTTTTACGTTAGCCAGCGCGTTTTTGGCATCGGCTAAGTCCGATTGCGCTTTTGACAGTTCACTTCTGTAACGATTCAGTTCTTCGTTGATAGCGTTTTGGTCTACCTGCGCACCGCAAGAAACGAATCTCTTGCCACCGAATGTGTAAGTCACACCTGCTGTCAGAGAAACAGCACCGTCGGTACGAGCAGAACTATAATGTCCGAAGACAGAAGGAGAGACTTCACCTCTTGCTTCTACATTGATATCCAAATATTTGTTGATGTTGAATTGTCCCATCAAACCGACAGAACCATTAATCAACGCATTCAGTTTATCTTGATTACCATAGGCCTTGGCAAACGTAAGTCCCGGACCTGCAAATACGGATACAGTGAACAAGCGATCTGGATTATAGCCTCCGATAGCGTTTGACAAGTTGAACAATCCGTCGGCACGTAGAGTGAAGTATTTTTTATTCTTCATCTTATTGTATTCGCCTTCCGGCATTCCATATTCGGAGTATAATGTACTCCAACATCCGGCTACCTGGCCACGGATCCCCCAAATAGGGTTGAACAGTTTACCGACTGATGCGTGTATCAGTGGAGTTATGGCATGTCCAAAGCCATAATCAAAGTTGTCGGGGTTGACACATCCCTGTGCTCCTACACCCACGCTGATAAAGATATTATCTTTAGCTTTTTCGCTATAATAATGCTCTTTTGTCTGCGCTGAGGCTGAGACGGCTGCGCCTGTCAACAGTAAAGACAATTATTGCTATTTTACTTTTCATGTTTATTTCATTTTTTGTTTTAACTCTTTGTTTCGTTTTTGCTTTTTCATTCCATCTTTTCCGGACAAGCGGAACTGGAAAGTCAATCCACCTGTGAAATATTTCATTCTTTGGAGTTCCACTTGTGCATGCAAATGGTTGAAAAGCAAATAGGTGGCACCTAACGCAAAATCTTTCGAATCATATTCGGCAATTAATCTCAATTGCGGATGGAAAGACGGGTTATAACTGATACCTGCCGCGATCCCATTCAGTTTGTACTCTATCCTTTTGTTATAAAGATAGGAGAGGTGTACTCCCACTGTCTCTCTTCCTAATTGGACATGCCTGGTGGCTGCGATGTAGAAACGACTGAAGTATCCGTTACCTTCCGTCGGAGCCACAACTCCGTTGCCGGACGAGGTAAAAGGATCGGAAGTGCCTACTACAACAGCGGGCATGTATTTCCAGAATTGCCCTTCTTTCAGTGCCCGTAATCTGAGAGAAAAATACCGGTCCTGATTCGTAAAGCCTGAGTAACCATAAGGTTTAATCCAAGAGCTTCCGCCTTAAATAAAGTACAGGTATATGCTACTTCCATCCAAGGTAAAATGGTTACATTCAGGTAGTAATTGTACGTGTGGTAGTACCACGTTGGAGGAGTTATCTCCTTATTCATAAAGTTTGCACCCAGCATGACTGTTTTGTCCTTCTGCATTTCTGCCGAGGGAGCATGCAGCAATCCTGTAGTACCGTAGGTCAATTGAGCCGAAAGCATAAAGGGTATAGCTATAAATAGCGATACTATGAAGATTCGTTTTAAATTTACTGTATACATTCTCTACGCTTTCGGTTCAATGATTTCAATTACTACATTTTATTCTCTCGGTTATTCAGAGATGATAATACCACCACCGGCATTCAGGTCATCGCCGTGACCATGACCATGTCCGTGACCAATCGCTTCAATCGTTCTAACAACTACTGAAGAAATCTTGCTGATCGTAACTTCAGCTGTTTTCTTTTCGATTGCTTTAGTTGCTTTATTATAACAGCAAACGGCAATACATAGGTAGTCTTGATAACGTTTCTTGTTACGTCGAATCCTGTCAACTGAGTATAAGCTGGTACTTCAAGTTCATATGTGAACTTTTTGTCTGTAAATGCAGCTCCCGGAGTAACATTGGCATTATCGTCTTTGATAGCTTCTTCCAAAGCTGCGCTGACCATCTTGATAGTAGTTGTAGTTAGTGTGGAATGTGCTTTCTTGATAATTTCTTCTACAGAAGCACCACCTTCACACTTGATACCACCCTTCCAGTTGATTTCCATTTTTACTTTGGCAGTTTCACCTTCAGTGTAGCATGCTTTGTCGAATTTCATAGAATCCAAGGCTGCTTCAGCCGTAGCTTTGCTGTCGGCTTCTTCGAAACCGAATTTGAATTTAGAGAAGTGGTGAACATTGCCAACAAATACTCCGTTCTGGTAAGTAGCATAGTTTTCTTCAGCTTCCCAAGTATTAGTCTTTTCATTGAAGTAAAGAGTAGCCAATGCAACTTCAGGAGTTTCTCCTTGAGCTACGACAACAGCAGGAGTAAATTTCACTTCCATCGGAGTTACGAAAATAGTTCCGGTTGGAGTACCGTCGTATTCACGGACAGAAGCACCTTCTTTACCTTCGTCAGTACGGCTGATGTTCAGGGTGCTTGCTACGCCACTTGTAAAAATGATTATAGTGTTAGCCGGAAGAACGATTTCGTCAATAACGGTTTCTTCTTTATCATTATTAGTATCAATTACTTTAGATTCCAGTTTGAAGGTCGTTTCTTTCTCGATCGGAAGAACTGCTACCTTATCGATTTCTGTCAAAGTACCGTTGGCTACATATTTTTCCATAGTGTTAACCACCTGTTCTGCTTGTGCCGGAGTAATCTTGATGTCCGATCCAGCAGCTTCCAAAACCTTGTTAATTGATTCTTCTACAGCAGATTTACTTGGAACTTTTTCACCTTCTGCTTTTTCCGGTGCGGCTTCAACAGCATTCTCTGTTGGAACTTCAATCTCTACATTGCCACCGATAAATACATTATCGTCATCATTCGGTTTTTCTGTATCCGGTTTCAGTATCAGAGTTACATTGACTGTGGTGTTAGATACTTGGCCATTGTCTACCGGTGCTATAAATGCAGTATATACATAAATCTTATAGCTGTTATGACGGATTGTTACAGTTGCTTTAGTCAGACCTTTTACTTTGTCGGCAGGAATCTCGAATTTGTAGAAACCGTTGGAAGCAGTAGTTGTTACTTCGTATCCTGACATGTTCAGTGTTACTTCAGCCTTAGTAACCATGCCACCATCCTGATTGTAGATATTTCCTGCCAAATAGTATTTAGGGGCAACCTCTACTTCTTTTTTCTGCATAGCAACAGTTACCGAAGTTTTTGCAATGAAAATACCTTCACCTTCCGGCCCGGCTACTTCACTGATCACAACGTCGGCAGTAGCCGGTTTGTATCCGTCAGCAGTGATATATATAGTGTGCTGACCCAGACCTACATTGGACATAGTGAATTCGTTACCATTCTGAATGGTTGCTGTCAATATGCCTGGCATAGTTGCGGTTTTGATAGCTACAGGCTCACCGCTTTCCGCATCAAATACAGAACCTTCAATTTGATATTCTACATCTTTTGTCGGTTTTGTTTCTTTGCCTTTTTCCATTTTAGCGTCGATGGTATAGGCTACGATAGAACCGTTTTCCTGTTTAGTAACGAATACCGAGCTTGTCACTGTTTTATAACCGCTCTTTGCAAAAGTTACTACGTTGGTTTCTCCCACTTTAGCTTCCAGAACATACTTACCGTCTGCTGCGGTAGTCATTGACTTTGAGTTTGTGACATTGGTTACTGTGACACCGTCCATTACAGCATTGCTTTCAGCATCTGTAACAATACCTGCTACTTGGTACGTCGTAGCTGTAGGGTCGGTCACTTTGGGAACATCAATCTCGTCTTTTTCGTAGCAACTTGCGAACATACCGCACATTGCCAACAGGGTTAGCGCTAACTTAGCGCCATTACCGAAAAGTTTACTTTTCATTTTCATCTCAATAAAATTAAAAATTTAATAATTCAGATTTTATAAAATATGGATTAAAACTATTGTTCTTCATTATGTTATCGTCAGGTGCTGAGCGATAAGTCTTATAGTAATATTGTTCATTTCCCGCATTATAAGACATTCCCATATTATTGGAAGGAGTGATCCGAGGAATATATCCTTTGCGTTTATATCGGTAAGGGGGTAAAGCTATTTGGAAACGGAATCCTCCATTGGCTTTCACGTCTTTGGCTTTCATTGCATAGAATCCAATGGAAGCATAGCGAAAATGCCGGATTGCTTCTACTTCTAACTGCTTTCTCCTTTAATAGATATTGTTCAACTCTTGCATTTAATTCTACATTATAGCGTGGCCAATAAAAGCTTCCTCCCAATGACCATGTAGCCCGCATCTTTGTTCCATAATGCATAGTAAAACCTTCCCAATATCCTGTACCGGTATACCCGATGCGGCCTTCTATACTGAAACGTTCATCTTTAAAGTGGTGGATCAGGTTGAAGTCGATGCCATATCGGCTATTATTAAAGCTACCGATAGCCAATGTTGCCCAAAAATTATAGGGCAGACGGACTGTTTGCGATAGTTCAAGGAAACCCGGATGTAGTTTATCGTATCTGCTGGCATATCCGTCATTATATACCGGAATCACCATTTGAGCCGTGAATTTCATCCCTTTCCAGAAAGAGACTTCTATGGCGGGTGATAAATTGAAAAGCACTTGATAAATCTGTGTGATTACCAAGTTTTTTAGTGATAATTCCGGATATATTGTGATATCTACTTTATACAAAGAGCTATTTGCTTTTTTATTCCTTTTTACTTTGTTCCAGCTATTTCCCAGATTATAACTAACTTCCCAGTCTTGTCTGCTAATATTTACTGTACTATCTTTGAAAGATGGCTGATAATAAAGAGATATTTGCGGCACATTGTTATTCAAAACGATAATACGGCATGGCTTTCTTTCGGGTAATCAGTAGTTTGATTTGTAGAATATCACATCACTTACTTCGTTTCCTAATGTATTGATATACATTGGATTGATGTTTTAGTAGATTTTTCGGTTCTATTAGGACTTTGGCTGGTTGCTTCTATATGGAAGTATCTCTGTTACTGAGCTGCTACTTTAATTAAGATTCATAAAGAATCTTTGTTTTATTTATAATATTTTGGTTATCAGAATTATAGTGGATTTTGAAAACCGGTTTTTGTCTGATCGCTTTTTATTAGAAATCTTTTTTCATGGACTTTTGTTACCTGTTTGTTACTTATAACAGAATAATGTCTATATTTATAACTAAAACATACAAACAAATAATATGAAAAAAGAAGTAAGGATTAAAGAACCGGTCAGGATCAGACTAAACGTCTGTCGAACGGTTGTGAGTCTATATATTAGATATTATATGGATGGAAGAAGACGATATGAATTTTAAAGCTATATAT
>ENA-OQIC01000480-OQIC01000480.1-human-gut-metagenome-genome-assembly--contig:-NODE-480-length-17742-cov-1.811638_pt1 | contig 17742 bp, 24 predicted proteins | sample MGYA00242572_ERZ504736 | MGnify/ENA primary metagenome ERZ504736 (study PRJEB26092, sample SAMD00036201) | human gut metagenome | host: Homo sapiens | study: EMG produced TPA metagenomics assembly of... | reverse complement strand
TGGGTTTTGCTACCGGCGTCGCTGAGAGTTCTATTAATAAACGCTTAGGAGGGGCGTCCGGTATGGGGGAAACGTGGGCTTCTCTCGATGGCGACAAAGACTCTTCTCGAGCGAGGTCTATTAAAGACTCCCGTTGATCGAAGGGAAGCACCAAGCGATATTTCCTTCGGCTGCCAACAGTTTGCGGCTATCACGCAATAAATCCGGGAGTGATAGAGTATCCGTATGCCGGGCTAGATTACGTTTAGTATCCGGGCATTTCAATGAATCAATAAAATAGGGTGGGTTGGATACGATCAAGTCATATTTGATATTCTCATCCGGCATATATTCGGAGAGCGAGGTTTGATAGACTTGTATCCGGTTGGCGAAAGGCGATTTCGCGATGTTTTCCCGAGCTTGTAAACATGCGTCTGAATCTATATCGATAGCGTCTAGGATCGCGGTGCTACGCTGCGCCAGCATGAGGGCGATCAATCCCGTTCCGGTTCCCACATCCAAAATCCTCTGACATCTCTCTATGCTAGCCCACGCCCCAAGCAAAACGCCATCCGTTCCGACTTTCATGGCACATTTATCGTGCCATACCGTAAATTTCTTGAATTGAAAATAAGGATTTGCCATATCTCTATCGATTGTATGCCGCGAAATTAGTAAGAATTGAATGAAAAGCTGTAACTTTGGCACGTTTATTGTATTAACATATACAATGATGAATGTATATATGAAAGAAAAGACGAGAGTATTTTGCCAGAATTCGTTTGATGACTTGGATGACAATATTGGTATCGTAATGCCAATCTTACAGAATGCGATGTAGATGAGGATTTCACGGAAGGAATAGAGAAAGTTGGAGACACTATACCCATTCTTCCGTTAAGGAATATGGTACTCTTTCCGGGTGTTGCCATGCCGGTGATTATCGGGCGTCCTAAATCGATGCGCCTGATCAAAGAGGCTGTACATAAAAGAGTTTGATCGGAGTTGTTTGCCAGAAAGAGATGGATACGGAAGATCCGGTTTTAGAGGATTTATATACTACCGGGGTAATCGCTGACATCGTTCGTGTCTTAGAGATGCCGGATGGTAGCACTACTGTTATTCTTCAAGGTAAGAAACGCTTTGAATTGAATGAGTTGACCGAGACAGATCCGTATCTCTCCGGTAAGATCACCGTGTTGGAGGACACGAAGCCGGACAAGACAGACCGCGAGTTCGAGGCTTTGATCTCAACGATCAAGGATTTGACCATCAAGATGCTTGGGGCTGTGGCTGAACCTCCCCGGGATTTGATCTTCTCGATCAAGAATAATAAGAATGTCTTGTATGTGGTCAATTTCTCTTGTAGCAATATACCGAGTGGATCGGCCGAGAAACAGCAATTGTTATTGATCGGGGACTTAAAAGAGCGTGCGTATCGGTTACTTTTTATCTTGAACCGCGAGTATCAGCTGGTGGAGTTGAAAGCTTCCATCCAGATGAAGACACATGAGGATATCAATCAACAACAAAAAGAATATTTCCTTCAACAGCAAATCAAGACCATTCAAGAGGAATTGGGCGGGAATATCAATGAGTTGGAGATAAAAGAATTACGGGAGAAAGCCAGTCGTAAGAAATGGCTGCGAGGTAGCGCAGGTCTTTGAGAAGGAATTGCGAAAATTGGAACGATTGCATCCGCAATCTCCGGATTATTCCGTACAGACGCAATATGTCCAGAATATCGTTAACTTGCCGTGGAACGAGTATAGTAAGGACAATTTCAACTTGTCTCATGCCCAGAAGGTCTTAGATCGTGATCATTATGGTTTGGAGAAGGTGAAAGAGCGTATTATCGAGCATCTGGCCGTATTGAAACTGAAAGGGATATGAAATCTCCGATTATCTGTTTGTACGGTCCTCCGGGAGTCGGCAAGACTTCATTGGGGCGTTCCATCGCAGAGGCTTTGCGCCGCAAATATGTACGTGTTTCTTTAGGTGGATTGCATGATGAGGCAGAGATTCGCGGACATCGTCGTACCTATATCGGCGCTATGTGCGGACGTATCATCCAGAATATACAGAAGGCGGGAACATCGAACCCTGTCTTTATCTTAGATGAGATCGATAAGATCACGAATGATTTCAAGGGGGATCCGGCATCCGCTTTATTGGAGGTCTTGGACCCGGAGCAGAATAATGCGTTTCACGATAATTATCTGGATATCGATTACGATTTAAGCAAGGTAATGTTTATCGCTACCGCTAACAATTTGAATACGATTTCCCAGCCGTTGCTGGATCGTATGGAACTGATCGAGGTGAGCGGTTATATCATGGAGGAGAAGGTAGAGATCGCAGCGAAGCATCTCGTGCCTAAGCAGATGGATGTACACGGCTTGAAGAAAGGTTCCGTGAAATTCCCCAAGAAAACCTTACAAGTGATCGTTGAAGCCTATACACGCGAGAGCGGTGTCCGGGAATTGGATAAGAAAATCGCCAAAATCATGCGTAAGCTAGCCCGTAAGGTCGCTAGCGATGAGCCTATCCCGACTAGTATTAAGCCGGAGGATTTGTATGAATATCTAGGGGCGGTCGAATATTCCCGCGATAAATATCAAGGGAATGACTATGCGGCGTGGTTACGGGATTAGCTTGGACGGCTGTTGGTGGTGAAATTCTTTTCGTGGAGTCGAGCTTAAGTAAAGGTAAGGGATCAAAGCTTACTTTGACCGGGAATCTGGGAGATGTGATGAAAGAGTCTGCCATGTTGGCACTTGAGTATATCCATGCGCATGCGGCTCAGTTTAATATCAACGAGGAGTTGTTCGAGAACTGGAATGTGCATGTCCACGTACCGGAGGGGGCGATCCCGAAAGACGGACCGAGTGCCGGAATAACGATGGTGACTTCTCTTGTCTCCGCCTTTACTCAGCGTAAGGTGAAAAAGAACTTGGCTATGACGGGCGAGATTACGCTGCGTGGCAAAGTGCTTCCCGTAGGTGGTATCAAGGAGAAGATCTTGGCGGCTAAACGTGCCGGGATTAAGGAATTGATTCTTTGCAAGGAGAATGAGAAGGATATCAATGAGATCAAACCGGAGTATTTGAAAGGCTTGGTGTTCCATTATGTGAGTGATATTCAACAGGTGTAGATCTTGCGTTGCTGAGAGAAAAGGTGGATAATCCCTTGTTCTGATAACGACTTTTTAGGCATATATAGGTGTGGCTTATACGTATATACGTGTAGGCCCATATTAGTATCGGCGTAAGTCTATACGTATATACGTGTGGGCCTACGCGATATAGATGTTTTTAAGGGAAGCGTATACTTCTATTTAGAGCATTTCCGTAGGATTCCAAGCTGTTGCGTATCTCTTGGATATCAGATTTGAAATCATCGTACTCAATGGAGATAAGCCCGTTGAAATGCTGACGCTTCAGCTCGTTGACGAACGCTTTTACCGGTAAGATCCCGGTTCCCCATGTGGCGTCTTCCATCTTGTCGGTGAGGTCTTTCAAATGCGCCACCTTGATGCGTCCGGATAACTTCTGGAGATTTTTGAGCGGATCTTCACCCACCCGTTTCCAATGGCCGATATCGGCGCATACTCCCATCAAGGGAGAACGGCCTTTCAGCACTTTCTCTACCACCTCGGCACTTGCGTAAATGCATGGACTCGGATGGTTATGAATCGCTACCTCCATATCGTACTTCTTGGCGAGGGATTCGATGTAGTCCAACTGGTTTAACTCCGGTTCGACAGTCACGATATGCGCGCCTATTTTATGAGCGAACGCGAAGAACTTATCCCATTCCTCGTTAGTCCCATAAGAGGCTACACCAAAGGCGATCGGCTTGATTCCCCTTTTCTTGAACTCATGGCGTAATAAAGCGCAGTCATCATCGCTTAAGTCGTAATTCAGATAGGTCTCTTTTGGGAACGGAGCGCCCAATTCTTGGAAAAAGAAAGCCTCCGCATACCCCATGCCCAGTTGTTGGGTCTTATCCAAGGTCTCCATCAACGTAAGATTGTGGAAAGTCCAAGTCTGTATACCCACCTTCCAGTCCGCTTTTTGCGCCGCCAGCTGTACGGCCTGCCCAAGGAGCATGACCGTACATAGTGCTAATATAATATATCGTTTCATACTTATACCGGCATTTCCGGAAGACTCCAGCCTTCACGATAGGTATGTCTGATATATTCGTTGGCAGCCTCTAGCGCATTGAACTCCGCGTATTTCGTATCGAAATAGGGGTGACCGTCTATCACCTTGAAATCATCGCTGGTTACGATCTTCAATACGTCGGAAGAGGATATGTTGGTGAAACGCATGTTTTGGGCGTCCCACATCAATTTCTTGTTCAAGCCTTGCAGACGGATCGCTAATACACCCAATAGCACCATCTCGTTGAATGGTCCGGAATAAGCGAAGTTGGAAGTTCCTTCCACACGGTTCTCCGGCGATTCTTTACAAGCACGGATCCAGTCTTGCTCATGGAAACCGTCAAAGTATCCGGTAGCGTTCGGGATACGGCGCAAATAGGGGGTTACTTGAGGTACACGGCCGGATAATAACCGGGAGTTGAAACCTCCGCAATCGCAGATCAACGTGTCTTTAGTACCTACGAAGATACATCCACCCAAACCGTCACGCATCATATCTACACCATCCGGTAATAAGTCCGGACGCTGAGGAAGCATACCGCCATCGTACCAATATACTTTCACCTCCGGTAAGGCTACCTTTGGAAGATTGTCACGAGCCGGGAAGCGGAATTCTACCACCTCCGATTGAGGAGCGGATTCCGTATTGATCTGGGTAGAACGGCCTTGTACACGATCCGGATAACCTAACTTCAAGGATTGGTAAACCGGATCGAGCACGTGGCAAGCCATATCTCCGAAAGCTCCGGTTCCGAAATCCCACCATCCACGCCAGTTCCAAGGGGTGTAGATCTCATGGAACGGACGCATGGCGGCCGGGCCGATAAATAAGTCCCAATTCATCGTCTTCGGACAACGTTGTTTTTCGGTTGGGCGCTGTAATCCTTGCGGCCAGATCGGACGGTTGGTCCATGCGTGTACTTCTTTTACTTCACCGATCTCTCCGTTCCAGATCCATTCGCATAATTGACGGACACCATCGCCGGAGTTCCCTTGGTTACCCATCTGGGTCGCTACCTTATATTTAGCGGCGAGTTTTGTCAATAAACGGCTCTCGTAAACGGAGTGGGTAAGCGGCTTTTGGCAATATACGTGTTTACCCATTGTCAAGGCCGTGGCCGCGATCGTGGCATGAGTATGGTCCGGAGTAGCTACCATGACACCGTCGATCTGGTCGCCCAACTCATCGAACATCTTCCGCCAGTCCCAATAACGTTTAGCGTCCGGGAATTCCTCGAAGCAGTTCTTCGCGTATTTCCAGTCGATATCGCAAAGCCCGATGATGTTCTCGGTTTTCATGCCGACCAAGTTCGGGTGGCCTTTACCACCGATACCGATACCGACAATATTCATCGTATCACTTGGTGCCTTATGGCTAATCCTGCGATCGTTTTAGAGGGGACGATTGTTAGACCAGCTGCCGCTACGGCTGCTTTTTTCAGAAAATCTCTTCTTGATTCCATGTTGTATAATTTGTTTTTTTTAGTAGTTACTGTTAGAAATTGAAACAGGAGGTTACCATTCTATGATCCGAAGGGTAAGGGGAGACTACCACGTCCGAGGTGGTCTCGCTTTCGCCTGTGATAAATGAGTCTGTTACCTTACATCCGGAATATAGTACGAAATCCAGACGGTCTAGTATTTCTTGTTCGCTAGGAACGGGAGTCCATGTATAGCCGGGTGTGGAGACCTCGTCCGGATGGATTGTCCGGTAGGAGTCGTTCATCCCGATCTCAGAGAAAGCCTTGGTTGCCGGCCACTCCACCTTGATCTTGTGGATACCGGCATCGGCGGCCCGTTGTGTCCAGTCCAAGAAAGAAGGCTCATTAAAATCTCCTGTTAAAAAGACAGGATAACCTTCTTTCATGACTTGCTGTATATCTTTTTGATAACGAGTTACTTCTTCACGTCGGGCCTCGTTGGCGAACCGGATAGCTTCCTCCTCGGTATCGATAAACGGATAATCGCCATAAGGAATCCCATTCAATTGATAAGGCTGATACGGGATATAATATAGATGGCAATTAAACATCCAGCAGAATTTGTCTTTGCCTACCTGTATCTTCACCCCGTAGCGGGAAGCCGTACTGTCGACGACCGGATAACGAGATAAGATATAATGTCCCTCCCCTTGGTTGAAAGGTGGAAACCTAGGATTCCGCGATTTCCGGCACATGATCGTGCTTGATGCCGTCTTCTTCATAGATATGCCCTTCTTGGATTCCTACGATATCCGTCTGGCTAGCCTCGATCACTTTCGCTGTCTGGCTAGGGGGAAGCTTTCCCCCTAGGGTATTCAACCAAATATTGAAACTACTGACTTTTACCGTTGCCGGCTTGTCGCTACATGCGCTCAATGCACAACAAAGTATGGCTACGCAGCATAAAATTTCACTTATCTTCCTCATGTTTCTCTGGTATTTACAGGAACAAATATATTAAATGTCCCGTTCTTTTCACTACTAAGACTTCTTAATTTATTTTACCATCGGCCAAGGAAACTTCGATACAAGCTGGATGCGTTGACCTGTAGCTTGTGATTTTCGGGCGGCCTCGATAATCTCTAATACGTGTAACGCATGCTCGACATTTATACGTGGTTCCGTGTTTAATGCCATGTGTTTGCTGATATCGGAAGCACCTTCTTGCCAAACATAGCCATTGGTGTCCGGAACGAAACGCTGGGGTACCGGATGATCCATCGTCGATAAGTCCACCCCGTTCGGTGCCCAGTCGTAACCTACCATATGCATATTGCCGTGTGAACCGTATAAGGAGATCGTCGCTTTCTCCTGTCCTTTACCTAAATGTCCGTATGGATCGAAATAGTTGAAACCACACTCGATATGAGAAAGGACTCCCTTTTCGTGTTCCATGATAATCATGGCATTATCTTCTTCTCGAACTTTGATCTTGCCCTTATCGTCTACGGTTCTCTCCGGGGTTACGATTGTAGTCATGGCAACAACGGATTTAGCCGGTCCCAATAATCCGGTTAGGGTAGCGATATTATAAACTCCTAAGTCGGGCATACTGCACCTAGCGGTTCGTAGAAGAAAGCGGACCAAGAAGGACCTTCATGTCCGTAATGTCCGTGCGCGCATGCCAGATTACCTAGGGTTCCTTTATTGATTTGTTCGGCCATAAAGGCAAATTGAGGACTGTTTACAACGGCAGGCGCACCCCAGATACGAAGCCCCTTGCTAGTAGCGAGATCGTATAATTCTTTGCCTTCCTTATAGGAATTCGCCAAAGGTTTCTCGCTCCAGACATTTCTTCCTGCCATCAAAGCCTTACGGTTCAACTCTCCGTGAACCTGCATATCGGTCAATGTAAGCATCAAGTCGAACTTGGAACCACTAAGCATATCATCGATATGCTTGTACCATTTAGGTATATTATATTGCTTGGCAGCCTTTTGAGCACGATCCGGTTTGATATCGCAACAAGCCACGATTTCTACATACGGGCATTTCGATATATGGGGAAAATATTGGGTAGATACACTTCCGCAACCGATAACGGCTACTTTCACCTTTTTACCTTCCGATTCGAATTTCTCCGCATAGGCGGAAAGGGGTGATAGTAGTGACGCGAGACTTGCCGCGGCCGATACTTTAAAGAATTCTTTTCTATTCATGGCATTGATTTCTTAATACAATTAGTCTAAATCCTTAATCTTTACATTCTTGAAATATACTTTACTTCCATGGTCCTGAAAACAAAGTTTACCGGTGGTAGAGATACCGTAATCGGGGAAAGCTTCCCATTTACCGCTATAACGACGCATCTTCCAATCTTCGGACCCTTCTTGGAAAGAGAATAGTTTTTCTCCGTTCAGCCAGTGCTCAACATATCCATCCTTGTAAAGTACCATAGAGGAGTTCCATTCTCCCGGAGGGTTCACCTGTTTGGTTTCCGGTACATACATAGCGTAGTTGCAACCCGTTTTCTGCCAGTCTTCCAATCCCTCTTTTCCGGTCTCGCTGACCCAAGGATAGTTATCGTCATCGATCAACTGGTATTCCGGGCCGGTTTCAAAAGGAGCTTTGTATTTAGGTCCTTCTTGTACGTGATATAAGAATCCGGAGTTTCCTTGCGCTCCGATTTTCCAGTCCCATTTGATCTGGAAGTTATGGTAATTCTTAACGGTAACGATATCGGTACTTACCTTGATCGTAGTATCCGCTATCACGTCACCACCGTTTCCGTAGCCGACGATCACCCCGTCTTCTACCTGCCATCCCTTGACATCACCCCCGTTGAACATTTTCCAACCGGTAAAATCCTTGCCATTGAATAACAAGGTATAGCCTTCCGCTTTTTCTTCCTCAGTCAATACATTATCTTTTACTTCCGTGGATGAGGAACGACTTCCACATGCAACCATACACATCCCGTAAATGGTTACTAGAAAAATAGATACGATCTTTTTCATCTGTTAGAATATTTAGTTTGATTATCTCCTTATGATAACGCCATTTGATATGGTTTATTTGTTCATTGGCAAAAATACTGCACATAAAGGATTTGGATAATAGAGTATCTAGCTAAAAAAATGGATTATCTTTGCGTTATTCAGTAACCATCTAAAAAGTTTTTGGTTTATGGCGAAAATAAAGCATGGTTTTTCCGGTCAGCGGTTGATTGTCTATCCTTCTACATTATAGAACAAGCGTTGAACAACCCGTTGGTCGCAGACTTGGTCGTACACTCTATGGGGTATTTTCCGAAGGCGGAAAACCATTATATTGATCGTGCGTCCGGTTGTGGAGAGTATCTTTTAATTTATTGCACCAAAGGAGAGGCTGGTACGTGTTGGATGGAAAACGATATGTCGTACCCGAGAATCATTTTTTCATCCTCCGGCAGAGAAGCCCCATCAATATGGTTCGAGCGAGCATGATCCTTGGTATATTTATTGGGCACATTTTAAAGGGAAAAAGGCGAAGTATATCAGCGATCAACTGCAAGGGGTGATCCCGATCGACATGGATGATAATTCCCGTATCGGCGATCGTATCGCTTTTTTTGATGAACTATTGAATGTGTTGGAGAGTGGGACGGATGAGGCTACGGTTAATTACGTCAATTTAAGTTTCAATCATTTGATCGCCTCTTTCCTCTATGTGAAGACGTATAGGGAGGCTAAATTCTCCAAAAGCAAGGCGGAGAATACGTTCTTTATTAGTTTGGCGACCCACTTCATGACGGAGAATCTGGAAAATAAATTGACATTAAAGGAATTGGCTCTCATTTCGGCTATTCGGAATCTTATATGTACAGGCTTTTCTTCAAGGAAACCGGCTATGCGCCGATGAATTATTTCTTACATATGAAAATAGACCGGGCTTGCCAGCTATTATTACATACGAATATGAAGATCAATCAAGTCGCCTTGAAACTGGGCTTTGACGATCCCTACTATTTCAGCCGTATCTTTAAGAAGATAGTAGGGACATCACCCAAGGATTACCGGCACTCGTTACCGAAGTGAGATATTTACGATGAACCTAAACGGGAATTTAGGGCTGCCCTAAACGAGGGCTTAGGGATACCCTAAACGGGAGCTTAGGGCTGGCGGTATTTATTCCGGTCGGCTTCCGTTATTTCCCGGATTACACGGCAGGGATTGCCGGCAGCTATAACATTGGCCGGAATATCTTTGGTTACGACGCTTCCTCCGGCGATTACCGTGTTATCGCCAATGGTCACCCCGGGAAGGATACAGGCTTGCGCACCGATCCATACGTTATCGCCGATAGTCACGGGAAAAGCGTATTCCAAACCCTCATTACGTTGCTTTACGTCAAAAGGGTGGCCGGCGGTATAGATGCCTACGTTCGGGGCGATGAATGCGTTATTGCCGATACGAACTTTCGCTCCATCCAAGATAACGAGATTCACGTTGGCGAAGAAATTATCCCCAATCTCGATATTATAGCCATAATCGCATTGGAAAGGGGATAGGATAACGGTGTTCTTCCCTTTCTTGCCTAGAAAAGAGGTTAGAATCCGATCTTTTTCTTCCTCTTGGTCGGGGGGCAATTGGTTGTATTTGAAAAGGACGCATTTCGCTCTTTTCATCTCATCTTGAAGCTCACTATCATGATTCGCATTGTATAATAGACCTTCCGCCGCTTTCTCTTTTTCTGTTTTCATATGTCTCTTACTAAGATTTATAAAACGATGATTTGCGCGAAGATACTATTTTATTGGGAGGAGTTTATCCTTCCGATTCGTATTTCCAAACCCATTTTTCCCCATCTCCTTAAAGGGGAACAGCTCTTCTTTGGCTAGCATTTGCTCGCAGGGATAAGGATAGGTGAGACCTAATTGCTCGTATTTATCTTTTCCCAATGTATGGTAGGGAAGCAGGTGTACGCATTTGATACGATTCTCTTTCGCCAGCATGAATATTTCCCGGAGTGTATTCTCATTGAAATTGAAACCGGGAATTACCGGTACACGGATCGTTACTTTATTAGCGCTCTTACTGGATATATACCGTAAATTCGTGAGGATCGTATCCAAGTTCGCTCCAGTTTCTTTCTGAAGTAAATCCTTGTCCGTATGTTTGATATCGAACAAGAACAAATCGATAAGCGGAAGCGCTTGCTTTATCTTATCAAGATTCACTTGCCCGCAAGTCTCCACGGAGGTATGCAGTTTCTCGTTCTTGCATTGGATCAGCAAATCCATCAATCCCTCGAATTGCGTGAAAGCTTCGCCACCGGAAAACGTAACCCCTCCACCGGAATTCAGGTAATAATCCCGGTCACGCAAAAGGATTTCCATGATCTCGGATGAGGTAATAGATTCACCGACAAACTTAATGGCGTTCTGCGGGCATATACGCTCGCAAGCTTGCAGGCTACACAGGCCTGACGATTAAACACCGGAAAATGGTCTTGGATGGAGATATTGCCCCGTGGACAAATCGCCTCGCAACGTCCGCATCCGATACATTTATTCTTGATATGGAGCAAATGCGGTTTCCTTTTCTGGGATTCCGGATTGGAGCACCATGAACAATGTAGGGGACAACCTTGAAGGAAAACGACGGTCCGGATGCCCGGGCCGTCGTGAACGGCGAACCGTTCGATCTCCATGATTGATAACCTATTCTCGCTAACCTTATATTTATTTATCATACAATACCCTGCTTAAAAGTTCCTGTTGAATATTGGGAGATAAATCGACGAATACCGCGGAGAACCCGCTTACCCGGACGATTAGGTCCGGGTAATTTTCCGGGTGCTCTACCGCGTCTTCTAAAACTCCCTTATCTACTACAGTCACCATCAAATGGCAACCCCCTTTCGCAAAATAAGTCTTGAACAGGCTCTTGATGACAGCCCTGTTCTCGTTTGAACATGGAAGGAGAAACTTAATGTTTTGTACCGAGCCTCCATGATACTTGGCGTCGAACTTCGCCAAGGAATTCAGCATGGCCGTGGGGCCGCTTTTATTCGCTCCCCCTTGCGGATTATTGGCAGGATTCATATACATGCACGATAATCGTCCGTCGGGTGAGGCGGCGGTCCGGTTTCCCCATTCCGTGTTTAATTGGTTATTGCTGATAACGATCAAGAAGTATTGCATACCGATGGCGATACCGCGATCGCGTACGCCTTTCGCTACGAACTCGTACAAATCGTTGGCCATCGTATCGGCAGTCTCAAGGTCGTTACCATATTTATCACAGTTTAGGCAATCTTTTCGTAAAGCCTCATAGCCGTTAAAATTAGCTAGCATGCATCATTTAATTGCCGTAACGTGTATTTTTTTGATTGAATACCAGATCCCGGATTACCCACAGGGAATCGGAAGTGTTGATATTGCCATACGTCTCGTTTGTCCCGCCTAGATAACGTACGCCTCCGTCCAAAAGCGCTTTTCCCCGTGCGATGCAATCATCGGTCAATAGGCTGGAAAACAAGAAACTTACGTGCTGGTTCATCACCTCATACGAATGGTATTGGGCTTTGACAGACAGATCCAGATAATAATCGAGTAAAGCCTTGTAACCGTCATAGAATTCCTCGAATGTCTGATACTCCTCTAATTTCTTTAGAGGTACCGGCCCGGATTTACGTTTACCGTCAATCGGGTCGATACCATCATTCATATAAATCGTAAGTAGTTTTAGTAAATTGATGCAGATGTTGGGCGTACCCGTACTTTGTCCTTGTATCACGAACTCGGTACACCCGAAAGGCACGTATTGTTCCGCTGCTTTCTCGTCTACACGCATTCCGTACATGACGGCCGGAACGTTTACGTCGTCATTGTAAAGGGTCGGGTAAGTAGCTCCCGCACCCAAAGCGTCCAACGCTTCGTCCAGATTTCCTCGGAGGTCTCTTTATCGAAGCGCAAGGTGAATTGCGGCTCTACATATCTGCAATTTTTCGCTACTTTCATGGCGATATGCAGGAATACGTCGGCCTCTTTCGGGTGTTTGCGCCCTTTACCGCCTACGATGATACGTCCGTTTACGGTGGTACGGCGATTCTCAATCATGGTCCAAAGCGAGTGGATATATCGGTATGCCTCTTCGTCGGTCAATCGCCCGGACTTGAGATCGGCTACTAAATAAGGGCCTAGATAATCATCCAGACGACCGTAGTTTATAACACCAGCCAACAAAGCGAATAACCAGAATAACTGCATCGCTTCATGGAACGTACCGGGTTTCTTCTCCTTGATGTTCTCTAGGGCTTGGCAGATACGCTCTAATTCTTTTTGCCTTTTCTCGTCGGCTGAAGCCATTTGATCTCTAGCGTCTTGCTGGAGATGAGAAGCACAATCTACAAAAATATCCAGACATTGGATGCCTGCTTTGTAAAAGTTATTATCGGGTTGCTCTTTGAGTTTCTCCTGTAATCAGAGCGAAGGCCACCGATGCCTTATCCAATAGTTTCGGGTAATCCAGCATCATTCCGGATAGACGTGCGGTAGCGATCATCGGGTATTCGCAGTCGATGAACATACCCAATGTATCCTCGGTGAGGACCTCCTTGTTGAATTGGGTCTTTAAATCGTGATCCAACCAATAATCATATAACGCATCCACCCGTTTTCGTTCAGTTTCATCCAGTTGTTGCTGGAAGGCACGGAGTTTCTTGAATACGCAATAATGCCCGACACCCCCTAAGGAAGTTACGCATCCGAACCCGATCGGTAGGAAGTCCGTACGTCCGGCGATCAAGTCTTGATTCGTGATCTTGCGAAATAGCGTGGGGTATAAAACTTTCAGGCATTCCACTTCACGTATCTCTTTGGGTAGGGCGGCACAGGCTTTATGGACTGCCGTATACCGCTCCATGATCTCCAGTTGTACGATCAGAGGTTTCTCGCAAGGTAATTTCTTGCTGATCTCTACGTTTTGCGCCCTTCTACATTGAAATTTGCCATATGATTATTGTTGTTAATATTGTGTAGAGACGGGGGCATGCCCTATCTCTACAAGCAGATGATTTTTTAATGTTTGCTTCTTTCGCTTCCCGCCAATTATTTTGATAACCGGTTAGTAAGTCCGTAAAACGTTTCGTGATCAAGTGCGGACGGGTGATCGCGCTGCCTACTACTACGGAATGAGCTCCGAGGAAGATACATTTCATGGCATCTTCCGGCGAGTAGATATGCCCCTCCATAATGACATAGGCTTTGTCTTTAAAGTCACGGCACATACGGGCGAATTCCCGTAAATCCGGTTGCTCGATATGCTTGGTTGCTTCCGTATATCCATATAAGGTAGGGCCAACGATATCGGCTCCCATTTCTACGGCACGTACAGCTTCCTCATAATTAGAGACATCCGCAAAAATGATAGCTTCCGGTATCTCTTTCTTGACGATTGGTAGCAATTCGTATGCAGGGCGGCCTTCATGGGTTATTTGGCTCGTACAGTCCAAGGCGATAATCTCGGCTCCGGCTTCCCATACGGCTTTAGCGGCCTCTAAGGTTGGGTGATAAACACATCTGTGTCATCGTGCCAGATTTTCCAAAGCCCGATTACTGGTAAATCCACTTCTTTTTTAATCGCCTTGATCTGCTCTGGGTCGTTGGCACGGATACCCGCGGCTCCTCCCCATTGGGCGGCTTTTGCCATTTTTACGACAAAGTCTACTGAAAAAGTCGGATCATCGTGTTGTACTTGACAGGATACGATCAGTCCTCCCTTGAATGAATCTAAAAGTTCTTTCTTATTTGTTTTCATATTTTTTTCGTTACATTGTTTTCTCTAAAAGCGCGGCGCCGATTATTCGGCGTCATTCCTAATTCCGCACGGATGACTTGGGGGATACCTATTTCCTCGGCGGCGAAGGTACAAGTATGTAGTTTCTCGTTTAAAGGTTTCAACAGCAGGTCACCTGCATGTGCGATACCCCCCCTAAAATGATTACTTGCGGACGGAAGATGGTTATGAACGTGGAGATTCCGGCGGCCAGTCTACTGATATAGTCATCGACGATCTGTTTAGCGAGGGAATCCCCTTGTTTAGCGGCCTCGAAAAGAATCTCACCATTGACTTTGTTTTCGTCTTCGCCGCAAAGTTTCCATATCAAGGTGTCCTTATTCTTTTGTAAGGTCTCTTTCATGATACGGATTAATGCGGTGGATGAGCAATAAGCTTCCAAACAACCTTTTTGCCCGCATGTGCAGCGTTCGCCATTGTATACCAATTTGGTATGTCCGAGTTCGGCTCCCATATTATCGGATCCGGAATAAATCTTCTTACCCATGATAATTCCGCCTCCGACTCCCGTTCCTAGCGTTAGCATGATGCGTCGGTATATTGGCTGGCCGATCCGGCCAAGACCTCTCCATAGGTCGCGCAATTGGCGTCGTTGGCTATATAAGTAGGCAATGAGATATGCTTCTTTAAATAGTCGTAGATGGGGACATTCTTCCATCCGAAACAATTGGCATGTACCAAAAGGTTCGTCTTTGGATTTACGTAACTGGGCATGCCGATGCCCCAAGAAGAGATGTCTTCCATTTGCAAGCCTGCTTTGAGAACCGCTTTTTTGCTGACTTCCGCCATGTCGGTGGTGATCTCCTCGATTGTGCGTCCGGCTTGTGTCGGTATACTCTCCTTTGCGATAATCTGGTGATTCTCATCTACTACGCCAGCGACCATATTGGTACCGCCAACGTCCAGACCGAGATAATACTTGGTGCTTTCCATCTTTGCTCTTTATTTTATGAGGTCAATAGAGTGAATTATTTGTTGGCAAAGATAGAGGAGTTACCCGCCCTAGACAATGTGAGGTTTAGCCTAAAATAATGGACTATTTTTGCATAAGTGTTCTCGCAAGCTTACGAGAGTACTTTAGAGAAGAGGTGTTATCGAGAGGAGACTTCTGTAATAACCTTCAAATATAGTGTGACTGTGTTTCTTTATGTTTAAAGAATCATATCGTAGGTCGATTCTATTATTTTTCTCGATGATGGAGCAAGCCTCTTTTATCATGGGCTTGAAGTCTTCTTCTGTTTTATCTTTGTCTCCGTTGGCTAGGTAGATATATAATTTTTTTCTCCTTGATAGGTTTCCGTGAACACTCGTAACCTATCAATCATCATATTTTCGCTGTATTTATAGTTCGGTGATATGGCTATAATATAAGGAAATAAGTCTGGGTGTTCCATCATCGCATAAGTGACGAATGTCCCTCCCAACGAATGTCCGACTAAAATCCTGTTATTTCCCGCATGGTATTTTTCTTGGATGAAAGGGATTATTTCATTCGTTAATGACGAGAGCATTTCTTTTCCATGTCCCGGGTTGTCATATCTTTTTACCGATAAGGAATCTGTGAAAGGCGGGGTCAGCTCACTTTGCCTGTTTGAATTAAATATTCCAACAATAATACAGGGTATGTTGGGATGTGTCAACTCGAATGTTGAATAAAATAAATTGAATGTGGGGGATATTGTGCGTCTAAGACATAAATAGCGAGTAAGAGTCTCTTTTAAGGCTACCATCTACTCCGCTTAAATAGACTTGCATTTCACGGGTCTCTTCAAAATAGTCTGAGTTGTAGATATATCGACTCCCTAATGCCTGCATCAAGTAGAAATCGGCTTGCGCATGTATCCGGCATATTCCTGAGAATAATACGATAAGAAAGAGAAGAACTGTTTTTGTTTTCATAAATAGTGATATCTAGAATTATGCAAATATAGCGAAAAATAAAGTCTTTAAGTATGTTTAAAAAAAGGACCGGACGATGGGTATCGAACGGTCCTTTCTTTAATCTTTATGTCGTATGCTGTTATTCAGCTTCTTTTTCAGCAGCTTCCTTTTCTGCCGGAGCATCTTCCGGGGTGAAGTCAGTGATACCTGCGTTGATCAAGATGTTATACCAAGAGAGTAGTTTCTTGATGTCGCTTGGATAAACACGCTCACGATCATAGCTAGGCAATACCTCGGCAAAGTACGCACGCAATTGGTCTGTCGTGGCTTTGGAAGGTACCAAAGAGGCGGTTTTTCCCTCTTCCTTGTTCTTTACGCTAGTCAATACCTCATGTAAAGGCACTTCTGTTTCATCCGTATAGATTGCGATATCGCCTAATGAGATTACTTTATCTTTTGCGTATGCGGGTACTCTCTTGTTATCAGTCAGCGATTCAACGATCAACATGTTTTTTCCATGGGAAACCAGTTTATACAGACCGGGTTTTCCCGAAATAGACAAAATAGTCTTCAACATAATGTTTTTTATTTTCTATTAGTGTTAAACTTCGAAGTGACAAAGGTAATAAGAAAAAAGTGGAATTCTTCCGTCATGAGGACGGTTAACTTCGTTGGAGAAGTATCTTAGGTGCATCAACGAAGTATCTTAGGTTCGTTGACGGAGTATCTTAAGTTCATTGGATGATGAAGGTAAGATGCTGTAAAAGCCACTCGTCCCGCTATCGGTGATTATTGGGATTGAAGCCAACATAACAGTTTGCCTACTTGCGGTATAAGGGCCTGTCTATTGTCATTATAGATAACGTAATCGGAGCGATCTTTCTTTTCCTCGTCCGACATTTGGCTGTTGATTCTGCGTTCGATTTCTTCTCTCGAGGCTGAGTCCCTCCCCAAGGCTCTTTCGATGCGGAGTTCTCTTGGGGCATAGACCATCAAGCTTATGTCTACCACTTTGTAGAAACCGGATTCGAATAATATGGCGGATTCGATGGCGCATAAAGGGGAAGTCTGTCTCTCTACCCAAGCCGAGAAATGACGGTTTACCTCAGGATGAATGATCTGGTTGACCTGTTGTAATTGTTCCGGATTATTAAAGATGTGGGAGGCTAGAAGTTTCTTGTTCAATCCCTCATTCGTATAAATCTCCGGATCGAAAAGGGCTGTTAATTTCTCACGGATAACCGGGGAGTTATTTGTCAGCCATTTACTTTCCTCGTCCGCTATGTATACGGGTACACCGGATAACGCTAATAAAGAGGCTACGACGGATTTGCCGCTCCCGATCCCTCCTGTAATACCTATTTTAATCATGCTTATTGTTGTGTTCCAAAATAAATTCTACCTTATCTGGCAATAAGGTTGCCGTATGTACCCAGTCTGGTTTCTTGGTGAG
>ENA-OQIC01000479-OQIC01000479.1-human-gut-metagenome-genome-assembly--contig:-NODE-479-length-17744-cov-2.614690_pt1 | contig 17744 bp, 16 predicted proteins | sample MGYA00242572_ERZ504736 | MGnify/ENA primary metagenome ERZ504736 (study PRJEB26092, sample SAMD00036201) | human gut metagenome | host: Homo sapiens | study: EMG produced TPA metagenomics assembly of... | reverse complement strand
AGAAAAAGAAAGAACCGAAAAACGGGAACGGAAATCTGCTACTCCGAAGGAAAAGAAAGGTAAATCGGAGCCTGCAACAGTCGATGTGTCTTCTACCGGTCAATCTGTTCGGGCGGATGCCTTAAAAGAAACAGATTCTTTGGTAGGGAAACTTTGTCCGGTTTGCGGAAAGGGAGTGATAATCAAAGGTAAAACTGCTTATGGCTGTTCCGAATGGAAAAATGGATGCACTTATCGGAAAGCGTTCGAATAGGGCTTCTGTTTTGTTAATACATAATTTTAACTGAACTATTTTATAAAAAGCTCGTTATTAATACCACTTATCAATTAATAACGAGCCTTATGAATACAATGTTTTTCAACGCGGTATCTTGTTTTTTTGTATGCGCCGGTCTTATCATAGCCCTTATTCTGGCAATTAATGTAATATTTCACAGGCAATCCATGAAAATAATGAATATAGTGTGGGTACTTACCGGATTATGGGGCCATTATTTCGCTTTGTTTGCTTATTATACTTTTGGTGTCCGAAAAGATAATATGGTGGCAACAGTACCTATGGAGAATATGAAAATGGATATGAAGATATCGATGGAGATGGATATGTCTGAAGTACGTCCACAATGGCAGTCTATCACTTTGTCGGCACTTCATTGTGGAGCCGGTTGCACTTTGGCGGATATTATCGGAGAATGGTTTACATACTGGGTACCTTTGCAGATAGGAGGAAGTTTAATAGCAGGTAGCTGGGCACTCGATTTTGTATTGGCATTGATTCTCGGTGTTTTCTTTCAATTTATTGCAATTCGCGAAATGGAAGCTATCTCTTTTCGTGAAGCTGTTTCTCGTGCCTTTAAGGCCGATTTTTTTTCATTATTAGCTTGGCAGGTAGGGATGTATAGCTGGATGGCTGTTGCTACTTTTATACTTTTTAAAGATGAATCTCTGGAAAAAACATCCTGGACATTCTGGTTTATGATGCAGATTGCCATGCTTTTGGGATTCATGGTGTCCTATCCGGTGAATGCATGGTTGATTAAATCGGGTATCAAAAAAGGAATGTAATTTCCGACTTCTGGAAAAACATCAAAAAGATGATTGATTATTGGTGAAATATCTATGCATTTACAGATACACATCTCCTTAAATATGTTATTGTGAACCGACATCTTCTTTTGGATCGGTTTTCACAGCAGGCATTGCAGACTTTGCATAGCTATCGTGCCATTATGTTCAGCCCTACGATGTTTTTGTGATTGTAAGGTGAAACATATTATCTTGACTGGTGGAACGGATACGGCCCGTAGCATAGCAAAAGCTATTCCGGCTACTCCGCTTTCGGCAGAGACCGGAGGGAAGAATGTCATTATTCTGACTGCCTCGGGGGATCGTGATCATACTATTATGAATATTGTCATATCAGTTTTTGGTAATGCGGGACAGAAGTGTTCTGCTTGTTCGTTGTTGTTGGTTGAGCGTTCGGTATATGAAGATAAGAACTTCCAAAAGAAACTGATTGATGTGGCTACAAGCATGAAAGTGGGAAGTGTTTGGAATCCGGGTAATGTAGTGGGGCCAATGATAACGAATAAAAAATGAAAAATTACTGCGGGCATTGACATTGGAACCGGGAGAATCATGGTTAGTACCGTGCTTGTTCCCTTGAGATACCGATGAAAATATATAAGGCGGCTGCACAAGCTGACAAACATATTGCAGCGGCGCCTCCGGTGAAAAACGGAAGGGTAGAGCTGATACATTATATTAAGGAGCAAAGTATTGCCTTTGAATATCATAGATACGGAAGTATTTCGGAAGTACCCGCCTTTGAATAAAACTAATACTCTATGGTTTTGTTATCTAAATGCAGATAACAAACATTTTAATATAAAGAGTATGAGAAGAAAAATAATGATGGCAACATTGATTGTCATAGCTGTAAATTTTATCTGGAGTGGACAACCGGTAAAAGCATGTACGCGTGCAGTATATATTGGTCCGGACAATATGGTAATCACCGGGCGTACAATGGATTGGAAAGAGGATATTCAGTCTAACCTATATCTTTTCCCTCGCGGTATCAAACGGGCCGGATATAATAAAGGAAATACGGTAGAGTGGATTTCGAAGTACGGTAGCATTGTAGCAACCGGATATGATATCGGTACTTGTGACGGCATGAACGAAAAAGGACTGGTTGCCAGCTTATTATTCTTGCCGGAATCTATTTATGTCCGTCCTAATGATACTCGTCCTGTTATGGGTATCAGCATTTGGACGCAGTATGTGCTGGATAATTTTGCTACGGTAAGTGAGGCTGTAGAAGAGTTGAAGAAACAGACTTTCCGTATTGATGCTCCGGATATGCCTAATGGTTCGGCATCTACATTGCACATGGCTATCACTGATGAAACGGGTAATTCCGCTGTTTTGGAATATATCGATGGAAATCTGATTATTCATGAAGGTAAGGAGTATCAGGTGATGACTAATTCACCCCGTTATGATCTACAGTTGGCTGTGAATGATTATTGGAAGGAAGTAGGTGGTTTAAATATGCTGCCGGGCACTAATCGTTCAAGTGATCGTTTTGTACGCGCTTCTTTCTATATTCATGCTATTCCGCAGACTTCGGATGCAAAAATTGCCGTACCGAGTGTGTTGAGCGTCATGCGTAATGTTTCTGTTCCTTTTGGAATTACGACTCCGGATAAGCCTTACATTTCTTCCACTCGTTGGCGTTCGGTTTCCGATCAAAAAAATCGGGTATACTATTTTGAGTCTACTTTAACTCCTAACCTTTTCTGGATAGATTTACATAAAGTCGATTTTAGTCCGAATGCAAGTATTAAGAAATTGTCTTTGACTCACGGAGAGGTTTATGCAGGAGATGTAGTGAAAGATTTCAAAGACAGTAGATCGTTTACATTTATGTTTGAATTACCCCAATAAAAATGTCTACCGAGGCAGATACAGATTAATACAGAATTCAACTAAAAAATTCTGTATTAATCTGTGTTATCCGCAGTGGATATATTATTTCTTTCCATATATCAGATGGAATTCTACTACAGCTTCAATTCCTTTTCTGAATATATCCAAAGAGAAGTTTTCGTTAGGAGAATGGATAGCATCCGATTCTAGGCCAAATCCCATTAATACAGTTTTTATACCTAACACCTGTTCGAAAGTTGATATAATAGGTATACTTCCTCCTCGGCGTACTGCCAATGGCTTTTTCCCGAAAGCAATTTCAAATCCTTTTTCCGCTGCCTGATAAGCAGGCAGTGATATGGGACATACATATCCCTGGCCTCCATGCATGGCAGTCACTTTTACTTCTACCGTAGCAGGAGCGATCTGCCGGATGTAGTCAGCAAAAAGTTTTGAGATCACATGATGATCTTGATGGGGAACCAGGCGGCATGATACTTTGGCATAGGCTTTGGAAGGGAGTACAGTTTTAGAACCTTCCCCGGTGTAACCTCCCCAAATACCACAAATGTCGAATGAAGGCCTGCAACTGTTTCTTTCGAGAGTGCTGTATCCTTCTCACCGAAAAGTTCTTTTACTCCGATGGCTTCCTTATATTTTTCTTCATTAAAAGGGATGTGGGCAATCATTTCTCGTTCTGCTTGTGGAACTTCTTCTACAGCATCATAGAATCCGGGTATTGTGATACGTCCGTCGGTATCAATTACCTTACTTAACATACCACAAAGTACGTTGATCGGATTGGCTACCGCTCCACCAAAGTGTCCCGAATGGAGGTCACGGTTAGGACCTGTTATTTCGATTTCCCAGTAAGCCAGACCACGCAGTCCGGTGGTTAGTGAAGGAAGGTCGGCCCCCAACATACTGGTATCTGATACCAAGATAACATCGGCTTTTAGTAATTCTTTATGCTCTTCACAGAAAGCTTCCAGGCTTGGTGAACCAATCTCTTCTTCTCCCTCAAAGATAAACTTACGTTATTCTCCAGCAGGTTATATTTTACGAGATATTCAAATGCTTTCACCTGGATAAATGCTTGTCCCTTATCATCGTCGGCTCCGCGCGCCCAAATATGTCCGTCACGTATTTCCGGTTCGAACGGTTGGCTCTTCCACAGGTCGAGGGGCTCGGCAGGCATCACGTCATAATGAGCGTATATCAACACTGTTTTAGCATTCGGATCCACTATCTTTTGCCCAAATACAATCGGATTACCTTTCGAAGGCATAACGATGGCTTCGTCTGCTCCGGCCTTGAGTAGCAATTGTGTCCAGCGTTGTGCGCATGCCAGCATATCATCATGGTGTTCCGGCAATGCACTGATACTGGGAATACGGATGAGGCTGAACAAGTCTTCCATCATCGTCGATTCATTCTCTGCAATGTATTTCTGAATTTCGTTCACGTTCAATAGTTGTTAAAGTTGTGTCATTCTATCTAATAAATAATAGTCGAGTATGGTCATTGCTGCCATAGCTTCCACAATAGGCACTGCACGTGGCAATACACACGGGTCATGGCGTCCCCGGGCCTTTAGTGTTGTATCAATACCGTCTATGTTTACAGTTTCCTGCTCCATCAAAACAGTAGCCACCGGTTTAAACGCTACCCTGAAAAAGATGTCCTGTCCGTTGCTGATTCCTCCCTGTATACCTCCGGAGTGTTGGTACGTGTTTCAATCCGGCCATTATTGTTGTAGAATACGTCATTTTGTTCCGATCCCTTTTGTTTGAGCCCCTTGAATCCGTCTCCATATTCAAAAGCCTTTGCGGCATTGATGCTTAGCATAGCATTGCCCAATGCAGCATGGAGCTTGCCGTATACGGGTTGCCCAAGTCCGATAGGACAACCTTTGATGACACAAGTCAGTACACCGCCAATGGTATCTCCTTCTCCTTTGATTTTGTAAATCAGGTCTTGCATTTCTTTTGCTTTCTCCGGATCGGGACAGCGCACCGGGTTGGTTTCGATCAAGTCCAGATCGTAATCCGTGTAATTGCCTTCCAGTTTTATAGGACCTACCTGTGAAGTATATGCCGTGATGTGAATACCCAATTGGCGTAATGCTAATTTGGCCAATGCACCGCCTACTACCCTTGAAATGGTTTCACGTGCCGAAGAACGACCACCGCCACGGTGATCGCGGATTCCATACTTTACGGTGTATGTGTAGTCGGCGTGTGACGGGCGGTATACTTTCTCCAGGTTATTGTAGTCATTAGAATGTTGGTTTTCGTTCCATACGATAAACCCGATAGGGCATCCGGTAGACTTTCCTTCGAAAATGCCTGAAAGGAATTCTACTTTATCAGCTTCTTTTCGGGAGGTAGTAATTACCGATTGTCCCGGACGACGGCGGTTTAGTTCCTGCTGAACAAACTCCTCATCGATGACGATACCTGCTGGAAATCCATCGATCACTCCTCCGATTCCTTTACCATGGGATTCGCCAAAGCTGGTTAGTCTGAAAATATTGCCAAATGAATTGAACATATTGAATAAGGCTTTAAAATTTAGTATATGCAAATATAACAATAAAATTCAGGAAAGAGTTGTTCTCTCGAGTTTTCCTTTATCCGTGGAAGATGAATCTTATTGTAATTGGCATCAAACATAGTCCGCTCTCTAATTATTCCGATAGAGGAAATTAGCAACTATAAAGGAACTTTATAATTAAAAAGAGAGCTGCATTAAACTACATTTGATGATTTTTATTATTTTGCGCAACTGATATTGTTAGAAGCCGTGCAATATGTATAATGATGAACTTATTGAAGTAGTAAGATAAAATGGCAGTCGTTTCTGAAAGGAGATGACGATGCTATGCATGGCTATATTCCCGGTATGTTCAGCAACTCTATCAGTACGGATGCGTTTTACGACGGATACAGAGATGGTGAAAGATTGTGTTCAAGATGTTTTTGTGAATGTTTATAGGCAAAAGGATAGGTACTCTTCTCCTCCGGATAATGTTAAAATCTACTTAATGTCTTCATTAAGAAATTCTATTTTTAATGTTTTCAATAAAGGGAATTTGCATGACACTTATATCTCCAATATCAATTATGAATTCGATTTGTCGGTTGAAGAAAAACTGATTGAGACAGAAGATGAAACCTCTCAGAAGCATACTGTTGCTCATTTGCTAAATACACTCTCTCCCAGACAGCGAGAGATTATTTACTATCGTTTTTTTGAAGGATTAGATTACAGTGCCATTTGTGAATTGATGGGGCTTAATTATCAGTCAGCCTATAATTTACTTCAGCGTTCTCTCTCCAGATTACGTGAAATGTATGGTATATTACCATTCTTTTTTCTATTTTAATATTCTGTTTATCAGTAGATAATAAAAAAGTAATAAAAAAAATCCATTTACACTGAGTAGATTTCGAAACTCTGTTTGTCTTTTTATGAAAAGAAGAAAATGGAGAAAAATCACTATATACATTATACTGCTGCCGATTTGTTGAATGACGGGACTTTCCTGGATTCGATGCAACACCCTACGGAGCAAAGTGAAAAGTTCTGGTCACAACTGGAAAAGGAAAATGAAACTTTTGCCGGAGAATTACGTATGGCCCGAAGCTTTTTAATGGCTGTGGCGGAAAGCCCTCAAAAACGGATGACAGACGATGAAGTGGGGACACTTTGGGAGCGAATTAGCCGGCAGGTAGCGATGGAGAAAAGAGTGAAAAGAAAAAAACAGTTGCTTTTCTTACGTGTGGCCGGGATTGCTGCTTGCATATCAGTGTTGGCATTGAGCAGTTACTTTGTTTTTTCACTTATTTCATTTTATGAAGAAGTTCTTGTTACAGTTTGGCCGGTATTTCCGAGCCGGATAGCAGTAATGACATACAGCTGATTTTATCGGAAGGACGTAAGTTGGTTATGGATGGGAAAGAAAGCAGGTTGCACTACAAGGAAGGTGGTAAGATAGCTATTAGTTCCGGAAAGACCCAATTGGACGAAGAAAATGAAACCGGTTACAATCAATTAATTGTTCCTTCGGGGAAACGTTCTTTCATAACTTTCTCCGATGGTACCCGAGTAGCCGTAAATGCCAATACCCGTATAGTATACCCGTCAGAGTTTTCGGGACATAAGCGGGAAATTTATGTGAATGGAGAAGTCTATCTTCAAGTATCTCCTGATAAAAAGCATCCTTTCGTTGTGAAAACCAATCGCATGGAAGTAGAAGTGTTGGGTACGGAATTTAATGTAAGTGCTTACGATTTTACAAAAAATCAATCGGTGGTTCTAGTATCAGGTAAAGTAGAAGTGGATACATATAAATATCCTAAAAAAGTTCTGAAGCCCAATGATATGTTGACTTATGACGGACAAGACGACGGGCTACGGGTAAATACAGTAGATGTGTCTGAATATATAAGTTGGGTGGATGGTTATTATTGTTTCAACCATGAGAAGATTGAAATCATAACCGAAAAGCTATCTCGATATTATGGAAAGCGTGTCATACCTGATTCCGGATTGATAGGATTGACTTGTAGTGGTAAGCTCGATTTACGAGACGATTTACGGGATGTTCTGGAAGTATTAAGTAAAACTATACCTGCACAAATAGAGACCAGAGATAATTATTTTTTATTAACCAAGTGATTTTTAATACTATGAAACAAGGACCTTAAATTTTAAAAGAAAGGGTTGGATAATACCCTCATATCATCCAACCCCTGATTAGATTAAACTACGTAAAAACAAATTTGTTAATCAAATCGTACAAATGTATGAATAATCATGGAATTTTTAGTCCCGATAGGACTAAAGTAAGAACTTTATTATCAATAAAAAGTATTTTTTGTTTTTGTTATTCACTTTTGCATTCGAAATGGCTTATGCTTCAAGTGTTTACTCTCAAACCAAAGTCTTTACTATGCAATCTGCCGAGAAAACCGTATTACAGGTTTTTAAAGAAATAGAGAAGAATAGTGAGTTTATAATCTTTTATAGAGACGGTGTTATTGACTTAAACCGGAAGGTTAGTGTAAATGTGGTTAACCAGTCTGTTGATAAAATACTGGAGCAGTTACTGGCACATACCGATAATGGTTTCACCATTAAAGACCGTCAAATAATCATTTATAAAAAAGAGACTTCTGCGACACCTTCGGTTTCACAGCAAAAAAACAAAATTAAAGTAACCGGGGTTGTTACTGATGCAAAAGGTGAGTCTATCATCGGTGCTAACGTTGTCGTAAAAGGGAATCCTACCATAGGTGCCATTACCAATATGGAAGGACGTTATGAAGTGATGCTTCCCTCGGACGATGTCATTTTATTGGTTTCATATTTGGGATATAATACCGAAGAAATCAAAGTAAAGGGACGTCGTAATATCAACGTTGTTTTGCATGAGGACTCAAAAGCACTCGATGAAGTAGTGATAGTTGGTTACGGTAAGCAGAAGAAGGAAAGTGTGGTGGTCTCCATGAGTTCTATCAAGCCCAAAGATATTGTTGTTCCTTCCCGCAGCCTTAATAATAGTCTTGCCGGTCAGGTAGCAGGTCTGATCGCCGTACAACGTTCTGGAGAACCCGGTTATGACAATGCTGAATTCTGGATTCGTGGAGTCAGTACTTTTGCCGGGGGAACTTCTCCGCTCGTACTTGTCGATGGAGTGCCGAGAAATATGAGCGATATTGAACCGGATGAAATAGAAACATTTTCTGTTCTGAAAGATGCAGCTGCTACTGCTATTTACGGCGCAGAAGGAGCTAACGGTGTAGTATTGGTGACTACTAAACGTGGCCGTGTTGAAAAAGCTAAAATATCTTTTAAGACCGAACACACCATTTCATCACCTACCGCCTTCCTGAGTTTGTAGGTTCTGCCGATTATCTTAGTTTATATAATGAGGCATTGCGTAATGATGGTGAAGGACCGCAGTTTTCAGATGAACTGATAGCCCATTACCGTAACAACGACGATCCGGATTTGTATCCCAATACCAATTGGATTGACGAACTTCTCCGGAAGAACACCTTTAGTCATCGCTATACATCAATGTACGCGGCGGTACTGAGAAAGCCAAGTATTTTTGTGTCGGGAGCCTATTATAACGAAAGCGGATTATTCAAGAACAGGCCAAATGGGATTTATGATACCAATATTGGTATAGACCGTTTTAACTTGCGTTCGAATATCGATATGGCTGTATCTTCCACCACTACTGTAGGGGTAGATCTCGCTATGCAATACCTTATTAATAATTATCCGGGAACGGGTACTTCCACCATTTTCCGTTCTATGTTAATCACGCCTCCTTATGCTTTCCCCGCAGTGTACAGTGATGGTACCGTAGCCACGTATGCCCAGGAAAGAGATGCGAACATGCGTAACCCTTATAACTTATTAATGAATTCCGGGTATGCCAAAGAATATAGGACAGGTATACAATCGAAAGTAAATGTCAACCAGAAACTTGATTTTATTACTAAAGGTTTGTCTGCAAACTTAAATGTAAGTTATGACTACGATAGTGAGATGATTATTCGTCGCGAGTATAATCCGACACGATATCATGCCACAGGCCGTGATGAATTAGGGCAGCTGATTTTTTCCACAGTAGTATCGGGTAATCCGGATATTCAAGATCCCAAAAACAGTGCGACATCTGCTACCAAGAAAATTTATATCGATGCATCTATCAACTATAAGCGTACATTTGGAAAGCATGATGTGGGAGCAATGTTACTATATATGCAAAAAGAAACGCAACAGCATAATGTTCCCCTTCCATTCCGTAAGCAAGGATTCGTAGGACGTGCTACATATGGCTATGATGGGCGTTACTTTATTGAAGGTAATTTTGGTTATACCGGTTCTGAGGCGTTTGCTGAAGGCAATCGTTTTGGCTTTTTTCCGGCAATAGGTGCTGCTTATTACCTTTCCAATGAATCATTTTATCCGGAAGCAATAAAAAAAAGTGGTAAATAAACTAAAGCTAAGAGCGTCTGTCGGGCGGACTGGTAACGATAAAACCGGACAGGAACGTTTTTTGTATCGTCCCACTTTTACTACCAATGCCGGCGGATTTACGCAGGGTATCGGTGATACGGGCGGAACTAACGGAATTGGTAACGGAATTGTTGAAGGACGTTTCGCCGCTCCTTATCTGGCTTGGGAAATTGAGGACAAGCAGAATTATGGTTTCGATCTGGGACTGTTTGATAACCGCATCGATATTATCTTCGATTATTTCCGTTCTGAGCGTAGGGATATTTTGTTACAGCGTCGTACTGTTCCACAATTGGGCGGGCTTCGTCAAGACCCGTGGCAGAATTTTGGTAAAGTACGTAATCAGGGGATAGATATGTCGATGAATCTCAATCAACAGATAGGTAAACTGAAACTTAGTGCTCGGGGAACCTTTACTTTTACCCGGAATAAAATTCTTGAATATGATGAACTACCTCAGAAGTATGGATATCAAGCTGTTACCGGTACAAGAGTTAGTGAGAATACTCTTTATATAGCCGACCGCTTTATACAGAAGACGATTTTATAGTCAGTACCAATGCTAACGGATTGAAAACCTATAAACTCCGTTCGGAACTTCCACGTCCTACTTTAGGAGGACTGATTGGCCCGGGTGATATCAAATATGTCGATGTAAATGGTGATGGCGTGATTGACTCTTATGATCAGGTAAGAGGAGTGGGTAATCCGAGTACTCCTGAAATTATTTATGGATTTGGTCTTAACGCTGAGTACAAAGGCTTCTATGCGAGTATCTTTTTTCAAGGAGCAGGCAATACATCTGTTCTTCTGGGAGGAGCCACTTCCGAAGGGTGGTATCCGTTCTCTTGGGGCGTCGACCAGTCCAATTATCGCACGTTTGCTTTAGACCGCTGGACTGAAAACAATCCCAGTCAGGATGTTATTATTCCGCGTTTGCATAAGAACAATGCCAATAATGCCAATAATCGGGTGGCAAGCACTTGGTGGTTGCGTAATGGTTCCTTCTTACGACTGAAAAATATAGAGTTCGGTTATCAGCTTCCTAAGAAATTTATGGATAAGATTGGTTTTGAGGCTGCCCGTATTTATATTATGGGATATAACCTTGCTGTGTGGGATGACATTAAATATTTCGATCCGGAAGCCGGTAATGCCAATGCGGGTTTGAATTATCCTTTGCCCCGTACTTTCACTCTCGGTTTAGACTTTACATTCTAAAAAGACAAAATTGATTAATAAATAGAAAGATGAAAAAGCAAAATTCTATATACACTTTGTTGATAGCGCTATTGTGCTTTGTTAGTTCTTGCGACTATTTGGGAGTTTCCGATCAACTTGCAGGAGGTTTGCAGAATACCGAACAGGTGTTTGATAATGTATCGTATACAAAGAGATGGTATGCCAATGTTTTTGCCGGTATCCCCGATTATTCAGGGATTAACAGCGTGAATGTGGGAGCTTTCAAAAATCCTGGACGGGTATGTGTGATGAGCTGGTCGTTGGGTATGGAAACTCTTCCAAATACAATAATTCGGATAGAAATGCTGCCAACATGGGTTTTCATCGTTATGGTGACTGTTACAAATACATTCGTCAGGCTAATATTTTTTTGCAGAAAGCACATCCGATAATGACTACGGGAACCCAAGGAGACCAGTTGTTGGAAGACGAGCTGACACAGATGAAAGCCAATGTGCGTTTTATGCGGGCATTTTATCACTATTTGTTGTTTGAACAATACGGTCCGATCATCTTGGTAAAGGACAAAATATACAATGCGACTGAGGATCAGGATGTACCCCGGAATACAGTAGATGAAGTAATAGAGTATATTGATTCCGAGCTCACAGCTGTTGCTTCTGAATTGACTCAGGAGCCTATTTTTGAAGATAAGGACTATCGTGCCTGGCCGACTAAAGGAGTTGCTTTGGCTGTTCGGGCAAAATTGTGGTTGTATGCTGCAAGTCCTCTTTTAAACGGTGGATACCGCGAAGCTCTGTCGGTGACAAATCCGGATGGTACCCGTCTGTTTCCTGATTATGACGCCGGTAAGTGGGAGAAAGCTCTTGCTGCTTGTAAAGACTTTATTGACTATGCTGAGGCCGGAAGATATGAATTATACAAAGAGTATAAAGACGATAACGGTGCTGTCATTGATCCGGATAAGTCTGTGTATAATCTGTTTCAGAAATATACACATGAGATTATCTGGCTACGGCAAATAATGATTGGGGGGGAATGAATGGTGATGCTTTCGACCGTCGTATTGCTCCCCGTTGCGAAAAAATGGCTTAGGTTCCACTGGAGTTACTCAGGAACTGGTCGATGCTTTTTATATGAAAGACGGTTTCCCTGTTTCGGCTACAGCTATTTGCCGCAGTCTACACTTTATCAGGAAGAAGGGTATGGGACTTACAAAGATCAGAATGATAACTTTTCTAAGAAGTATACCAATGTGACTGTCAGCAATCGCTATCTCAATCGTGAACCTCGTTTTTATAATACAGTCTTTTTCAATGGACGTCAATGGCCAGTGAGCTGTAATCAGGTATTATTTTACAATGGTGGTAACTCCGGCGTACAGGAAGGACAGGCTACCCTGACCGGTTATATGCTTTTCAAACGTTTCAATCGTTCGGTCAGTTTAACTAATCCGGGAGTAGCTCCCAGTTCCGTCCCTCTATTATTTTCCGTTTGGCAGATTTCTATTTGATGTATGCTGAGGCAGCCAATGAAGTCAATCCTAATGACGCGAGAGTTTTGAAATACCTCAATCTGGTGCGTGAGCGTGCAGGACTCCCCGATATAGAGACTTTGAATCCGGCTATTCGTGGTAATCAGGAATTGCAACGGGCTGCCATTCAACGTGAACGCCAGATTGAACTGGCCACAGAGGGGCAGCGCTATTTTGATGTGAGAAGATGGATGATTGCTGATAAAAACGGGGAAGGTCGTCAGAATGGCTATGTGCACGGAATGAATGTACGCGGTGAGTCGAATGATAAAGAAGATTTCAATCGCATAGTGGAAGCAAGCCAGATTGTATTTAACCGGAAAATGTATCTGTATCCCATGCCTGATTCCGAAATGAGAAAGACCAAGAATCTGGTACAGAATCCGGGATGGTGATTTTTGAATAAATAAAAAAGATGTACTTATGAATAGATTTAATTACATAGGAATGTTAGCTTACGTCGCACTGTCTATGAGCAGTTGTGATGATAGTTTTGATGTAAGTTCCAAAGCCGATGGGGTTTTGGCTGTTTCTCAGGAAGGGTTTAATACATTGCAATCTTATAATGTAGGCGAAAAGTATACGGCAGATTTATGGATACAGCAGGGGGGCTTGAAGTCAACTGCCAGTGTAGTAAGTTTTTCTGTGGACAAAGCTTTGCTCGATTCAATGAATATTGCCGATGGAACCTCATATGAACTTCTTCCTGCTGACTGTTATCAATTAACAAAAAGTTCTGTCGATATTCCCGCAAACGAAAGGCTGTTGAAAGGTGAGCTCACTTACGACCCGGCTAAGATACAAGAGCTCTCCGGATATGATCATTTGAAATATGTGTTGCCTTTACGTGCTACATCCAGTGGAATGCCTTTTGTTTCAGGACGTTCTGTTTTATTGTTGGGTTTTAAAGTTTCAGAGCCGATTGTAACTATTATGAATGCCGGAGTAGAAGAGATCAACCTGGCAGAAGTAAAGGAGTTACCTGTACAGATCGGGGTCCCATTCACCAATAAATGGGAAATCAGCTGTCGCTTGGAAAGCCGCCAGTCGGTGATTGATGCCTATAATACGGCTCACGGTACTTATTTCAGCATGCTTCCGTCCGATGCCTATGTGGCTCCCGAAACTCCGATTCTTCATAGTGGAGTAAATCAGGTTACAGCAACTTATAAACTGAAAGACGATATCCTGCCGGGAAATTATATGTTACCCGTGCAAATAGCAGAGGTAACTTCTGATGCTACTATACGGCTGATAAGGATGTTTATGCAGCTTATAGCATTATTAAAGAAGGGGATAAACTTTCTAAAACAGATTGGAAAATTGTATCGTTCACTACCGAAGAGGCTTCGGGTGAAGGCAGCAATAATGGACATGCCAAACATTTAATTGACGGAAATGTCGAGACTTTCTGGCATTCGCGTTGGCAGGGAGGATCTGATCCTTTACCTTATGAAATAATTATCGATATGAATCATCGGGTCAAAATAGCTCAGATAGAGTTATTGCCACGTGGGCGAGGAAGTAATAATCCGATAAAGGTGGTACGTTTTGAAGCCAGTGAAGACGGGACGAATTGGGAATCGATCGGTCAGTTTGGTTTTACGAATCAGGATGCCGCACTAAAATATTATGTAAAATCATCCACGGCACGCTATATCAAATTGGTCATTCCGGATGGGGTGGGTAATGGTACAGTAGCTGCGATTCGTGAATTGGATGTAAGGGGTACAGTCGTCAACTGATATAAATAAATTAATAATGCGAGTTAATAGTTGTAAATTCAATTATTAACTCGCATTTATATTTTAGTGTAATGTCATCAGATTGTTTTCATGCTACCAAAGATATACCGTATACAACTTTGACTTAGTAATTATTTTACAATGATCTTCTATAAAAATGTTATTAATATGCACTTCTGTTGGGAAATAAATAAATTCAAAAGTACTTGAGAAAAGTTCCTGTAGAACTTGGAAAGTTTTATGCATTATACATACAGATGCTACCTTTTAGATTGTGAAGTTAACAGTTTTAAAAGTTCGTAATAAATGGTTCTTTTTCGTGGCAAATATACTAATAACTTTAATAAAACAATTATTTAAGCATATCTTTTTTTAAAATATCGTAATTATGACTCTAAAAGTTCCTTTCTATAAGATGGCTTTCTATACTATTTACTATCAATGATTTGATCATCTAGCTTTTGATTATATACTTTTTCATAGAAAATATCCAGGGGTGGAAAATAGGTATATTTCTTTAGGATTCTGAACTACACTTTACAATTTCTCCTTTTCGTTTATATCGTTTACCTGTTTATTTCATAGGTTTTTTCTTTTCTTAAGTTCTACAGGAACTCTGATAAAATCAGCCGTTTTGTGCAAATTAATATCAGCATGGTTCAGTATAGATGAAGTATAAACCATATTTATTACGCCTATGAAAACATAAGAAAGACCCGATCCCAGACAGAACTATGCATCGATAGATGGATAGTATCTCTTTTCTTGAAATTAATTTTAAAACCTACACAACAAAAAAGATTTAAGCTTATGAGAAAACCTTTTATGCTAATATCAGTTTTACCGATAACTGTTCATATTAGTCATGATACCGATACTGCCAGTAAGCGTATCGGTGGGATACCAGAAAAATATGCGTTTAAGAATAAAGTATTAAGATCAATTTGCTTTGTTCTGTTTTTATTATCTATCGGACTCAATTCAGCCTTTGCCCAAGTCCGTAATGCCGCCGGACTTGTGGTGGATGAGAATGGCCAGCCCTTGATTGGAGTACAAATTAAATTGGAAGGAACTACTACAGGAGTTATTACCGATGTAGATGCAATTTCTCGATAAATGCCAAAAAAGGGGACATACTTCTTTTTTCGTATGTGGCTACGAGCCACAGCGGATAACCTATAAAGGTGAAAAGATTTTGGCTATAAAAATGCTTCCAAACACCGAATTGTTGGATGAAGTAGTGGTAATTGGTTACGGCAAACAGAAAAAAAATAGTGTAGTAAGTTCTATTAATGCCATCGGGCCTAAAGAACTGGCAGTATCATCTAACAGAAATCTGACCAATTCCTTGGCCGGACAGGTGCCGGGCCTGATTGCCGTTCAACGTTCGGGTGAGCCGGGATATGATAACTCTGAGTTTTGGATTAGAGGTGTAAGTTCTTTTAAGGGAGGTACGAATCCGTTGGTTTTAGTTGACGGTGTGCCTCGTAATATGCAAGATATCGAACCCGACGAGATTGAATCGTTTACTTTGCTGAAAGATGCTGCTGCGACGGCTGTATATGGGGCAGAGGGTGCCAACGGAGTTATTTTGATCACTTCTAAGCGTGGAAATTCACAGAAGCCCAAAATATCTCTTCGTGCCGAGTCCACTTTGCTTACTCCGACTCGTCTACCTAAATTCATGAATTCGGTGGAGACACTCGATCTGTATAATGAAGCTTTAAATAATGAAGGAACAGCCAGTATACGCACAGCGGAAGAAATTGCCATGTATGGTCCGGGAGCCGATCGTGATCTTTATCCCGATACCGACTGGTTGAAGGAGATGTTGAGAGAGCATACTTACAATATGCGTTATACTCTTAATGTAAGAGGAGGTTCCGAACGTGCGCGTTATTTTGTTTCCGGAGCGTTTTATCAGGAGAACGGTATCTTTAAAGAAGGTAAGAAAAACGAGTATGACAATAATATCGGGCTAAAACGTTATAATTTACGTAGTAATATCGATTTTGATGCAACGAAAACGACTTTAGTAAAAGTAGATATAAGTGGGCAATATTTGCAGACAAACTATCCGGGGACAAGTACAAATACTATTTTTAATTCGATGTGCCGCACCCCGTCTTACCTGATGCCTGCTGAATACTCAGACGGGACAATTGCCGGACATCCGCGTCCTTCGGGTAATCGGGTGAATCCATATAACTTACTTATGAATTCCGGATATGCCAAAGAATGGAGAACATCTATCCAGTCGAAACTGGAAGTAGACCAAAAATTAGACTTTATCACCAAAGGACTGAACTGGAAAGGTCTGATCAGTTTCGATGCAGACATGAAATATATAGCAAAACGTACAAAGACACCTACTCAATATCTGGCGACTGGACGTGATGAAAACGGTGGATTGCAATTTAAGAAAGTAGTGGAAGGCAGCGACGTATTAACCGAGAAACTGGAAAACTCTTCGAATAAAAAGATATATTTTGAGACTTCGTTCAACTATAACCGGACTTTTGCGCAGAAACACGATGTGACTGCCATGGTTCTTTACATGCAAAAAGAGACTCAATATCATAATAATGCTCTACCTTACAGAAAGCAGGGACTTGTGGGACGTGCTACATATGGCTATGACGGGCGTTATTTTATAGAAGGAAACTTCGGTTATACAGGTTCCGAAACCTTTGCCAAAGGATATCGTTTCGGCTTTTTCCCGGCAATGGGATTGGCATGGTATGTCAGTAACGAACCCTTTTATCCGGAGGTATTGAAGAAGGTGGTCAATAAGTTGAAATTTAGATTTTCTATCGGCCGTACGGGAAATGATGATACCGGTGGCGACCGTTTCTTGTATCGTGGTACGATGAAACAGGATAATGGAGGATATGATCTCGGTTTCAGCGATACGGGAGGTATGGGAGGTATTGGTAATGGAATAACCGAAGCCCGGTTTGAAGCTCCTTACCTTTCATGGGAAATTGAGGAAAAGAAGAATTACGGTATTGATCTCGGGTTATTCGACAACCGTATTGATTTGCAAGTTGACTATTTCAATAATAAGCGTAAAAGCATTTTGTTGCAGCGTAATACAGTGTCCAATGTAACCGGCTTCCAGCAGATGCTTGGCAGAATTTCGGTATTGTGAAGAATCATGGAGTGGATGCCAGTCTGATCCTTAACCAGAAAATAGGGCAGGTCAATCTGAGTGCACGTGGAAACTTTACGTTTGCCCGTAATGAAATTATCGAATACGATCAAGTGCCACAGGTATATCCTTGGTT
>ENA-OQIC01000478-OQIC01000478.1-human-gut-metagenome-genome-assembly--contig:-NODE-478-length-17753-cov-2.225462_pt1 | contig 17753 bp, 24 predicted proteins | sample MGYA00242572_ERZ504736 | MGnify/ENA primary metagenome ERZ504736 (study PRJEB26092, sample SAMD00036201) | human gut metagenome | host: Homo sapiens | study: EMG produced TPA metagenomics assembly of... | reverse complement strand
CAAAAAATTATCAGGTGGATTTAGAAACGCTCCAATATGATATTTTATATGGTGAAAAATACACATACGGAGGGAAAAATCCTTTCCAGAGAACAAAAACACATTTGGGTGTAAAGGAAGCAGAGCTTCATGGAATTGATACTCTGGGTGAAACACAGTATTATATCAAAGGCGCAAACTTTACACAGTCCTCATTTATGGAAATAAACGGGGAATTGGCAGAGGCGAATTTTGTAGATGAAAATACATTGCTTTTGTTAAACACCGCCTTAAAAGAAGGGGATGTTGTAGATGTTGCAATGCGAAGCAACAGTTCTACCCACAGAGTGCTTACAAGAACAGAAAAGTATATTTACCATGAACCAATCGAAGGAAGTTCAAGCGCAGAGTTGGAATTGATTGTCACGGAAGAGCCGGAAACCGCTGTGACAGAAGAAAGTCAGAAGGAAAAAGAGGAATAAAAGAAAATTTTTCTGACCGACATAATTTGCTTGCATATTCTTTCCACTCCATTATAATGGTAATTGATATGAGGCTACCGCATTAGGCAAAGTCTTAGTGCGGTAGCTTATGTTTTCAGAACAGGAGGGATAGCTTGTTTACTTATGACGAAGCGGTAAATTATATAGAAGATATACCGAAGTTTACAACGAAAAATAAATTAGAACACACCAGGAAATGTCTGGATATGCTGGACAGCCCTGATAAAGATAGAAAAATTATTCATGTTGCAGGAACAAACGGAAAGGGAAGTGTCTGTGCTTTTCTTTCTACCATGTTGGAAGCCCACGGTTTTCGATGCGGGTTATTCACATCTCCTCATCTTGTAAAAATTAATGAGCGTTTTCAGATTAACGAGGTAATGGTTTCGGACGAGGCCTTTTTAGAAGCCTTTTTACGTGTGAAAAAGCTGGCAGATGAGCTTTTAGAGGCAGGAGATTATCATCCTACTTATTTTGAATTTCTTTTCCTTATGGGAATGGTGATTTTCCAGAAGGAAAATGTGGATTATATCATTTTGGAAACCGGTTTAGGTGGAAGACTGGATGCTACAAACGCTGTATTAAATCCTATTGCCTGTGTGATTACATCCATTAGCCTTGACCATGTAGAATATTTGGGAAATACCATTGCACAGATTGCAGGAGAAAAGGCAGGAATTATAAAACCGCAGGTTCCGGTAATCTTTGACGGAAATAATCAGGAAGCGGCAGAAGTAATAAAAAAGAGAGCGCATGAGTTAGGATGTCCTTGGTGTGAAGTGAAAGAAGAAAACCAGAAGCTTTTGGATTTTACACCGGAAGGAATTCATTTTATCAGCCGTTCAGCTGCTTATGGGGACACGGAATTATTTGTTCCTTTTACTGCAAAATATCAGATGATGAACGCTTCTCTGGCTCTGGAAACCATGGGTGTTTTGAAGGAATATCATGGTATGGAAAAGGCAGAGTTGGTGCATGGTATGAAAAATACCCGCTGGCAGGGGCGTATGGAAACCATACTTCCCGGTGTCATTGTAGACGGAGCGCATAATGAGGACGGCATTGCAAAGTTTGTAGAGACTGTTCGTCATTTCCAGAAGGATTATGAAATTACATTGTTATTTACCACGGTTTCTGATAAGGAGTTTCCTGATATGATTGCAAAAATCTGTGACGGGCTTCATTTTACCAATGTTGTGACAACAGAAATCTGGGGAAGCAGAAAACAGTCAGCTTTGGAGCTTGCTGGACTGTTCAAGGAAAACGGATGTGAAAACGTTTTGGTGGAAACAAATCCGGAAAAAGCTTTTGAAGAGGCTTATAAGCTGAAAAAAGACGGGCTGCTGTTCGTGGTAGGTTCTTTATATCTTGTAGGGGAGATTAAGGACTATGTAAGGAGGAGAGTACATGATTAATTACGAGGAAGAACTAAAGAAGTTTCAGCCGTGTTTGGATGTAGACGATGCAGAAGGGGCAATTTATAAACAGGATTTGACAGATGTCATTGATATTCTGAAAGAATGATGCGGGATAATCATAAAACATCTGAGAAATAGGAGTAGACGATGAATTGTGTTGTATGTCAAACAGTACTGACAGCTTCTGATTATTGCCCGAAATGCGGATGTAATGTAAAGGCACTGAAGAAAATCGATGCTTTATCCAATTTTTATTATAATCAGGGACTTGAAAAGGCTCAAATTCGGGATTTATCAGGAGCAATTACCTGCTTGAAACGAAGTCTGAAAATGAATAAAATGAATATACAGGCAAGAAATCTTCTTGGTCTGGTATATTTTGAAACAGGGGAAGTGGTTGCTGCTCTAAGTGAATGGGTAATCAGCAAGAACATGATGCCAGAGGGAAATCTGGCAAGCGCATATATTGACAAGCTGCAAAAAATACCAATCGCCTTGATATGATTAATACAAGTATTAAAAAGTATAATCAATGTCTGGAATATTGCCGAAACGGCAATCCGGATATGGCGAAAATGCAGCTGAAAAAAGTGCTTACCAACAATCCAAAGCTGATTAAAGGCTATCATTTACTGGCGCTTATTTATATTCATGAGGGCGAGTATGAGAAAGCCAGAAAACAACTGAAAGCAGCGGCAAAGATTGATAAGACCAATACTACAACCCTTCGCTTTTTAAGGGAGATTGAGGAGCAGACAGGTAGGGCTACGAATCTGGACTCTCGCTTTAAAATGCGAGAAAAAGAGGATGAAAAGCAAAACGGAAGTATTGTATATAAGTCCGGCAATGATACCATTATTCAGCCGCCGGAATATAAAGAAAAGAGCATTACCAATACCTTGGTAAACCTGCTTTTGGGGCTTTTGGTAGGCGCTGCGGCTCTCTGGTTTTTGATTGTGCCTGCAAAGACACAGAAAATCAATCAGGAAGCCAACAAAAAGGTTGTGGAATACAGCGGAAAAATGGCAACCATATCTGCGGAGCTTGCCCGTATGCAGGAGGAGATGGAGGCTTCAACCGAGTCTGTCAATACAGCGCAGACGCAAATTCAGGAAGCAGGAGAAAAGGCAGCGGCTTATGAAACCTCATAAAAGCGTGGCAGGCACATCAGGAAGGAAATTCCGATACAGCAGCCAATGCCATTGAAGGCGTTAATGCAGAGCTTCTTTCCGTAGAAGCAAAGAGCATGTATGACAGCATTATGAAATCCGTAGGCTCTACGGTGCGCAAAAAATATGTAAATGAAGCTTCGGCTGCTTTGGAAAGCGGAGATTATGATACCGCCATCGCCGGCTTGGAAAAAGCTCTGAATATTGGAAAACAGGATAAAAATACCATGTTCCAGTTAGCACAGGCCTATGACAAAAAAGGCGATAAAGAAAACGCAAATCAGTGGTATCAGAAAATTATAGATGAATTCCCCGGAACAAAAGCAGCTTCCGATGCAAAGGATTATCTGGAGGCAAACGGCGGTTCTGACCAAGCTCCGGCAGAAGGTGAAGGAGACGGAGAAGTCCCAACGGAAGACGGGGGAGAGACAGACGGAGAAATACAGTCAGGGGAAACCATAGAAGAATAAATACAGAAGAAAAACCTTGGAGAAAAGGCGTATACGGGAAGTATGCGTCTTTTTGCTGTTTTACATAAAAACCATTTGCTTTTGATATTGGCTCAGATATCCCACGGCAAACGCAGTTATTTTCTAGTTTTTCTGCGTCGCTAATGACGTTTTGTCCGCCAAACTCGTGCTGACGCACTCAGACACGGCTTCCAAAACATCACTATACATCGAAAAACTGCGAAAATATTCTGCATTGTTTGCCATTGGAATACTGCGCTTGCATCTGGAAATGGATATAAGTTATTTGTGCAAAACAGAGAAGGAAATTAATAATATAGTTGTTGGTGATAAAATTATAAAATAGAAAAAAGTGATAAATGAGTTTAAATTTGTATGTAGAATGATGCTTATAAATGAAAGGGTGATAGTGAAGATGGAGGATAGAATTAAGAAGCGTGGAAATCAGTTGATTGTGTATGTTCCAAAGGAATTAGACCATCATTTGCAGAGCAGATTACCCCGCAGGTGGATAAGGAGCTGGATAAGGGTTGATAAAGCAGCTGGTGTTTGATTTTCGGAAACGGGTTTTATGGACAGTTCGGGAATTGGATGATAATGGGCAGAAAGCGGATTTTAAGTTACAGCAAGGGGACGGTGGCAGCAATCCATGTAAATGACAGAGTTTTGAAGATTATGCAGCTTTCCGGTATTTACAAGCACATTGAAATCAGTCAGGAGCCGGTATGGAATTATAGAGTGAGATAGGGGGGAGATTATGAACCGGGATAATAAAATGGTTCTGGAGGTAGAAAGTCGTTCCTGCAATGAGGGACTGGCAAGAATTGCGGTGGCTGCGTTCAGCACACAGTTAAATCCTACACTGGAGGAGGTCGCAGACATTAAAACAGCCGTATCGGAGGCAATTACAAACTGTATCGTGCATGCGTATCAAAAAGAGACAGATATGATTACCATAGAATGCAGCCGCTTTCAAAGAGAATTAACGGTAGTGGTACAGGACAAAGGAAAAGGAATTGAAGATGTGGAAAAGGCAATGCAGCCTCTTTTTACTACAAAGCCTGAGCAGGACAGGTCGGGAATGGGATTTGCTTTTATGGAAGCTTTTATGGACGAGGTACTTGTAGAGTCCAGACTTGGCGAAGGGACAACCGTAACCATGAAAAAACAATCGGCAGACAGAAAGATGTCTTTGAGTAGGAGGGCTGTATGGATGATATCCTTGCCCTTATCGGGCGTGCACACCAAGGAGATAAGAGCGCAAGAGATATACTTACAGAGAAAAATATGGGCTGGTACATAGTATTGCCAGAAGATTTCAAAATAGAGGGGCTGAGTTGGAAGACTTAGTACAGATAGGCTGTATCGGACTTTTAAAAGCCATAGACAAATTTGATTTAAGCTATGAAGTGAGGTTTTCCACATACGCAGTGCCTATGATAACAGGAGAAATTAAACGTTTTTTAAGAGATGACGGTATGGTAAAGGTGAGCCGTTCCTTAAAAGAGGCAGCGGGAAAGGCTTATGCAGTCAGGGAAGAATTGCTGATGAAAACGGGGCAGGAGCCGTCTATGGAGGAAATTGCAAAGGAATTGTCTGTATCAGAAGAAGAACTGATTATGGCGATGGAGTCTTCGGCACAGGTGGAGTCCTTGCAGAAGACCATTTATCAAAGCGATGGCAGCGATATTGCTTTGGAGGATAAGCTGCCTTATGAAAAAGATGAACAGGAGGAGGTTTTGGACAAGCTTCTTTTAGAAGATATATTGGGGAGCTTAAATGCCAGAGAAAGAGAGCTGATTTATCTGCGCTTTTTTAAAGAGAAGACACAAACCAGCATTGCCAAAATGATGGGAATGTCTCAGGTACAGGTTTCCAGACTGGAAAAGAAAATTTTAAAGGCATTAAGAGAACGGATATAAAGCGAAAATTTGGACATAATACTCCTTAGTAATGTAAGGAGGTTGTCAGATGAGTGAAATTTTGTATATACAGACAGAGAAAAATGTAGAAGTACAAAGTCCTGAAATATATTTACAGGATGTGGCGAAACTTACATGTAAGGACAGTAAAGTGTTAAATAGAAATAAAGTAAGAAAGGTTTTTTCTATTCCAAATGGGGAACCGGGAAGGTATGTGGTTTCTGCGGTGGATTTAGTTCATGCAATAGCAAAAGAGGAACCTAATGTAGACATTACCCATATTGGTGAGGCAAATCTTGTTGTTACTTACGAGAAAGCAAAGCATCAACAAAAATGGTATAGCTGGTTAAAGACATTATTGGTCTGTGTGCTGACTTTTTTTGGAGGTGCTTTTCTATTATGACCTTTAACACAGATGTGGATACTGCCAATTTATTTTCTAAAATCTATACGCAGTTTACAGGTGAAATAGCCACAGGTCCTACGATTTTGGAATTTACTTATTCGGTGGGAATTGGAATTGGTGTTGTTTTTTTCTTTAACCATTTTGGGAAAGGCAAGCTTACGCAGGACCCGACTCCGGTGGAAGTACAGATGCGGCTTTATGAGGATGACGTAAATAAAACGCTTATTGCAGATAAAAATCGCAGCAAGAAAACACAGAAGGGGGAAAATGCTTAATGTGGCAGGGGGAAATTCTGGCAGGTATTGCAGGGCTTTGCGGCGGTGCAGTAGTAGCGGTGGCTCTGGCAGCGTTTATTATAGAACTGGGAATTATTCACGCTTTGCAGGGATTACTCATACGGCGAACCACATTCTATACGAAAATTGTCTGATGCTTGGAAGCTTTTTGGGAAATCTGATTTATATTTATCATCTGTCTGTTCCTTTTGGAAAAATTTTTGCAGGTGTTACAGGGTTTTTCTTTGGGATGTTTTTAGGGGGCTGGATTATTGCCCTTGTAGAAGTGGTAAATGTGTTTGCGTGATGGCAAGGCGTTTGGGACTGAAGAAGGGGATTGGATGGATTGTAATTTGTATTGCAGTAGGGAAAACACTAGGAAGTCTTTTCCAATTTTTTATTGCATAAGATTGGAACATACTTCACACAATAAGAATAAAGGTGGTGAATGGTAATGGACGCAAAGCAATATGAAAAATATGTCAAGGAAAAGACGCCAACGCATAATTTATTTTTAAATATGCTGGGAGCTTTTGTAAGTGGTGGAGCAATTTGTGCGCTTGGGCAGGTGATTTTAAATGTTTGTAAGAATATGGGGCTGGACAAGGAAATCAGCGGCAGCTGGACTTCTTTGATTTTGGTTTTGCTCAGTGTCATTCTCACAGGCTTTAATATTTATCCGAAGCTGGCAAAATGGGGCGGAGCAGGAACTTTAGTTCCGATTACCGGTTTTGCCAATTCTGTGGCAGCACCTGCCATTGAATATCAGAAGGAGGGACAGGTTTTCGGAATAGGATGTAAAATCTTTATTATAGCCGGACCTGTTATTTTATACGGAGTTTTAACATCTTCTGTTGGGATTGATTTATTACTTTTTGCATATATGGGGGATTGTGTAATGGAACAGATTGTAGGAAAGCAGAGTATACAGTTTCAGCAGGCTGCCCATATATTAAGCGGGGCAGCTATTGTAGGGAAAAAAGAGGGAGACGGTCCTCTTGGCAAATATTTTGATAAAATTGGAGAGGAAGAGGGACTATTTGGATGTACTTCGTGGGAAGAAGCGGAAAGTAATCTGCAAAAGGAAGCAGTATCTATGGCGATTGAAAAAGCCGGTATTGAAAAGTGGCAGCTTCGTATGATTTATGCAGGGGATTTGCTGGCTCAGACAATAGCGTCTTCCTTTGGAATTATGGGCTTTGATACTCCTATATACGGACTTTACGGAGCGTGCTCCACAATGGGGGAAGCCCTTTCTCTTTCGGCGATGGCTGTTTCAGGAGGGTATGCGCCTTATGTTGCAGCCGTGACGTCCAGCCATTTTGGCAGTGCGGAAAAAGAATTTCGATTTCCTTTAGGATACGGAAATCAGAGACCTTTATCAGCTACATGGACAGTGACAGGCAGCGGCGCATGTATTTTGGGAACGAAAGGCGGAAAAGCCAGAATTGCAGGAATTACAACAGGAAAAATTGTGGACTACGGCTTTAAGGACTCCTTAAATATGGGGGCTTGCATGGCGCCTGCTGCCTGCGATACCATTTACCAAAATCTTATGGATTTCAATCGTCTGCCGGAAGACTATGACAGAATTATCACCGGTGATTTAGGAGAAGTGGGACAGAGAATTCTTTTTGACTTAATGAAAGAAAAAGGTTTTGATATTGAAAAACAGCACATGGATTGCGGCATAGAAATTTTTGATTCAAATACGCAGGATACCCATGCAGGAGGAAGCGGCTGCGGATGTGCTGCGGTTACTTTCGTTTCTTATATTCTTCCTAAAATAGAAAAGGGAGAGTGGAAACGTATCCTGTTTGTGCCTACGGGAGCGCTGCTTTCAAAGGTCAGCTTTAATGAAGGAAAAAGTGTGCCGGGCATTGCTCAGGCAGTAGTCATTGAACATTGTTAGGAGAAGAAATTATGGAATACATCAATGCGTTTTGGGTAGGGGGATTGATTTGTGCACTGGTGCAGATATTATTAGAGAAGACAAAGCTGTTGCCCGGAAGGGTAATGGTTTTGCTGGTGTGCACAGGAGCGGTATTGGGAAGCTTTGGTATTTATGATAAATTAATTGACTTTGCAGGGGCAGGAGCAAGCGTTCCCTTATTGGGATTTGGGAATACCTTGTTCCAAGGAGTAAAAAAGGCAATTTCAGAGCATGGATTTTTAGGGATTTTTATGGGTGGTTTTACTGCCAGTGCGGTGGGAATTTCCGCAGCGCTGATTTTTTCCTATGCGGCAAGTCTGATTTTTAAGCCAAAGATGAAAAACTAAGCTATACTTTTTCGCTAATCAATAGTATAATGTTAGTGCTTATGTGGGATACGGGTGGATATTCGCATCCCAAAACAGCACTTTGAGAAGTAACTAATAAAAAATGTAGTAACAGGAGGAAACGGAAAATGCTGCAAGCATTCTCACGTTCAGAAGAACTATTAGGAAAAGAAGGACTTCAGATACTTGCAAATTCCAAAGTTGCAGTTTTTGGAATTGGAGGGGTAGGCTCTTATGTGGTGGAAGCATTGGTAAGGTCAGGGATAGGCAATCTGACTTTAGTAGACCACGATGAAGTGAGCCTGACAAATCTCAACAGACAGCTGGTGGCTTTGCGCTCCACTATGGGCAGAAAAAAGGTTTCCGTAGCAAAAGAGCGAATTATGGATATTAATCAGGATGCGGTGGTACATACCTACGATACCTTTTTTAATGCAGATACTGCGCAGCTGTTTGATTTTTCAGGATATGATTACATTGTAGACGCTGTGGACACGGTGTCTGCAAAGCTGCTTCTGATAGAGAAAGCAAAGGAAGCAAATGTACCGATAATTTCCTGCATGGGTACGGGAAATAAATTAAATCCGTCCTGTTTTCAAATTGCAGATATATCAAAAACCAGTGTGTGCCCCCTTGCAAAGGTGATGCGTACAGAGCTGAAAAAGAGAAAGATTAAGAAGGTCAAGGTTTTGTTTTCGACAGAAACAGTACGTAAGGAAAAGAAAAGTGAGCCGGTGGAGCTTAGAAGCGCAAGCAAACGGCCTGCTCCGGCAAGTGTTTCTTTTGTGCCGGGAGTGGCAGGCTTATGATAGCCGGAGAGGTTATTAAGGATTTGGTTTTTGGAAAGGGTAAAAAGGGATAAGAGGTATTAGAATGGAAAATAACAGCATTGAGAATATGTTTTGCATGACTTTGGGCAGCGACAATGTGAGACTGCATGAACCAATGAAAAAGCATACAACTTTTCGTATTGGAGGACCGGCAGATTATTATCTTTGTCCTCACAGCACAGAGGAACTGCAGAAAATTCTTCAGATATGCAGAGAAAATAAGCTGGAATTCTTTATTTTGGGAAACGGAAGCAACCTTTTGGTAAGTGATAAGGGATATCGAGGCGTAGTTATTCAGCTTTGGAAAAACTTCAGTGATATTGAAACAGAAGACAATACCATTACGGTAAAAGCCGGTACGCTTCTGTCAAAGGTTGCCGCAGAGGCTTTGGAGGAAAGCCTGACAGGGATGGAGTTTGCCTCCGGAATTCCGGGAACCATGGGCGGAGCAGTGATGATGAATGCAGGCGCTTACGGCGGTGAAATGAAGGATATTATCAGAGAGGTTACGGTTCTTACAAGGGAGGGGGAACTACTGACACTTTCCAAAGAAGAGATGAACTTCGGATACCGAACCAGTGTGGTAAAGGAAAAAGGTTATGTGGTGATTTCCGCAGTGTTACAGCTTAGAAAAGGTGACAGAGAAGAAATTCGCAAGGTAATGGATGAGTTAAAGGAAAGACGTGTGACGAAACAACCGCTGGATATGCCAAGTGCAGGCAGTACCTTTAAAAGACCGGAGGGATACTTTGCGGGCAAGTTGATTATGGATGCGGGACTTCGGGGATTTTCCGTAGGCGGCGCACAGATTTCAGAAAAGCACTGTGGCTTTGTAGTAAATAAAGGCGATGCAACCGCTGCGGATGTATTGGGACTTATCGGAGAGGTTCAAAAAGGTACAGGAAAAATTCGGAGTTGCATTAGAGCCTGAAGTGAAGTTTTTGGGAGAATTTTAGGAGGAAGTATGCGGTTTGTAATTGTGACAGGAATGTCAGGCGCCGGAAAAAGTACAGCGCTGAAAATGCTGGAGGATATGGAGTACTTTTGTGTGGACAATCTTCCGGTTATGTTGATTGAGAAATTTGTGCAGCTTTTAAGAGACGGCGGACCGGGAGAAATCGAAAAAGTTGCGGTAGGCGTAGATATTCGTAACGGAAAGGCATTGGATGAACTGGAAACAGTTCTTGAAAATATCAATTTTTCAGGTGTTGGAATTGAAATCCTGTTTTTGGATGCAGAGGATGAGGTGCTGGTGAGACGTTATAAAGAGAGCAGACGAAGCCATCCTCTGGCAGCAGGAAGCAGAATAGATGAGGGAATTCATCGGGAAAGAGAAAAACTGCGCTTTTTGAAGGAATACGCAGATTATATTTTAGATACCAGCAAGCTTTTAACCAGAGAGCTGAAGGCGGAGCTTGAGAAAATTTTTGTGGAAAACGGAAGCTTTAAAAATCTGATGGTTACCGTATTGTCCTTTGGATTTAAGTACGGTATTCCGCAGGATGCAGATTTAGTATTTGACGTGAGGTTTTTGCCAAACCCTTATTATATTGAGGAGCTGCGTCCCTTAAGCGGAAATAATGCCCCTGTCAGCGATTATGTTATGAGCTTTGATTTGGCGCATGAATTTTCTGATAAGCTGGAAGATTTAATCCGTTTTTTAATTCCCAATTATATTACAGAGGGAAAAACACAGTTGGTGATTGCCGTGGGATGTACCGGCGGAAAACACCGTTCCGTAACTCTTGCAAATGAGCTTTACCGAAGATTAGGCGAAAATGAAGAATACGGAATTCGTGTGGAACATAGAGATATAGAAAAGGATGGGAAAAAATGTCTTTCTCCGGGAAGCGTAAAGGAGGAATTGCTTCGTTATGAGGACAGCGCAAGGCACTGCTGTATTGCAGAACTGGCAGCCATGATTGCTTTTCATGGAGAGATAGTGCCTGCGCCGGAGGGAAAATTAATTCTTACCATATCTTCGGAAAATGAAAGTATTCTTAGAAAGGTCTTTACATTACTGGAAAAAACGTTTACAATGGAACTCAAAGTCTCTACTGATAGACAGATAGTCAGGAAAAACAACCGATTTACCATTGATATAGATGATACAGAATTGACTGTTAAAATATTACAGGCAGTAAAGGTGCTCAGCGCAGACAGAAGACCCGTGACAACGAATGCTTTAGTCAATCCCATCATCATTCAAAGGAGCTGCTGTAAACGTGCATTTCTAAGAGGTGCATTTTTATGTGCCGGCTCTATTAGCGACCCTGAAAGTTTTATCATTTCGAGGTGGTTTGTACAACACCGGAAAAGGCACAACAGATGCAGGAGCTTATACAGTCATTTGGAATTGACGCTAAAATTGTAAAGCGGAAAAAGTATGAAGTTGTTTACGTGAAGGAAGGAGCACAAATCGTAGAACTTTTAGGTCTTATGGGAGCAGGTGTATCCCTGATGAATTTGGAAAATGTCCGGATTTTGAAGGGGATGCGAAATACTGTAAACAGAAAGGTGAACTGCGAAACCGCAAATATTAACAAAACCGTAAATGCAGCAGTAAAGCAGGTGGATGATATTATATACATCCGTGATACTGTGGGACTCCACAGACTGCCTGAAAATCTGGAGGAAACAGCTTTGTTAAGATTGGAATATCCGCAGGCATCTTTAAAAGAACTAGGCAGTTTACTGTCTGCTCCGGTAGGAAAGTCAGGTATTAACCACAGATTAAGGAAGATTTGCAGCATAGCAGAACAGCTCAGAGGATTCAAGGAGGAACAGGTATGATTAGGAAACCAATTACCATCGGGATTTCAAACGGTCTTGAGGCAAGACCAATCGCAATGCTCGTACAGGTGGCAAGTCAGTATGCCAGCAGCATTTATTTGGAGAGCGAAGCAAGAAAAGTAAATGCAAAAAGCATTATGGGCATGATGAGTTTGGGATTAGACGCTGGTGAGAGTGTAACAGTTTCTGTTGATGGCGCGGATGAAGAGGAAGCATGAAAAGTATTGAAGAATACTTGAGCAAGAAAGAAGAAGTGTAAGCTCTGCATACCGAAACGAAAAAGAAAATAAAAGGGAAGATGCGGCATAAAGCTGCATCTTCTTTTGGTTTTACGGAAAAGCGTTCCATCTTGCAATCAGAACAAAGATGTAGTAAAATCGAGAAAGATGAAAGAACAGGAGGTTTTTAGACATGAAGACAGAAAATGCGTGGAAAAAATACACAGATACAACAGAGGTATTTCAGTTTAACGAAAAGTATAAAGCTTTTATCAGTAACTGCAAGACAGAGCGTGAATGTATTTCAGAAATGATTTCTCAGGCAAAGGCAGCAGGCTACCGCAATCTTGATGATATCATTGCAAATAAGGAAACATTGCAGGCAGGAGATAAGGTTTATGCCAACAATATGGATAAAACTCTGGCAATGTACATTATCGGTGAAGAACCAATGGAAAAGGGCATGAGAATTTTAGGCGCTCATGTAGACTCTCCTCGTATCGATTTAAAACAAAATCCATTGTACGAAGATCAAGAGCTGGCTCTTTTAGATACACATTACTACGGCGGAGTAAAGAAATATCAGTGGGTGACAATTCCTTTGGCATTACACGGGGTTGTGGCAAAGAAAGACGGACAGCTGGTTCAGGTTGTCATTGGAGAGGATGAAACAGATCCTGTTTTCGGAATTTCTGATTTATTAATCCATCTTTCTGCAAAGCAGCTTCAGAAACCTGCGGCAGAGTGGTAGAAGGGGAAAATCTCAATGTACTGGTAGGAAGTATTCCTCTTTCCGGTGAGGAGGAAGAACCGGTAAAAGCACAAATTCTTCAGATTTTAAAAGAAAAATATGATATGGAAGAGGAAGATTTCCTTTCCGCAGAATTTGAAGTTGTTCCGGCAGGAAAAGCCAGAGACTACGGATTTGACAGAAGCATGATTATGGGATACGGACATGATGACAGAGTTTGCGCTTATCCGTCCTTTGAAGCAATGCTGGCACAGGATAAAGTAAAATATACAGCGGTATGCCTTTTAGTAGATAAAGAAGAAATCGGAAGTGTGGGAGCGACGGTATGCAGTCACGTTTCTTCGAAAACGCCACAGCAGAGGTAATGTATGCGGCAAATCAGTACAGTGAGCTGCTTTTACGAAGAGCGCTGAAAAATTCTATGATGCTGTCCTCTGATGTAAGCGCCGGCTTTGACCCGAACTTCCCGGAAGTAATGGAAAAGAAAAACAGCGCATACTTAGGTCACGGCATTACCTTTAATAAATATACCGGTTCCAGAGGAAAGAGCGGTTCTAATGATGCAAATCCGGAATACATAGCAAAGCTGCGTAAGGTTATGGATGACAATCATGTGGCATTCCAGACAGCAGAGCTTGGAAAGGTTGACCAGGGCGGCGGCGGAACAATCGCATACATTCTGGCAAACTATAATATGGAAGTAATTGACTGCGGAGTACCGGTATTGAATATGCACGCACCATGGGAAATTGCAAGTAAAGTGGATATTTATGAAGCATACAGAGGTTATTGTGCATTTCTGAAAGATATGTAATATAAATTGACTCTATACATCTTCGCTGAAAGATGTTAATATAAAGTATATTATGAAACTATGCGGCGAAGCTGTAAAGTAAGGAGTACACAAATGTCAAAAGTATTGAAATTTATTGTGAACCTGGTGGTTCTCCTGTCCATAGTCGTGGCGGTAGCGCTTTTAGTGCCTCCTTTGTTAGGTGTGGACACTGTTATAAATGATAACTCGAATATAGAAACCAACCTTCCTGTGGGAGCGGTTGCTTACGGCAGACAAGTAGATACGGAAAAGCTGAAAAAAGAAGATAAAATTCTTTATATGGAAGGTTCTGCTCAGTATGTATACGAAATTCAGGATATGGACACAACAGCAGGTTCTTATAAAGTGAAAGACGTATACAACAAAACAATGATGCGGAAAGCATTACATTGCAGGATAAAGTGTCAAAGGCAGTGATAACAATTCCGTTTATCGGATATGCAGCCATCGCTTTACAGAGCAAAACAGGCTTGATGGTGGTAGGTGCAGTGATTATTCTTCTGATTATTTTATTTATTCTTTCTGAGGTGCTTCGCAGAGGCGATGATGACGAAGAAGAGGATGAAGAGGAATATGAGGAAGAAGACGACGAGGATGAAGAGGATGAACCGGGATACTGGGAACGCCGTCGTCTGAAAAAAGAGGAAAAGCGGAGACGTAAATTGGAGAAAAAAGGCTTACTGGAAGAGGATGATGAGGAAGAGCAGGAACAGGAAGATATGAATGATGTTTTGTTCCGGAAAATACATTTTCCGAACCGGCAGCTTCCGAACCGGCAGCTTCCGAACCGGAACAGGAGCTTCAGGGCTTGATGAGGCTATGAAGGATGCAATGTCTTCTATCGCTTCGGGAATTGCGCAGGTGAGTGAGCCTGAGAATGTTCCGGATGCAACGGTGGTTATGCCGGATGCAGAGGAGCTGGAAAAAGCAGTACAGGAAGCAGAAGGAATGCTTGAAACGGCAGAAGAGCCTGAGGTACAGGAATTCGCAGCAGAAACAGAATTAGAACCTGAGGCTGAGGAAACACAGGCGGTTGAAAATATTGAGGCAGATATGCCGGAAGATATTGCAGAGGATATTATAATAGAAGAAACACCGACAGAAGAAACGGAAGTTCAATTATCTGAGGAAGAAGAAATTCCTGTAAATGTAAATGCTGTTCCAAAGACACCTAGCTTAAACGAGCTGCTGGCAAAAGCAGCAGCAGCCGGTGAAGAACCGGAAGTGAAAAAGGATGAAGAAAACGAAGTAACCCTTCTTGATTATTCAGACTTATTATAATGAAAAGAGCGCCATGCCTTAAAGGGTATGGCGTTTCTGCTATATAGAAAAGGATACTTTGGATAGGATTTTATGTACTGAAAAAAATACAAAGAAAATACAAAAATAATTGAAAAAAGACTTGCAATATGGAAAAACTTCCAGTATACTTACTTTTGCTGTGACATGATAGCTATGAAGTGTGAGGTTGCTGCCTTACGGCAGGTTTTCCGCGGAGCGAATGTCAAGTTAGGAAACTGACGACAAGTCACTGTATTACATCTAAAGACTTACCACTAAGGGTGGGAGTGTGTGTAGCTTTGAGATGACACACACGGGAATGTGTACAGTCGCCGCTTGTCGTACTAATTAAAAGTGCGAAAAGGAGGAGACTTTTTTATGGCAAGTCAAGTAATGAGAATCACTTTGAAAGCTTATGACCATCAGTTAGTAGATGCGTCAGCAGGCAAAATTATCGAAACTGTTAAAAAGAATGGAGCAACTGTTAGTGGACCGGTACCACTTCCTACAAAGAAAGAAGTAGTAACAATCTTACGTGCGGTTCACAAATATAAAGACTCCAGAGAACAGTTCGAACAGAGAACTCACAAAAGACTGATTGATATCATTGCACCTACACAGAAAACTGTTGATGCTCTGGCACGTCTTGAAATGCCAGCTGGTGTTTATATTGATATCAAAATGAAACAGAAATAAAAAAAGTTCTGTTTAAGGTTAAGAGAGATTATCCTTACAAGGTTGATATAGAAGCAATGCTTTAAGCATCCACTTATGTTGACTGTTTGTCTAGGATGATTGCACATCACAGTGTAATCCGCTGTAGATTCACAGGAGGTAAAAAGAATGAAGAAAGCAATCTTAGCTACTAAAGTCGGAATGACTCAAATCTTCAACGAAGACGGAGTTTTAACTCCAGTAACTGTATTGCAGGCTGGACCTTGTGTAGTAACACAGGTTAAGACAATGGACAATGACGGTTACGAAGCAGTACAGGTTGGTTTTGGCGATAAGAGAGAAAATATTGTCAACAAACCAATGAAAGGACACTTTGAAAAAGCTGGTGTTTCCTGCAAGAGATTCGTCAGAGAATTAAAATTAGAAGGCGAATACACATTAGGACAGGAAATCAAAGCTGATATCTTTGCAGCAGGAGACAAAATTGATGTTACTGCAACAAGCAAAGGTAAAGGATTCCAGGGCGCTATCAAAAGACATGGACAGTCCAGAGGACCTATGGCTCATGGTTCTAAATATCATCGTCATGCAGGTTCAAACGGTGCTTGTTCTGATCCTTCAAAAGTATTTAAAGGAAAAAGAATGCCAGGTCACATGGGACATGTAAGAGTAACTGTTCAGAACTTAGAAGTTGTAAGAGTTGATGCTGAAAACAACTTACTGTTAGTTAAAGGTGCAGTGCCAGGACCTAAAAAATCCTTAGTTACAATCAAAGAAACAGTTAAATGCGGTAAATAAGTTTTCGTTGGAAAGGAGGACCACATAAAATGGCAAACGTATCTGTTTATAATATGGAAGGCAAAGAAGTTGGAACAATGGAATTAAACGATGCTGTGTTCGGTGTTGAAATCAACGATCACTTAGTACATTTAGCTGTTGTTCGTCAGCTTGCAAATAATCGTCAGGGAACACAGAAAGCAAAAACACGTTCTGAAGTTTCCGGTGGTGGAAGAAAACCTTGGAGACAGAAAGGAACTGGTCATGCAAGACAGGGTTCAACAAGATCTCCGCAGTGGGCTGGTGGTGGAGTTGTATTCGCACCAACACCAAGAGATTATTCTCTGAAAATGAATAAAAAAGAAAGACGTGCAGCTTTAAAATCTGTTCTTACAAGCAGAGTACAGGAAAACAAGCTTATCGTTCTTGATGAATTAAAATTAGATGAAGTAAAAACAAAAGCAATGCAGAATGTTTTAAATAACTTAAATGTTTCTAAAGCATTAGTTGTTTTAGCTGACAATGATGCAAACGTAGTATTATCTACAAGAAACATTCCTGATGTTGTTACAGCATTACCAAATACAATCAATGTATATGATGTTCTGAAATACAACACAGTAATCTTAACAAAAGCTTCTGCTGCAGCAATTGAGGAGGTATACGCATAATGGCAAACGTAAAGTATTATGATGTAATCCTGAAACCAGTTGTAACTGAAAAAAGTATGGCTGCTATGGGCGAGAAAAAATATACTTTCTTAGTTCACACTGAAGCAAACAAAACAATGATTAAAGAAGCTGTTGAAAAAATGTTCGAAGGAACAAAAGTAAAAAGCGTAAACACAATGAACTTAGACGGAAAAACAAAAAGACGCGGTATGACTTTTGGTAAAACAGCTAAAACAAAAAAAGCTATCGTTACATTAACAGAAGATAGCAAAGATATTGAAATCTTCGAGGGGTTATAAGATTTGGCGAAACAGAGCCGAAGGCGATAGATGAGCTTAGTCGGACCCCGTTCACGAACCTTAATGAGGCTGAGCGTGAGCGAAAGCCGAATTTAGTTGAGTGAACAAACCCGTTAAATATAGAAACTGAGCAGTCGAGAAAAATAATCCGATATTTGGCTGCGGCAAAGAAACACCAGGATGAGTTGAGACTGGTGGATT
>ENA-OQIC01000477-OQIC01000477.1-human-gut-metagenome-genome-assembly--contig:-NODE-477-length-17770-cov-11.223318_pt1 | contig 17770 bp, 25 predicted proteins | sample MGYA00242572_ERZ504736 | MGnify/ENA primary metagenome ERZ504736 (study PRJEB26092, sample SAMD00036201) | human gut metagenome | host: Homo sapiens | study: EMG produced TPA metagenomics assembly of... | reverse complement strand
GCTACAAACGCCATCTGGCAGCCGCCCTGTTTGCCGACGTGCTGCAAAAGAGCCGGTCAGAGGAAAAACATACCGGGGAGAAACAGGAGCAGGAGGCCGAACAGCAACAGAATGAAGCGACAGTACTGGAAAGACCGGAAAGCAAGAGAGAAAATCTTTCCCCACAACAAGAAGCATGGAACGAGCTGAAGGAGAAGCATCCCGATGCCATGCAGTTGGTACGGAGCGGTAACAAATACCTGCTTTTCAACGAAGATGCCGTGCGCAGTGCAGAGCTGCTGGGGCTGACATTGAATAAAGGGGACGGGGTCCCGTACGGATTTACAGAGTCAGCGGAATTTCGGGCAAACCTGCTTGACAGCTACCTGCCGGAGTTCATCCGTGCCGGCGAGCGTGTAGTCATTACGGACATGATTGCGAAAGAAAACCGGAATGCCGAACAGGAATCCTACAGAGGCATTCACAGATAACTATATGGATATGAGCAAGAATCAAGAATATGCAGCAAACTACGCAGAATTTGCCATGGAGCAGATGCGCCGATACGGAATACCAGCTTCGGTGACACTGGCACAAGGCATACTGGAAAGTTCCAACGGGCAGAGCGGCTGGCAAAGAACGAAAACAACCATTTCGGTATCAAGGCTACTTCCGCATGGATTGCCGGAGGGGGCCGGTACGGGATTTATACCGATGACCGTCCGAACGAAAAGTTCTGCAGCTATGACAGCGTCGGTGATTCCTACGAGCACCATTCACGTTTCCTGAAAGAGAACAGCCGCTATGCCCGCTGCTTCACGCTTGCCCCGGATGACTACAAGGGATGGACGGAAGGCATCGCACAGGCGGGTTATGCCTCGGGCGGACAATATGCCGAGAACCTGCAGAAGATCATCGAACAGAACGGCCTGCAGAAATATGACCGGCAGGTGATGCAGGAGATGACCCGGCAAGGCCGGGAGTTCGGGGTGGAGAACAATCCGCTCCGAACTTCCGGAAACGCACCGCAAGGCACAAACTATTCGTTTCCAGTGGAACGCAAGGAGTTCCTTTTCGTGACTTCGCCTTTTGGTATGCGCCAGGACCCGACGGATGGAACCCGGCAACAGATGCACAAGGGCATCGACATACGCTGTAACGGTGATGCGGTGCTGGCAACGGAGAACGGTGGCAAGGTGGTGGCAGTGAACCTGAACAGGAATACACCCGGCGGCAAGTCGCTGACGGTGGAATATGCCCGTGAGGACGGCAGCAAGGTACAGTGTACCTACATGCACCTCGGGGAAATATCCGTCAAGACCGGTGATACGGTCCAGGCCGGTCAAAGGCTTGGTCTATCAGGAAATACGGGTACGCGGACAACGGGCAAACACCTGCATTTCGAGGTAACGAACTTCTATGCAGACGGAACCCGGAGAGAGATTGACCCGGCAGCGTATCTGACCGAAATTGCCCGGAAAGGGCATATCAGGCAGCAAGTGCTGCATAACGGAAACGACCTGCTGGCCCGATATAAGGGATTGGAGGAGCCTGCCGCAGACAAAAGCATTTCACCCGACGGATGGATGAAAAAACTGCTTTCCTCCGAGGATAGCGGCGTGGGAATGTCCGGATGTAACGATCCCGTTGTGGAGATGGCAATGACCGCCTTCAGCTCACTCATGCTCCTGGCCGTACAGATTGACAGGAAGAATGAACAGGAACAGATGGAAGCCATTTCGGAAGCGGCGGACAAACGGCGAATCAACTTGAAACCGCTTGTACCGGAGATGAAGAGCTGCGAGTTGACCGTCTGTGAGAATGGGAAAGCCGTCCTGAAGGCGGACAACGGTTCGCTGAAGGTGTTACGAGAACTGACTGCTGCCGAACTGAATCGGTTGTCCGTAACGCTGAATAACGGCTCGCTATCGGAAGAGGCCAAACGGATGCGTGTAGCCGGTATGCTGAATACGGTCATCCTTTCGGAAGCGGCTTCCCATAATTTTGAGCAAGGGATGTCCCAACAGCAAGGACAGACGGAGAATCTGAAAAGATAGATGCAAGGCTATATGATAAGAAGCGTGATGATACAGTTTTGCAGAGGTCTGCTCGGACTGTCCTACCTTGTCCTGTATGTTCGGGCCTGCCACCTGCTTTTCGGACGGACAGCTACGCTCATCATCGTGGGCGTGCAGCTTCTTCTCGCCGGATGGCTGGTCTGGTCCATGATACGCGCACCCGATTAGAGGCGGCGCATTCTCAACTCAACAACCAATCAATCAACCACATCCTGCTTGTCGGGAAATCATGTTTCACATTAAAAGACAATCAAGATGATCAAATGTAATGTTACAGTATGCGGCGTAATCGGACGTGATGCGTCGATACGCACGAACAAGGAAGGAAAATCGTTCCTGGTGTTTCCGCTTCGTGTGATGATTTCTGCTACCGAAGGGAAGACTGCTCCCATCGAAGTGGATGTCAGCAAGGAAACTGCCGGCGAGGAGACCGGAAGCTACCGGAACGCACCCGGTCGAAGTGCAAGGGACAATGTTCCTCAAACACCGTGGCGACCGGATCTACTTCAATTTCTTCGCCAATGAGATTGGAATGACTGATGTCCATGCGGCGGATGCAGTCAAGGGAGTCATGGAGTTCCGCGGCAAGGTCGGTCAGCAGATCGAGGAAAAGAGGGACAAGAAAGAACAACCCTATACGATGTTTTCGGCCTTCAGTACGGAGAAGGTGGAAGACGGGTTCGAGTACCAATGGGTGCGCTTCTTCTGCTTCGGAAAGGAACGCGAAGCCTGGTTGCAGCCGGGCGTGAAAGTGGAAGCCAAGGGAGAAATGAGCCTTTCTGCATACAACGGGAAAGTGAACGTGTCGTGCAAGGCGGAAGAACTGGCCCAGTATGTAGCGGAATCGTCCAACCTCAATCAGTAAGCGATATGGCCGGATACAGAAAACAGCATAACGACGGGCCGAACAGCGAGGACAAGGCTCTGGACCTGTTCGCTGAAATGATGATTGAAAAATCGAGAGCATCCGTCAGGACTGGAAGAAGCCCTGGTTTACCGAAGGCACGCTGCCATGGCCCCGTAACCTATCGGGACGTGAATACAACGGCATGAATGCCTTCATGCTGCTGCTGCACTGTGAGAAAGAGGGTTACAAGATTCCGCGCTTCTGCACGTTCGATTGCGTGCAACGGCTCAACAAGCCTGGCAAGGACGGTCAGGAACTGCCACGGGTTTCCGTCTTGCGCGGAGAAAAATCGTTTCCGGTCATGCTGACCACCTTCACCTGCATTCACAAGGAGACGAAGGAAAAAATCAAGTATGACGACTACAAAAAACTGTCCGAAAATGAGAAGAAGGAATACAATGTCTATCCGAAGATGCAGGTGTTCCGCGTCTTCAACGTGGCACAGACCAACCTGCAGGAAGCAAGGCCGGAGCTGTGGCAAAAACTCGAAACGGAATATATGCAGCCGAAGCAGGAAACGGGAGAACAGTTCAGCTTTGCTCCAGTTGATGCGATGATTAAGGATAACCTTTGGATATGTCCAATCAGGCCGCAGTACCAGGACAGTGCCTACTATTCTATTTCGAAGAATGAAATAGTCGTGCCGGAAAAGCGTCAGTTCGAAACCGGAGAGGCATTCTACGGAACGCTGTTCCATGAAATGACACATTCGACCGGTGCGGAAGGCGTACTCGACCGGATAAAGCCGACTTCTTTCGGCTCGGAGGAATACGCCCGCGAAGAACTGGTGGCCGAACTGGGAAGTGCCTTGACAGCCCAACGTTACGGAATGGCCAAACATATCAAAGAAGACAGCTGTGCCTACCTGAAAAGCTGGCTTGACGCGCTGAAGGAATCACCGCAGTTCATCAAGACGACACTGCTGGATGTGAAAAAGGCTACCTCACTGATTACGCAAAAAGTGGACAAGATTGCGCAGGAACAGGAACAACAGGTCGGTGAAGAACAGAAAACCGCACCGAAAGAGAAGATGTTCTACTCTTCCGTGGCCTATCTCCAGTCCGGCTATGATACAGCACGGCTGGATGCCTTTAGGAACAAAGGGGATTATGAAGGGCTGCTGACGCTTGCCAAGGAGTATTACGACGGCAACGGCATGGATGAGAAAGATACCTATGCGTCACCTCTCCAGAACCGGGGGGATGACCTGCTCATTGAGGACAAGAACTTTGCTGTAGTGTATAACGGAAGTGTGGGCAGAACCTATGAGGTGATGCTGAAATGTTCGGAACAGGAAGTACGGAACCACATCACGCGCTACGGCATTAACCGTGCCAGCAAAGACGTCAGGGAGGTGGCCAAGAATATGACAGCCGAACGGTTTGCAGCCATGGCACAGCAGAAGATTCCAGCATTCGAGATGCCAAACGGAGAGATGCTGTATCTCGAATACAACAGGGAATCCGACAGCCTTGATGTCGGACATGTCACCAATGCGGGACTGGCTGCCCGGCACACGTTCCCTTATGACCACAATGAGACACTGGATGCCAACCTCCAGAACATAAACGAGAAGCTGAACGAAATGGAGGAATATCAGGAGGAAGAGCAGGAAGTGGAGTATCAGGGCGGAATGCGCCGGTAGAAACAGAAATGGACAAGAGGGTGTGTCAAAACTCATTTTTTGAAAATATGAACTTATAATTTAAAATTTGCGTGCCCTCAAAAGACTAAAAAAGGGTCGTATCATTACTCAATACAGAGCTTGATACGCCCCTTTTTAAATATCATAGTTACAATTTATAACTTTTCAAAGGGAGCATTTTAGTTTTGACACACCCTCTTGTTTGTTTCTTACCGGTCCAGAAGCCGGTCTATCATGACCGGCAGCTCCTCCAGTCTGCAATATCGGTTACTGCCTCCGGTGTAGTCTTTGGCATGTGAAGCTGTGCGTATCAGAAAGTTGTTCAGCTCGATTTTCACGCCGCTGCCGTTCGGGAGAATGTGGATGAATGACTGATATATACAAACCTGCCGTTACGTTCGATGAAACAGGAGGTATCATAATGACCTTTCAAACTGGAAACCACTTTAGCCCCGGAAGCGGTTGCGTACCTGGTGAGTTCATGGATAAGAGCCGTCTGAAACCGGCGGTATTCCCGGGAAACGGAGCAGCCAGCATCCGCAATGGTCGCAGCCTGCCACCTGGTGTAAAATTTCTGTGTCATATTCTCTGCTGTTTTAATTGTGTAAATAGTTTTCCCAATTCTCATGGTCAATGGTCAACTGATTCATTTCCCAGTCGTATTCCACTTCCGGCATATTGGAATAGGGAAAATAGACGGTGTAACCTATCTGTCCGTAGGAGCAATGCAGCGGCATGACGCATATCTCTTGACCGAAATACGACTTTGGCGTACAGTATTTCCGCCAATTGAAACGACCTGCAACGATATTGCAGCAAAGCATCTTTAGTGTCATGATGCCTTTCCAACTCTGATAATCTTTTGTCTTAACTTTTTTCATCTGTCAATGTGCTATGTTATAATAAATTTCGGGTTCACTTGACACGTTGTAAATCCAACTGCCGCAACGTACCAGCAGGGCATTCTTGCCGTAATAAAGCTTTTTCATTCCGGATATGCTTCCCGTGCGGTGGAAGTTCGGAAAACGGCTGATGTCTATTCTTTGCGCATCTCGCTTATAGAGTGTCTTGGTTTTCATTGGAAGGTGGTTTTTAATGTTTCATACAAGGTCTTTATCATAGCTTCGGCATCCTCCATATCGCTGACAATGTCCTTGATATGGTAAGGCGCACCGTTTCTGCCGTGGCCGTCCGTACCTATCCACAGATAGGCTTCGTAATCAGGGTCAAAGCCCTCGTAATAATCCTCTATTTCGCTGATAAGGCTGCCGGTATCGTTGTCTTTCATGCCGACCGTGAAAAAGAAATCCTGCCCCATCTTCGTATAACGCTGAAACTCAAACTCCACCCGTTTTTTCTTTTGGATGTCAGTCTTCACTTCCCAGCCCAAACTGGCGGCTACTGCGGTAATTTGTTGAATTGCTGTCATATCGGTAAATTTTTTATTTCCCTCTTCTTGAAGCCTTCCGACTTCGCCCAAGGGATTGTTTCATGTGCGGTCCAAACGGTGGATACAGGAACTATGGGCAAGCAGCCGGGAATGAAATTTTATGAAATGCCGTAATCTTTGATTGCGGAAAGTTTTGTCAAATTTCCTTTCAGGAAGCGGCAGTGATGCTTGACCGATGTTCATCCGCCGTACCTTTGCACCCGAAACAATCCTCACGGCGTGGTCGGTATGCAGAAATGAATAATTCATTAGAACCGGGAGAAATACGAATAGAAAAGGAAGGCAAGCGGTAGAGCGTGTAAGTATAAAAGGAACAGGCTGTCCGACAGGAAATCCACCCGCCGGTGAGACGGGTGGACAATCAAAACCTGCGAATACGTCAATAATGGTAATCTACCACACCTCCGACATAGAACTTCGTTCCGGGTTCGAGTCCGCAGACAAACTTCACAAAGGAAAGGGATGTCTCGGCATAGGTGTTGGTGCAATCATCATTCAGATAGAAATGATAATCGGTGTCCAACGGATTTGTCAAAGCCTTTTCAATGGCATAGACCGGTCCCCATTCCAGCATGTTCTCGATGGTAATGGCTTCCGCTTTCTTGCGTACATTGGCAACAAATTCGGCTTTCCACTGCTCCACACCGCCTTTATATAGGATGGTATCTTCGGATGTCTGCTCAAACATTTCTTTGGGCAGTAAGCATGTCACCAGATTAGATATTGCCTCCTTGCGCTCTTCCTCGCCCATATTTGCGCAATAGTCATAAAAACTGAAATCTCCGCCAATGAATGTTTCTTCGGTGATGTAATTTTCCTTGCTGATAGGCTTGGTTGAAATCTGAAAAATACTGCTGTGCATAACGATAAATTTTAATGTTAAACTTTTTTCTTCCCTCTGATAGAGCCTTTCGGACTCCTTTTCGGGATAGATTTTACATGCGGTCCAACAGCAAGGACAGGACGGTAAAAGGCAAGTAAACGGTCAGGAATTTAGCGGAATACCCAAATCTGTGATTTGCGGAAGGCTGCCGTTCAATTCTTGAACAGCTTAGCACACAGCGGTACTTGATAACTGAGCGGCTGCTGTACCTTTGCATGGGAAAATCTCACCGACAAGGAGTCTTGAAGATGAAATAAAGGAATGGCACGAAAGAGTTATAGAAAAGAAAAAGAATGATATATCGTGTTACAAGTGAAGAAATTACGACGTAATTTATTTTAGTAGAAATAAAATTCGCTATATTTGCCGGATATTGTATAACATAAAACAGGAAACAATGGAAAAGACAGTTGCACAAATCAGTGAGTTATTCGCTCAATTCTCCAAAGATGCCGGTCTCCAGATAGAGAAAGGAAACAAGACAGCAGGCACCCGTGCCCGTAAGGCATCGCTTGAACTTGAAAAGCTTCTCAAACAATTCAGAAAGGAATCGCTGGAAGCATCTTCAAAATAAATTCAGTTTTGTGACGTAAGCCGTATCTGAATAGAGCCTCTTCGTTCTTGCGGGGAGGCTTTATTGATTATCTTCCAAATAAGTTCTGGAGGTAAAATTGATATGCTAACCGAATGTTTCCTTGCATCTTTATTACACCCCTTGATGACGGGTAACAAGTAAGGCGGGTAGTATCGAATTTGTCAACTCGTGCGGAAATTCGCCTCCCTTGCTGTCCGCATTAGAGATACATCTGTCCTAAATATAAAAGAGTGCTCGATTGAACACTCTTTTAATAGGTTGAACTTCAACATCTGTTATTCCGATTTCTCTGTCACTTCTGAAATATACAGTTCAACTTTCGTATGCCGGTTGGCTTCTACAGGTATATGGTCTGAAATTCCACCCCTGTAGCTCTGAACAATCCGCTGGGCCGATATTCCACGTCTCTCCAGTTCCGAGACGATAAAGCCGGCTCTTGACACACTCAAGGATTGATTGATGTCGGATGTGCCGGTCATGCTGTCAGCGGCACCGATCACTCTTACAGACAAATTGTATTTCTTTGCCACACGAGCCAGTTCGTCCAGATTGAGAGCTTGCGACGCATCTGTCAGTCGTGCGGAATTGAGCGCAAAAAAGAAATAGATGGGTGCTCCGATACACTTGCCGTCGTCATAATCACAAAATGTAGAATCCACGGCAAAGTCATTCCGGTTTCCTGTCGATGTGCTTTGTAGAATCTGATTTCCACTTCCGGATAGGATGGCTGCAGAATCAAGGGGTGACGTACCGTCCCAATGTCTGTGCTTCAGCCTTGCACGCAGCGAGTTCAGTCCGCTGTAATTGTTCACAGGGAATTTGCCTCCGTTCATGTCATCCTTGAAAAGATGACTATATGTATCAAGCAGTCCTTCGATTTCCAGAATTTTCTTCAACTCGGCAAGTGTCCGTCTGTCCCGGTCATGAAGTCCGGCATATCGTCTGTTTTCCTCCGTCAGGTAATTGACATAGCCTATCAGTTGTTCGTTGCGACGGATATAAGGCATCGCATCGACGGCCCGTTTCCAGCCCACTTTGCCAAGATGAAATGTGAATCCAGCGGTCAATGAAAGCATATGATCGCCCAGACGGTTCGCTCTTCCATATCCGTCGAAGTCCTGGAAGGTGGTCGTATTGGACAACTCCAAAACTACACTCACTCTTTTTGAAATGCGGTATTGCCCCTGCACACCATAAGATATAGCAAACGGATTATGTCCGTTGGCAGCATGATGCAGCAGGCCGGCACCAACAAAAGGCGTAAGCCCCAACGTACCTGTTCCTGCCGGGCATATCTGCGACCAAGGACATTCCACAACAAGTCTGCATGGATGTGATGATACTTTTGAGTGGACAATGCTCCGTCCTTGAATTGCAATCCGCTGTAGTTTATCCTTGCACCAACCGAAGGTGTAAACCACTTGCCGAAAGCAAAACTGTAGGACGGTTTCAATCTTCCGAAAATGTCTTCGCAACCAAGTGGTGTACCGAGAAAAGCGGTTGCTCCACCTGCGATGCTGACAAACCAGTTGCCGCTCCGCGACATCGGAAGCACAACTCCGTCAAGATAGGCCGGACGAAGCGGTTGAAGCAGTTCCATGGATTCGTACCGGACAGCGTATTGTACAGTATCTTTCTGTATGGGTTGTACACCAGCATGTAACTGCAACGAGCAGAGCAAGGTGAAGATGAAAATAAAATGTTTCGTCATATTCCAATAATTTAATTCGTTATACATTTGATTGATTTCAGATCAGTGCCACTTAGCGTTTGGGTTTCTTGCCGATGGCAGGGCGCATCATGCGGCTCGCCATTCTCATACAGCGCAGAGCCCAGGCACGGTTGTCCTCGTCTTCGTCACGACCCCATTTGAGGTCACTTCCGCCACCGCCACCACCATGTGATTCGGCAAACGTAGTGGCTTCGTCCACCATACCGAGAAACAGCATCGTTGCACAGTGCATGACCTCCGTGCCACGTTCGGCAATGGATTGCATCAGTGAACCGTCCAACAGCCGCCGTTCCGATTCACCCATCTGTGCCGATGCGCTACGGTATTCACTGACCATATCCTCCAGCAGAACATCTTTGAGCAGGGTGTCCACCTTGGAGTGAACATCCTGTGAATAACGGTAAGCTTCCTCTTTGAGCGTTTCTGTACGCTCTTCTATGGCATCCATATTCTCCTTCAGACTGATGAGTTGTCGGTCAGCCGTCTGCAATTTCTCCTGTTTATCTGCCAGTTGTCTGGAAATGCCCTGCAGCTCTTTCTCCAGCATTTTTATCCGGGCAGCCAGTTCTGCCACATTGCCCTTGTTCTCCTTTAAGTCGAGCTCGGCTGCCGATAACAGGGATTCCTTTTCTGCTTTCTGCGCTTCCAGGTTAGCGACCATGGTTGTAAGTCCTTTTACCCGGCGTTCTGCCAGGCGGATGTCCGTTTGGAGTTCTCCCAGCACCTGTTGGTGACGTTTGATATTCTCCTCAATCGACGTACACTCTTCGGACAGCATGCGGCGATATTCCTCGGTACTTCTGTGCCGGGCACCTGTCTCGGATATGCTTGTTCCCCTCGACATGCCCCACTTGGTATTGACCTCCGAGAAAAAGTCCGAATGGAGCTGTTTCATTCGCGCACTGTATTCAAACTTATCCTTTCCGGCAAATATCTCCTTGTACGCAAAGCGGCCGTCCTTGATTGGCAGAAGCGTGCAATGTACATGGGGATTGATTTCGTCCAGATGTACAATGAAGCAGCGATATTCTGTTCACCGTATCTGCCACTTACAAATGAATAGACATCCTTTGCCCAGCATTCAATGTCAGCCTTCCGCTGGATATGGCTATTGTCCGCATCTTTTTCGTAATCCACCTTCTGGCTGCCAAAGGCAAGTTCCTGCATGCGCTCTCTGGATCCGCCGAAAATGATGTTCACCACCGTACGGTATTTCGGTTCGGGCAATCCCTCATTGGGATCTTTGATTCCGCGGAATCTCAATATGTCCGCCATCCGTTCCGGAATATTGCGGCTCGTGTCAACGGGACGTATTTTCCCGCCGGACACGACTTCAAAATTCAAGTGTTTGCGTGTGGGGTCGTAGTTGCCTTTGGTCATGGCATATTTTTCCGCCCGTTCGCTACGGTCGCGCAGATGTTCGTTGCTTTGGGCAGCAGTAATGCCTTTTGATACCTGCACGTCCAGCACCTGTTTGGGATTCATCATGTTGTTTTTGGGTTTATCTGAACAGTCCTTCGTGTCCCAGCTTGCTGCTTGTACGGACACCCTCCCTGTGACGTCAGTCATCAGGGGTATTAGGCTCCCCCGTCCCTTAGTTCGTGGCAGACGGGCAAGCCGGATGCTCCTATAACCGGCAGCACTCCAGAACGGGAAAGGAAACGGATTGTTCGCAGTTATACATTCGGTTTCTAATCTCCGGTCTGGTACGACTTCTCCTGAGCCTTTGCCGCAAGCGCAAGAAAAGGCTTTATAAGGCTTTTAAGCCTTCTATGCGGTCTTCCTCATGCCCGACATCATTTGCCCTGCTTTCGTCAAAGAGAAGTCCTGAAAGTTCGTTGGCAGTAGCGAGCAGCCCAGACCAGTCACCGTAGAGTTCGAGATGGAAGTAGTCCATGGCTCCTGAAACATCATCGAATCTCGACTTCCGCAGAGCACGTTGCAGGGCGGCCAGTGCGATGCACTCCTGAGCAGCCTGGCTGATTTCCACCGCCCGGCTGTTACCTCCGGTTGCCGAACCTATATGGGTGACACTGTCCGGACACGAAAGGTTGTCCTGCATGGCAGTCCCGTCCATGGCCTGGCGGATGAGCTGTCCACATCGAAAGCCGGTTTCATCCGTATCGGTTTTGCCAGTTATCCAATCGGACAATACCTCATGCATTAGGTCGGCAAACTCCGGCACCTGCTGTCCGGAACAAGACTCCACGGAACTGCCGTTCTGTACGTTCATGGTAATGATGACGCTTTTGGAAAGACGGATACGGCTCAGCAGGCCGAACCCCTCCAGTGCATCGAGGAAAGAACGGACGGTAGCCCTGTGCCAATGCCATTCCACTGAAAGGTCTGAAACCGTCACATGACACTGGTTGGGATGGAGTTCAAACTCCTGATTTCTTAAAAAGGGGGAAACAAAACCGGCCAGAGCCTTGTCCAGCAAATCACAATAGGCTTCTGTTTTCGTTTTCCGTTCACCCACTTTCTCCTTGAGGTAGTCAAACACCTCTCTGTCTGCCAGTATCGGGACAGTTATTCTTTGTCTGGTTTTCATTTTCAATCTGTTTTTGAATGGTTATTATTGCGCGGATATATCAGTGTTGCCGCTGTCCGCATCCTGCGGCAACCTTGCGTGATGATAATCATGATAGCTTTCGGCCAGCAGTGCTGGATGTTGCATCCATCCGGTAATCCGGTCTAAATCCCCGGATTCGGTCATTACCCGATCGGAGGGATAGAACAGGGCAGCCAAAAGAAGAAAGGCGACGGTGACTGCCAGCGTGTACAGATGCGGTACAAAGCCGATGACCAGTACAGTCGTTGCCAGAGCAACAAACGAGGATGTCCTGCCGGGCAAACGTCTCAGCCAACGGTCCGTCCGCCTGAACGAATAGATAGCGGCACAGACTGCGGTCGATAACAGGATACCGAACTCGCCGACATGTCCGCAGGCATAGACATAGTGAAAAAGCAAAAGCAGGATCAAAAGGATCCGCACATAGAGCCTACGGGCCTTTTCACGGTATACCATGGCGTTATAGAACCTTGCCATAAAAGTGCGGTTGCTCTTGTATAATGCCATGGGCACTGCAAACAGCATGGCACAGAAAATGAGTTGTAAGATGTTCCAAATCATAAGTAATAGGGTTTTTCGCGTGCTTGAATGGGCAGTATCACCAGCTCCAGACGGACAATGTTGTGGGAAGCCAGCAGGATGATGGCCTCGGCATCCCGTGGTGAGAGATACATCGCAGCCTTCTTGATACGCTGCCTGAACGTATGTTCCTGCTTGCGGTAGGTGGCCAATGCCTTGTCCAGTGCATACTCCGGGATTGTCCAGGTCATGCCCTTGGTGTACGGGCCTTTGTCCTTGTAAGCCCGCAGTACCAATGTCCGGGAAACGATGTAGTCAATATGGCCGTTCCTTGGCAGTGCGTACTCCTTATAGGTATTGTCATCAACGACCTCTATCCATGTACGATACTCCCTTATCCAATAGACCATCTGTCGATATAACGTATTCCTCATGAGGCAACGGTCATAGAAAATTCAGCAGGACATCTTCCTTATCCTTCTTGTATTTGAACACACCTCCCTTGGAATGGAGATCTAGGTCAAGGCACAATTCGCCATACATCTGCTCCAGCGAATCATAGATGGTGACAAGGATGGTGTCAACCTTGCCGTCCGCACCGGTCTGGCAGTTCATCTTGAACATCTGGCCGAAAGCAGGATTGGAATATGCACAGGTGCTGTGACCGAACTTGACCGTATGCGATGGAATATGGTGGTAGAGCGTTATCAGCTCCATGTCGTCCTCGAACATATCCATTACCTCTTCCAGGTCATAGGAATCTCGCAATGGAAAGGTCAGCAGTGCATAGTCGCCGTAGAACTGCGGCTCTTCCATGATGGTCACATCCAGCAGCTGTGGCAGCTGAAGCGGGACGAACGTCATAAAGTCGTCAAAAAAATGTCGTAACATATTCATGATATTGTTATAGCGTGTGTATGAAAATTTCCATCAGCATTCCGGGAAGTTCAGACAGGCGTGTGCCTTCAGATTGCAGGATCCGGCTCAGGCTTTTGAATACCGCAGGGGTCTGGGCCGCCATCCTGTCAAGCTGTTTCCGCTCATCCTCGGAAAGCAACGCCATGGAAAAAGCATCCAGTGAAGAATAGGGCTGCACGAGCATCCATATATAGGCATGTGCCTGTACGGGTGTCTTGACCCTCTTGTTGCGGACGTCATCCATGCAGGTCTGCATGTTCTGTATCTGCCGGCGGTTGGTACGAAGGACCAGATAAAGCATGGCCTCCCGGTAGGTGATTTCCTTTCGTTCGGCAGCAAGGAGTATCTGAGAGCAGCATTGCTCGGTGTTGCGGGTGACATCTGTCAGACCTTCACCGTCCAGTTCATGCAGGTGTACAAGGAAGGCACGGAATACGGCATCCTCCTTTGTGATAAAGGCTCTCAGGTCTTTGGTGCTATGTATGCCGGCACGGTTGGTGCGTGACAACAGCGAACGGTAAGCGGAAAGGACCTGGGTCCGGTTTCCTTTATGTGCCGGCTGGTCATCCAACGAACGGAAGAAAGGGCGGATTTTCTGTACGTCATCCAGCAGTTCCGTATCACGGGCATAGGAGGAAAACTGATTTTTGAAGGACAGGAGTTCCTGATAGGTACGCGGCTTCGAAAGAACCAGCCGTGAGAACTCGTTGCGGATTGAATCGTGCAGGCGGACACATGCCGAACGTGTGTCGGGATGTTCCCGTATGAGCGAGTCCTTGCGGAGATGAAAAAAGACGGAATCCTTCAGTTCCTGCCATTGGCGGACGTAAAGGGTCAGTTCCTTGAAAGAAGCACTTTTTTGGCTTCGTATATCGAACAGATAATTCCGGTAGGTTCCGGCAGGGTCTTCTGCCACTTCCGACAAAGGCTTGCCGCTTCCGTCACCGCATGATGACAATCCGCAAATGGTCAGTGAAGCGGCACATACTCCGGTCAACAGCCAGACTCTTTTACAGTATGATTTTACACTTTCCATATTTGTTATTTCATATTAAAACAGTGCAAATCTATATATAAAAATCGTGATAATATTCTTTCGATGTCAGAATTAGCGATTTTTCATAATCATATTAACAATATGATTATCAATGAAAACAAGTGAAAGAAAAACAGGATTTCCATCCGTTTAAACGATTATTTTTCCACAATATAATTTTGGATTTAAAGGAAAGTATTATATTTGCACTTGTTATCAAAACAATGTATAATCAAATGGCAAAAGTCGGTTACATATTCAGGGAAAACAATGAAAGTTTTGACACGGAAAGAGAATGGATGCAGCAATACGGATGTGTACAGATTGTAGAAGAAACGGTCGAACACGAAACATTGCGTCCGATGTGGAAACAGCTTATGGCAAATCTTGAAAGAGGTGACGAACTTGTCGTGGTCAAGTTCAGCAATGCCACACGCGGGCTGAGAGAACTGTCCGCATTCATTGAACTGTGCCGGATCAAGATAGTACGTATCATATCCATCCACGACAAGGTGGATACCCGAGGTGAACTGTTTCCTTCCACGACAGCCGCTGACGTGCTGTGGATAATCGGTGCGTTTCCGGAGGAGATTGCGGCATTGCGCAGGTACTCTGCCCATGTGGAAAGGCTGCGCCAAAGCATCAAGGCACCGGCAGCCCCGAAAGTGCTGCCCAAAGCCGAACGGGATAAGAAAATCGTGGACATGTACACCAACGGCCATTCGTTCGATGATATCTGGGCTGCCAGCGGCTTCAGCAGCAAAAGTTCAATATGGCGCATACTCAACAAATATGGTGTAAAGCTCGACCGTGGCCAGACTAGCGGTCCGCGTGTCAAGAAGAAGACGGAAGAGGATGATAGCGGAGTAGAAAACATGTGATGTAAATCCGGATGAATTTCACTCCGTATTATTTTGTAGTTCAGAGATTATTTTGTATCTTTAGATTCAATTACAACTGTATAAATATAGAATACTTATGGGAGAACTGATTGTATTATTCGTGGTGTTTTGGATTGTCGGCAAGATTCTGAAGGGTATATTCGGTGGATTCAGCCAGAGCGACTACCGGCGTGACCGTTAAGCCAGAAGGTAAGTAAGTGCATAATTTTATCATTCATTTTAATCAGACCATGACAAAGGCAGAGATTGTTGACCGGATAGCAAAGCAGACCGGTATAGAAAAGAACACGGTAACAGCCGTAGTGGAAGCGTTTATGAAAAGCGTGAAAGATTCGATGATTGTAGGAGAAGAGGTTTTTCTGTGAGGGTTCGGCAGTTTTATAATCAAACATAAAGCACAGAAAACGGGACGTAACATTTCAAGCAATACGACTGTCATCATCCCTGCCCATTCGGTTCCTGCCTTCAAGCCTGCCAAGACTTTTCGTGTCATGGTAAAAGGGGGCATCGAGGCTAAATAGCACTGAATCTTCATAACTGATAACTGATATAATTGATTAGAAAGATGATTGCCGCATCGCTCTGTCTTTGGAGCAGGTGCGGCATTTGTTTTTATTCCGGTATATTCCTCATGGCGGTATCATACTTCAGAATCTGTTCCCTTGTCAGCCATTGTGGTTTTTCCTCCTCGGTGAAACTGTCATAGAGCCTGGTCATGTACTCCAGTTGCCTTTCTTCATCACCAGCCCACAAACGGTTGGGATTTCTGTTGCCGAAACCAAGATAATATTCGCAATCTGCCTGTAGGCGTCCGAGTAGCATGTACCGAAACTTCAAATCGTGCTGTAATACTTCATCTACTGTCATTTTATTCTATTTTTTTAAAGTGTTTCATTTGCCCTGCTTTGAAATTTACCGACTTCATCGCAAGGGGCGCTTTTTGGTGCCCATCATATGGCGAAGCAGGAATGCAAAGCAAGAAACCCGGAATGAAATTTTATGAATACCGGAATCTTTGATTGCGGAAGGTTACGTCAAATTTCACTTCGGGTAGCGACAGTGATACTTGCAGAGCATTCTTTCGACGTACCTTTGCACAAGAAAACATTCCCGAGCGAAATGTCGGGATGCAATCAGGGGCTGCCCGCCATTGCAAATGATAAAAAGGGACTGGTAATCTTGCCGCTATAAGAGGGAAAAAGGAATAACTAAAAGAGAGAAAAGGACAATATATAAAAGTCTGGTGTCGTTGGAAAATCGGGTGTAAAAAACGATACCGTGCCGAAAAAGGCGGTACGGTATCGTTAAAACCAATCAGCAATCCATGCCTGGAACAGCTGTTCAGAAACAATCAATGTCGGCTTCTTGGAATGTCTTCGGGAAATGCTGGTAAATCAATGCAAGATTCAGCATTACCATCGGATACTCCACAAAGCCGCTCCTGCGTTTGTAACCGGAATCCGTTGCCAGCCCGTTCGCACTCAAAAACGCCATGGCATCCGGATAATGGTTCACATCAATAAATGTCCGGTCGGGCAATCCAAGGGCATCCATTTCCTCCAAATTGACAGAAAGGACGATATACTCACTTTCATCCTCCACGCTCTGCAACAGAAGAGCCAGCCACCCGTTGGCATAAAAACGAGGTACAAGATAGCAGTTCTGTCCTCTGAACCTGTACTCCTTCCGTTCCAACGAACGGTCCGGTTCAATAAGCCGGAACTTATCTTCTCCGGCAACAAAAGTTCTCATTGGATTGCTGACATCCACATAGATGCCGTTGGCATGGTGGCAAAGATAGTCCGCATTTTCTGCACGGACGATTGCAAATGTAATATCCATATCTATTTTATTGAGTTTAACTGATTGAACTATCTGCTTTATCTGTATGACGGCATCAGTCCGTCACCTCATAATAATATTCCAGCTCGCTGCCTTTCAGATTCTCGATGGCGTATTGGTCGGCTTGCATCCAAAGGATGTTGTAGAGCTTTGCCATTTCCGGGGCTGCCTCGTAGTGCTGCCAGATTTTGTGGTTGAGTACCAAAATAAGTTCTGTGAAGTACTTGTAGCTCTGTTTCCACTCTGCAAATGCTCGGTTGAAAGTGTCTTGGACTGCTGGAAGTCCGAAGCGGTCTGCTATCGAAAAATCACTCCAAAAAGTTGTCTGTAACATGTAGCCGTTTTCTGCCATAAATTCTCTGAATGTCATATCACTACAATTTTAAAGTTGATGAATTTTGTTTGTTTTCCCTCTGGTAGTTTCTGTACCGGAAGGTTGATTATTTTTTCTGCTCACGAAATTGGCGGTCGGTCCGGGCAAGGAGGATGTGGAAAATACGCTCGCAGGCACGGAGAGGAAGATTTTCCGACAGCCAGCAAAGCGGTTCCTTGACAGGACCGGAAAACGGCAATCAAACTTTGCAGAGAAAAATAACAGGCTTGCGGAATGGAACCCCGAAAAGCAGTAAAAACACAAAGGAGCGACATGACATTATAATGGTACGGAAGTACATGCAGGGGAAAAGCTATAAAAGGGCGGAATGGCTGAAGC
>ENA-OQIC01000476-OQIC01000476.1-human-gut-metagenome-genome-assembly--contig:-NODE-476-length-17786-cov-3.044397_pt1 | contig 17786 bp, 19 predicted proteins | sample MGYA00242572_ERZ504736 | MGnify/ENA primary metagenome ERZ504736 (study PRJEB26092, sample SAMD00036201) | human gut metagenome | host: Homo sapiens | study: EMG produced TPA metagenomics assembly of... | reverse complement strand
TGTTACGAGATCACAGAGGGTTATCCTTAGAAAGACGATTAAAAGCGGTCTATTGGTGGTGTTACGAGCACTCACCTAGACCGCTTCCTGTTGCTGAAATATTAAAATGTATGCCTACAGATAAAACCATTGCTGCTACTTACCGTAGGATAATGCGGAATAACCGTCCTGATAATATCTTACCGCAATGGGGCGATGCCATCGTCTGGAATGAGTTTCATATGTCCACGGAATTTCCAATTTATTGGGATTAACTAAAAAAGCCACACACACTTTTTGTCCTATAAGCCTATATTCAATTAACAAACTCAAAATTTTAATTTTTTTCCTTAGTCGATTCACCATCGGCTACATTATTTCTACCCTTAATAAAAGCATTTACTACTGCAATTAGGCCAACACCGCCAAATATGGTACCCGCAACAGAATGGTCAGATAAAATTAAATTAGCACCATAAAAAACTGCTGTCATCGCAAAAACAAACGCAAAAATCAATCCCCATAGACTATCTCTAGAGTCAGATTTTACTACAATTTTCTCCAACTCTCTACGATGGGCTCCTTGTTCTTCAGCCATCTTAAGAATTCTATCTGCAGCTCCCGGGCAAATCTCTTCATATTTTCTAAATTCTTCCGGACTCGGCAATGGACCTTGTCTAAAAGATATATGCTGTTGAATAGTGCTATTATTATTGGACGATTTATCCAAAACAACTTCAGGTTCTATAGCCTTATTATCACTTTCATCTTGCCAATTATTCTTAGTTTCAGAAATTTCTCTGACACTCTTTTCTATACTCTACCATCGCATTTGATACGTCAGAACCTACGGTTATCCAATCTCCATGTAAAGCTTCTTCATTTGTCTTGTTTAATATCCTATCATTTTTCATGCGGCGCGCTTTTATTGGTTCAAACAAATTAAACATTCCAGCACAAAAAATGCGTTGAAATCGCAATAATTGTTCCATAAACACACCTCCTTAATCTTATTTTTATTATACGCTACTATATGTGAATCTGCAATGGACTTAACACTACACTTATAGCAAACTCACAGATCATTATATAAAAAAGCCTCTTTTCTTATATCTGTTGCTTATTTCACTTATTTAACTTTTTCCCTTCTTACACACATCGCTTATTCCTCTACCACAACTACACACATTGCTTATTACTCTAAATCAGACCTCCCCCATGTTTAAGGAGACATATATTCCCACTACCTCCCCGCCGGCCAAATTAGACTGCGCTGACACTGAAAAGGGACCTTCTCTCTAGGCACTATGATAATTTCAAAACAAAAAAATAATATCCTCTAAGCAAACTTTTCGAGCTTGACTCGCCAGTTTGCGTGAGGATATATTTTTTGTTGAAAACTAGTACTCTAAGAGAAGGTCCCTTTTAAAAGTCGCGCATCTAATTGGCCGGATCCCAGATTTTGGGAATATATATCTCCTTAAACAACTTATCGCAAACTGATCCGTCAACCCCGCCACATAGTCCACGATATCCGTCAGCGTAATAATTCTATTCGGATCCACACCCTGTCTTACCACTTCATGGCGTAAAAGTTCCGGATTATCCAAATAATACAAAAACAAATATTTCACCACATGAGCTGCCCGATTGCGGTCCGGGATTAAAGAAGGAGCCCGATATACCGCCTCAAACATAAAACGGCGAAACTCATGCATTACGTATTCCACTTCCTTCGACATATGAATTTCCGGTTTATCCATGGATTCTCGTACCATATCCATAACCATAGTCGTAATCATCTGGGATGGCGTTGTGCCCAAAACAGAGCGCACCGATTCCGGCAAATCGTTAGAGGATAACATGCCCGCACGCTGGGCATCATCAAAATCATGACACAAGTAAGCTATTCTATCGCTAATCCGAATAATCTGACCTTCCAAAGTAAGCGGTATGTGCGTGCCCGTATGCCCCAAAATACCATCGCGCACTTCCTTTGTTAAATTGAGCCCGAGGCCATCTTTTTCAAGAACTTCCAAAGTCCTAAGACTCTGCTCATTATGGTTAAAATGCCCCACCATATCGCGCAGTGCATATTCCCCCACATGGCCAAACGGCGTATGACCACATCATGGCCCATGGCAATGGCTTCAACCAAATCTTCGTTAAGACGCAGCGCCCGCGCAATGGTTCGGCCGATTTGACCAACTTCCAAGGTATGTGTCATCCGAGTGCGATAGTGATCCCCCGGTGCAATATACACCTGTGTCTTATGCTTCAAACGACGAAAACATTTGCTGTGAATAATTCTATCGCGGTCACGCTGAAATGCCGTACGCAAATAATCCGGTTTCTCTTCACGATCACGGACCGCAAACTTACTCTTTGCTGCATAAGGGGATAAAATTACTTCTTCTCTCGCTTCAATTTCTTCTCGGATTGTCATATAGCCTCCTGTTGCCATATTTACCCTCCACCGGGCTATGAGCCAACTACGCATCCATTATCGCAGTTCTTTTTAATATAGCTCACTTTTAATAAGTTTTACTTAATGCAATAATACGGCATAACGTAATCAAACGTCAATGCCGTATTGTTTTAGCGACTCGCTTCCTGTTGCTTATTGCGCTCAATAATCTGCATTACAAACGAAGCCGTTTCTTCGATAGATTTATTGGACACATCAAGGATAGGACAATGAACGCGGCGCATAACAGCCCTTGCATAGGCCAATTCTTCTTCAATACGAGCAATATTGGCATAATTGGCTTCACCGTCAAGGCCCATAGTGCGTAAACGTTCACTGCGAATATTATTTAATTTGTATGGATCGATGATAAGACCTACTACCTTTTTAGGCGGTATTTTGAATAATTCTTCCGGCAATGGCACTTCCGGCACCAACGGCAAGTTGGCGGCTTTGATTTTTTTATAAGCTAAGAACATAGATAACGGCGTTTTACTGGTACGGGAAACACCGATAATAACAATATCGGCCTTCTCAAACCCAGACGGATTTTTACCATCATCATATTTTACGGCAAATTCAATGGCCTCCACCTTTTTAAAATATTCTTGGTCCAACTTATGAATCATACCGGCCGTCAAACGAGGTTTTGTATCAGCAATGGTGCCCACTGCATCAAGAACAGGTCCCATAATATCAACGGCCTGAATCCCCATGTTTTCAGCTTCTTTATGCAAATATTGACGTAATGTAGGCGATACAATCGTGTGACAAATAATACTTTGTTCCTTCGCGGCCTCACTAATTACATCATCAATCTGGCTTTCCTGACTGATATAGGGAATGCGAATAATATCTATATTCTCCTTGTCGAATTGGCTCGCCGTCGCACGTGCTACGGACTCGGCCGTTTCGCCCAAAGAGTCGGAAATTGCAAAAATAACTTTATTGTTCTCCATGCCACACCTCAATTAAATCTATTAAGCGAACTCATTTCACTTTTTATTTTAATATGTCTAATCACAATGTGCAATATTACTTTACACCGCAATCTAAAAATAATTTAGTTACGGTCGTTTTAGAAATACGGCCCAACACTTTGTATCGACGACGGCCGTCATCTTCTCCCCGTTCCACAACGGGCAGACAGTCCACTTCATAATCAATCATACGCTGTGCCGCTTCTACCACACTGTCTTCGGCGGTGCAGGAAATCATCTTGCTCACGGGTGTCATAATCATGGAAATCGGCATCGTCTTCGGATCATTTTGACCGATGGCGGCTCGCAATAAGTCCTTACGAGATACAAGCCCCAATAAGTAGCCGTCATCACAAATAAGGACGGTCCCCACATCTTCGGTAAACATGGTAACAATCGTATCATACAGATTCGTATCCGCCGTTACAGCTACGGCCTGCGCCATCACCTGACCTACCGTAAATTGCCGAATTTCATTGGCAATAGGGCTCACACCTTGCTGACCGACATAATAATACCCTACCTTAGGCCGTGCATCTAAGAGGCCCATCATGGTCAAAACGGTCAAATCAGATCGCAAGGCAGAACGGTTAAATCTAATTTAGCGGCAATGGCTTTCCCCGTAATCGGGCCTTCTTCTTTTACAATATGTACAATTTGGTCTTGCCGTTTAGTTAATTGCAAAACAGCCCCTCCTTTTATACTTTTTATAAAAAACAGGAGGCTACATGTAGCCTCCTGTCGCATTACACAGTAGTATTACCACTCTAATTCATTGCCAAGATTCCGGCCACGACCGGTCACAGCGTCAAGCATAATACGTTGTTCCAATTGAGCCACCATTTTTTTAGTTGCTTTTACCGCATCAGGATTTACCGAAATAGAATCGATACCGCTGCGCACCAAGAATTCACAGAATTCAGGGTATACGCTCGGAGCCTGACCACAGATGGATACTGTTTTGCCATCGCGGTGAGCTACTTCGATTAAGTGATGAATAGCACGGCGAACAGCCAAATTGCGTTCATCATAAATGTGTTGAACTGTTTCATTATCACGGTCACAACCGAGGATTAACATCGTCAAGTCGTTAGAACCGATGGAATAACCATCAACATATTGGTTAAATTGATCAGCCAAGATAATGTTGGAAGGAATTTCAGCCATGAGCCAGATTTTGAAGTCCGCACTGCGAGCTAAACCGTTTTCAGCCATAACACGGGTAACTTCAGCAGCTTCCTGTACCGTACGGCAGAATGGAATCATAACCTGCAAGTTTTTAAAACCATATTCTTCACGCACTTTTTTAATGGCCTGCAATTCCAATTGGAAAGCCGGTGCGTATTTAGGATCATAGTAGCGGGAAGCACCGCGCCAGCCGAGTAAAGCACTGGATTCATGCGGTTCATGTTTGTCGCCGCCCTTAAGGTCACGGTATTCGCTGGATTTGAAATCGCTGAGGCGAAGTACAACCTGACGAGGCGCCAAAGCCTGACAAACTTTGCGCATACCTTCAGCCAATGTATCAATGGCAAATTGACTGCGGCCGGTTTCAATTAAATGTAACGGATGTTCATGAATGAAGGTAGTCCAAATAAATTCTTCACGCATAAGACCAATGCCGTCGCATGGAAGTACGCCGTATTTTTCAGCTAAATCAGGATCACCCAAGTTCATGTATACTTTAGTGCCTGTTACCGGGATGTATTCGCTTACTACTTGTGCCGAAGCTTCTTCTTTCGGTTTAACCGCATCTTCAAGCATACCGTCATACACGATACCATTAGTGGCATCAACCGTAATTAACTGACCGTCACTGATACGGTGCGTTGCTTCTTCACTGCGACTCTTCGTGCCAACGATACAAGGAATGCCTAATTCACGACTTACGATAGAAGCATGACAAGTCATACCACCGGCGTCCGTAACGATAGCTTTTGCCTTTTTCATAGCCGGTACCCAGTCAGGAGCCGTCATAGTCGTTACGAGGATTTCCCCTTCTTTGAAGCTGTCGATATCGGCCGGATCAAGGATTACATGAGCTTTGCCGGCAGCTTTACCGGGACTGGCCGGTAAGCCTTTAACTACGATTTCACGAGTTGTGGTAGTCGGTGCATCTGTTGCTTTTTCAACCGGCTTCACTTCTTTATTCTTGCGGGACCATACAGTTTCCGGACGAGCTTGCAAAATCCAAATCTTGTTGTCCCGTTCGTCTACGCCCCATTCCATATCCATGTAGCAGCCATAATGTTTTTCGATGGCTTTGGCATAAGTTGCTAATTCTAAAACCTGTTCATCTGTAATAACCTGAGTTTTTGCTTTTTCTTCAGGAATTACAATTTCAGCACAATCGCCGTCCGGATTACGAACTAAGGCGATATTTTTATCATTAATCATACGGTTAACAATCTTCATATCTTTTTTGTTGACCGTAAAGTTATCCGGTGTAACCGTACCTTGTACTACATATTCGCCAAGACCCCAAGAGCCTTCAATCAAGATGCTTTCATCATTGCCTGTAACGAGGTCAACGGTAAACATAACGCCTGCCGCTTTGGAGAATACCATCATCTGAATGGCCGCACTCAAAGCAACCGTCATATGGTCAAAACCTTGTTTTACACGATAGTAAGTAGCACGGTCGGTAAACGTAGAGGCGTAGCATTCTTTAACTTTCTGAATGATAACGTCCGCACCGCGTACGTTTAAGTAGGTATCTTGTTGGCCAGCAAAGCTGGCATCCGGTAAGTCTTCGGCGGTAGCACTGGAACGAACCGCTACAAACGGATTTTCTTCTTTAACTTTTTCACCGAGTTCAGCGTAAGCTTTTTCAATAGCATCAGCCAACTCTTTAGGCATTTCCGCATCGCAAATTAATTTACGGATATTCGCACAAATTTCACGAAGTAATGCGGAGTTTTCCACATCATCTAATTTATCAAGTTCTGCTTTAATTTTATCTTCTAAACCGGTTTGCTCCATAAAGAACCGATAGCATGAGCCGTGGTAGCAAAACCATACGGTACCGGCACATTGGTAGAGGACGTCATTTCCCCTAAGGACGATGATTTACCACCTACTAACGCCACATCTTCACGTTTTAATTCGTCAAACCAAAGTACATATGCATTTTCACGATTCATTATATGAAACCTCCTGAATAAAAGAAATACATCAACTACATAAATAGTATAACACATTTAATTGTGTGTCAATCATTTTTTCAAATTCTGATGCACTATATAGAATATACAGAAGCTAGTGTATCACATATAAACGCTAGGCAAAAGAAAAGAGCAACCCTTTAGGAATGCTCACATTCGCTGAGGATTGCTCTTTAACTTAACTATTTGTAATAGCTTGTTGACGTATTGACATAACCGCGTCAATTAGTGCAACACATTTAACTGCAGATAAATTTAAGTGCAGATGCATTTAACTACAGATACATTTAATAGTAAATGTAATATCGCTTAACGGCACTATTAGTTAAATTTGATTTTGATAAATTTACGTTTACCCACCTGAAGAACCATGTCTTCAGCGAGTTCGATATTTTCATCGGAACATTTTTCACCGTTAATTTTGAAAGCACCGGCTTTAATGGAGCGACGGGCTTCACTGTTCGAGGCAGTAAGACCTGCATCGGTCAAAAGCTGTGGCACATATACAGGTTCGGTTGGTTTTGCCATCGCGTATTCAGGAATATCAGTCGGTAAATCGTGTTTTTGGAAAACGCGGATAAACTGTTCTTGTGCTTCATTAGCTGCTTCTTCACCATGATACAAGCGCACAATGGTATGAGCCAATTTCATTTTCGTGTCGCGCGGATGAGCTGTGCCGTTTTCTAAGGCTTTTGCCAATTCTTCCTGATCTTCGATGGACATATCCGTAACGAGCATGAAGTAACGCATCATGAGCTCGTCAGGATGGACATGGCTTTACCGTACATTTCCGTAGCCGGTTCGCTGATGCCGATGTAGTTGCCCAAGGATTTACTCATTTTCTGAACACCGTCAAGGCCTTCCAAAATAGGCATAGTAATGATAGTTTGAGGCTCCTGACCATATTCTTCCTGTAAATGGCGACCCATTAGCAAGTTGAAAGTTTGGTCCGTACCGCCAAATTCAATGTCTGCATGTAAAGCAACAGAGTCGTAACCCTGCATCAAGGGGTACATGAATTCATGAACACCGATAGCACGACCTTCGCTGTAACGTTTTTGGAAATCATCGCGTTCTAACATACGCGCTACTGTATATTTAGCAGCCAGTTTCAAAACATCTTCAAAGGATAATTTGCTGAGCCATTCACTGTTGTAAACCACTTTAGTTTTGGACTCATCCAATACTTTAAAGATTTGCTCTTTATAAGTAGCCGCATTATGAGCAACTGCCGCTTCATCCAATGGCGGACGGGTTGCACTTTTACCGGTAGGGTCACCGATGCGAGCCGTAAAATCACCAATTAAAATTACGATTTGATGACCTAAATCTTGGAAGGTTTTTAATTTGCGCAAAACAACCGTATGGCCCAAATGAATATCTGGTGCCGTTGGGTCAAGGCCCAGCTTAATCGTTAACGGTTTGTTTTCAGCAATGGATTTTGCCAATTTCTTCTTAAAATCTTCTTCAGGAAGTAAATTCTCCACGCCGTGTTTAATCAGACGCAACTGTTCTTCCAATGTCTTCATCAATCTTCCTCCTCGAATGCCCCAAACAGGCATGTATATGTACTTTAAAATTAATTATTCACTTTTACCGGACTTAGACGCACCGCCTCCGGAACTACGGGAACTGCCGGATCCGGATTTGCTGCTATCGGAGTCGGAACTGCTTTCTGCCGAATTGTCAGTACTTTCTACAGTAGCATCGTCCTTATCCTTAGCATCTTTTTTATCTTTGTCCTTATCTTTAGCTTTCGGATCTACCTTTGGAGCCACCGGCGCATAGCCTGGTTAGCAATAGATGCTGCTCCCGGCGGAACTGTGAAATCACTGGCCGGAATTTCCATAGCATTTAAAGCTTGCGACATGAAATCACGCCAAATAACAGCCGGAACGGTACCACCGGTAATACCATCCAGTGTCTCAATACCATAGTCATCGCCCATCCAAACAGCGGCTACCAAATCAGGTGTATAACCTACAAACCAAGCATCTTTTGATTCATCGGTAGTCCCTGTTTTACCGGCTGCCGGGCGCCGATAGATGCACCGCCACCGGTACCGCCGGACATTACGGATTCAAGCATATTCGTGATAACATAGGCATATTTAGGATCTACTACGCGCTGTTCTTCCGTACTGTTCTCTTCCACTACCTGGCCATTGCGGTCTACGATTTTAGTAATAGCCACCGGTTTAACTTTAACGCCGCCATTAGCCAAAGTACCATAGGCTACGGCATATCAATCGGTTTAACACCATTTGTCAAACCACCTAACGCAGCGGCCAAGTTATTATCTTTAGAGTCATCTAAAGTAGTAATACCTAAGCTGCTTGCCAAATTAAGAACTTTACGCATTCCTACAGCATCGGCGAGCTGTACGGCAATGGTATTAACGGAATGCTGCAAGGCATAGAGCAAGGTCATTTGACCGGAATAGGTACCTTCATAGTTCTTAGGACTCCAACCGTTAAATTCAATTTTCTTATCGTCCATAACGGTGCCCGGCGTCATACCGTCCTGAATAGCTGCCAAGTAAACAAATGGTTTAAATGCAGAACCGGGTTGACGTTCAGCCAATACGGCACGGTTAAAGGAATCGTCACCACGACCACCAACCATGGCTACAATGTAACCATTATGCGGATTGATCGCAATTAACGCACCTTGCGGCTGTGTTAAGCCTTTGTCATCCGTATAGAAGTTCGGCAAATTATGCATAGCTTGAACCGCTGCATCCTGTGCCTTCATATCAATGGTTGTGTAAATCTTCAAACCGTCTTTATAGACAGCATCGTCGCCGTATTTTTCGGCGATTTCAGAAATAACATAGTCGATAAAGTACGACGCATTGTTATCGCTGTGAGCGGCTTCGGATTTTTCACGAAGACCCAAGTCTTCATCTTTCGCCTTATCCGCGGTAGCTTGGTCAATATAATCATATTTAACCATCTGCCCCAAAACAACAGCCTGACGCGCTTTACCCGCTTTGTAGTTGGTAAGCGGCGAATAATAGTTAGGACTTTGTGGCAAGCCGGCGAGCATAGCCGATTGTGCCAAATCCAAATCCTGAACATTTTTGCCAAAGTATACATGGGCTGCTGCCTGTACACCGTAAGCACCTTGACCGAAATATATTTGATTCAAATACATTTCGAGGATTTCTTGTTTCGTATAATACTGCTCAATACGAATGGCCAACATCGCTTCCATAATCTTACGTTTTAACGTACGATCCTGAGTTAAAAACGCATTACGAGCCAGCTGTTGCGTAATAGTACTACCGCCTTCGGCCACACCGTCATGGGCAATATTAACCCAAATAGCACGCATAATCCCGATAGGTCTACGCCATGGTGACTATAGAAACGATTATCTTCAGTGGCAATAAATGCATTTTGTAAATCTTTCGGAACCTGTGATAACTTCACCGGTAACCGGTTTTCAGTAGCATGGACAGTTGTAATCAAATTGCCATGCACATCGTAGATCTGCGACGAAGCAGCCGGTTTAACATTGGCCACTTCCGGCAAATCGGACATGGTGGCACCAATGAAGCCGCAACCGGCTCCGGCTATTATAAGGAATACTAAAATACCCACAATCCAAAGGAATCGACGCATTGGCGATTTCTTCTTGGGCGGTTTAGTCGCCGTCGTTCTACGTCGTGTTTGTCGCCCATTTTGAGACGAACCTTGTAACTCATACGACACCTCTCATTACGAATAATAAGTCATATAGCTTATTATAGCATAACTATGCTACATATGGTATCAGTAAGACTGTGCTACTTCAAATATACCAAAGTAGCACCGGCCCCGCCTTCATCATAGCCGGCAATTTCATAGCGACTGATGTGCGGCAATGTCTTCAAATACTGATGAATACCGGCTCTTAAAGCACCCGTGCCCTTGCCGTGAACGATGCGAACCGGCGAGATACCCGCCATCAATGCCTGGTCGATAAAGTGACTCACATTCTGATTGGCTTCATCCACTGTCTGTCCGATAACATTAAGCTCCGTAGTCGCATGTTTCTGACGTTCCACGGCTGAACCGCCGGCGCGTTTACGCGGTTTTGGTTGAACCGCCGTTTCCTTGCGGCGTAAATTATTGGTTTCTTCGCGGCTTGCTACGGCCAAATCGGTGGCTTTTACATTGGCTGTTAAGCCGTTAACACTTACTTGGATACGCTTACCCTGCACGGCTGCTACCGTACCGACTGCATTTAAGGATACCACGAATACAGTCTGTCCTTCTTTCAACTCTTTTACATTCACCGGCGTACGACGTTCCTGTTCCAATTCAGGCACATTAACACCGGATATATCTTTACGCGCTTTCGTAATGGCATCTTGCCGTTTGCCCTTATCCGTTTCTGAAAACTGAGATTTCAACTCTTTAATAATCTGTTCCCCTTCGACACGAATGGACTGTTTAAGCTGCTGCGCTTCATTTTGAGCTTTTGCCAAAATCTGTTTACGGCGATCATTAACCTGTTTCTTTTCACGCTCAGCCTGAGTGCGCATGCGCCGTGCTTCATCAAGTTCCTTCTTGAGTGCCCGTTCCCGCTCCTGATTGCGACGCAATTGTTCGTTCAAATCACTGAGTACCGCTTCCATATCGCGATTAGCGGAACCTTCGTGAGCCTGTTTGGCATAGTCGATAACTTCACGAGGCACCCCGAGACGAGCGGCAATACTCAAGGCATGACTGCTGCCGGCCACACCGATATGAAGTCGATAGGTCGGACGCAATGTGCGTTCGTCGAATTCCACATGTCCGTTTCAATACCATCCGTATGGTACGCATAGCGTTTCAATTCATTATAGTGGGTACTCACCATCATGAGCGGTCCACGCTTACGGAAATATTCCAAGAGAGCCACCGCCAAGGCGCTCCCTTCTTCCGGATCCGTACCGGACCCCAATTCGTCAAGGAGCACCAAATCTTTGGCACCGGCTACTTTTAAAATTTTTACAACCTGCGTCATATGAGCGGAGAAGGTACTGAGGCTGGCTTCAATACTCTGCTCATCACCGATATCGGCATAAATATTGTTAAAAATCGGCAAAATAGAGCCTGTTTCGGCCGGAATAAATAAACCGGCTGATTCATGAGGCTCAAAAGACCTAACGTCTTCATGGCTACAGTTTTACCACCTGTATTGGAGCCCGTAATGAGCAGAATTCGATAGGCCGTCCCCAACGTAATCGTCGTGGGCACTACCACATTGGCCGGAATCAACGGATGACGCGCATTTAAGAGTTTTACTTCCCGTGCCCCGCTAAGTTCGGCCGGAACCGCCTTCATCTTTATCGCCAGATTAGCTTTACCGTACACGAATTCCACATGGGACACGCGTTCACAGGCGTCCATCAAGGTATTGCTGTCTTTGCGAACGGCCTGCGACAATTCCCTATAAATACGGCGAACTTCTTCCTCTTCCGCCAATTCTGCTTCCTGCAAATCATTGTTCAAATTTACGAGGCGCATCGGTTCAATATAGAGTGTCGCACCGGTAGCCGAACGGTCGTGAATCAAACCTTCGAAGGCGTAGCGATATTCCTGTTTTACCGGAATTACATAGCGATTATTACGCTGCGTAACGATAGCCTCCTGAAAGTATTTCTGATTGTTCGGATCGTGCATAATCGCCTGCAAATCACTCTTGATGCGGTCTTTCGTACGCGCAATGGTAGTACGTAAATGCTGCAATTTAGGCGATGCGGAATCCATTAAATTACCTTTTTTGTCAAAAACACGCTCAAACTTGCGTTCTAAGCCATCATGACGAGGCATATCCTGAATCCAAAATGATAAGAGCGGATAATTCATATATTTGCTGTGAAAAATGCATACATACGCTTATACGCACTCAATGTGGTATATAAATCCCATAATTCTTCATGAGTCAAAATAATTTCTTTACGACTTTTGGCACAAGCTTCACGAATATCGCGGGTGCCGCCAATCGGTTGTTCGATTTCGGTATTTAGCGAATTGACCGCTTCTACCGTTTCATCGAGAGCCGTTTTAATGGCAATCGGATCCGTTAAGGGCTCCAACTCCATGGCCATTTCCTTCGCTACTTTAGAGCTGCATTCGGCGGCCAATCGTTCTCGAATCACATCAAAATCCAACAGTTTTTCACTGTTCATAGGTAATACAATCCCTCCTATGTAATCACATGGCCAAAGATTGACTACTTTGGCCCGATATATTGCCATAAAATCTTGCTACGCCACCGTATGCTTAAACGGCAGCTTTTTACCTGGCAATATTTAAATCTATGTTTAAAAATCTCTAAAAAATGCCTTTAAAATAGTGTCCCCGTGTAATCGGTAAGGACTCATTCTTAGGCGGTACCGGTAAGGTGTGTGCCAAAATACCGCGATAAGCGCCAATCGTATCACGCAGCCATTCTTTAGACTGCTGACGACCGTCAATGCGAAGAATAGCAATACCTCGTTTTACCAAATCCGGAATGTACGCGCGCATATCGAGCATGCGACTGTTCATGATATGCATGCGGCAATAGGAATCCGTACGAAGTGGGAATTCCTCGCCCAGGCGGTCACGCAAGCGATAAGAGTCCTTCAAACAAGGGGCCGGACAATTGGCTTTACAACCGGTACCGGCAAAACTGCTGATAACACAGTATTCGGAAATCATGAGCTCCGTAAGCCCGTGAACAACACATTCTATAGGCAAAGAGCTATGACGAATGATGGCCGCAATTTGACGTAAAGTGGCTTCTTGGGAAAGAACAACGCTTGAAAGGCCTAATTCGGCTGCTTCACGTACCGCTTCTTTATTAAACAGCTGCAAGCTGCTGTCACCTTCCACCTCCCCTTCATAGCCCATCATTTGGAGCCATTCCAAGGCACCTAAGAAGTGAATGCTGATGGCATTCGCTTAGCCGCGATAATTGCCTCTAAGGTTGGACGATACGCCTCGATTTCACTTTCCCGAACGATACGCGGCGTCGCCAATACACAACGAATCTGATGCTCACGACAAATAGTCACCACGCGATTATATACATCTAAATTGTACGGCTTACGCTGTAAGCGGTCACCGCCGAAAATAATCTTCTGCGCCCCCGCTTCAATGGCCGGTTTTAATTGCCATTCTTCATCAAGCTGCACCGAAACAATCGGCAAGGAACCGGCCTTAACGCTATGAGTAGCTTTACCGGCTCGTACCATCATACTCTTATAACTTGGTCTGTCCTTAAATTCAGCTGCAATGGCACCTTCGATGCGTGTTAACACCTCAGCCATGGCCTTAGTATGTTTTGCCAATAATATATCTTCCAACCGGGCAACCGCATCACGCGCATCTGGTTGAGCACACTGGATGGCCACATAAACGGCTCTTCCGGCATATATAAAGAAGCCAACCGGAACACCGTCGTACCTAAACGGCCAATCTGTTCCGACACTTTTTCATGACTGGTCGGCGTCTTATGAGCCCGTTGCACCACATAGTCACCGCTAACCGTAACAGACGTGCCGTCATCCATCAAGAGTGTCAAAGTCGACTCAGAGCCTTCCTGTCCGTCCAAATACGCATGCACATCGTACTTACGGCCAAATTCCTGTAAATTCTGCCAAACTGTTTTCTTTGGACCTTCATCGGATGGACCGATACGCTTCCCCCGATTGCCGGGAGCCACGGCGGTAATCATTTCACGGCCGGAACGATTTTCCAAGTAAGCTGTGGAGAACCCGCGGTTAAAGCCCGCCGTCAAATGTTCTTGGTCTTCAGCCAAGGTTTGACCCGCTCTATCGATAATCTGACGATACGTGCCGATAACCTCTTTCACGTAGGACGCTTTTTCATACGCCCTTCTACCTTGAAAGAAGCCACACCGGCTTCCAAAAGTTCCGCCATATGCTCACTGTAATTAAGGTCCTCGGACTCATGATATAGCTCGTTTCAGTATTTATGACCTTGCCCTCGCCATTGATAAGTTCATAGGGCAAACGGCACGGTTGTGCACAGGCACCGCGGTTACCACTGCGGCCGCCGATGAAGCTACTCATGAGGCACTGACCGGAATAACATACGCAAAGGGCACCGTGAACAAACACTTCAATTTCCGCTTTCGCTTCGCGGCAAATCGTTTTAATTTCTTCGAGACTCATTTCACGAGCCAACACAACACGGGTAAACCCCATGCGTTCCAAGAAACGTACCGTCCCCATGTTAGTGGCCGTCAACTGCGTGCTGGCGTGCAAATGAAGCTTCGGTGCTACTCGTTTCGCCAGTTCGGCTAACGCCAAATCCTGCACAATAATGGCGTCTACATTGATGCGTTCCAACTCGCGCAAATATTCTTTTAAATCGTTTAACTCGGCATCGCCGATTAATATATTCACCGTAACAAATACGGACACATCCAACAAATGGGCCAAGCGAACCGCTTCAGCCAACTCTTCTATCTCAAAATTGGCTGCATTCGCTCTCGCATTAAAAGCCTTGCCGCCTAAATAAATTGCATCAGCTCCGGCTTCTAAAGCTGCTAAAAAATTTTCCGACGTGCCTGCCGGTGCCAATAATTCCATACGCCCTCCTTAAGGACTCAATTCGCCATATTTCTATATAGAATTATATCACATTCTTTAAAAAATATGGCAAAATAAGCCGTTATACTGTGCCATCGCACAATATAGCGGCTTATTAATTATTTAATCAGTTAATGTATTTTACTACTAATTGAAACAAATTGCAACTGTTGGCGCCATTTGACGCTCTAATAGCCAATTGAGACCTGCATTGGCACAATAGTCAAATAGATCTCTCCTATTAGCGCAATTTACAACCCAATTCAGCTAACGCAGCCAAAATGTCGTCAATTGCCGGCTGAATATCTTCATCCGTCAAAGTACCTTCATTGCTGCGGAAGGATAAATTGTAAGCTAAGCTGCGATGGCCTTCTTCAATGTGAGCCCCTTCGTACACGTCGAATACGAACGCCCGTTCCAAATACTGACCGCCTTTTTCATAAATGACTTGGCTGATAGCTTCGGAAGATACAGTCTTAGGTGCCACGATGGCAAGGTCGCGAGCGGTGCCCGGGAACTTACTGATACCCTGGTAACGAAGCTGTCCGCGGGTCAAGCCCAAGATAGCCGTCACATCGATATCAAAGAGATATGCTTTGCCCGGTAAATCGTAAGCTTTCATTACTTGCGGATGCACTTCACCCAAAGTAGCAATAACAGTACCATCCACAACATACTGAGCACTTACGCCCGGATGGAGATAGGTTTCTTTGGAGCGTTCAATCGTAGCTTCAATACGAAGTTCTTTAAGAACCGCTTCAAGCACACCTTTTACATCATAGAAGTCGGTGTCACGCTGTGGCTGAGCCCATTGCAAATCTGTCGTTTTGCCCATCATAAAACCACTTACATGGTATTTTTCAACAGGAAGTTCAGTAATCGGCAAGGCTTTCGGTTCGTAAACCGCACCGGCTTCGAACAACCACAAATCATGGTTTTTCTGTGCCAAGTTGCGCGCCGCCGTATCAAGCATGCTTGGAATCAAGGTCGTACGCATTACCGGGAATTCTTCCGTAATCGGGTTCAAAATAGGTACCGCCTGATAACGGCTGTCCGTTTCCGGAATGAGTAATTTCTTGAGGCTGTCCGTATGCATGAAGCTGAACGTAATAATTTCGCTGAGACCCTGGGTTACCAAGGTCTGACGAATTGCTTTCGTAAGCAATTTCTTATCGCTCATGGTGCCACTGTTAAGGTTGGCCCATGGGGTTGTATTCGGAATGAAATCATAACCGTAAATACGAGCTACTTCTTCCGCAATATCCGGCATAACCGTTACGTCGCCGCGCCAGGACGGAACACCAACGGTAATTACATCACCATCTTGTGTCCAAGTGAAGGACAAGGTAGTCAAAATTTCCTGCATCCGTTCGGCGGAAATATCGGTACCTAAGTAGCTGTTAACCGCTGCCACCGTGAAAGATACAGTACGAGCTTCAGCCGGAGCCGGATATACATCCACCACACCTTTAGCTACGGTAATATCTTCCATTAACTCCTGCAACAACTGAGCCGCACGGTCAAGGGCCACCGGTGAGTATTCCGCATTGACACCGCGTTCGAAACGGCCGGATGCTTCACTGCGCATACCCAGCGCACGAGCGGTGCGACGAATGGAGGACCCTTTAAATACAGCCGATTCCAAAATAATCGTCGTCGTTGCTTCGGTTACTTCACTATCGAGACCACCCATAACACCGGCAACCCCTACAGGGCCGTTCGCATCGGCAATAACGAGCATATCCGTGGTCAACTCACGATCCGTACCGTCCAACGTTTTTAAGGCTTCACCGGCTTTAGCGGCGCGGGCCTCAACTGATGACCGGCTACTTTATCATAATCATATGCATGCATTGGTTGACCGTATTCGAGCATAACATAGTTCGTTACGTCTACCACATTATTGATTGGGCGAATACCGCCGTTACGCAAACGGTTCTGGAGCCACAATGGGGACGGTCCCACTTTAACATTGCCGATAACACGCGCCAAGAAGCGACTGCATAATTCGGCATCATCAATGCCGATTTTTACCATATCGTTGACATCCGTACCATTTTCATTCACTTTAACGGTCGGTTCCGTATTCTGCGCGTTTGTCAAAACCGCAAATTCACGGCTCAAACCGATCATGGAGAAGCAGTCTGCACGATTCGGTGTCAATTCGAATTCATAGACAGTATCGTTGAGCATCACCGCATCACGAATATCCATGCCGATTGGCGTACCTTCCGGCAAAATGTAGATACCTTCCCCTTCGCCCGGCATAACCATATCTTTAGGAATACCCAATTCCGCTACGGAACAGAACATACCGTCAGATACTTCACCACGAAGTTTACCCTTTTTAATTTCCGTGCCGTCAGCCAAACGGGATTTATGGTACGCCACCGGTACCACCTGACCAACAGCCACATTCGTTGCTGCCGTTACGATTTGTTTCGTAATTTCTTCACCCGTTTTGTCATCAAGACAAGCAACCTGGCAAACCTGTAATTTATCGGCATCCGGATGTTTTGTAATTTCTGTAATTTACCGGTAAAATCTTTTTCAACCCGGGATCCATCGAGATAACGTCTTCTACCGGAATTCCACCTGCGTCAATACATCGGACCAGTTCCT
>ENA-OQIC01000474-OQIC01000474.1-human-gut-metagenome-genome-assembly--contig:-NODE-474-length-17829-cov-2.320698_pt1 | contig 17829 bp, 20 predicted proteins | sample MGYA00242572_ERZ504736 | MGnify/ENA primary metagenome ERZ504736 (study PRJEB26092, sample SAMD00036201) | human gut metagenome | host: Homo sapiens | study: EMG produced TPA metagenomics assembly of... | reverse complement strand
TCTTCTGCCAGATCCATAATAATTCATCAATAGCTGACTTAATATATGTCTTTCTTAAAGTCAATGCTGGAAATTCTTTGGACAGATCATAACGATTTACAACACCAAACTGTTTGATCGTATAGGCAGACTCTCCATCTGGCCAGTGCGGACGGACTTTCTCTCCCTCTGTACTAGTTCCATTCTCTAAAATATCTTCGCACATAGATATAAATACCTGATCTGCATAACTCATTCTTTCTTGTTCTCCTTTTCTTCTTCCTCACTGTTGATCGTAAGCATCTCAAATCTTCGTTTAAAAAATGCAATCTTACGGTCAAACACTCCTAATCGGTATAAATTGATCACAAACATTCCAAGGATCAGGCTAATAACATTCCTCCTAATCCTCCGAATTTCAGACCAACGTAGATCAAAAAGATCGTTGTCAGTGCTGAGATTCCCATACTGTCTCCCATCATCTTTGGCTGTAAGACCTGTTTCAATACTAGACAGATCGCATAAATGATCAGTAAGATAACTGCTGTTTTGATATCTCCTGTGATCAGCTTAAATATTGCCCATGGAATGATCACAGTCCCTGTTCCAAGGATTGGAAATATATCGACAATTCCTACTAATACCGAATAGATAAAAGAATGTCCAATCCCTGCAATAAAAAATCCGATCCAAAGGATCGCTATGATCACTATCATGATCTTTAACTGCGCAAGGCAGTAACTTACTAAGACTCCAACTGAGTTCTTCATAAATACATTGATCTTATGCTTCACAAATCCTGGAATACATTTTTCATACCATGCTATGAGTTTTTCTCGTTCCAGTGAAAACATATAAGCTGCAAATAACATAACAACAAGCCCTAACAGACCGCTTGTCACACCCTTTGCAACACCACCTGCATGTGCTACCCCATAATCTCCTGCAGAAGATGCCGCTTTCTTGAAAAGCTCTCCGATCGATCCGCTCCACTGATCAAACTGTTTTCCAAAAGATGGTGGAAGAATACTTAAAAATTGCTCTATCTTCTTCTGAAAGATCATTCCTTGTCTCATGATCTCATGACGGATATCTGGTGCATCCTGTATAAATCCGATGACTTGCAGTGCGATACCTCTGACTGCAAAATAAAGAACCACTATAATTCCTGTGATAACTGCCGCGATCAAGATCGCAGAACCGAACTTCTTCGGTAATTTTACCTTCTTCTCCAGATATTCGATCACTGGATGGGCCATCATTGAAATAATCCATCCTGCTACAAATGGCCATAAAAATACGATTGCTTTTGGTAATACAAAGATCAAAAGCAATGCACCTGCTAATATGACCAACAGTTCCATGATAATATCCAGATAAATTTCCCAACGTTTCATAATTTTTTCACTCCCTGATGTAATTAGTATATTCTTGAATTTTCATACCATTTTCCATCTCTTAATGAACTATTATACGTTACAAATTATTACTTGGCAATTCTAATCTCATCTTTCTCTCTGTCGTAATGATATATGTGATCTGATAAAACTTCTTCCTGATCCACAACCATACGGTTTGTCTCTCTAACCATTTCTCGTAGTTCCTCTGAACTTTGCACATATTCATCATCCAGTAAAAGGATCACTTCATGAATACTGCTTGGAAGAATATAAAGATCATGTCCCATATAATTCGCGAAATCTCTCAGTGGATCTTTATAAAGCATGACGGATGCTCCATTCATATAATCTCCATTTGATAATACAAACAATGGAATCTCCATATCCGTGATCTTTACTGGTATCACAGACTGAATCTTGCGCATCACTGGTGGGAAGATCTTCTCCGTGTTCTCCTTTGCATCCTTCATCATCTGTTCCTTTGTCACACCCCATAACAGCAACTCTTTGTTCCTCACTAATGCACTCGCCATCCCGTCATGATTCCGGTATGCTGCCCAACGATATGTAACTGCCAGATCTAAGAACCGCTCGTATGGTGTATACTTTAACATCTCTTTATTCTTCTCATAATTAACCACACGATAAAACAGATTCTTCTTAATATGCTCATAATCTGAAACTTTATCCTCATCCAGATAAAATCCAACCTGATGTCCTCGATAAATTCTGGCGATATCTTTCATCGTATCTGATAATTCCTGTCCCCTTAAATAATTTCGATAAAATATCTCCAGATACAACACTGGTACCAGATAATTCTTGGTCTCTCCGATTGACAACCCCATCATCGATATCTGATTATTCCTCTTAACCCTCTGCACCATAACTTTCTTTCCTTCCATCTCTGGAAGATAGTTTAAAATATTCGCTTCTACATACTGATAAAATTCTTTCTCATTCAACATGGTCTTCTCCTTTTCTGTGGATGAAAACGCATGCCATAACCCCATTTTATTTGTTTCCCTCACTTGTCTTCATATGTAAATAATTTCCATATCATCATACAATATTTTCCAGCTAATTGCAATAAAAAAGAAATTTATTTTCAAAATTTCTTTTTTATTCAATCTCTATTTTGTTGCTGTAAATTCTTTTAAGAAATCAAGTAATGTTTCCATTTCTTCTCTCGTACCGATCGTAATCCTTAAATAATTATTGATTCTTGGCTGATCAAAATAACGGACATAAATCTTTGCTTTCTTCGCTGCTTCAAAAATCTCTTTGGCAGGTACGCTTTCATGTGTCGCAAAGATAAAGTTTGCTTTGGAGTCTGCGAAACTAAATCCGATCTTTCTCATCTCAGTCTGGAACCATTCCCTTGTATCAATGATCTTATTTCTTGTCTCCTGGAAATATTCTTCATCTTCTAAGACAGCTGTTCCAAGAACAATAGATGGCTCATTCATCGTATAAGAGTTGTAGGAATATTTCACATCATTCATTGCCTTGATCAGTTCCTTGTTACCGATCGCATATCCGATACGAAGTCCTGCTAAAGATCTTGATTTGGAATATGTCTGAACGACTAAAACGTTATCATATTTTCTTGTCAGTTCTTTCGCTGTGTCGCCGCCAAAATCAATATAGGCTTCATCAACGATCACAACAACATCCTGATTGTGTTGGATGATATCTTCCACAACCTCTAAAGATAAAAATGCGCCTGTTGGTGCATTAGGATTTGGGAATACCACCCCGCCATTTTCAGCGTAATAATCTTCTTTCTGAATCTCAAATGCATCATTGACTGCTTTCTTCTCGTATGGTATTCCGAATAATTCTGCCCATACAGGATAGAAGGAATATGTAATATCTGGGAAGAAGATTGGTTTCTTACCGTTAAAAAATGTCATAAATGCAACGGCAAGCACATCATCAGATCCAACTCCGACAAATACTTCTTCTTTATCAAATCCATGATAAGAAGCGATCGCTTCTACCAATTTAGTTGCTGCAGGATCAGGATATTTGCGCAGATTCTTGATCCCACTCATCGCTTCCTTGATCTTATCGGATGGCGGATAAGGGTTTTCATTTGTATTTAACTTGATCACACCTTCTTCTTTTGGCTGTTCACCCGGTGTGTAAGGTTCTACTTTTCGTACATTGTCTCTCCAGCTGTTCATTGAAAGTCTCCTTTATCTATATTGGCTTATTTGCGATAGTCATCGATCAGTTTCTTAAATAATGGAAGGGCTTTTTCGATACGTTCTGTTGGTACACAGTAAGAAATACGCACATATCCTGGGCATCCAAAGCTGTCCCCAGGTACGATCAACAGATCATATTCTTTCGCCTTCTCGCAAAATGCATTGGCATCTTCTTCTAATGCTTTCGGGAATAAATAAAAAGCTCCACCTGGTTCTACACATTCATATCCCATATCCACTAATGCATTATAGAATAAATCTTTGTTCTTCTGATAGATTGAAAGGTCAGAAGTTAAATCTACACATTCTCCAACAACTTTCTGATATAAGGTTGGCACACAGACATAAGAAAGTAAACGTGCAGATGCGATAAACGCTGGCAGTAACTGTTCAAAATCTTCTGCTTCATTTGGTGCTACGATATAACCGATACGTTCTCCCGGCAGTGATAAGGATTTACTAAAAGAATATGCTACTAATGTATTGTTATAAAAATGTGGAACATATGGCACTTCAAATCCATCATACGCAATCTCTCTGTATGGTTCATCGGAAATGATGTAAATGCTGTGTCCATATTCTTTTTGTTTCTTCTCTAATAATGCAGCTAATTTCTCAATTGTCTCTCTGGAATAAACAACTCCGGATGGGTTGTTTGGAGAGTTGATCAAGATTGCTTTGGTATGCTCATTGATCGTTTCTTCTAATTCTTCGAAATTAATCTGGAATGCTCTGGTATCTGCAGAAATGACCTTTAATCTGCATCCTGCTCCCTGTGCATATACTGCATATTCTGGGAAATGTGGTGCGAATGTGATAACTTCATCTTCTGGCCCATCAACTAATGTCTTAAAGCAGATACCAAGGGCTGCTGCCGCTCCGATCGTCATAAAAATATTCGCTGCTGTATAATTTGTATCAAATCTTTTATTTAAAGACTTGGCAATGTTTTCTCTTACTTCCAGTACTCCAGCATTGCTTGTATATCCATGAATATCCACTGGATCTGCTGCTTTTAACAGGCGAAGTGCTGTCTCATCAATTTCTTTTGGTGCTGGAACACTTGGATTCCCGATACTGAAATCAAATACATTTTCTGCTCCGACTTCTTTTGCTCTCTTCATTCCATATTCGAAAATATCACGGATAATAGAATGCTGTTTCGATAATTCTACTACTTCTTTTGATAACATGATCTGTCTCTTCCTTTCTTTGCCATTAGTTTTATTTTACAAAAAAATGCAGAAAATTACAACAACCCTCGCTGACTGCTGTAATTTTCACGTAATATCATTTGACGATCATTTTATTCATCTAATACATCTCTTAAGCTCTTTGTAAACTCATAAACCTTTTCAGGACTTTCTTTACCATATTGACTGATCAATTTGACGATCGCACTTCCGACGATAACACCATCACAGTATGTACTCATTTTCTTTACCTGTTCTGGTCCTGAAATACCAAATCCCACCGCACAAGGAATTGTTGCATTCTTCTTGATCACACCGAAGAATTCATCAAAATCTGTTGTAAATTCACTTCTTGTTCCTGTAACTCCGATGGAGGATACACAGTATAAGAATCCTTCTGCTTCTTTTGCGATCATTGCGATACGGTCATGAGATGTCGGTGTTACAAGACTGATATTGTCAACTCCGTGAGCTGTTGCCACGCCCTGAATCTCGTCTTTTTCTTCATATGGCATATCAGGCACGATGACGCCCTGAATCCCACATTCATTACAAAGATCAAAGAATCTTTCGGTTCCAAAACGATAGATCGTATTGAGATACATCATCATGACAAATGGTGTTTCTTTGATCTCTTCTCTTAATTCTTTTACCATCTGAAAGATTCCCTTTAGTGTTGTACCACCTGCAAGTGAATGATGGCTGGCTTCCTGAATGACAACACCCTCAGCGATCGGATCTGAGAATGGAATACCGATCTCGATCACATCTGCTCCTGCTTTTACCATAGCTCTGATATTTTCTTTTGTTGTTTCGTACCCATAATCTCCAGATACGATATAAGTTACTAATGCTTTCTGCCCATTCTTTTTTCTATTCTCAAATGTCTCTCTAATTTTCATCTAACTGCACTCCTCTGTATCTTGCTACCTGATAAACATCTTTGTCTCCACGGCCAGACAGACAGATAACGACTGACTGGTCTTTACTCATTGTTGGAACGATCTCTATTGCCGCTGCAACTGCATGAGATGATTCGATCGCTGGGATCACTCCTTCTGTTTTGGATAAATATTCAAAGGCTTTGACTGCCTGTTCATCTGTGATACTCACATATTCTGCTCTTCCGATTTCATGAAGATGTGCATGTTCTGGTCCGATTCCCGGATAATCAAGTCCTGCTGAAATAGAGTATACAGGATTGATCTGGCCTTCTTCGTTCTGTAAGAACAAACTCTTCATTCCATGAAAAATACCTTTACTTCCTTTTGCGATCGTTGCTGCATGATCTAATGTATCAATCCCTCTTCCAGCTGCTTCTGCCCCGATCAGTCTGACACTTTCATCTGGGATAAAGTCATAAAACATTCCCATTGCATTCGATCCGCCTCCTACACAAGCAAATACAGCATCTGGAAGTTTTCCTTCGATTTCTTTCATCTGTTCTTTTGTCTCTTCTCCGATGATCTTCTGGAAATCACGAACCATCGTTGGATATGGATGAGGTCCCATAACAGAACCGATGCAGTAAAATGTTGTCTCAATATTTGTAGCCCAGTCTCTCATTGCCTCGTTAATAGCATCTTTTAAAGTTCTTGTTCCACTCTCTACAGCATGAACTCTCGCTCCAAGAAGTTCCATACGGTATGCATTCAGACTCTGGCGTTCCACGTCTTCTGCTCCCATATATACAACACATTCCATGTCAAATAATGCTGCAACAGTCGCTGTAGCAACTCCGTGCTGTCCTGCACCTGTCTCTGCGATGATTCTTTTTTTCCCCATTCTCTTTGCAAGTAAGATCTGACCTAATACATTGTTGATCTTATGGGCACCTGTATGGTTCAAATCTTCTCGTTTTAAATATACTTTTGCCCCTCCAAGATCTTTTGTCATCTTCTTTGCATAGTATAAAAGAGATGGACGGTTTGCGTAATCTCTGTATAACTGACGTAATTGGGCTAAGAATTCTGGGTCATTTTTGTATGTTTCATAAGCCTCATTTAACTCGTTTACCGCGTTCATTACAATTTCTGGTACATACTGTCCACCGTACTCTCCAAATCTTCCTATTTTATTCATGTCTTCCTCCTGTTATCTGCATGATTTCTTTCATTTTTTTCAAATCTTTGTATCCATCCGTTTCGATTCCACTGGAAATGTCGATCCCGTATGGATGAACTTTTTCTGTGATTTCTTTTATATTTTTATTGTGAAGCCCGCCTGCAATAAAAAATGGTTTTCTGATTCCTTCTTTTGGAATCAGGTCGTAATTCATTACTTTTCCGGTACCTCCATACATATCTTTTCCTTCTGTAAATGTATCCAGTAACAGTTTATCAACTGGAAGCTGTTGGCTTCCTTGATGTCTTTCGTATCTTTCACTCTGACCGCTTTCCAGATTTCTTTATCTGTCTGCTGTCTTAACTGTTCAATATAAATAACATCTTCATCGCCATGTAACTGGATCACGTCTAATGGAACTTCATTGGCGATTTCTGTAACTTTCTCAATTGTTTCATTGACGAATACTCCGACACTTAAGATCTTTTGATCTAAGTTTTGATCAAGTTCTCTTGCCTGCTGGCCTGTGACATAACGCTTGCTTTTTGAAAAGAAAATATATCCAATTGCATCTGGTTTTACTTCATTTGCATATGCGATATCTTCTTTTCTGCGCATGCCGCACATCTTCACTTTCAGACTTTGTTCTTTGATCTGATTTTGTATCATAGGCAGCTCCGTAACTGTTTCATTGTTTCTTTGATGTTATCGGATCTCATAAATGTTTCACCGATCAAAACTGCATCGGCTCCTTGCTCTTTGACATTTTTCATATCATTTTCATCCTTCATTCCACTTTCGGAAACTAATACTGCTTCGTATGGAATAAGTGGAGCAAGTTTACTTGTTGTATTTAGATCAACATCAAATGTTTTTAAATTTCGATTATTGATTCCGATAATATCGCATCCACATGCAACGACTTCTTTAATTCTTTTTCGTTATGAACTTCTATCAGACAATCAATCTCTAAGCTTTTTGCCAGATCATAAAATTCCTTTATCTTTTCTTCGGAAAGAATTACTGCGATCAGAAGGATTGCATCGGCTCCTAAGACTTTTGCTTCATAAATCTGATATTCATCGAAAATAAAATCTTTTCTTAACATTGGGATATCTACCTTAGCTCTGATATCCGCAAAATATTTGCTGCCACCTTTAAAATAATATTCTTCAGTCAAGCAGGAAATGGCTGCTGCCCCTGCATCTTCATAGGCAATGGCTGTCTCCACTGGACGAAAATCTTCTGCGATCACACCTTTGGATGGAGACGCTTTTTTAACTTCTGAGATCACGGATAATCCAGATTTCTTTAAGGCCTCTTTAAATCCATGATTTTATTCTTAGAATTTAATGCCATCTCTTTCATATCCTGCGGCTCAATATTGTCTTTTTCTCTTTGTAATTGTTCTTTTCTTTTTCTACGATATCATCTAAGATCATGTTCCACCTCATTTATTTTACATTTGTGTATGCAATAAACTGTTCTAATTTCTCATTTGCCTTTCCAGAATCGATCATCTCGGCTGCCAGTTTCACTCCATCTTTGATCGTCTCTGCTTTTCCGATCGTATAAAGGGCTGCTCCTGCATTTAATAAAACGATGTCTCGTTTTGCTCCCTGTTCTTTTCCAGTTAGAATATCTTTTGTAATGATCGCATTTTCATCTGCTGTTCCGCCAACAATATCTTCTTTCTTGGCAAGTGTTAATCCTAATTCTTCTGGATCGATCGTATATTCTTTGATCTCATCTCCATTGATCTCACAGACACTTGTTGTGGATGAGATTGAGATTTCATCTATCCGTCGTCTCCATATACGATCAGGCTCTTTTAACTCCAAGATTTTTCATAACATCTGCCATCGGACGAACCAGCTCTTTTCATAAACACCGAGAACGATATAGTTTGTCATTGCTGGGTTTGCTAAAGGTCCTAAGATATTAAATACAGATCTTACCCCAAGCTGTGCTCTGACTGGTCCGGCATATTTCATAGATCCGTGATGTGTCTGTGCAAATAAGAAGGCTGCTCCAACCTCGTCCAAACATTTTTTGCTTTCTTCTGGTGTTAATCCGATTTTTGCTCCTAATGCTTCTAAAACATCGGCTGCCCCGCTCTTTGAGGATACACTTCTATTTCCATGTTTCGCAACTTTTGCTCCTGCTGCTGCAATGACAAATGCAGATGTTGTGGAAATATTAAAGCTGTTTGCAAGGTCTCCTCCAGTTCCTACGATATCGATCGCTTCTGTTTCTTCTGGCACGATCGCTGCTTTTGCTCTCATCACTTTGGCAAATCCTGTGATCTCTTCTGGTGTTTCATGATTCATACGAAGACCCGTCAGGAAACTTCCCATCTGAGCATCTGTCGCATTTCCAGACATGATGCAGTCCATGGCCTTATAAGCTTCTTCTTCTGTTAAATGATTTCCTTCCACAATCTTTGTTAAAAATGGTTTTAATGTTTCCTGATTGACTGCGCTCATAGTTTCCTCCTTTTTAGAATCTCTAAGTCTGATTCCTGCGATGTTTGTTAAAAAATTTTCTAAGATTCTCATTCCCATTTCAGTTAAGATCGATTCTGGATGGAACTGAATTCCATAGACTGGATATTCTTTATGACATACTGCCATGATCTGTCCTTTTTCATCTCTTCCGATAACTTTTAAATCTTCTGGAAATGTCTCATCGTCGATGATCAGTGAATGATATCTTGCTGCATATATTTTATCTTCTAATCCTTCAAATAAAGGATTCTTGTTATTGATTGTGATCTCACTCATTTTTCCATGCATCAATTCTTTTGCTGGAACGACTTTTCCGCCATATACTTCTCCGATTGCCTGATGTCCCAGACAGATTCCCAAGACTGGAATTTCTTTTCCAAATGTTTTAATTGCCTCTTTTGAAATCCCTGCACTGTCTGGATATCCAGGTCCTGGTGAGATAACAAGTGCTTCTAGATTTTGTAAGTTTCTGATCTCATCAATCGTTATTTCATCGTTTCTTACAACCTGAATCTGTGGATACAAAGATCCAATGTACTGATATACGTTATAGGTAAATGAATCGTAATTATCTATCATTAAAATCATAACCTTGCTGCCTCCTTCACTGCATTTACAACGGCTAATGCTTTATTCTTTGTCTCCATAAATTCTTTCTCTGGAACAGAGTCATTGACGATTCCTGCTCCTGCCTGCACATATCCTTTTCCATCTTTAAATACGACGGTCCGGATTGCAATACAGGTATCAATATTTCCATCAAATCCAAGATATCCAACGGTTCCACCGTAAACACCTCGTTTTTTATTTTCCAGCTCATCAATGATCTCCATGGCCCTTACTTTTGGTGCTCCGGATAATGTTCCTGCCGGAAGAACACTCATCAATGCGTTGATTGGATTTTCATCATCTCTTAATTCTCCCTGTACATCACTGACTAAATGTGTGACTTTGGAATATTTTTCAACGGTCATAAAGTTTTTCACTTCTACAGTTCCAAACTTACTGACTTTTCCGACATCATTTCTTCCAAGATCGACTAACATCGTATGTTCTGCTCTTTCCTTTGGATCATTGACTAACTGTCTTACCAACATATCATCTTCTTCTTTTGTCTTTCCTCTTGGAACCGTTCCTGCGATCGGTTTGGTTGCTACAATTCCATTTAAGACACTGACTAACTTCTCTGGTGAAGCTCCAACCACCTGATAGTCAATGAAATCAAAGAAGTAAAGGTATGGAGATGGGTTTGATGTTCTTAAGCATCGATAGACATCAAATGGATCAACATCTGTCTCTACCTCAAATCTCTGGGATAAGACCACCTGGAAAATGTCACCGTTTTTGATATATTCTTTGGCTTTCTTTACGTTCGCTTCGTATTGTTCTTTTGTAAGATTCGATGTTACTTCTGCCTTCGCAAGTGTAAATCTGTCTTTGGAAAGTGATACCGGACGTTCCATCTTGTGAAGGATCAATTCTGCTTTATCTTCTAATTCTTCATATTTTTGTTTGATATTATCACCTTTGTGGATGTTCTGGATGATCACAGCTTTGTTTGCTAAATGATCGAATGCGATGATCTCATCGTACATGCATAAGTGGCATTCTGGCATCTTCAGATCATCTTCTGGTACATTTGTTAATTTCTTTTCCACCTGACGGATCATGTCATATCCAAAATATCCGATCAATCCTCCAGTTAATTTTGGATAATCTTCCATAACTGGGGATTTATATTTCTTGATCAGATCACTTAGATAGCTCATCTTGAATTCTTCTTCCTGCTTTACTCCATCGACTTCTAATTCTTTTCCTGAAATCTTGATCTCTGACTTAGGATTGATCCCGATAAAGGAATATCTCCCCACTGGTCTTTATTTTCCACACTCTCAAGCATGAAACATGGCGTTCCTTCTTTTCTCAGTGCCTGGAACATACGGATCGGTGTCATATAATCTGCCAGTACTTCGTAAAATACAGGTACCATCTGATATTCTTTTAATAGTTCTTCAACTTTGTTTAATGTCGGATATAACATATCTGCCTCCTGATCAAAATTTATCGCCGTGCTTTCATTTTTCATAGTTTATATATCTGTATACTATGATTTATAGATAGGGCCGTTTTGCATGAATGGTGACTTTGTTCATATTGGGGGATTTCATCGAAATTTCCTATGAAATAAAAAAGGCCCATCGTTCCTATTGCTAGGGACGATAGACCGTGGTGCCACCCATATTCAAGAAATATCTTCTGATCTTCTCTTCTTGTTAAAATATCTTAGAAAATATCTCTCCTCACTTAAGATACTCCGCTTTGTTCGATAATAAAAAGCTTTTATATCTCGTTCCCGTAACGTGGGATAACGGCGACAGTTACTAAGTTTCATAAACAGTTCTCTGTGCTCCTCACAAATCCATTCGCTTATCACATATCTATGACCTTCCAGCAACCGGTCACTCTCTGTAAGACTGTTTGATGAGCTACTTACTTTTGTTCATCGGATTTATCACTTTAACTTGTTAAATATTTGTTTATATTATATGAGTCGATTTTTTATTTGTCAAGAATTTTCTTGATTATAATTTTTGATTTGTTGAAAATTCGCATATTTTATTTTTCTATTTTAACATTTTATAAATCTCTTCTTTATCAGCTTCTGGATGCTCTTTGATTGCTTCGTAAATTGGTTGAATTTTGATCACTTCTTCCTCTACTTCATCTGCAATCTGATGTAACTCTTTATTTTTTGAATTTTCTTTTGTATTTGTAATATTAACTTTAATAATTCCCCTTCTCGTCTTCCACGATTCTCTGCACTTCGCAACTGGCTTGCTTTATCCCTGATTGCCATTTGTTCTCTCAGATATAAATATCTTTCACTCTCATCTCGACTCATCTTAATCATTTCATCCCTCACCTTTTCCATGTAATGATTTCCTTCAGATTCTTCTCTGACTTCTTCCCAAGTACTGGCTGAAATTAATTTTGCCCATCGATATAATTCTTGCTTCCTTGCCTTTCCTTTTGTACTTTTTAATTTACTTAATTCTATCACATGGAATTGAAATTTACTACTGTACAATTTATAATTACTTTTTTTGTAGAAAATTGTAATATCAAACTAAAAAAGACAGGAGCCTAAACTCCTGTCCTAAACCACATATCATTATAACAAATAATCTTTATTTCTCAAGTTCTTCCGTCTCAATAATAAACTTCACACTACCCTTCGTTCCACTAGCCTTCTTCGTAAATGTCTGATAGTTTTCTCCTTCATCCATCACTGCATCAGCTCTGTCTAAGATTTCTTTTGCATCATCATTGATCGTATTGACAAGTTTCTCAATACCGTCTTTTCTAAAGGTTAACATTCCTTTGTTCAAGGTAACAGCTCCATTTTTCAGAGTTGCAATTCCTGTTGTCATCTGTCTCATTCCATTATCCAGTGTTTTTGCGCCTTTACTTAATTTCTTCGCTCCATTTGCTGCTGTTTTTGTTCCACTGTTTAATGTCTTAGCTCCTTCATCTAACTTCTTGATGGAAGATGCCAATGTCTTAGATGATGTCTTTAACTGTCCGGTTCCTGCCGCGATCTGTTTTAATGCAGATTCTAACTGTGCTGTGGATGTCTTTGTCTTTGTTAGCAGATTCTGAATCTGGGTTAAGCATCCTGATACGATCTGAAGGTCTGTCTGTGTTTCTTGCAAGCTTGTTCCGATAGATCCTGAATAGGTTCCTAAATTCTTTGCCTGACCTCCTACGGATTGTGCATAACCGCCTAAGTTTTCTGCATCTGTCTTTAAAGAACCTGCAATCGTTGTAAGCTGTGCTTTCTGCTCATCTGTAAGAGAACTATAATTATTCTTGATAAATTCTCCAATTGCTCCTGCCTGATTTCCAACATCTGTTGCTGATGCTCCAATAGACTCTGCTAATGCACCTAATGTCTTCGCTGACACACCAACACTTCTGTCTGTGTCTTAATATTCATTAATTCTTTTGTGATTCCTGTCTGTGCACTCTGTAAGTTAGACTGTAATTTTGCCTGATTACTTTCGCTTGGTGTACTATTCTGCAGTTCTTTGAGAATCTGTCTCACTCCATTATCTAACTTCTCTGTAGATAATGGTAAAGCACTAGTTCCTTTCGCTAACTGACTGGTTCCATTCTTTAATGTTGTAGATCCATTGACCAGTTTGTCAAGTCCTGTTGCTAACTGTTTGGAACTGACTGCAATCTGTTTTGTTCCTGATTTTAATTTTCCAGAGGCTGTGACTAATTTTTCAATTCCCTTTACTAAATCTCCAGAACCATCACATAACTTATCTGTCGCATTTTCAAGGTCCTTTAAGGAATCTGTTAATTCACTTAAATCTCCTACATCATCTAAACCGAACTCTGATAATGTATCGGAATTCGCAACTGTCGCTGTGACTGTCATCTGGAAGTCTTCTACATCAGCTGTGATCTCGAAATCTTCTGGAATATCAAAGTTTGACCCAATACTTGTATTCTTAAGGTTTAAGCTGTCTGCTAATCCTGGCATTGCAACTCCGATAACGATATGTTTGTTACCATCGGAGATAACTTTTCCGTTTGTTGCTTTGACATTCGAGAAGTTATCTGTATTTAAGATCGCTGCTGTGATCATTGTAAATGGTGTATAGACTGTTGTCTGTTTCCCATTGATCGTTTTGGTTACGGCGGAATGATTTTCATATTCATAACGAATCTTTACTTTTCCTGATTTACCAACCAATTTCTTTGGTGAAATTTCTTTTCCATCCAGATAGTATGTGACTTTCATGGATACTGGCAGATTTTTGTCACTTGTTCCCTGATAGTAAATATCTTTTCCATTGGCATTCCATGTAATACTGTCCTTTTTTCCTCGTTTATATGTCTCATTCCCTTTAACATTCTCAACGTCTGTCAGGTCTGTAGCATCTTTGATCTTTGCTTCACCTGAGAAATTCTTTAACCAGTCACTGACAATAACTGTTTTCTCTTCTCCATTCGCATCCGTTTTTACGTATACGGTTTCTTCTTTATCTGCAGTGGACTCGCTGGCTGCTACCGGTACTGCTGCCGGAATTGTAAGAGCTGCAGCGAGAAACATTGCTAATGCTTTCGATAATCTTCTTTTTCTCATAACAATCGCTCTCCTATTCTAAATGACCCATCTTGAGGGTTGTTTTACAGATCAATTTATCAAATATCATAAACATTGCCGGCAGAATAAAGATTACGGCAACGGTACTGATCACAGCTCCTCGTGCAAGTAAGGTACAGATCGCACTGATCATATCAATATTTGAGTAAATCGCAATACCGATCGTTGCTGCGAAGAAACTTAATCCACTTGTAATGATAGACTGCATGGATGTTTCATGTGCAATACGGATCGCTTCCATTTTCTTCTTGCCATTTATACGTTCCTTCTGATAACGGCTTGTCATCAGGATCGCATAGTCAACGGTTGCACCTAACTGAATCGTTCCGATAACGATACTTGCAACAAACGGCAGCGATAATCCTGTGTAATATGGAACTGCCATATTGACACAGATCGCAAATTCGATCACGGCTACCAGGATCACCGGTAAGGAAATAGATTTAAATACAATTAAAATGATCACAAAGATTGCCGCGATCGACGCGATATTTACATTTCTAAGGTCAACATTGGTTACTGTCTCCAAGTCATTCATCAATGGTGCTTCTCCAATGACCATAGAACCTGGACTGTATTTCTTCACAATGTTGTTGATCTCGTTAATCTGTTTATTTACTTTCTCGGTTGCTGATTTGTAATTTGAACAGATAAACTGCATCTCATACTCATCACTTTGCAACATTTCTTTCATGGAAGAAGGAATCATATCGGATGGAATACTAGAACCGATCACGGAGTTCATTCCGAGACACCATTCAACTCCGTCGACTTTATCGATCTCTTTCTGCATGTTGCTTAATTCCTTCTGACTCATGCCGTTCTTGATCATGACCATATGGATGTTACTCATTCCAAATTCATCACTTAATTTCTTATTCGCCACATTACTTGGTAAGCTTTGTGGGAGTGATTTATCAATATTATAGTAAATCTCTGTGTGATTATTTCCATAAATTGCTGGGAACAGCAAAATTAAAAATACTACAATCGTTGTTTTATAATGTTTTGTGATAAAGTGTGATGCATTCGTAAGATCTGGCATCAGTGAACGATGGTGTGTCTTCTCAATTAATTTATCACAGATCAGGATCAATGATGGCAAAACTGTTACACAACAGATAACCCCGATAATAACACCTTTCGCCATAACGATACCTAAGTTAGCTCCTAATGCAAATGTCATAAAGCACAGTGCTGCGAATCCAGCGACCGTTGTAACGGAACTTCCTGTAATGGACTTAAATGTATTCGAAATCGCATGTGCCATCGCACGTTCTTTGTCACCTTCAAATCTGATCTTATTACTCTCATAACTGTGCAGAAGGAAGATCGAATAATCCATCGTAACTCCTAACTGCAAGATCGCAGTCAATGCCATTGTAAGATAGGACACATCGCTTAGGAAAATATTCGTTCCCAGGTTATAAAGAATTGCCATTCCGATACTTAACAGGAATAAAAAAGCAACTGCAAAGGATTCCATTGTGACAAATAATACGATCAGAGAAAGTACTGCTGCGATCGTTACGTAGATTGGAATCTCCTGCATAACCAGGTTCTTAATATCGGTAACTACCCCTGACATGCCACTGATAAAGCACTGTTTTCCAACAATCTTACGCATCTGTGTGACTGCTTCCATCGTGTTATCAGATGATGTTGTTTCTTTAAACATTGCGATCATCATTGTTGCGTTCTTATTAAAGAAAACTTTCCTTACTTTCTCAGGAAGCATCTCTTTGGGAACGCTTAGATCAGCGATGTCATCATACCAGATGATCTTATCAACGTGATTGACTTTCTCTAGTTTCTGTTTTAATTTCTGTACGTCATGAAGATTCATATCTTCGACAATGATCATCGAATAGGCTCCGGCTCCAAACTGATCTACCATGATATCCTGCCCCTTCACCGTCTCCAAAGAGTCTGGAAGGTAACTTAAGATGTCATAATTGATCCTTGTCTTCACGATTCCAATGGTTGATGGAATCAATAAAATGAAAGCCAGGAAGACGATGAATTTTCGATGATGTACTAATTTCTTTGCAAATTGTATCATAGCATCCTCCCATCTACATTTATGACGAATAGTCATTTTTAATCTATATAATGGTATACACCAAAAATGACCAAAAGTCAATAAACTTCTTGAAAGTTTTTGACTTTTGGTCATTTTTTCGTTATACTAAAGAAGATGAAAGGAGAAATTACTATGAAAAAGGTCGAATTAAATAAGAAAAAGAAACAAGATGCCCTTTTGAATACGGCATACCAACTGTTTACAGAAAAGGGATTCCAGAAGACCTCCATCTCCGATATCGTAAATGAAGCTGGCGTTGCTAAGGGTACTTTTTATTTGTATTTTAAAGATAAATTAGACATCCGATATAAATTGATCGCCAAAAAATCTGCAGAAGTATTTAAACACGCCTATCAGGAACTTCAAAACAATCCATTGATCATTTTGAAGACCAACTGATCTTTATCGTTGACCAGGTCATCGGAGCATTAAATGCTAATCCGACTCTGTTAAAACTGATCTCAAAGCATCTAAGCTGGGGAATGTTTAAGAATTCCTTGGTAGAACCGATCGATGATGCCCAGAGAAATATTTATGATATCTATATGGATCTCTTGAAGAATTCTGGTCATGAATTTGATCATCCGGAAGTTATGATCTATATGATCATCGAGATGGTCGCAGGGTCTTGCTATAATGTTATTTTGACTGGGGAGCCTGTTTCAGTTGATGAATTGAAGCCTTATTTGTATCAGTCAATTCGGTTGATCATACAGAATCATATATTGTGATTTGTAGTTTGATGACGGAAATTATTGGTGGAATATTATAAAAGAATCATGTGTCAGCAACCCACTCGCTAAGTGCAGACGTGTCCGTACGGTTGCCAACACATGATTTCTTTTTATAATATTCAAATAATTTACGTTATTCAAACCACTACACTGTGTGTATATTTAACGGTATTGGCTAATCATTTTGTATTCACTAACAGAAGATTATCTTTCACTTTCATCCCTGCTCATCTTAATCATCTCATCCCTCGCCTTTTCCATGTAATGATTTCCTTCAGATTCTTCTCTGACTTCTTCCCAAGTACTAGCTGAAATTAATCTCGCCATCGGCAAAGTTCTTGCTTTCTTTTCCTTTTGTTGTTTCTATTTTACTTAATTCTATCACATGGAATTGAAATTTACTACTATAGTAGTCCTCCATACACACCCTCTTGAATTTTTCAATCTTAAATTGTCCACACTCTAGACTGCTGGTAT